>ENA-OUVC01000507-OUVC01000507.1-marine-metagenome-genome-assembly--contig:-NODE-507-length-25723-cov-4.183030_pt1 | contig 25723 bp, 23 predicted proteins | sample MGYA00248622_ERZ508571 | MGnify/ENA primary metagenome ERZ508571 (study PRJEB26236, sample SAMN06267175) | marine metagenome | isolation source: Columbia River Estuary | place: USA:Columbia River Estuary... | reverse complement strand
GCGCCCAAAAGCTGCTCAAGCGCATCAAGTTCAGCGTCTGAAACGGGCAGCTGTCCATCAAACGCAACCAACTCGACACGCAAGTCATCGACCAACTGTCGTTGGCTTTCAGCTTCATTATGCGGGTTGGCTTTCCGTGGCATGCGCGATGCCTGCCAGAATTACGTACCGCTGAGATCCGCATAAGGGTCACTATTCTGCCCTCGGTTTTGCGGGCGTCAGTGGCGGCTCAGGATCATCGGGTTTGTTCGAATTCCAACTTTCAATCAGCTTTTGGTCAAAGGACTGTAATGTTGGCTGGCGGTCCCATAAGGCCCAAAGGGCAAAGTCTTCCAAGGCGCGGGGCACCGCATCCTCCAAGCCAACTGTTGAGACCTCGCATGCAGGGAAGAGATGAGTTGATAATGCGATCAAGCGGAGCCTGGCACTGTCCCAAAGTGGCGTTGGGAAAATTTCTTCATAGTTTTTGATCAGGCAATAAAGGAGCGCTTGCCGTTCAGTCTGAACCGGACGTCCGCCGCGGTTTTTCCCATACGTAAAAAGGTAATCGTTGAACGGCGTTTGCATGGACTGAACAGTATTTAGCATTGCCTCTCCTAAGTTCGCCTTTGCAACTGAGACTGAGACTGAGAGAAAATCACACAGATCCCTCTCGGCTGTAATGCTGGTCATGGCTTCCTGCGTTTCTGTGCTACGCAGTTCGTGGGCCAAGTTTCCGAAAAGTTTTTGCAGTTTCTTCGCTTTTTTGATGGCCAATGAGCGGCCTGGCTCTGCGTTAACTTGCTCGCAGAGTAAGATGGCCTGTTTCACAGATTCGGCAATCGCATCGACCTTGTATCCGGAAAGTTTTTCCTCGGCATTGAACCACAAGACGGCTTCGCCCCAAGCGTCAGATGTCGGCGAATTAATCTTCAGTATTTTTTGTTCAGCCATCATCCTTCTCCTCTCATTTCAGAAATTGCTTGTGTAAATTTGTCATGCCCCTCTTGGGCCTTGGCTTGGCGGTAATATTTCTCGGTGGTTTGGAAACTGCGGTGGCCGAGCAGCGGCGCTGCCAGCATTACATACTCAGGCGCTTCGGTCGCAAGCGTGGATGCGGCGGCGTCGCGGAACATGTGCGGCGAGCAATGTTCGCCGAACCGTTCCCCTGTGTGCCGGCATATGCGGCTGTAGAGACCATCCTGCGTCATCGGCGAGCTATGTTTAGATATCCAAAGCGCATCGCCTGTTGGCTTCTGCCAGCGGCCTGTGCAGGCCAAAAGCATTGGACGATAGAAGTCGAGGTAGCGCTGCAGGTATGGCTCAAGGACCGGCGGCAGTATCGTCTCGAACCATGCATGGGTTTTAGTCTGCTCAGGCGTAAGTTGGATAAACCACTGACCCTGCCGCCGCACAATGCTGCTGCCGATTTCAAGCGCGGTGAAGTTCTTGCGCCGGATGGGGACGTAGGCAAGCAAGGCGATCATGAGCCCATCGCGATATTGCACGGCATCCGATATGCTGTCGTTCCCTTGCGCGGCATGCATGAGGTCATAGCCAAGCTGCGCCAACTCATCGGTCATCAATATGCGGCTTTTCTCGCGGGCAGGTTTGTGACGCGCGCGGATGCGGCTTGCGAGGCGATTGATAAACGACCAGTCCCGCTCAGGCGCGAACAGAGACGCCATGCTACCCAGATCCTGCAGCCGGGCCATGATGGTTTGCGTGCTGTTACCTATGTCAGTGAGGTGGTTGATATACGACCTTACCCGCTGTGGGCTAATACGTTCCGCAGGAGCCGCCTGTAGGCAGTCAGGCTCATGTATTTTGCAGTAGGTCAAAAACCGCCCATATCCGCGTTCAACTTTGTAATTGGACGCAACGGACAGATGCGCCAATGCCCCAAGGTGATCGTCAAGAATGGTCCCCGGGGTCAGCGCATTTTGCCAGACAGTGCGGTCAGCCTCCGGCCAAAGCGCAAGTGGCATGCACCGCCGCTCCGGCGTCTTGTTCGGTCCATACCGACCGCCGCTCATTTGTCCGACCTCCGCTTGGAGGCAACGGGTGCATGTTGCGCGCGCAGCGTATCAACCACATTGTTGAACATGGCGCTTGCCCGCTTTGCTTCTGCCCCGGAGTAGAAGCTCGTCGTAGTATCCAGCCGTTTGTGTCCGAGGACCTGCCGTACTACCTCATAATTACCCGGCTGCTGGTCGAGGAACACCTTGCCAGCAAAGTGCCGGAACAGATGAACGTTGAACGTGTGGCCGGTAAACTCAAAGACGATCTTTTTAATCTGCAGGCCAAGCGTATGGGCCGTCTTGTGCTGACCATTACGCCCTGGGAACAAGGCATCAGTTGGTTCACGCATCAGATGGGGTCGATACTCTTTCATATACCAGCGCAGGATATCCAAGGCATATTCCGGGATGTTAAAATCAACCGGATGCCTGTTTTTGGTCTCGCTTTCGCAAATGACCAGATGAACCTCTTTGCGCTGCTGTTTGAGGTGCCGGTTAATATCGATCGCGCAAAGATTGGCTTTGCGGATAGGTGTTGCCTGCAGCAAAGCGATTGCGGCTGCCACCTGTGCCAACACCGCCTTTTGTGCCGGCGCTCGCTTATCGCGCTCCACTTGCTGCCGAATGGTGTCTGGCAGGCATAGGAACTGCCTTACAAGCTCAGCATCATCAAACGGCCGAAGCCGCTCACGGTTCTTGGCCGTAAGCCCGCCTGTCTGCACAGATACCCTTTTGCACAAAGCACTGATCTTACGGTCATGCTCATCATCCACCTTAACGTAGTGGCGGGCAGCATTGCGCAAGCAGGCTGCCATTTGCGCGACACCGGCGGACGTTTTGCCGCCAGCCCTCTCCATGTGAAAGTGCAAAACCAGCTTGAAGTTTTCGACCTCGACCAAACGGGCGATGCCGGTAATGGTCGCAGGGTCAACGCCGGACCGCGCAAGAGCGGATGCAGCAGTCCTTAACTGGCGGGTTCGAGTTGCAATGGTCGCAGGCCGGGAAGGACGCACAGGCCCATCGTCGTCCAAGTTCACATTACGCATGCGATCAGCATAAGCGTTCACATCCGCCTCGAACGATGGTGGGAAGTATGCGAACGGATAGACATAAACTTCGCGCTTCTCGGCACGCGGGATTATGATTTGCGGCCATGTGTCTGGAAATTGAACGACTGCTCGGTTCCACGCCCACAAAAAATGGTCCCATGCCTGCTCGGCATTTGCACGCATACGATCGTTCAATATGGTATCGCGATAGCTATGTAGGTCAGTCAATGACACAGCATCTGCATCCAAACCAAGGCCACTGAGATACCGCGCGCACGCGGAAACTTTCCGTTTAAGGGACGCCGGCAGCATCTTCAAAAGCGCAGCCCATTTAGGCAGCAGCTTAGTTGTGTTGCGGCTCGGATAGCTTTTGCCCACAAGACCAACGGCGCGCGCTACACCGGTTTTGACATTCGCCCAGCGGCCCTTGGAATATCCAAGCGCAACATATGATATGCCTTCCAATTTACGCCGGATATATATGGGGCTCGCAGGCACTTCATCAGGCGACAGACCCAGCGCTTTGCAGAATGTCATAACGGCGCTGCGCGTGTCGCGCTTCTGGATGTCGGTCAGCGGCGCCTCCAATAGCGCAACAAGCGCATTTGCAAGGGTGGGTTTATGTTGGTCGTTATGGGTCATCTGAACCTCGTGAGGACTGGAGCGGACAATAGGTAATATTCGTGAGTAAGTATACTATTATTAGAACCCTGTATGGGGCTATGCTTATTCACGACATGTGCATAAACCACTAGAATTAATGGGCTTTTCATTAAGCATATCGAGCAGGTCTGATTGTCGAATCCGGACGGCTCGTCCGATGCGTGATGCGGGCAATTGGCCTGTGCGAATGAGGCGCGACACCGTGCGGTCAGAGACGCGCAGATATCGCGCCACCTCTGCTCTGGTCAGTAGATCGTCTGTGGCATCTACCGGCGCTTGCGGCTCTGCTGCGTGAGCCACAGGCTCAGGCTTTGCATACACCCACGCGGGTAGGTCCACGCCGTTGATGGCTGTCGAAGCAGCGGGATCACGCGATGGCTTTTTGGTATTTTCGTCAAACATACGCGAATGTCGCACATGCCCAATATCAGGTCATCGGCATAAGCTAAGGATTGCTGGGGTGAGTTATGCGACAAGCCATATATCAAGGTGATATCGTTAATTTCGAAGCAATTGAGAGAACGACTTATAAGCCCATAGGGGGCAGAGAAAGAAGTGAGGCTGGACCTCTAATTACCATGTGCCGATTTGTATCACTCCAAGGGCTATTACCGCTAAAATCCCCAGGCTCCATTGTACAATTTTTCCAGAATGGGCTTCGCGCTGCCAGGCTCCCTCCATCATAAACAAGGTTATGTTTTCGGGAATTGGCTCATTGGACCCGCTGTCGTTCCGGATCTTCGATACCTTGGCATGGCGCCTCGTTGTCATTGCCGTTTCCTTGCGTCAGTAAATTTTAAGTTGTTTCAACACCCAGCTTCTCGCATAAAATATTTTCGGTACCTGCGTATCGGGCGTGTCCCTGCAAGGCACCGCAAAACGAACATTGCTTTTTGCGCGTATGAAGAGATCTTATGCTGCAACTCTCTACCCGAGAAATTAGAAGCGCTCGATACACATCGCGATGCCCATGCCACCGCCGATGCATAATGTAGCGAGGCCCTTCTTGGCGTTACGCTTTTGCATCTCGTAAAGGAGCGTCGTTAGCACGCGGGCGCCCGACGCGCCGATTGGGTGCCCAATGGCAATTGCACCGCCGTTGACATTAACGATCTCTTCGTTGAGGCCCAATTCGCGTGCGACGGCTAGGGCCTGTGCAGCAAATGCCTCGTTCGCCTCAATCAGGTCAAGATCAGTGACTGCCCAGCCGGCCTTATCGAGCGCCTTACGCACCGCCGGTACAGGGCCGATGCCGAAACGTGCAGGCGCCACCCCCGATGTAGCCCAGCTGCGGATATGTCCTAGGACGCTCGCCCCCCGGGCGGCTGCCTCCTTGGCTGACATGAGCACTAAAGCTGCTGCGCCATCGTTGATGCCGGACGCGTTGGCGGCGGTGATAGTGCCCATCTTGTCGAATGCTGGCTTTAGCGCACTCAAGGAATCGACTGTCACAGCATCACGAATGTATTCATCGGTGTCTACCACCTGATCGCCCTTTCGGTGCTTGATCGTAACCGGAACGATCTCGTCACGGAAACGTCCTGTGTTACGCGCCGTCTCCGCTCGGTTCTGTGACTCGCAAGCGAAGCGGTCCTGGCTTTCGCGGGTAATTTTTAGTTCAGTCGCGAGGCGGTCCATATGTAGGCCCATATGCTCGCCATCGAAGGCGTCGGTGAGGCCATCCTTGAGCATAGTGTCGATTAGGTTGACATGACCCATCTTAGATCCGTTTCTTAGTTGCTGCGCATGGGCCGAGTTGGACATGCTTTCCTGTCCACCAGCAACTACGATGCGTGCATCGCCAGTCATGATCGCTTGTACTCCTAGTGCGACCGCACGCAGTCCGGAACCACATATTTGGTTGACGGTGAGCGCGGTTGCGTCGGCTGGAATACCGGCGCCGATAGCTGCCTGGCGGGCCGGCCCCTGACCCAGCGCGCTAGTTAGTACGTTGCCCATTACTACCTCATCAACTTCAGCTGGGGCGACATGCGCTTGATCTAGGGCTGCGCTTATTGCCAACGCTCCCAGTTCATGTGCCTGTAACGGAGCCAAGGCTCCCATGAAGCTGCCAACGGCCGTTCGCTTGGCCGCGATTATAACCACTCCAGTCATTGTCTTCTAAATCTTTCAATTAATGAAATTTGCAGATGTCTTGGAGCGCACTTCTTCTGGTGTGACGCCTGGTGCTAGCTCAATCAGCCGGAATGGACTTACGTGGTCCGATCTTTGCAAGACTGCGAGGTCCGTGATGATCATGTCCACCACATTGCGCCCCGTCAGCGGGAGAGTGCATTCGGGAATGAACTTGGGACTACCATCTTTGGCGCAGTGTTCCATCACGACGATGATCTTCTTGACCCCGGCGACGAGATCCATCGCCCCACCCATGCCCTTGACCATCTTGCCAGGTACCATCCAATTGGCAATGTCGCCCTTTTCGGACACTTCCATCCCTCCGAGTACGGTCAGATCAATCTTGCCGCCGCGGATCATTGCGAAGGACTGCGCAGAGTCGAAATACGCTGAGTGCGGCAGCTCGCTGATCGTCTGTTTGCCGGCGTTGATCAGGTCGGCATCAACTCCGTCCTCGGTCGGAAATGGGCCGATCCCGAGCATGCCGTTTTCCGATTGCAGTGTCACGGTGATCCCAGCTGGTACGTGGTTAGCCACAAGCGTTGGGATACCAATGCCCAGATTCACGTAATAGCCGTCACGCAGTTCCTGCGCAGCGCGGGCAGCCATCTGGTCGCGGCTCCAGCCCCGTGCAATTTCATCATGCGTATTCATCAGGCGGCATCCGTGGCTCGAGTGGTGCGAAATTCGATCTTCTTGTCGTATGGGCTGCCCACGACCAACCGCTGGGCGTAGACGCCAGGCAGGTGGATCGCATCTGCATCAAGGCTACCAGGCTCAACGATTTCCTCGACTTCGACCACGCAGACCTTGCCGCAAGTGGCTGCGGGTACGTTGAAGTTGCGGGCAGTCTTGCGGAATATAACGTTGCCGGTTGTGTCCGCCTTCCAAGCTTTGACTAGAGCCAGGTCGGCAACGATGCCGCGCTCCATGATGTATTCCTCTCCATCGAAAATTTTGACTTCCTTCTCCTTGGCCACGAGCGTTCCCACGCCTGTCTTGGTATAGAAGCCTGGAATTCCGGCACCCCCGGCACGCATCCGCTCGGCCAGAGTGCCTTGCGGACAGAATTCGACTTCCAGCTCGCCCGACAGGTACTGGCGCTCGAACTCCTTGTTCTCGCCAACATAGCTGGAAACCATCTTCTTCACCTGCCGCGTACGCAGCAGCTTGCCGATGCCTTCGTTGTCGATCCCAGCGTTATTCGAATAAAAGGTGAGACCTGTCATGCCGCTGTCACGAACAGCATCGAGCAAGCGCTCGGGAATTCCGCAGAGGCCGAAGCCGCCGCAGGCGATATGCAAGTCGTTCTTAAGCAAACCGTCAAGCGCGGCTGCTGCATTGGGATAAAGCTTCTGGGCCATAATCTTTTTCGTATTTCAGATGTTAGTGCGGTCAGCGCCCTTGAGTCCGAGTATTGCTCGAGCTTCTTGCGGCGTTGCGGGTTCGAGCCCCATTTCATTCAGAATGCGAACAATCTTCTCGACCTGCTCGGCATTCGAGTTGGCCAGCTTGCCGCGCCCTATAAAGAGGCTATCCTCCAGGCCAACGCGAACATTACCGCCGAGCATCGCTGCTTGCGTGATAACCGGCATTTGGAATTTGCCGGCGCCAAGAGCTGACCAGACATAGTCGGATCCGAACAAACGGTCGGCAGTCCGTCGCATGAACATGACATTGTCCAAATCACCCCCAATACCGCCTAAGATACCAAAGATTGACTGGATAAAGAAGGGGGGCTTTGCGATGCCCTTATCTACAAAATGCGCAAGATTGTAGAGATGTCCGATATCGTAGCATTCATGCTCGAAGCGAGTGCCGTGATCAGCCAGCAATTCGTAGTTGCGAGCGATATCAGCAAAGGTGTTGCGGAAGATGAATTTCTCGCTGTCAGCAATGTATTGTTTTTCCCAAGGGAATTTCCAGTCGGTGATCTTGCCGCCCATGCCGTGAAACGAGAAGTTCATGCTTCCCATGTTGAGCGAACACATCTCAGGCGAAAATGCAAGCGCGGCAGCCAGTCGGTCTTCCGGCGACATGTCCGGGCTGCCGCCGGTGGTGATGTTAACCACAGCATCGGTGGCCTGCTTAATCACTGGCAGAAACCGTTTGTAAACTTCGGGATTGCCAGTTGGCGCTCCGGTTTGCGGATCACGAGCGTGGAGATGTAGGATCGCGGCACCAGCTTCCGCAGCAGCTATAGCCTGATCGGCAATATCGGTTGGTGTATACGGCAGCGCGTCAGACAAGGTCGGCGTGTGAATGCCGCCCGTGATCGCGCAAGTGATAATGACCTTATTGTTCATGCCCGTGCCTTCCCCGGATGTGTTTCCTTGAGCGCAAGGCAAAGCAGTATGCCCACGCCCATCATGATAATTGGCAGCCACAGTATGTGATCAATGCCAAAGCGTTCTGCGACCTGGCCACCAATGATCGGTGCAAGTCCGCCACCCAGGATTTCACCTGCTGCGATGACCATTCCGGATGCCGTGGTCATGAGTGCCATCGGAACGGTTTCTGTGGCGATAGGGCCGACTGTCATGGTGATCAGCGCGTTGTTGCAGAAGTGAATCATGAACAGGATCGCGAACAGTGTCGGTACGCTGGCGCCAGTCTGATTCAAGAGGAGCAACCCCGCCAGTGCACCAATCGAGCCCAAGATCATCACTGGCTTGCGTCCAATCAGGTCAGACAACCAGGAAAGGATGATTGTACCTGCCATGGCGCCGAAGCCAATCGAGGACATTATACTACCCATCTGCAGGTCGCTCAACTTGAGATGATCGACCAGATAGCTGGGCATGAAGGCGCTTGTGATAATCAAGCAGGTCAGCCAGCAGAACATGCCACCCATCAAAAGCCAGATATTACGGTGACCCAATACGGCGAGCCAATCGCTCACACTGCTGCTTTCAGCGTCGCGCTTCGGGGATTCTGGAATGATCCGCCAGGTTGCCCAGGCGATCAGAAGGCCTGGAATGGTGAAGATCAGAAAGATGTAGCGCCAGTCTACGCCTTCGCGCAGCAGGAACCCGACGAGCAGCGGCGAAAGGCCGAGCCCGAACAGCACCAGCATCGTTTGCTGAAATCCGACATTGCGGCCATGGCGTTCAGGCGGGGAGGAGTTGACAGTCGCAGCGATACTGGCGGGCGTAAAGGCACCGTCTGCAAAACCCATGACGACACGGACCAGCAGTAGTCCGCCAAGCCCGGCCGCTAGGCCACTGCCGCCGATCAGCAGCGAAAAGACGATCAGCGATCCGACCAATACACGGCGCTGACCAATTCGGTCCGAAAGGTTGCCCATGATCAGCGCAGCCACGCCCCACGCCAGCGCCAGCGCCCCCGTAATCGAACCGATGTCGCCATAGCCAAGGTCTAGTTCCTTAGCGATTGTGGGATACATGGTCGAAATCAGAAAGCGGTCGATGCCGACCAGACCAAACCCTAGGGAGAGGATCAGAACCGCCTGCCACTCCTGCCTGGTAACTGGGCTCTTGGTCATGTGCTCTCCCTCCGTTGTTGCGCGGCCACCAAATGGTCCGCCAATTGCTTGCGTAACTGCTGCATTTCTTCATTAGTCCAACTGCGAAAGCCCTGTCCCGATTTGAATCCCAAATCACCGTTGGCTACCTTTGCCTCCAGGAAGGAGTGTGGAACAGCGTGACGATCAAGTTCAGGCATCATCGTCTTGTGAATGTCGAGTGTGAGATCGAGACCGACCAAGTCCGCATTCTCGAGCGGTCCTAGTACAGGCAGGCGCAGGCCGAAGCTGTTCTTCACGCATGCATCGAGCGTCGCCGCATCGCAGATGCCTTCAGCCACCATTGCGATAGCCTCCCGCCACAGCGCATGTTGTAGGCGGTTGGCTACGAAGCCGGGGGTGTCTTTGACTACATGGGCAGGACTTTTGCCTACTTCGGTAAGTAGTGTCATGGTTGCGGCAATGGTTGCGTTAGAAGTTTGTTCGCCCTGGATTACTTCAACCAGGGGGACAAGGTAGGGTGGGTTCCACCAGTGCGTGCCTACCATGCGTTCGGCGGTGTATAAGCCTTCGGAGATCCGTGTGATAGGGATAACAGAACTGTTGCTCGCCAAGATGCATTCGCGTGGTGCGTGACTAATAAGGTCAGCAAATATGCTGCGCTTCAGCTCCAGTTTCTCGGGCGCAGCCTCGGTCACAAAATACGCGTCTCCCACCGCTTCAGCCAAGTTGCCGGTTACAGCGATCAGAGCAGCAGCGGAGCTGTCACAGCCGGTAGATTTTAGGTTGTCAGCAACCCGCTGAACGACCGAGACCCGAACCTCGTCACTGGGTTCAAAAACTATCGTCTCACGCCCCGCAGCAGCAAAGACCTGTGCTATGCCAGCTCCCATCAAGCCGCCGCCAATGACTGCAATCCGGTTCATCCTGCTGTGTATCCACCATCGGCATAGATGGTGTGACCGGTGTGAAAGTCCGATGCCCGCGAGCAAAGGAACAGCAGCGGGCCGGCCAGATCTTCTGGTTCGCCAAGCCGTCCAACCGGTACGCGTGCTAGAAATCCTGTTCGCACGTTTACAGCTTTTTCATCGTCACCAAACATCCACGCCGTAAGTGGCGAACGAAAGACGGTCGGCGCGATAGCATTGACCGTTATTCCATACCCCCCCCATTCACAGCCAAGGGACTTGGTAAGACCGTCAACGGCGGACTTCGACGCGCAGTACGCCGAATAACCGGCAGGATGGCCAAGCTTGCCTCGTGCCGAAGACGTAAAGACAACTTTACCCCCGCGCCCTTGTGCAATCATTTGCTTGCCTGCAGCCCGGGCGATCAGCCAGGCGCCATCGACATTGGCCAACATCACTTTCTGGAAGCGTTCCGGGGTCAATTCACCAATCGGCGCCACGTCGTTCATGCCCGACGCGACCACTAGGATATCAACCGCGCCATAAGCTACCACAGCGGCGGCAATGATCTCCTCGCAATCGATTTCGGTATTAGGCCGTTTAGCTATTGAAGTTGCCGTAATCCCGGCCTGGTCCAGCTCGTCCTGCAACGCTGCCAGTTCGCTGGCGTTGCCCGCCGCGATAGTCAGCTTCGCTCCTGCATGACCCAGCGTGGCGCAAACAACTTTGCCGAATGCACCGGTCGCACCGACAACTACTGCCGATTTTCCGGCGACCTCAAACAAACCCGAAGGATCGATACGGGGGAGGGTCATAAGGCCTCCAAAGCTGGGTAGGGCATGATCACGATCATCGACGCGACCGTGCTACCATTGTTGCGTACCTCGCGCGCTTCGTCTGGCGGAATGAAACAGCTGTCGAGAGCGCTAAGCGTCGAACTGGTGCCGTCCTGAAGTGTCACTGTGACCTCTCCGTCGATGACAACATATATCTTGCCAAGCGGACCGGCGTCCATGTCTGCTCCTCCACCGGGTAGAATTTGGCTGAGACCAGTCCAGGCGAAGTCGGCACCGGTTGCTTCAAAGCCTTGAAGGCGCAGCGCAGTGCATCCATGATGCAGAGGCGGATGATATTGCTTTGCTTCGGCAAATCTGGTGACTTCCACGCATGCGCTCCCTATTCTTACTTTTCATTGGCTGGAAAAACGCGGCACGCCCCGGCGTGCCGCGCCCCTCAGTCGTTGTCTCTGCCCGTTTCGATCCGGAAGGTCCCGTTCGGATCAACGATTGCGACCAGGCGCACGATGCAACCGTCGCCCTTCTTCCAACGCCACGGAAAAGCAGCAAAGGTAACGCGCTTGCCAGTGACCTTGTCGATATCGCCACCGACATTTTCAAAGCCGCAGATACCGGCAGATAGAATGGCGTTGTGACAAGGCTCCCATTCTGGAAAATCTTCGATCACGCGACGGCCGGTTTCGCGGAAATATTCCTCATTGACCTGCGGAATGAGCCCATTGGGCGCACCAGTGCCGTGCGGACCGATAGCAGTACCCAGCGGGTGATCGAGAGCTTGAGTATCAGACCCGCACATCTTAACCTTTTTGTTAACGAACCATTCTCCCGCTTCCTTGTAGAAGCCTGGCGAGTAGGCATAATAGTGCCGATTATCGCCGTAATATTTGTGCCAGCCGGTATTGACTATAACGATGTCGCCCTCGCGAATTTGCGGGCGCGCATTTTCTAGGTCCTCGGCGGTGATGACTTCCCATTTCTTTTTCGGGATCGACACGACAACCCCGGTTCCGAAGAAATAAGGCAGCGGTACTTCGTCCATGAACGGCGTACCGGGTACCACGTGGGCCGGAGCATCGATGTGTGTGCCTGAATGCATGACTGTGGTAATTTTCTGCGTCAGTACGCCAGAGCGTGACATGCCATGCAGACGCTCGATTTTAACGTCTTCGAAGTAAGGCCAGCATGGCTGACCAAGCCCCCAAGGATGCGAAAGGTCGTAGAATTCTAGACCCATACTATTAAGTAGATTTGATTCCTTGAACTGACACAGCGACTCGTCGCGCCAATCTCCTTCTTCCCAACCTGGCATCGTTTTCTCCTGTTAATATCCGCATAGCGGGTTATCTATACCGCAATACGGTGCTTAATTATTCAGGTAGAGTCAAGCCTTATCCTCCAGAAATGTGAAATTTCGACCGTTTGTAAGTCGGGAAGTGCAAACATGGGGTATCGCTATGCGGTGCAGTGAGCTATAGACTGATGAGTAGTCAGGATCATTAGGGGTAGACAAAAAGTTGTTGCAACAGCGAAATAGCGACCGGAATTCTATCCAGGTAATTGCTCGCGCGGCCGAGATACTGCGATTGCTCGCCGACGAGCAAAGTGGTTTGAGCTTGGGCGAAATTGCTGAACGAACTTCGTTGGCGAGGTCAACGGTTCAGCGAATTGTAAAGGCGTTGACTGATGAGCAATTCCTCATTTCGGCTTCCACGCGCGGGGGAGTAAAGCTCGGCCCATTACTGATCCGGCTTGGTGCGAGTGCACAAGTCGACGTTGCAGAACTTGTGCGGCCTTTGATGCAAAGTCTGGTACGGAAACTCGGTGAATCGGTCGATCTTTCGGTTTTGAAAGGGGCAACAGCTTTATTTGTTGATCAAGTGGCAGGCACCCACCGGCTTGCGGCAGTCTCCAGTCCTGGGCAAACCTTCCCTTTGCATAGCACAGCAAATGGCAAGGCATTGCTTGCTTGCTTGACGCCGCAGCGCCGTTTGACCTTGTTAGGCAACTTCCTAAGCCAGGACACGCCTTCGACAGTGACTTCCCTAGACCTGCTGGAGAAGGAGATTTCTGAGGTGCAGCAGACAGGTCTCTCCTACGACCGTGAGGAGCACACCGTCGGCATCTGTGCGATTGGGACCTGGTTCACTGACCCACTCGGTCGGCCGTTCGCAATTTCAATCCCGGTTCCTTCGGTTCGCTTCATCGAAATCGATAAGTTCGCTTCTGCGCTTTTGGAAACCCGGGCGGAAGTTCAATCCCAATTGCTTGGCTGATAGGCCTAGGTTTCTCTTCCTTTCTATAGTCACTGGCATCTTATAACCCTAGCCTCCGCTGGGCCAAGGGGAGCGTGTGCAAATATTCCGTTGACTCTATAACCTGCAATGCGGTACTCGTGTACCACGATACGGTTAACAACATGCAACTTGGGGAGAGAAGCAGTGGAAAAGATAGGGTTTCGTTATATTTCTTTGGCAGGCGTGTGTGCTTTTGCTCTGATGCCGGTATGCGCGTCCGCTCAGGCAGTCGAAGAATCCGAACAGTCGGGCGGCATTGAGGAAATCATCGTCACGGCAAACAAGCGTGACGAAAACCTACAAAGCGTTCCGATCTCGATTACTGCCTTCTCTCAGGACCAGCTCGACAAGAGGGGGGCAACCGGCCTTGAGGGTATTCAAGAATCTACGCCGAACCTTAACTTTTCAATGCAGTCTGCGGGTCAAAATGTCGCGCGAGTGACGCTTCGCGGTATCGGCACAGAAACGCTTGTTGGTGCCGGCGATCCAGGTATAGCTCTACATATCGATGGCGTTTACGTCGGACGAAATTCTGCTGCGGCGGGTGACATTTTTGACATTGAGCGTGTTGAGGTTCTTAGAGGGCCGCAGGGTACGCTCTATGGCCGCAATGCGACGGGCGGATCTGTCAACTTCCTCACTAAAAAGCCGACAAATCAAGTTGAGGGAAATGCCGAAGTTTCCTACGGTAATTACAATATGATTCGTGCGCGTGGTGCGGTCAACGTCCCTCTGTCCGAAACACTTTCAGCTCGGATCACACTCTCGACCGACAGCCATGATGGATATATCGAGAACGTCTATTCAGGCGGACGGGACAATGCTGACAAGAGCACTCAGGCTGGGCGTTTTCAACTACGCTGGCAGCCAGATGATGGTCAGGATTACTTGCTTCGCGCATATTTCCAGAAATCAGGCGGTGCGGGACCTGGTTCCCGGTATCTTGGCACTGACATCGTTGCCGCAAATGGTTATCCAACAAACGGCTATGTTGGAAATAGGACTAACGGTGTCCGGGCCACGGCCAATGTTTACAATCTAGCAAAAACTACCGATGGCCAAGGAATTCTGCCGCGTCCGACTGGATTTTATCAGGTCAGCAAGAACGCACCCGAATTTCTTGATACATTGATCAAGGGCGCCGATTTCGAAGGGAATATCGATCTCTCTGAGACGATTGCTTTCAAAGCCCTAAGCTCTTACCAAACCAATCACAACGAAATTCTGGTAGACGCAGACAATTCCGAATTGCCAATCGAGACGCGCTACAGAAACGGCAATGCCAAGCAATTCAGTCAGGAATTAAACCTTATCTCGAAGGGCGATTCAGCATTTTCATGGATTACTGGAGCCTATTTTTACCGCGAAGAGCTATCAGAGCAATTCCGGTCGTTGATTCCTACTGGCCTCTTACCGATTACTGTTGTGCCTGCGCCCACGGCCGCGCCGGGTGGCGGCGGCGTCTTGCAAGAGCGGCTCACTTCCAACACGACGAACTCTTATGCCTTATTTGGTCAGGCTACATACGAACTCTCGGATCGCTTTTCTGTGACGCTCGGCGCGCGCCACACATGGGACAGTAAAGACCAGAATAGAGGTGGCGGCGGCCAGGTCGATCTGACTAACCGGGCGCGCGCACTTGCGGGAGGAGCCTTGGGTCAGGAGGCACCCACAACAGGGAACGCATCCTGGTCCGAATTCACTTATCGGGCAAGTGCCAGCTATCAAATCACGCCTGAAAATCTGCTTTTTGGCAGCTACTCACGCGGTTACAAGAGTGGCGGATTCGACTTTAATGGAGGGCGTTTGACTGCGGCGGGCGCGCAAATACCTTATAACCCCGAATTTGTTGACGCCTTTGAGTTTGGATCGAAAAATAAGTTCTTTGATCGGCGAGTTTTGCTAAATCTGACTGGCTTCTATTACAAGTACAAGGACCTCCAAGTATTCCGCCTGACTGACGTAGGGCCGCTAACTGACAATGCCGCCCAATCGACAATCTGGGGGATTGAAGGAGAGCTCAGAATTCAACCGAGCGACACTTTGAGTTTCGATGGTTCTTTTGGTTATCTCAATGCTACCTACGATTCATACAGCATTGCCGTGCCGCCAACGGACTTTTCGGGGAATCGTCTCAATTATGCCCCTAAATGGACAGTGGCAGCAGGCGTCGATTATACCATTCCGATTAAGGACAATAAGCTGGTTGCTCGATTGGATTGGTCCTACCGCTCGGATACGTTCTTTGATCGGGCGAACTCGGTGCTCGATACGCAAAAGGCGTATAGCGTTTTTAATGCACGCTTGCGCTATGATATCGAAGCTTGGTTCTTTGACCTTTGGGGCAAGAACATCACCGGCACCGAATATGTAACCGGGCAGCTCATCAACCCGGCGTTCCAGTGCAACTGTCGTACTGTAAACTTAGGGGCACCAACAACTTATGGTGTAACTGCTGGAATTCGCTTCTGATATAGCGGCGCAGGCTGACCGACAATGTCAGCCTGCGCCTCAGTAGGAAATAAGAATGGCACAGGCATTAGTTCATCGCATCAACAAGGCGATATTTGGATCAATTGTATGTGCTGGCCTTGTTTCTTGCAGTCCATCTAATCAAGTAGCGCCAGCATCGAGTTCGGCTCAACAGGTAGGATCACGCCCGAACATCCTTTTGATTGTAGTCGATGATCTTGGCTATTCCGACATTGGTGCCTTGGGCGGCGAGATCGAAACGCCCAACATGGATCGCCTGATCGGTGACGGGTTGATGCTGACCAACTTCTACGCCGGTGCAGCCTGCTCACCAACGCGCGCGATGCTGATGAGTGGGATGGACAATCACAGGGCAGGCGTCGGCAACATGATGGAGCATATCGCCCCTAACCAGAAAGGTCTGTCGGGCTACGAAGGCTATCTCAACAGCAATGTGGTGGCATTGCCAGAGTTGCTGCGAGACGCCGGATATCAGACCTACGGGGTTGGCAAATGGCACTTGGGCAAGACAGAAGAAACCTCCCCTGCTGCGCGAGGTTTCCAACGATCATTCATGTTGCTTGACGGCGGTGCCGGCCACTTTGATCAGTCAGGGCTGAATGCAAAGTCGAGTCCCGCTCCTTATCGGGAAGACGGAGTAAAGGTCGATTTGCCAGCCGATTTCGATTACTCTACTGATTTCTACACGCGTCGCATGATGTCCTACATCGAACAAGGCCGCAACAGCGGCCGTCCGTTCTTCGGCTATCTTGCTTATACGGCCCCGCACTGGCCGCTTCAGGCACCAGCTGCGGATATCCGTAAATATGCCGGTCGCTATGACAAAGGCTGGGATGCAATACAGCAGGCCCGCCGCGCCAAAATGGTAAAACTGGGACTGATCCCTGCAGGCGCGGAAGTTTCGCCGATTTATCCAAGCGGGCCAAGCTGGGCAGCATTGACGCCGGAGCAGCGCCGCGTCGAGGCGCGGAAGATGGAGATCTACGCCGCCATGGTCGATCGCCTCGACCAGCAGATCGGTGTGCTAATCGATTACCTGAAAAAGTCGGGTCAATACGACAACACGGTGATTATGTTCATGTCCGACAATGGAGCTGAAGGAGCGCCGCTGTCTGACCTTCCCATGTTCAAGGACTGGATGGACAGCTTCGACAACAGCTATTCCAATATGGGCGCCAAGGGCTCCTACGTGTTCTATGAAACGCGTTGGGCACAGGTAAGTGCAACGCCGTTCCGGTTATACAAAGGAATGGCCACCGAAGGCGGAGTCCATGTGCCGGCCTTTGTTACGTATCGCGGGATGAAGGTCCGGGGTCGGCACAAAAGTGTAGCCTCGGTGACAGACATTGCCCCGACCTTGCTTGATCTAGCCGGGGTTCCGCAACCAGGCGCGCGCTACCGCGATCGCCCCGTCTATGCGATGCAGGGTCGTTCCTGGGCGCCAGTGATGCGCCGCGAGGCTACAGCGATCCGCAGCGACACTCAGGGTATCGGCTTCGAACTGTTCAATAAGATGGGCTTCCGTCAGGGCCAGTGGAAGGCGGTCAAACTCCATCCACCTTTCAGCTCGGGTGGGTGGGAGCTGTATGATCTTTCAACCGACCCCGGAGAGACCAGGAATCTGGCGGTTCAACATCCCGAACGGTTGGCACGGATGGTTCGTGCATGGGACGAATACGCTCACCAGAACGGTGTCGTGCTTGGCACCACGCCACCTGAGCGGTGAGTGTATGATGGGGCGCACCGCAAACGCGAGACTGATCGCGCTGACTTTCGGGCTTTTGGCCGGTTGCGATATTTCGCCAGAAGCGACGATCCTGCAGAAAGCGATCGAGCGGGACAGCAGGCCAGTGACCGAGAGGCCTCCGGCAATACCTTTGCAGCCAACGAAAGAGGCAGCGCCTAGTGACAGATAACAGTGATCAGGTGGAAACCTCAGGAATATCGCGGCGAGACGCGATCAAAGTAGGCACAGTCGCTGCAGCAACGTTGGCCTTGCCTGCCATGCTTAACAACGCCGGTGTCCAGTCGATGGCGAGTTCTGAGCGCAACCGCCACGCTGCTGACATTATCATTATTGGCACTGGCTTCGCGGGTGTCTTCGCAGCACTTGAAGCTCGCAGAAACGGGCTAAGCGTGGTCATGCTGGACAAAGGATCTGTCGGCTGGTCGGGCCTGTCGCCTTGGGCTTCTGATAGCCGGCCTTTCGATCCGACGATCTACAGCCGGGAAGAGTGGCACCAGGCCGTAGCGACCAATACCGAATGGGTGAACGACCGTCGCTGGCTTGACCTCTTCATGGACGAGTCGCTCGACATCTTCGAGACCTTGCGAGGCTGGGGCATCCACGAGTGCAAACCGTTCGAACGCTCAACCGTGTTCCGTAAGTTACTGCTGGAAGCAGATGTTACGCTGGTTGAGCGCACCATGGTGACCAGCCTTCTGATGGATAAAGCGGGTAAGGTCGGCGGAGTGCTGGGCTTCACTTTCGATGATTCCGCTGAACCCAGCAAGGCAGTGATTGTCACCGGTAAGGCTGTGATCCTGTGCAGCGGTGCCGGCGCATACAAAAGCCCAGGCTTTCCAAACTGGGGGCTGACTTTTGATGGCGATGCTATGGCCTATGAGGTGGGTGCGAGCATATCCGGCAAGGAATTTCACGACACGCACCTGACCTTTTCCGAATTTCCTGCGGCAGCCTATGATGGCTGGGAATGGGCACAGACAGTGACGGGGGCCTATATAATGGTTGGTCCGCCCGATCCGGTGGTCGGCGGGCTGAACCTTAACGCGGCGCTGCGCGTGGCGGAGGGAGAAGTTAATCGCGCGGGTAATGTCGGTCCGGGCGGAGCACCACTGATGCCGGGGCCAACACCTGAAGCAATCCGTAACGAGAAATATCGCGGCAAGGGCTTTCTTGCCAAGGACGGGCTTCATCTCGACTTCGGTGGACCACCCAAGGGATCCGCCAAGCCCGAATTCGGCTTTCGCGTTGGCGGTTCCACGGCAGGGATGGGCGTACACAAAGGCGAAGGCGTTTTCTGCTCAGACTATACGTGCCGCGCGGATGGGGTGCAGGGACTGTTTGCAGCTGGCGATGCCTTGGCTTCAATGCTCTGTGGATCTGCTTATCCAGGAAGAGGTTTCTCTTCTTATGGGTCCGCCATCCAGGGACGGCGGGCGGCAAAGTTCGCCTCTGAATATGCGCAAAATGCAGTGCCACCAGTATTCGACCAGGCCTATCTAGATCGGAAGATTACCGAGATGTGGGCTCCACGTGAGAATGAAAAGGGCTTCGCACCTGAATGGGTCACTCATGTGTTGCAGACCACGATGACACCGTTTCATATCCTCTACGTCAAGGATCCACGGCGCCTTGAGGGTGCCTTGGCTTCGATCGAATATTTGCGGCAAAGCGTGGTGCCTCGCATGATCGCACGTGACGGCCATGAACTGCGTCTTGCCCACGAGACCGCAAATATGCTGCTCAACGCCGAAATGAAAATCCGCGCTGGATTATTCCGAACGGAAAGTCGGGGTACACATTACCGCATTGACTACCCCGCCCGCGATGACAAGGACTGGCACTGCTGGGTAACGCTGCGCAAGAGCGCGGATGGAGCGATGACGGTAGCCAAGCATCCACTTCCTTCCGATTGGGCCCCTGATCCCGCTAAACCCTACCGCGAACGATATCCGCGCCCCTTCCCGGGCGAGGATGAATACCGCGCCAACTCGGCATAAACGGAAAGCGTCCCTTCATGGCCATTGAAAAAATCCACGGCTGCATCGGTTGCAAGAACTGTGTGAACGCTTGTCCTACCGATGTCATCAGGATGGATCCGGCTTCGGGTCAAGCCTATATCGCCTATCCCGACTCTTGCCAGATCTGCCACTTGTGCCGGTTGAGCTGCCCGGTCGATGCGATCACACTAACGCCGGACAAGGCAATAAAGCCTATGGTGTCTTGGGGTTAATGGCGATGACAACTTTCCCGCCTATCGCTCTGCCGAGCCGCCGCCCGCCGCTGACGTTCCGTCAGTTGCTGATGGCATACATCGCACTCACTCTGCTACCTTACCTCTGGTCTCTGGCCCAAGGCTTGGAGGTGCGCGGACCATACCAGCTTCTGCTGACCATGCTCAACATCGCGATGTTTGCCGCTCTGCTAGCCCAATATCCACTGTCCGGTAGGATCGCCGCGGTCACCCGCATCGCTGGGGTGGACAACGGCATGCACTTGCACCGCAAGGCAGGCGAGATCGTCGGTCTGTTCTTCCTGTTGCATCCTCTGCTGATCGTCGCTCCCCGCTTTTTTATCGCGCCGCAAAAGGCTTCGGCCGACCTCTGGAGTTCGATCACCACGGGTGAGGCATCAACGGGGGCCTTTGCTTGGTCGATCATGACAGTCTTTGTGCTGATGTCGATGTATAGGGAAAAACTAAAGTTGGGCTATGAAGCTTGGCGGATCAGCCATGGTGTGGCGTTGGCTGCTGTGGCAATTCTCGGCACCGACCACGCCGTGTCGGTTGGACGTCACGGTCGCTACAATGGTTGGTTCGATTTCATGTGGATTGTGCTTTGCGTCTTTGCTGTAGCGATTGTAGCGTATACATATTTCGTCCGTCCCGTTTTGCAGAAAAAGCGACCGTTCAAAGTGGTGGACGTGCAAAAGGTCAGCAGCAGCGACTGGTCACTGACACTTGAGAAAGACGGCGACTTTCCCTTTGCTTACGACGCGGGCCAGTTTCTGTGGATCAATACCAGCGGCAATCCCTTCATGCGCACCGAGCATCCCTTTTCGCTGGCATCGAGCCCGACCAGCCTGCCGCGCCTGTCGTTCATCATTCGCGAATTGGGTGACTACACGGCAAAGCTCAGCAGTCTTAAGCAAGGTCAGCGTGTCTACGTCGATGGCCCATACGGGGTATTTACTTTGAACGGACACAGCGCGGAGGGCATAGCTCTTATCGCAGGTGGAGCTGGCATCGGTCCGATCCTTGGGCTGCTGCGGCAATTGCAGGACTTGCAGGACGCTCGTCCGATCCGATTGATTTATGGTAATCGTAATGCAGAGCAGATGGTCTTTCAGGACGAGATACTCACCGCCGAAGACAGCCTGAGCGACTTTAAGCAAACGCTTGTACTTGAGCAACCAAGCCCCGTCATGGTTGCCCGACCCGGTTTCATTTCGCAGGCACTGCTTGAAGAGCAGTTTTCGTCCGAGCAGCAGGGCACATGGCTGTTTTATGTTTGCGGGCCGCCAGTGATGGTCGATGCCGTTGCATCCAGTCTCCGCAAGATCGGTGTTCCAGAACACCGAATTGTCTTTGAACGTCTCTCATTCGGGTAGGATAGTATGACAATATTCAATCGCCTGTTCGCTTCTATTGGCCTGATGGCTACCCTGCTGACAGGTTGTGCTTTGACGCCACCGGCAGACCGATCGACCGTGCAAGGCGTCCGTCAACCGAACATTGTCTTCATTCTGGTGGATGATTTGGGTTGGGGCGATGTTAGTTATCATGGCTCTGAAATCCAGACGCCGAACATCGATGCTCTTGCCGCAAGCGGGATCAAACTTGAGCGGTCTTACGTTTTTCCAATTTGCAGTCCGACACGCGCGGCCTTGCTTTCAGGGCGCAATCCTCTAGCCTTCGGTCTGGATGGTCCACTAAGCCCGCGTGAAACGCTACCTTTGGACGTGACATTGTTGCCGCAGCGGCTCAAACAATCCGGCTACCAAACCTGGATGGTTGGCAAATGGCATCTTGGCCTCAAGCAGAAGGCTGCTTTACCCAATGCCCGTGGTTTCGATCATTTTTACGGCTTCTTGGGTGGCTACATCGATTACTACACCCATGTCTTTGACGGCGGTCTTGATTGGCAGCGAAACGGGGCGTCTGTTCGTGAGCCCGGCCATGCCACACAGCTTCTGACGGAGGAGGCAATCAGCCTGGTTGCGAAGCGTGATTACGAGAAGCCGTTCTTCCTCTACCTCGCCTACAATGCGGGACACACGCCGCTACAATATGTACCGAATACCACGCGCAGCTATGACCAAATTACGAACAAGCGGCGGCGTGTTTATGCCCAGATGATGACCGATCTTGATACGAATGTAGGCAAGTTGGTAGCGGCATTGGACCGTCAAAAACTTATGTCGAATACGATCATCGTCCTTGTAAGCGACAACGGCGGCGCGGCTAATCTTGGGTCAAGCAACGGTAACCTTCGTGGAGGCAAGAGCCAGTCCTACGAAGGAGGCCTTCGCACCCCCGCGCTAATATCGTGGCGCGGAACCTTGCGACCGGGCCAGACACTTGATCAACCGCTCTTCGCTCAGGATTGGACCCCCACGCTCATGGAGGCCGCCGGGATCGCCGGTTTTGCCAATGGTATGGATGGCCGTTCAATCTGGCCTTTGATAAGACGTAACAAGCAGGCTACCGTTGGAAAACCCGTCGTCCTTGGAAGCCCCAATTCCCGGGCAGTCTATCTCTGGCCGATGAAATTGGTACAGATTAACGTGGACAAGGACAATGCCAGTTTTGAGCTCTACGATGTGCGTAATGACCCTCGCGAGGAACGCGATATTGCAACACTGCACCCCGAAACGGTTTTGGAGCTGGCACGGCACCTCGCGCCGTATGTAGGGATCCGCTCACTGTCAGTCCGTGAACGCCGACTGGAAGAAATGTTTTCCGATGAGAATGGCAATCCGCGCTTCGACCTGCGTTTGCCTGAAACTCGCGCGGCGTGGGCAGAGTCGGCTACTGCCGAGTAGATTCGCATGATCGATCCGGCTATGGCTTTTTGCATTCAGATATATCGAAAGAAGCTCGGTATACTCGCAACCACGCTGGCTGCTGCGGCCTTTCTTGGGTCTTGCTCTGGTGTGTCCGGCCAATCATCACAGTGTCTAGCACCAGCGAAGCTGAACGGACGTTTATCAATTCCAGCGGGTAGCTTTGTGATGGGCGAGGACCCTCGGTACCCCGAAGAAGGCCCCCCTCGCCAAATTTTTGTTCAAGCTTTCCAACTGGACGTACATGAAGTTACCAACGCACAGTTCAGAAGTTTCATTGAACAAACGGGATACCGAACAACTGCTGAGCGCATGCCGCCGTTAATGACAGGGGCGCCGCCAGAAATGCTGAAACCAGGCTCTGCGACGTTTACGGTGCCCGCACGTCCAGGTGACAGTTGGTGGACGTGGACACCAAGCGCCAACTGGAGGCACCCAGAAGGGGACCGCAGCACAATCGACGGTAAGGCGAGCGATCCGGTGGTGCAGGTAAGTTTCGAAGACGCTCAAGCTTACGCAAAATGGGCTGGCGGATCGCTGCCTACAGAAGAACAATGGGAGTATGCGGCCCGAGCAGGCATACCATCGTCGCCGGAACCTGTTGACGAGAGGGGACGGCAGCAGGCCAATAGCTATCAAGGTGTATTCCCTGTGCGCGACTTGGGTGAGGATGGATTTACTGGCCGTGCTCCTGTCGGCTGCTTCAAGCCAAATGAGTTTGGTCTGTTTGATATGATTGGAAATGTCTGGGAGTGGACAAGCAGTTCCCGTAACGCTGTGGACCGCCGAAACGTGATCAAAGGCGGCTCGTACCTTTGCGCCAGAAATTATTGCGCTAGGTATCGGCCCGCAGCCCGTCAGTTTCAAGAACTCGATCTCGGAACTAACCACATCGGGTTCCGGCTTGCGTATCCAGCGGCACCAAAGGTGTCAAATTAACAGTCGAATATCTTTTCGCAAGAAGCACATTATATCATTATATCAATGATATAAATGTTATCTGTTTTATTCTCGTGGGCGCGCCATTCAAACCATTGATATATAACAATATTTAAACGCAACGATGTGCAGATTGCGGCTTAAATAGCGCTTTTTAGCTATGCACAAATCGTGCACAAATTTCTGTGTTCATTCGCCAACTTCCTGATTAGGCTGAGAGAGTCGAAGGAAGGCAGTCTATGGCTAGTGACGGTGATGTTCGGATTGATCTGCGGGGTGACGGGCGGGTCATTCTCTACAAACGGGATAACCTCAAAGATCCGGTCTGGCAGGTTCGTGTCCGTGTTCCAAACTCCACTGGCTACAAGCGAATCACGACCAAAACATCTGATCAACGTGAAGCCGAACGCTTTGCTCTCAACTACTATGAAGAGCTCTACATCCACGTCAAAACCGGCGGCAGCATCAAGTCCAAGACCTTCAAGCAGGTCTTTGCCGAATGGGAAAAGCACGTTGCTACGATGGGACACACTCGCAAGGGTGGATCTTGGGAAGCCACCATTGAACGTATTCGGGTCTATGCCCTCACCTTCTTCGGTCCAATGCGAATGAACGATATCGGGCCTGTTCAGTTTGCGGACTACTGGGAATGGCGGAAGAAGAACTACAACCGCACCAAGCCATCCAACGGTACATTGCGACGGGAAAGGACGTCTATCCTTCCTGTGTTCAAATACGCCGTATCCAAGGGCTACATCACTGCAGTCCCAGATACCGATCCACCAAAAGCTACATTGGAACGGCGACCGACCTTTACACTCGAAGAGTGGCAGAAGATCTACAAGGCAGCACGAAAGTGGGTAACTGAGGGTCAGACCAAGGCGACCAGCCGACAGCGCAACCTTGCCCAACTTTATATCCTGATACTCGCCAATACAGGTTTGCGGGTCGGTGAGCTTCGGGGACTCCGCTGGGGTGATCTTCGCACCGTCAAGACAGAGGACGATACTCGGCTCATTGCGGAGGTCAGAGGCAAGACCGGAGCCCGTGAAGTTGTCTTCCAAGCTGGTGCCCAGAAGTATGTCGAACGGCTTTATGACCGACGTATCGAAGAACTTGGAGAAAACCCGCCGACTGATGAAGTGCTGTTCTGCCACAAGGACGGAACACCTATTCAGTCGATGAAAACTGCGTTCAATGCGCTGCTCAAATTTGCTGGTGTGCCTGTTGAACGCAATGGCGGATCACGAACACTTTACTCCCTCCGGCACTTCTATGCCACGATGAGGCTGTCGAACGATACCAGCCCATTCCTTCTGGCTAAGCAGATAGGAACCTCTGTTGAGATGTTGGAGAAGTTTTACGGACAGACCGTCTCGTCAGCCTTGGCTGCTCGGATATCGAAGGGCAACCAGACCGTCGGTGACGGGAACGGGAAGGTCTATCCGTTCGGGTGACGGATCGCTGGTTGCTCAATACCAGCTAACTGCATCTTTTCTTGAAGTGCCGTTACTACGCTTTCCTCATCGAGACCTACTGCACGGGCAAAGGCTCTCGTAAAACCATAAATGTACACACGCCCAGGCAATGCCGAGAAGTCGTCATTCTCAATCGCTGCCAAAAAGCGCAGTGAGATTTTCGTGCGATCTGCAATGTCGTGTAGTGCAAGATTAGCTGCCATACGGGCTTGGTTAAGCCTAGCGCCTATTAATTCCATCTCGCCCACAAGCGGCTCTTTTTGAACAAAGCTCACCCAGATTCTCCCCCCGAAGAATGCAATTTGCCGCTACGTCACACAAACAAAACGAATCACCCTCGCTTGATTTTTACCACAAGTTATCCACAGGGTCGAATCTTGGGGAATGGGATGCCGACAGGCAGTCGGTAATGGAAACGGGAAGGTCTATCCGTTTGGCGGATCAAGTGAATAGCCGGCTAAAAAATTGACATCCCGTCTTCTCGCCTGAGCGTAGATTTCAATAGACGATTTCTATTTTGCCTTTTGGTGTTTTTTTAACTTCGTAATTAAAAAGTTCGGAATCTGATGATCCCCACCCATCTAAATTCACAGAAATTGATCTGCCCCCTTCTGGGTGGTCCAAAATATATGTTATTTTGGACACGGAAGGAAAAGACAAATGCCATTTAAGAA
>ENA-OUVC01000504-OUVC01000504.1-marine-metagenome-genome-assembly--contig:-NODE-504-length-25741-cov-3.062383_pt1 | contig 25741 bp, 30 predicted proteins | sample MGYA00248622_ERZ508571 | MGnify/ENA primary metagenome ERZ508571 (study PRJEB26236, sample SAMN06267175) | marine metagenome | isolation source: Columbia River Estuary | place: USA:Columbia River Estuary... | reverse complement strand
CCAAAGCGAAATCAGGGTCGACATTTTGGCTGACGAGATAAAATTCAACCTCGGGCGCAATGATGGGTTTCCACCCGCGGCTGGCGTAAAGGGCCAGGATCTTTTTCAATATCGTTCGCGGCGCGATTTCAACTTCGGTTCCATCACCGTTTAGGACGTCGGCGATGACAAATGCGGTTGGCGATTTAAAACCGGGCGCAATGCAGATGGTGTCGGGATCAGCAATTAGGATTTTGTCGGGATCCTTGTCCCAAATATCTTCGATATCTTCGGGATAATGGCCATCAATCGTGCAGATGAAGACGCTACCGGGAATGCGGAGCGATTTGTCGCGGACAGACGACAGGAATTTCTTGGCCGGCAATACTTTGCCGCGCTGCACGCCGTTAATGTCAGGAACGATGCATTCGACCTCGTCGATCTTATGCTCGGCTATCCAGTTGGCGAGATTTACAGTCATAAAACAATATGTGCGCAGACCGACTTGAAAAGGTCAAGCCAGCCCGCGCACATCATGATTTCAATATACGGTCTTAGAAACCGTAGCTAAGCGAAAATACGACGCCGGCCGCGCTGTCTTTGAATGCAAACACCGAACGACGGTTGGTGTCGACATAAGATGCGCCAAGTGTAAAGCCTGCAACATTAGCCGTCAGACCAAGCGTCCAATCGAGCTTGTCACTGCCCGCGGTAAACGCGCCATCTTCAATGCCGATTGAACCGACGATCGAAATTGGTGAGTCAGGCAAAGCGATCGATGCATTGGTCGCGACATAGACGTTATCGGTGTTACCAGTGTTGTCCTGGCTTGGGACGTAGCTCAACTGAGCGCCAACGGTTGCTGGACCGACTGTCGAGCCAAGCTTACCAGTCACTTCAAAATAGTTGAAGCTGGATACGCCCGGATAGACATAATATGTCGCACCAATGTCGTAAGTCAGTTCTTCACCACCCGAAAAACCGACATAAAGGTCAACTTCCGCATCATCGCCGTCATTTTCGGAAAGATTTGAAGCCCACGCGCCGACATAAAAGCCGGACTCATGCTTGACGGTCAAATATGGCTGAAGTGCAAAGCCCTTGTCAGAGAGCGATACGCCGCGGAAACGGTAATCGGAAACCAAAGCGGCACCGCCCGAAATAGTGATAGGACCGGAGGCTTCTTCGGCCGCCGCGTCTTGGGCGAAAGCAGGGACGGAAATGGCCATCGCGCTCATCGCGACGCTCATTGTTGCCAGCTTCAAAATGGATTTACGCATAAAATTACCCCTTCTTAGGTACACAAAAAACTGCGCCGAAAGCGACCGCATAGCGCTACATCCGGCAGATACCGTTCTATCCCGCTAAATCTAAATGCCTGCGCAATACCGCTATACATCGGCCTGCGCTTTATTGTGCAGGTGCACACAAACATCAAAACCTGCCGCAGGCAAGTCATTTTGTGTCAACGTCATTGTCCTTTTTACGCAATGTGACAAAACCGTCACAGTCTTGCGCAGCGTTGCGGTATAGGCGCGCGCAGCACAGAGTGACGCCCGACACATTCTACAAATGGTCGCGGCGTTATAAACTGGCTGCCCAGTTCGATTTTAAGCGATCAGTCAAACAGCCGCGGCGGGACGGTGCGGTTGACGACTTCACGCAACGCAAATGCGGTTTCGATACGCGCGACCCTTGGCAATCGTGCAATTTCCTGCCGGTGAATGAGCTCATAATCCTCAATTGAGGCTGCACGTACGACGAGCAGATAATCATTCCGGCCGCTCATCAGGTGGCACCGGATGGTCGACGGGCTTCCCACCACGGCGGCTTCAAATGCCGCCATTGCCTCTTCGCTCTGGCTATCGAGCGTGATGGTGACCATCACCGTTGCCGCGAGCCCAAGCTTACGCAGGTTCACATCCGCGCGGTAGCCACGCAGGATCCCATCATCTTCCAATGATTTTTGCCGACGTGCGGCCGCGCTTGGCGACAGGCCGGCAGCTTCGCCCAATTCCGCCTGCGTCGCCCGTCCATTCTGCACGAGGGCACCCAATAATTTACGGTCTGTTCGATCAAGCTGCATAAATTTTCCATTTATATATTCAATATCGTCGATTCTATGCGTCTATTCACCCAAATAGGCGAATCTTTGCACAGTATCGTCATATCGAAGATGCTATTTCCGCGACAGATAATTTTTGAGGAGTGAGATTATGCGTGTCGGCGTCCCCAGCGAAATCAAAGTGCATGAATATCGTGTCGGTTTAACCCCCGGCGCGGTTCGTGAATATGTCGCCCATGGCCATCAGCTTGTGGTGCAATCGGGCGCAGGTGCGGGCATCATGGCAAGCGACGATGCCTATCGCGCAGCGGGTGCCGAAATCGCCGCGACAGCCGCAGAAATCTTTGCTGGCTGCGACATGATCGTAAAGGTCAAGGAACCCCAGCCGAGCGAATGGGTCTTGCTGCGCCCCGGCCAGTTGCTTTTCACCTATCTCCACCTCGCCCCAGATCCTGAGCAGGCCAAAGGCTTAATCGCCAGCGGTTGCACCGCAATTGCTTATGAAACCGTCACCGATGACAAGGGCACCCTGCCCCTGCTGGCACCCATGAGCGAAGTCGCTGGCCGCTTGGCCATTGAGGCAGCAGGCGAAGCGATGCGTCGCAGCAAGGGCGGCGCAGGCATATTGCTTGGCGGCGTTCCCGGTGTGCCCGCTGGTCGCGTTACTGTTCTTGGCGGCGGCGTTGTTGGCACCCATGCCGCGCGTATGGCTGTTGGCCTTGGCGCGGAAGTCACCATCGTTGACCGCTCAATCCCGCGCCTTCGCCAACTGGATGAACTGTTCAACGGACGGGTGCGTACCCGCTATTCAACGCTGGAAACCATCGACCATGAAATCAGCATCGCCGACGCCGTGATTGGCGCCGTCCTTATCCCCGGTGCAAGCGCGCCCAAGCTGGTCACCCGCGAAATGTTGAAGCGGATGAAGCCCGGTTCGGTTCTGGTCGATGTCGCGATTGACCAAGGCGGCTGTTTTGAAACCAGCCATGCCACCACACATGCCGAGCCAACCTATGTCGTTGATGGCATCATCCATTATTGCGTCGCCAATATGCCCGGCGCCGTTCCGCAAACCAGCGCGGCTGCGCTCAACAACGCGACATTGCCATATGGCCTCGCGCTGGCAAGCAAGGGTACCGCCGCGCTTGATGGCAGCACGGAAACGGGCCGCGGCTTGCTCGCCGGTTTGAACGTACATTACGGCAAGGTGACGAGCCAAGCCGTTGCCGAAAGCCTTGGCCTTGATTTTGTCACGCCAGTGTCCGCGCTCGCCGCGTGACTTGCGCAGGTTCAGGTGCTAACAGCGCCGCATGGGTAAAGAGGGCAGAATAACTGCGCATCAAATCGCCGCAATGCTGGGGGTGTCACAACCAACAGTGTCGCGGGCGTTGCGCGGTGACAAAAAGGTAAATGAAGTCACGCGGGCCCGCATTGTCGCGCTCGCCAACGAACTTAATTACTCGGTCGACCACAACGCCCTTCGCCTGCGTACACAGCAAACTTACTCCATTGCGCTGGTCATTCTGTGCCGGCGCGGTGAGAATAAAGCGAACATCAATCCATTTTACCTGTCGCTGTTGGGTTGCATCGCGGCGTCCGCGTCTGAGCGCGGGTATAACCTCATCGTTTCGTTTCAGGATTCCCCGGCGAACTTCTTCGCCAATTACACCGGCAGCAGACAGGCAGACGGCTTGATTGTTATCGGTAGCGGTCAGAATATTGAAGGTTGGCAGTTTTTTGGTGAATATGCGCGGCACAAAACACCGATGATCTGCTGGGGCGCCAGCAAAGAAGATCTCCTGTCGATTAAAAGCGACAATGCGCAGGGTGCAAGGCTTGCCATTGAACATTTGCTGTCCAGCGGATGCCAGAAAATCGCCTATATTGGTCCGACGAACAGCGAACAGCCGCCATTTCAGGATCGGCTGACAACCTATATGGCGGTGATGGCGCAAAAGGGCATGCCGCCCATCTGCCCGCCGCTTCCCGAAAACGCGGTGCGCGAAGACCAAGGCTATGCAGCCGTCAACGGCCTGATCCGCGATAAGGTCGATTTTGACGGTCTGTTCTGCGCCAATGACTTTATCGCTCTGGGTGCGATGCGCGCGCTTGATGAACAGCATATCGCGGTCGGCACCGACGTGCGCGTCATCGGTTTCGATGGCATTGCAACAGGCGCCTATGCACAACCGCCGCTCACGACGATTGAGCAGGACTATGTTCAGGCCGGTGAAATGCTGGTGGAGGCTTTGATTGCCGTATTGAAGGGCGATGCCCCCAACATCGCCCCTGTGCCGGTTAAGCTGCTGAAGCGCGGAACCGCTTAAGCGCCCAACTCAAGCGCAGCGATAAAATCGCTGCATAACAATCACTTATTCAGAAAAATGGTGGACAGGGCTGGATTCGAACCAGCGTACGGAAAACCGGGCAGATTTACAGTCTGCTGCCTTTAACCACTCGGCCACCTGTCCACTTCTTTGACGGGGCATTATGCCAAAGCATAAGGGCCGGTCCCGACGAAGAAGCAGCCCAATGGCGAAACGGCCCTTGCCTGTCAATGCCTCAAGTGGGAAAGGGGCCTATATCGTCTTCTTTTTCATCAACAGGTGTTTCAAATGTCTTCCCATAAGAGCCAGCGCCGCCGCGGTGCGGCGGTTTCCAGCGGCAATCCCAAATTTTACGGCCGTCACGCCGTATATGCTGCGCTTGATAATCCCGATCGGCGACTCATCAATCTGTGGGGCACACGCGAAGAAATCGGCAAAATCGTCATTCCCGACGGGCTGACGGTCCAATATGCCGAGGTGAATGATTTGGCGCGCTTTGTACCGAAAGATGCACCGCATCAGGGCCTCGTGCTTGAAGTTGCGCCATTGGAGGACGTCTGGCTGACCGATGCACTTGCGGTCGACAATGATGATAACCGCCCGTTGCTGATTCTCGACCAGGTCACGGATCCGCACAATGTCGGCGCGATATTCCGCACGGCCGCCGCGTTCAACGCAGTCGCCGTTGTGACGCAGGACCGGCATGCGCCACCAGAGTCCGGAGCATTGGCCAAGGCGGCTTCGGGTGGGCTTGAAATCACGCCATGGGTCCGGGTTGTTAACCTAGCACGTGCATTGGAAGAAATTGCCGAGGCTGGATATTGGCGAATCGGTCTGTCGGGCCATGCCAGCGTGACGTTGGACGAGGCGTTGACGCCGGGCCGAAACGCGCTTGTTCTGGGCGCTGAAGGCGACGGCATGCGTCGTAACATTGAAGAGCATTGTGACCAGCTGGCGAAGTTGCCAATCAGCGAACACATGGAGTCGTTGAACGTGTCGAACGCTGCGGCGATCGCATTATATGCGGCAACCGTCCGGCGGGGCTAACAGGGACACAAATGATGCGGCAAAATCGGGTAAATTTAGGAATGAAGGTCGCTGCTGCGCCCATGCCCTTGCTAGGAGGGGCACGCTGATGGGTATTCCCGCTGCACAATTGCATGCCGCCCTCGACGCACTGGCGGCGCTTGAACCGGGCATAAAGCAGGCGCTTGCGGTGACGGGTTACCCGGACGAGCGCATCCGGGAACCGGGCTATGCGACATTGCTGCGCACGATTGTCGGGCAACAGGTGAGCGTCGCGGCGGCCGCATCGGTGTGGAATAAGCTTGAAGCGCTCATTGGCCCAGAATGCCCGCCAGACAAGTTGTTGGCGCAAGATTTCGACGCGTTGCGAGCGTGCGGGTTGAGCCGCCAGAAACAGGGCTATGCGCGTTCGCTTGCGGAACTCGTGCTGTCGGGCGAATTACCGCTCGATGCCCTACCCGCCGATGATGAGGAGGCGATTGCGTACCTTACCCGCGTAAAGGGCATTGGCCGCTGGTCTGCGGAAATATATCTGCTTTTTGCCGAGGGCCGGACCGACATTTGGCCTGCGGGCGACCTTGCTGTGCAAGAAGGCGTGGGCCGTTTGCTGAAGCTGGATGCAAGGCCATCGGAAAAAGACATTCGCGTCATCGCCGAACGCTGGCGTCCCTATCGCGGCGCAGCCGCCATTTTTACATGGCACATTTACGCCAAGGGATTTCAGGCGATTTGAGAACGGACGAGAGCTTAAGTCCGATCTTCAGTCCAAGCAAAGCCGCGGCCGCAATATTCAGTTGACCTTTCGGGTAAATTGATGTGGCTGACAGACATGTGAATAAGGGAGAGCCGAAATTATGTCCGAAACGCAAAAAAGCATTTTCATCACTGGCGCCGCGTCTGGTTTAGGACGCGAAGTCGCGCGTTACTTTGCCAATGTCGGCTGGTTCGTGGGCCTTGCCGACGTCAATGAAAAGGGCATCGACGAAACTGCGGCTTTATTGCCAGCGGGTCAATGGTCGCGCCACCGCCTTGATGTGACCGATCGTGCACAGTGGAAAGCCGCCGTCGCCGACTTTGCAAAGCACACAAATGGCCACATGACGGTATTGTTCAATAATGCAGGCATTGGATCGGGCGGACCTATTCAGGATATGACCGACGAGGACATCGACAAGATGATCGCCATCAACCTGACTGGCGTTATCAGCGGAACCCGCGCGTGTTTTGATCTGTTGAAAAATACACCTGATGCCTGCGTCCTCTACACCAGTTCAGCGGCTGGAATCTACGGATCCGCTGGACTTAGCGTGTATAGCGCGACCAAGTTCGCGGTGCGCGGTCTTGCCGAAGCGCATGACATTGAATGGCGCCCGTTGGGGATTAAGGCCCGCAGCCTCATGCCCGGCTTTATCGACACCAACATCATTGGCGCGGTTGATACAAACAGCAACATGACCGGTAAGGAAAAGCTGCAGTCGGCTGGCGTCGAAGTGAGCCCCGTCTCCATCATCGGCCCAGCCGCATGGGAAGCCATCCACGGTGACAAGGTCCACACGCCCGTCAACAAAATGGCGAAGCAACTTGCTTTTTCTGCCCGCTGGTTTCCGAACCGGCTGCGCAAACAATTGGGCTTGCTGGGCGGTTTAGGTGATGTGGTTAAGCCGTCGGCGCAATAGCGTCGATGGCCGAGGCCAGATCGGCGTCGCGCTGCGATAAGCCGCCGGCATCATGCGTTGTCAGCAATATCTCAACGCGGTTGTAAACGTTGAACCATTCTGGATGATGGTCTGCTTTTTCGGCAAGGATTGCGACGCGCGCCATGAAACCGAAGGCTTCGGCAAAATCGGCAAAGCGTAAAGTGCGCCTTATCCCTTTTGCATCAGCGTCATATGACCACAAAGGCAGCTGTTCCAAAACCGCCGCGCGATCCGCTTCATCGAGTCTGGAAACCTGCATAACGTCATCCTGATTTTGCAATTGGTGGAATTCATGCCTAAGTCGCCATATGTCGTCACGTCAAGCATCCTTGCCGTCCATTAACGTTGACAATGTCGCGGTTATCCGCGGCAACCGGCTTGTGCTGCGCGGGCTGACGGTCACTGCGCGCAGTGGTGATATTATTTGGGTACGCGGCGCAAATGGTTGCGGCAAATCCACGCTGCTTCGGCTGATCGCCGGTCTTTTGCATGCGACAGCGGGGTCGATAAAGACGGAGGGCCGGATTGCCCTCGCCGATGAAAATCTCGCGCTTGATGCAAATTTGACGGTCGAAAAAGCGCTCATGTTCTGGGCGGATATGGACGGTGCGTCTGCTGACGCGCGCAGGGCAGCACTGGCAGACATGGATTTGCAAGGTCTGGCGCAGGTTCCCGTGCGCTTCCTGTCGACCGGCCAACGCAAACGCGCCAGTATCGCACGCGTTCTTGCGTCGAAGGCTGATATTTGGTTGCTCGACGAACCCTATAATGGCTTGGACAGCGCAAGCTGCGCCCGCCTTGACCAAGCCATTACCGCCCACACCGCAAACGGTGGCATAGTGCTCGTCGCCGCCCACCAGCCGCCATCGATTAACGTGGCGCACAGCCTCATTCTCGACAGACCGGAGGCAGACGCATGAAGGCATTTGCAGCCTTGGTTGCGCGCGAGGTGCGTTTGGCATGGACGGGCGGCGGATTATGGCTGCCGGTGGTCTTCTATCTTGCGGTTGCGACGCTGTTTCCGTTTGTGACGGGGCCTGACAAGGCACTCCTTGCACGCACGGGCGGCGGTATATTGTGGATTGCCGCGCTGCTGGCGACGCTCCTGCCGATTGAGCGGCTTATACTTCCGGACCGGCAAGCGGGCATATTGGATCAGTTGGCTTTGCGCGGCTGGTCGGACGAATTGGTCGCGACCGCCAAAATCATTGGCCAGATTTTTGCCTTTGCCCTCCCGCTCCTTCTCGCGACGGTCGTCGGCTCCGCGCTCATCGGATTGCCTGAGGCGCAATTGGGGACGTTGTTGCTTGGCCTTGCCTTGGCACTACCCGCGCTTTCCGGGCTGTCGGTCACCATCGCAGCGCTGACGGCGGGTCTTAGCGGGGCGAGCGCGCTGGGCGGGCTTCTGCTCGTGCCCATCACGATACCGTTGCTGATCTTTGGCGCGGGCACATTGTCGGAAAATCCCGGCAACGCGATGCAGCTGCTTGCGGCGACTGCGCTCGCAATTACAGCCTTATCGCCCTTTGCCGCCGGCGCGGCGTTACGCGCAGGCCGGACTTAAGGACCAAAGCCCTATCTATTGGTTGATTGATGGATTGCCCCGTCGTCGCGCAGCTTATCGCGCCGCGATTTTCTGCGCATAGCCGTCGGCGACCATCGCTTCGACCATGTCGAACAGCTTTTCGGGATCCTGTGCACGCAGCACGGGAATGCCTGCCTCCATCCCTTCGGCGATCACGATTTCCCGCTTTCCGGCATCAACCGCATCCCAAATCGTGGTGGCGACGACGTCCGGATCGATACCGTTATCGATGGCAGCATCACTTGTGCCACGCACCGTTCCGTCGGCATTCAATGCATTGCGCGATACGTTGGTCCGCACAGAACCCGGCGCGACAACGAGCACTTTGACGCCCTGCCCTGCAACTTCGCTGCGCAACGCATCGGCATAACCAATCAACCCGTGTTTCGCCGCGCAATAGGCCGTCCGCATGGGGATGCCTGCTTTACCTGCGACACTGGAGATCATGACAATCTGGCCATGTCCATTTGAAACCAAATGCCCCAAAAGCGCTTGCGTCAGCGCGATCGGCGCAAGCAAGTCCACATCAACGATCCGCTGGTAAACCGACAGATCGGTGTCGATGGCGGGTGAGCGCTGCGAAATGCCCGCATTGTTGACCAACACATCGATCTTGCCCTGATAGGCAATGGCTTCAGCGACCTTTGACGGCAAAGCCGCATAGTCGACTGTGTCGAATGGCAGGATGAAGCAGCGTTCGGGCGCACCGGTAGCATGCGCGACGCGTTCCAGTTCAGCGACATTCCGTCCGGACAGCACGGCATGGCCGCCGCTTCCGACAAATGCTTTGGCCAGTGCCTCACCTATCCCCGACGATGCGCCCGTTATCCAGGCTGTTTTATGCGACTGATCGACCATTTTAGCTCTCCTTTTGGCGTGCTTGGTCAACCGTGGCTTCGCCCCTGTCAAGACATTCTGGCTTGCACTTTTACCGCCACCGCACCACATGCGTGAAATGCTGATAGAAACTGAACTGACCCCAAACCCCGCCACGATCAAATTTCTGCCCGGCCGCGCCGTGATGGAAAATGGAACGCGCGATTTCGCCGCCCCTGAAGAGGCTGAAGCTTCGCCATTGGCGGAGGCACTTTTCGGACTTGGTGATGTCACCGGGGTATTTTTTGGACGCGAATTTATTTCGGTCACTGCGGCCCCCGGTTCAGAATGGTCCAGCCTAAAACCCGACGTGCTTGCGATATTGCTCGACCATTTCAGCGCGAACATGCCGCTGTTCAAACCAGCTGCCGCCGGCTTTGCTGTTCCATCGGCAGATGCCGACTATCCGCTCGACGATCCGGAAGATGCCGACATCGTTGTCCAGATCAAGGAATTGATTGAAACGCGAATCCGCCCTGCGGTCGCCAATGACGGCGGAGATATCGTCTATCGTGGCTTCCAAAAGGGCATCGTCTTTTTGCAGATGCAAGGCGCATGCGCTGGTTGCCCATCTTCTTCGGCAACGCTGAAAAATGGCATTGAACAATTGCTGAAGCATTATGTGCCCGAAGTCATCGAAGTGCGTGCCGCCTAAACTCTCCACCTGAAAGAAATCTTATGTCCGAAGCATTAAACGACACCGCGCTTGATCAGCTGTTCCGCGAAGCCCGCAGCTACAATGGGTATCTCGATACGCCCGTGTCGCAGGCGCAGCTTGAGGGCATTTGGGACCTGATGAAATTTGGCCCGACATCTGCGAACTGCCTTCCTGCGCGGATCATTTGGTGCACATCCACCGAAGCGAAACAAAAGCTGGCGGCATGCACGATGCCGTCGAATGGCGACAAAATTCTGCAAGCGCCTGTCACGGCGATTATCGGAATGGACCTCGAATTTTACGAACAGCTTCCCGAATTGTTTCCCCATGCCGATGCCCGCAGCTGGTTTGCCGGCAACGACGTGGCCATTGAAAAGACGGCGTTTCGGAACAGCAGCTTGCAAGGCGCCTATCTGATGCTGGCCGCGCGTGCATTGGGATTGGATACCGGCCCAATGTCAGGTTTTGACAATGCCGCGGTCGACAAGGCATTTTTTGCCGGAACTAACGTCCAGTCGAATTTCATCTGTACGCTTGGCTATGGCGACACAGCGAGCATTTTTGCCCGCAGCCCGCGCCCTGAATTTAACCGCTTCAATCAGGTCGCCTAACCTAAACGGCGGCAGGCGATCATGCGCACACTGGTCATCGATACCGCCACACGGGCGTGCTCAGTTGCGTTGTTCGATGGCAAGCAGCTGCTGGCCGTCCAGCATGAGGTAATTGGCCGCGGACATGCCGAACGCTTGCTTCCGCTCATCGCCGCGTTGCCGGATAACGGCAAAGCCGACCAGATCATGGTGGATGTTGGCCCCGGCAGCTTCACAGGCATCCGTGTGGGCGTCGCCGCCGCCAAAGCATTGGGATTGGCGTGGCACATACCGGTCCATGGCTATGGCTGCCTATCCTTGGTCGCCGCGATGGCGCGTGCACAAAGCGCATCACACGCCGCTGTCGATGTCATCATGACCGGCGGCCATGGTGAGTATTTCTTCGAAGCTTTTAATGACGCCGGGCATTCGATAGCGCCAGCGCGGTCGGTTTTGCCTGAACTATTGCCGACTGTTGCCGTCGCCGACCATGTTGCCGGCGACATTGACCCGCAACGCGCAGATCGCGTTTGGACCGACATTCTGCCCGACGCCCGCGCATGGGCACATCTACCCGACGACCATGCCCTTCCACCCGTTCCTGTGTATGGAAGGGCGCCAGACGCAAAACCGGCCGCAGTCCGGGCATGATCCGCGTCGTCGAAGGCGATGCAAAAGACATTGCGTCCATCATGCCCATCATGTCCGACGCGTTCGACCCCCGATTTGGCGAAGCGTGGACGGCGGCGCAATGCCTGTCCACTTTAGTACTGCCGGACTGCCAATTGTTACTTGCCAAAGATGGTGACGTTGTATGCGGTTTCGCCATTACGCGCTGGGTTTTTGAACATGAAGAATTGCTGATGATTGGCGTTGCACGACATTACCAGCGCCAACAGATTGGCCAAAATCTTCTCAGCGACGTGATAAATAGAGGCCAAATCGCCGGCCGGGAGAAATTATTTCTTGAAGTTCGCGACGGTAACCCGGCATCTTTTTTCTACTTGAAAGCTGGCTTTGCACCCAGCGGACGGCGCAAAAATTATTACAAAAGCACTGAAGGAATAAGTCCAGACGCGATTACGATGTTCATTGATCTTTAATATTTGAAAACTAGCCGCTTTTCTTGACGACTTCATTTCAAGCCTATATGCATCAGACAAGTCGCAAAATATAAACAAACTATAAAAATGGGTCCAAAGGTTCAAAATATGTCTCAAGAAAGTAACGATACCGCTGAATTGTTAATTACTCTGACCGCCGATATTGTCGCTGCCCATGTCAGCAACAACAGTGTCGCGGTATCGGACGTATCAACTTTAATCGGAAATGTGCACGCGGCACTCGCCGGTCTTTCCGCAACGGCTGCTGCGCCCGAAATAGTTTTGGAACCGGCTGTTCCAATCCGCAATTCGGTAAAACGCGATTATATCGTCTGCTTGGACGACGGTAAGAAGCTGAAAATGCTGAAGCGCCACCTGATGACGCATTATGGCATGACGCCTGATGACTATCGCGCAAAATGGGGTCTGCCCGCCGATTATCCGATGGTTGCACCTGCTTATGCAGAACAACGTCGTGAACTCGCAAAGGCAATCGGCCTTGGTCGTGCACCGGGTTCGGGCCGGAAGAAAAAAGTCAAGTAAAGCGGTCAAAGCTTCGCTGAAAAATAAGGCCGGAGCATTCTCCGGCCTTTTTCTTTGACGAATCGTGGCGCGGCAGTAAATGTGCATCGCGATGGACATCAAAATCGACATTGAAGCGCTGTGTAACGAACGTGGCCTGCGTATTACCGACCAACGCCGCGTCATAGCGCGCGTCATTTCGGATGCGACTGACCATCCTGATGTCGAAGAGCTCTATCGTCGCTCGTCCGCCATCGATCCCAAGATTTCAATCGCCACCGTATATCGGACTGTCCGCTTGTTCGAAGAAGCGGGCATATTGGACCGCCACGATTTTGGTGACGGGCGCGCGCGCTATGAAGCGTCGCCAGAGGCGCATCACGATCACCTCATCGACGTCGAAACCGGCAAAGTTGTTGAATTCGTCGACCCCGAGCTGGAAGCGCTGCAGAAAATCATTGCTGAGCGCCTCGGCTACCGTCTCGTTGACCATCGCATGGAACTCTATGGCGTCGCCATCGACCGCAAGGATTAAACGCCGCAACCCCGCTGCATTTTTAGCTGGCCAGTTTTTGTTTACCGCCCGGCTGCTGCTGATGGCCGCCAGCTTGGTAACGAGCTTGCTCCTCCACAATCTCTGGCGGCTTCTCAAACGGCCGTCGCCGTGGCCGCGCCTGTTCCTTCTGTCGATCAGCTGGACCAGCGGCATTGCAACCGCCACAACGGGACAGCGGGTGCGCGCGAATGTGTTTTACGCCGCCAACCATCACAGCTGGATAGACATCCCCGTGATGTCGGGCGTCACCGGTTGCACCTTTGTCGCCAATGACGGGATTGAGGGCTGGCCATTGATTGGGTGGCTTTGCAAAATCAACAATACAATCTTTGTCAGCCGTGAAAACCGCGCCAGCGTCGGAAATCAGGTGGAAGATCTGCGCGCGGCCATGACGGGCGATCAACCGGTCACGATATTCCCCGAAGGCACGACCCATGACGGTTCGGGCCTTTTGCCGTTCAAACCATCTTTATTTGCCGCACTTGTTCCGCCACCATCCGGCATGCTCGTTCAGCCAGTATTTTTAAGCTACGGGCACCATACCCCGCGTGTGGCGTGGGTCGGCGATGAAAAAGTGACCGAGAATTTCTGGCGGCTTTTGTCCTATCTGAAACCGATTACGGCGACCCTGCATTTTCTGGAACCGTTTGATCCCCTGCACTACCCCGACCGCAAGGCGATTTCCGCTGAAGTGCGTGCGCGCATAGGTGCAGCGATGGAGGGTGGCGGCAGCGCACGGCGCTATGTATAGACGCGCGCTATGAGCACGGATTCTCCCAAAACCTATTCGATCAAAAATTACGGCTGCCAGATGAACGTCTATGATGGCGAGCGCATGGCCGAAATGTTCGAAAGCCAAGGCATGACGCCCGCCGATGAAAAGGCACATGCCGATCTCGTCGTGCTCAACACCTGCCACATTCGCGAAAAGGCCGCAGAGAAGGTCTATTCCGAAATCGGCCGTTTGCGTCGCAAGGACGGCAGCAGCCCCGTCATTGCCGTGGCCGGATGCGTTGCGCAGGCCGAAGGCGGCGAGATTAGCCGCAGAGCGCCCGAAGTGGACATCGTTGTCGGCCCGCAAGCCTATCATAATCTGCCCGAGATGGTTGCCGCGGTCGGACGCGGTGAACGCGTGGTCGACCTTGACCTGCCCGGTCTCGACAAATTCGGCAAACTTCCGGCACGCCGCAAGCAAGCGCCGTCTGCGTTTTTAACGGTTCAGGAAGGCTGCGACAAATTCTGCACCTATTGCGTTGTGCCTTACACGCGCGGCGCGGAGATTTCGCGCGGCTGGAGCGAATTGATTGACGAGGCAAAGGCCATCGTTGACGCGGGTGCCGCAGAAATCACTTTGTTAGGGCAAAACGTTAACGCTTGGGATGGCGAAGACGACAAAGGCCAGTTGCAGGGTCTCGATGGCCTCATCCGCGCGCTCGACAAAATTCCCGGCCTGCGCCGCATCCGCTATATGACGAGCCACCCCAACGACATGACCGAGGGCCTGATTGCTGCGCATGGCGATGTCGAAAAGCTGATGCCGTTCCTGCACCTGCCCGTACAATCGGGTTCGGACCGCATATTAAAGGCAATGAACCGCAGCCACAGCCGCGACAGCTATCTGCGCATTTTGGACCGCGTGCGCACCGTTCGGCCTGACATCGCCTTTTCGGGTGATTTCATCGTCGGCTTTCCCGGCGAGACCGAAGACGACTTCGAAGACACCATGCGCCTTGTGCGTGAAGTCGGGCATGCGCAGGCATATTCGTTCAAATATAGCCCGCGTCCCGGCACGCCCGCCGCCGATATGGCTGACCAAATAGCCATGGAAATCATGGACGAACGGCTCCAGCGGTTGCAGGCGCAAATCGTTGCCGATCAAACCGCCTTCAACCGAAATACCGTTGGCAAAACCTGCGATGTTCTTCTCGAACGGCCGGGCAAATTTGATGGCCAATTGATTGGCAAATCTCCTTGGCTGCAATCGGTTCATGTCCTTGCGCCGGACCTTTCTATCGGCAATATTGTTAGCGTTCAGATTACCGATTCTGGCCCCCTTAGCTTAAAAGGTGAACCAACGATGAGAGCAGCCGCCTGAATGGCCAAAAAAGCCCAAGCGCAAGCCGGTGACCTGTCCCGGCTAGAAATGAGCTTCGACAAACCACATCTTATCAATGCGGTGTTTGGCGAATTTGATCGCAACCTGGTGACAATTGAAAACAGGCTTGGCGTGTACATCTCGGCCCGCGGCAATCGCGTCCAAATCGAAGGTGAAGCGGGTGCCATTGGCCGGACACGCGATGTTCTCAACGATATTTATTCGCGCATTTCACGCGGACAAGAAATGGATTCCGAAGCCGTGCAGTCGATTATCGCAATGACCGCCGAACCCACGCTGGAAGGCATATTGCGCAAGGAAGACAATGCCGCCCCCGGCATCATGATCCGCACGCGCAAGAAAACCCTAGTGCCGCGCTCCGCCACGCAGATTCCCTATATGGAGGCATTGGCGCGCGACGAGATTATCTTCGCACTTGGACCAGCAGGGACCGGAAAAACCTATCTGGCGGTCGCGCAGGCTGTGGCGATGCTGATTACCGGCGCCGTGCAACGCCTCATCCTCTCGCGTCCAGCGGTCGAGGCGGGCGAACGGCTTGGCTTCTTACCGGGCGACATGAAGGAAAAGGTCGATCCCTATCTGCGTCCCATTTACGATGCTTTGTACGACTGCTTGCCCGCCGAACAGGTCGAACGCCGTATTGCGTCGGGTGAAATCGAAATCGCCCCTATCGCCTTCATGCGCGGCCGTACATTGGCTGATGCCTTCATCATTCTCGACGAAGCCCAGAACACCACTGCCGCGCAAATGAAGATGTTCCTGACCCGTTTTGGCATGAACAGCCGCATGGTCATTTGCGGAGACCCGCATCAGGTTGATATCCCCGGCGGTGAACGGATGTCGGGCCTGAATGACGCGGTTCAACGCCTCGAAGGCGTGGACGGCATTCAAACCATCCGCTTCAATAGCAGTGACGTTGTCCGCCATCCGTTGGTCGGACGGATCGTCGATGCCTATGAGGGCGGGCGTGATTGACGTCGAATTAGACATCGGCTTGCCATGGGGCAGCAGCAATTTCGGGCAAAGTGAAGTTGAAAAGGCCGTCGATGCCGCCGTCCGTTTTGCGGCGATACCTGAATTGGCGGACCCGGTCGTCCCAATGAGCGTCAGCGTGAAGTTGTCCGACGATGCAGAGGTGCATGCGCTCAACCGTGAATGGCGCGAAAAGGACAAGCCAACCAACGTGCTGTCCTTTCCCATGCTCGACGATGACGAAATCGACGCATTGCTGGACGGGACCTATAACGCGCCCGAAATCATGTTGGGTGACATCATCTTGGCATATGAAACCTGCGCTGCAGAAGCGGAGGAAAAGCACATTTCCGTCGCGGACCATGCGACACATTTGGTGATCCACGGCATGCTCCATTTGCTTGGCCATGACCATGTTGACGACGAAGAGGCCGAAGCCATGGAGGCGTTAGAAGTAAAAGCGCTTGCATCCATGGGGCTTCACAATCCATATGACGCATAATTCAACCAAAAAGAGGCCAATACGCTTCCATTATGCCCGAGGGTGACAGTTTTAGCGGTTCAAGAACCGCAACCGACGACGATAACGACGGACGAATATGGCAGCGGCTGAAAACGATGTTTTTTGGCCGCGATCACGAGCCAACTTTGCGCGAGCAGCTTGAAGAAGCAATTGCTGAGCACGAAGAAGATAGCGACGATAATGACCAATCGGACAATGACGGCGACCTGACCGCGGTTGAACGCACTATGCTGCGCAACCTTCTGCATTTTAGCGAGCACCGGGTTGACGATGTCATGGTGCCCCGCAGCGACATTGTCGCCATTGACGAAAGCGCTGGCTTTGCCGATTGCATCGCGGCCTTCGCCGAACATGGGCACAGCCGCTTGCCCGTCTATCGGGAGACGTTGGATAGCATCATCGGCATGATCCACATTAAGGACGTGTTCGCCGTTCTTGCATCTGGTGAACAGCCTCCCGAAAGCTTGGAAGCCTTTATCCGTCAGCCCCGCTTCGTCCCGCAGAATATGAGTGTTCTCGCGTTGCTCGACGAAATGCGCCGGACGCGCACGCATTTGGCCATCGTTCTCGACGAATATTCCGGCACCGAAGGTCTGGTGACGATTGAAGACCTCGTCGAAGAAATCGTCGGTGAAATCGAAGATGAGCATGACGAAGAACCCGAAGCCATGTTCGCGCAGTTAAGCCCCGTCATGTGGGAAGCCGATGCCCGCGCTGAGCTTGACGATCTGGCTGAGGCCATTGACCCTAAATTGTCCGAAGTCGAAGAAGATGTCGACACGCTGGGCGGGCTCGCGTTTGTTATTGCTGGGCAAGTTCCCGATGTCGGCCAAATGCTGACTCACGAAGCGAGCGGATGGAAACTCGAAATATTGGAAGCGGACGAAAAACGCGTCACGCGCATCCGGTTGTTCGCACCATCGCCCGAACCGGAAGAAATAGACGAATAAACTGCCGTTAAAGCTGCGCGGCGAGTTTCGCGGCGCGTATGCGCCAAGATTCGGCCAATGTTTCAAGCTGCGAAAGCGCCTGCAATTCTGCGGGAGCGTCCGCTTTCTTGTGCCCGCCGCCGATCAGCAGTTTGAACGTGCGGGCGACGGTCCAGTCGTGCCCCGCCTGCTCAACCTGCTCTATGCGGTCACCCGGTGCGACTTCGCCTTCCTCAATAACGCGGAAATAGCCGCCGCAGCGGCCTGAGCTAATGACCACCCCGGACAGGCCATGCACACCGAAATGATGGTCCAGCTTCCAACATGGCTGACGCCCCTGTGCGACCTCAACCAAGGCCTTTCCGATCCGAAACCTGTCACCGATGCGCAGCTTGTCCTCGGTCAGCCCCGATGCGCTGATATTTTCGCCAAAGGCGCCGGCGTAATCGAGTTTCGGATTCGTAAAACCTTCCGCTGCAAAATGGGCAATCCATTTGGGATAATGTTCGGCAGGATAAAAATGCACCGCCTTATCAACGCCGCCATGCACCGTTGGGTCGGCCACCTGATCGCCTTCAAACCCCATTTTGCTTAGCATCACGGGCCGGTCCACAGGCGCGCGGGCCATGGCGCTCATCGTGCCGTCAACGCGGAAGGGTTTGGGGCCGCCAATCAGCAGCGTGTCGACTTGGGTTAAAATCATCGCGACAACATATCCCACCAAATGCAGCATTCCCATTGGCATTTTGCTTTACCACCGATAAAAGCGCATCAATGCACACCAGCGACCTTCGCATTGCGCTTTTCAGCGGCAATTATAATTATGTACGCGATGGCGCCAATCAGGCGCTCAATCGGCTGGTGGGATATCTTTTAAGCCAAGGCGCGTCGGTGCGTATTTATTCGCCGACAGTGGAAAATCCCGCGTTTGAAGCAACGGGCGATCTGGTGTCGGTGCCTTCGATGGCCATACCCTTTCGTCCCGAATATCGCATACCATTGTCGTTATCGCGCAGCGTTCGACGTGATCTTGAGGCGTTCAATCCAAATATTGTCCACATCGCAAGCCCTGACCGTGTTTCACGCAAGGCCGTCAAATGGGCAAAAAAGCAGAACCTGCCCGTTCTGTGTTCGGTGCACACCCGTTTTGAAACCTATTTCCGTTACTATAACATGTCATTCATCGAGCCGGTCGTCGAAGCATGGATCCGCCGCCTGTATCGCAAATGTGACGCGTTGGTTGCACCGTCCGAAAGCTTTGCGCAAGTTTTGCGCCAGCAGCGGATGAACTACGACATCGACATCTGGTCACGTGGTGTCGACAGGGAAATATTTAACCCGGGACGCCGCGATATGGAATGGCGGCGCGGACTGGGCATATCCGACGACACCCCTGTCATCGGGTTTCTGGGCCGTCTGGTTATGGAAAAGGGTCTTGATGTCTTTTCGGACACCATTGACCAACTCAAACGACGCAACGTCCCGCATCAGGTTTTGGTGATAGGAGACGGCCCCGCACGTGCATGGTTTGAATCGCGGATACCAGATGCCAAATTTGCAGGCTTTCAGGTCGGGGCGGATCTCGGACAGGCCGTCGCGAGCATGGATATGTTTTTCAACCCATCGGTCACCGAAGCATTTGGCAACGTAACGCTTGAATCGATGGCCTGCGGACTGCCCGTCGTCGCCGCAAAAGCAACCGGCAGCCAAAGTCTGGTCGAAGACAAAGTGTCGGGACGCCTTATTACGCCGGGCGCAATCAACCAATTTGCCGACGCGTTGCAGGCCTATTGCACAAACACAGACCTGCGTGCCGAACATGGCAGCGCCGGCGAGCGCAGGTCACATGATTATAGCTGGGATGCAATTAACCAGACTGTTGCAGACACGTATCTGCGCCTCATCCGTCAACGTGCCGCGCGTGATATTGCTGCGCGCTGACAGGGTGCATGTGTTAGGCAGACTGCTCGGTACCGGATCCCAACATACATGAGCGACCTTTTCCACGACGAGCCCACGCAAACAGGGACGCTTCCAAAAACAGCGCCGCTGGCGGATAAGCTTCGTCCTGCGCAGCTGAGTGAGGTCATTGGTCAGGAGCATCTGACCGGACCAGAGGGCGCCATTGGCCGGATGGTGGCCGCGGGCAAATTGTCCTCCATGATCCTCTGGGGCCCGCCGGGCGCTGGCAAGACCAGCATCGCGCGTTTGCTGGCTGATGCCGTCAACATGCATTATAAGCCGATTTCGGCGGTATTCTCCGGCGTTGCGGACTTGAAAAAGGCGTTTGCCGAAGCCGAGACTATGGCGCGAACGGGCAAGCAAACCTTGTTATTCGTGGACGAAATCCACCGTTTCAACCGCGCACAGCAAGACGGATTCCTCCCCTTTGTCGAAAGCGGCCTCGTCACGCTCGTTGGCGCCACAACGGAAAATCCGTCGTTCGAATTGAACGCCGCTTTGCTGTCGCGCTCGCAGGTCATGGTGCTTCACCGCCTTGATGACGCCGCATTGGCAACATTGCTCGCGCGCGCAGAAGATATCATGGAGCGCCCCCTGCCCGTCACGGCAGATGCCAAATCCGCGTTGATATCGAGCGCGGATGGCGATGGTCGCTTCCTGCTTAATCAAGCCGAGACGCTGTTTTCCATCACTATCGAAAACCCGCTCGACCCGGCTGCGATGGCAGCGCTGCTGCAGCGGCGGATGCCCGTCTATGACAAGGACCGCGAAGGGCATTACAACCTGATATCCGCGCTGCACAAAAGCTTGCGCGGCTCTGATCCACAAGCTGCGCTCTATTGGATGGCGCGGATGTTGGTGGCGGGCGAAGAACCCTTATACGTCCTGCGCCGCCTTGTCCGTTTCGCCAGCGAGGATATCGGCCTCGCCGACCCGCAAGCGCTCGTCCAATGCCTTGCCGCAAAGGACGCCTATGAATTTCTGGGCAGCCCCGAAGGGGAAGTCGCCATTGTTCAGGCGTGCCTCTATCTTGCGACCGCGCCAAAATCGAACGCCGCGTATAAAGCGCAAAAATCCGCGTGGAAGCTGGCACGCGACACCGGATCGTTAATGCCGCCCGCGAACATATTGAACGCACCAACCAAGCTGATGAAAGACATCGGCTATGGCGCGGGATATGCGTATGACCATGACAGCGCGGACGGATTTTCCGGCGCCAATTACTGGCCGGACCAAGTTCCGCCGACCCAGCTCTATCAACCCGTCGAACGTGGTTTTGAACGCAAGATCATAGAACGGCTGCAATATTGGGACCGTCTGCGCGCCCGCAAAACCGATCCCGACGCGGCATGACCGCAACCCACCGCCAAAACGCCTGATGCGGCCCTTTACGCGTTTTGCCTGTGCCGATTGGTCGGGGGCGAAGGGCAGCCGCCATCCCGGCATCGCCCTTGCCGTCTGCGAAGCCGGCAATGAAGCCCCGCGCCTTGTTCCTGCACCTTCCGGCATTTGGTCGCGTCAGGCGGTTGCCGATTGGCTGCTGGCGCAAGATGATGATTTGCTGATTGGCTTCGACTTCAGCTTTGCGCCCCCCATGATTGCGCGCGGCGCCTATTTACCCGGCGATGCATTGCCCACATCTGCCAAACCTTTTTGGGCCTATGTTGACGACATTTGCGATGATGTCGATTTGGGCGCAGCCTCATTCCTTGAAAAACACCATCGCCGCCATTTTTATTTCGGCGCTGCCGATGGCGTAAAGTCGACCTTTCTGCATTGGCGGCAATGCGAGTTGTTGAACAAGAACAGCAGCGGGAAGATCTCGACCGTCTTCGACGCCATCGGCGCGTCACAAGTTGCCAAGGCGAGCTTTGCCGGCATGCGCTTTCTAAACCATGTCCGCGACCATGTCGCCATATGGCCGTTTGACCCGCTGCCCGAACGCGGGCCTGTCGTGGTGGAAATATATACAACAATCGCTGCACGCGCTGCAGGTGTTGCCAAAGGCCGCAGCAAGATTCGCGACGCAAACGGGCTAGACGATGCTCTCAGAGCGTTGGATTCCCTGCCCCACACACCGCTCGAACGCTACACCGACCATGCGACAGATGCCCTGCTCACCGCCGCATGGCTGCGCAAAACCGCGTCAAATCCACAATTTTGGACGCCAACCGCATTAAATTGCGAAATAGCTGCAACTGAGGGCTGGACCTTTGGGATCATTTGAGGCAATGGGCGCCACAGTGCCGGCTTAGCTCAGTTGGTAGAGCACCTGATTTGTAATCAGGGGGTCACGAGTTCGAACCTTGTAGCCGGCACCATTTTTCCAAACACTTAAATGTCGATGCCGGTGCAAGTCGCGGCATCTTTCAATTTCCAGCAATCACATAGCAATCATCGGGCGACGCTGCGTTGCCTGTTCGCGGGCACCTCGGTCATTCACGCGTTCCAAGCAAATCGCGGGCGACCACCCAATTGTGGATCTCGCTTGGTCCATCGTAAATGCGCATCGTCCGCAGCTTGTTTGAAAGCAGATATAGCGGCATTTCGCGTGTCATGCCCATGCCACCGAACATCTGCATCGCATGGTCGACGATGTCATATGCCGCTTCGGTACAATAGGATTTGATCATCGAAATTTCCTGCCGCGTGTCGCGCCCTTCATCGATTTTCCACGCGCAGTCATAGGTCATCAAACGCATGGCATGAATGCGCGTGGCGGCATCGGCGATCCAATTTTGAACCGTCTGACGCGAAGACAAAGGTTTCCCAAATGTGACGCGCTGTGGCGCATATTCAACCATCATGTCCAATGCGCGCTGCGCCATGCCGATCGACCAGGACGCCATTTCAATACGCCGCGTGCCAAGCCGCACCTGCATGGGCAGAAACCCCTGCCCGCGCGTCCCGAGCAATTTCCAGCCCGGAACACGGCAATCGTCAAGCGCGATTTCATAGGTCGCGGTGCCGTCAATCATCGGGATTTTACGTAACACGTTGAACCCGGGCGTATCGCGGTCCACCAAAAATGCCGACATGCCATTGCGACCATTGGCATTCTTGTCGGTTACGGCCATTAAGATCGTAAAATCGGCCTCATCCGCTTTGGTAATCCAGATTTTGCGGCCGTTAATGATCCAGTCGTCGCCATCTTGGACGGCGGTGGTTTTCATCAATTGCGGATCAGCACCAGCGCCAGGCTCCGAAATGCCAATGGCAGAAATGGTTTCACCGCGCACATAAGGCGCCAGATAATGCTCGCGTTGCTTTTCGTCTGCAGCGGCCATCATCATACGCAAATTCGGAGAGTCTGGCGGCAATGTATATGGCGTCGCGGTCCGGCCTAATTCCTCACCGACCCCAACCATCGCCACCATCGGCAAATTCATGCCGCCGACTTCTTCAGGCGCATCCAGCCCCCACAGGCCCAGATCTTTCGAAACCGCGTCAATCTTGGCCTGTTCATCCTTGGTCAGATAGCTGCCTTTGCCTGCAGTATCGCGCGCCAGAACCTCAGCTTCGAGCGGCACCAGTTGGGAGTCCACAAATTTGCGGACCAGATCCTTTAACATCCGATGTTCTTCGGCGAGTTCAAAATTCATCCATTGGGCCTTTATCGACTGATGTGGCGGCTGTGTTGTCGATTTTCATGTCCGAAATCATGTCAATCAATAGCTGCGCGGAAGACCGAGGACATGCTCGGCAAGATAGCTGAGGATCAGGTTGGTGCTGATGGGGGCCACGGTGTAAAGCCGTGCTTCACGGAACTTGCGTTCGACGTCATATTCTTCAGCAAAGCCAAAGCCACCATGCGTTTGGACGCACATGTCCGCGGCGGCCCAGCTCGCTTCTGACGCCAAAAGCTTGGCCATATTCGCCTCCGCGCCCGGGTTACCTCCAGCGTCAAATACCTGAGCGGCATGATGCACCATCAGTTCCGCTGCGCACATTTGGGCGTAGCAGCGCGCGATCGGGAACTGCACACCTTGGTTCTGGCCAATGGCGCGACCAAAGACGTTGCGCTCGCTGGCATAATCGCTGGCTTTTTTGATAAACCATTTCGCATCGCCAATACATTCGGCGGCAATAAGGATACGCTCCGCATTCATGCCCGACAGAATGTAGCGGAAACCCTTGCCTTCTTCGCCGACCAAGGCGGACGCGGGAATCCGCATATCGTCAAAGAAGACTTCGGTCGTTGAATGGTTCATCATCGTGCGGATTGGTTTAATGGTCATGCCGTTTCCGACTACCTTGCGCATATCGACCAAGAAGATGGAGAGCCCCTCGGTCTTACTTGCCACCTCTTCACGCGGGGTAGTGCGTGCCAGCAACATCATCAGGTCGGAATATTCGGCACGGCTCGTCCATAATTTTTGGCCATTGATGACATATTCGTCACCGTCCCGCACAGCGACCGTCCGCAAGGAAAGCGTGTCGGTGCCGCTGGTCGGTTCAGAAACACCAAAGGCCTGCAGGCGCAGCTCGCCTGTCGCGATACGTGGCAGATATTCCTGCTTCTGTTCTTCGCTGCCATATTTCAACAACGTGTTCATAATGTACATCTGGGCATGGGCCGACGCGCCGTTGCAGCCTGAGGCTTGAATTTCCTCCATGATAATGGCCGCGTCAGAGAGTGTGAGCCCTGACCCACCGTAAGCTTCCGGTATCAACGCAGCGAGGAACCCGGCCTTGGTCAGCGCATCCACAAATTCGCCCGGATAGGCGCGCGCGCTGTCCTTTTCACGCCAATATGCACCCGGAAAATCGGCGCATAATGCCTGAACAGACCGGCGGATTTCGGCGGTATTTTCACTCTCGGTCATTTCAAATATGTCCTCGCGCCGAAGCGGCCATGATCTGTCGTCCATCGCCTGCATAGGCGCCCATTTCAATATCGTTGCCTGATCCGCGCATCACGAGATGCAATGCCTCTCCACAAATCGCTGGAGATAGACCCCGGAATGCGAAGCTGGCTAACGCGTTGTCCCCCAACGCCCGGCGGGCGAGGTCCAATAGCAAACTCGCTGTCAGCGGACCATGGACCACAAGCCCGCGATAGCGCTCTTCATCGCGGGCATATGGCAGGTCATAATGGATCCGGTGGCTGTTGAACGTGAGCGCGGAATAGCGAAAAAGCAACGGCTCGCTGGGAACAACAACGCGCTGAGCGTCCCAACCATTGGCGTCAAAGCTGCGCACGCTCTCCACGGGCGGTGATAGCGGTGTTTCTAACCCCACGGCCGCACGGTACACGATGCTTTGCACCTCGCGCACGGCCAGTCCGTTTTCAGTCGACGTTTCATGCGCGACATCGACAAAAACCAGTTGCCCTGAATTGCCGGACTTTTCGGAGATGGACGATATGCGCGACGTCCGCGTGACGACCGCACCAATTTGCAATGGCTTCAAAAACTCGACTTTGCTGGATGCCCACATGCGGCGCGGCAGCGGCACTGGGGGTAGGAAGCTTTCTATGCTATCATCGCGCAACGGATGCCCATCGGGGCCCAGCTTTGCCGTTGGTGCGTCCGGCACACACAGGCACCAGTGCAACCCCTGCGGGACATTGCCATCGCTCGGTGCATCCCGGTCAAAGGTTGCAAGCCAGCGTGCCGCCAGTCCAGCATCGACCCTGTCTGTCCGCACCTCCTCACGCCCAATCCATGCGTCCCAAACACCCATCAGTTTACGCCTCCCATCAAACCCTTGGCGATCACCTGCGCCTGAATTTCTGCGGCACCTTCGAAGATATTCAATATGCGCGCATCACACAAAACGCGGCTGATTTCATATTCCAACGCATAGCCATTGCCGCCATGAATTTGTAAGCCCGCATCGGCATTGCTCCACGCCGCGCGGGCCGCCAGCAGCTTCGCCATGCCCGCCTCAATATCGCAGCGTTTGCCAGAATCCTTGGCGCGGGCAGCAGCATAGGTCAGTTCACGGGTCATCACGAAATCGGCAAGGCTCATGGCCAATTTATCCGCAACGCGGGGAAAGTGTATGATCGCTTTGCCAAACTGCTTGCGGTTAATGGCATAGTCGAGGCCCAGCTCTAACGCGCGTTTGGCAACACCCACGGCGCGGGCGGCCGTCTGGATGCGTGCGCCTTCAAATGTGCGCATCAACTGCTTGAACCCCTGCCCCTCTTCGCCGCCCAACAAAGCATCGACAGGGGCAAGCATGCCATCAAATTGCAGCGCATATTCGCGCATACCGCGATAGCCCAACACGTCGATCTCGCTGCCGGAC
>ENA-OUVC01000503-OUVC01000503.1-marine-metagenome-genome-assembly--contig:-NODE-503-length-25774-cov-3.980542_pt1 | contig 25774 bp, 18 predicted proteins | sample MGYA00248622_ERZ508571 | MGnify/ENA primary metagenome ERZ508571 (study PRJEB26236, sample SAMN06267175) | marine metagenome | isolation source: Columbia River Estuary | place: USA:Columbia River Estuary... | reverse complement strand
TAGCTTTTACCCCGCCCAACCTTCTCTATCTAAACTGCGGTAATGGATGGCTTCGGCTAAATGTTCGAGAGCAATTTCTTCGCTATGCGCTAAATCGGCAATGGTGCGGGCTACTTTTAAAATGCGGTCGTAGGCTCGGGCCGAGAGGCCGAGTTTTTCCATGGCTTGTTTAAGGAGGGTTTGTCCGGCGGCATCAATTTTGCACAGGTTACGTACGGTTTGCGGGCTCATTTGAGCATTGCAATGCACCTCTTTTTTGTTTTTAAAGCGCTCGTGTTGGAGCGCCCGTGCTTGTATGACCCGCTCTCTAATTTCTTCACTTTTTTCGCTGCTACGCTCCGAGGATAGTTCCGAAAAATTGACAGGCGTCACTTCTACATGCAAATCAATACGGTCTAAAAGTGGTCCTGAGATTCGGCTGAGGTATTTTTGTACCAAGCCAGGTCCGCAAATGCATTCCTTTTCGGGGTGGTTGTAAAAGCCGCAGGGGCAGGGATTCATAGAGGCTACCAACATAAAGCTTGCCGGGTAGTCTACCGAAAAGCGGGCTCTCGAAATGTTCACCTTTCGTTCTTCGAGGGGTTGGCGCATTACCTCTAAAACGGTGCGTTTAAATTCGGGCAATTCATCTAAAAACAAGACCCCATTGTGGGCCAAAGATATTTCGCCGGGTTGTGGGTGCATGCCACCACCCACCAGGGCAACATCGCTTACAGTATGGTGTGGCGACCGGAAGGGCCGAACAGTCATGAGTGCATCGCTGGCAGAAAGCTTACCCGCCACCGAGTGAATTTTAGTGGTTTCTAAAGCTTCTTGCAAGTTTAAAGGAGGTAAAATAGTAGGTAGGCGTTTGGCTAACATGGTTTTCCCCGCCCCCGGCGGACCAATTAGAATGACGTTGTGTCCACCGGCTGCAGCAATCTCTAGTGCCCGTTTAATATTTTCTTGTCCTTTTACATCCGAGAAATCGCTCTCATAACTGTTGATGTTTTTTAAAAATTCTTCTCGGGTGTTTACGGTGGTTTGTTCCGGTTGAAAGGTGCCGTTGAAAAAATCAGCCAATTCTTTTAGATTTTCTATGCCATATACGGCCAATCCAGCCACAATGGCTGCCTCTCGGGCTTGCGCTTTGGGTAAAAACAATCCGGTAAATCCATCTTTTTTGGCCTGTATGGCAATGGGTAAGGCCCCTTTTATCGCCTGCACAGTTCCATCTAAAGACAGTTCGCCCATTAACAAGTAATTAGAAAGCTGTTCCGATTGAATTTGTCCCGATGCCGCTAAGATACCTATAGCAATGGCTAAATCGTAGGCAGAACCCTCTTTGCGTAAATCGGCAGGTGCCAAATTCACCACAATTTTTTGCCGTGGCATGCGGAAGCCAGCACTGTGAATGGCGCTTTCTACCCGGTGCAGGCTTTCTTTTACGGCATTATCGGGAAGGCCCACCATGTAGTATTGCGTGCCGGCACTAATGTTTACCTCTATGGTAATGGCCAAGGCTTCGATACCAAAGACCGCACTTCCGAAGGTTTTTACGAGCATAAAAAAACCATTTAAGTATAAACAGAAATGGCTTTTATTTATTGTTGGAAACGAAATATTTAGCGTTTCATGCCGGGCATTTGTGGCATATTGCGCATCATTTTGGCTGCGGCCGCTGGGTTTGAGAACTGTTTCATCACTTTGCGCATATCTTCAAACTGTTTAATGAGTTTGTTTACTTCGGTAATGTTTGTGCCCGAACCTTTGGCAATGCGGTTGCGTCGGCTAGTTACAATGCTATCGGGGTTTTCACGCTCATAAGCAGTCATGGAGCGGATAATGGCTTCTACCGGTTTAAAGGCATCGTCATCAATATCTACATCTTTTATGGCTTTGCCCACACCGGGTATCATGCCCATCACGTCTTTCATATTGCCCATTTTTTTGATTTGCTGAATTTGGTTCAAAAAATCATTAAAATCGAAGGTGTTTTTGCGAATTTTCTTTTGTAGTTCGGCTTGTTCTTTTTCATCAAAAGACATTTGCGCACGCTCCACTAAAGAGATCACGTCGCCCATGCCCAAAATTCGGGAAGCCATTCGGTCGGGGTGGAACACATCGAGTGCTTCCATTTTTTCGCCGGTACCAATAAATTTTATCGGTTTATTTACCACCGATTTAATAGAAAGGGCGGCACCACCACGGGTATCGCCATCTAATTTGGTTAGTACCACACCGGTAAAATCCAGACGATCGTTAAAGGCTTTGGCGGTGTTTACGGCATCTTGCCCTGTCATGGCATCAACTACAAATAAAATTTCGTGAGGTTGCGTAGCGGCTTTTACAGCGGCAATCTCATTCATCATTTCTTCGTCAATAGCTAAACGACCAGCGGTATCTACAATGACTATGTTGTTGCCATTCTTTTTGGCTTCGGCAATACCAGCCATAGCTATGGCAATGGGGTCTTTAGATTCTTTATCGGTATAAACCGCTACGCCTGTTTGTTCGCCCAATACTTCTAATTGGTCGATAGCGGCAGGGCGGTACACGTCGGCAGCTATTAATAATGGTTTTTTACCTTTTTGACTTTTTAAGAAATTGGCCAATTTAGCCGAGAAGGTAGTTTTACCCGCACCGTTTAATCCGGCAATTAAAATAATGCTCGGGTTGGCATTTAGGTTTAGTTCGGTAGCTTCACCACCCATGAGCTGGGTTAGCTCATCGTTCATAATTTTGGTTAGCAATTGCCCCGGCGATACGGCGGTTAGCACCTGCTGGCCCAATGCTTTTTCTTTTACCTCGTCGGTAAAGGTTTTGGCGGTTTTATAATTTACGTCGGCATCTAACAAGGCCTTCCGAATTTCTTTCATGGTTTCGGCCACGTTTATTTCGGTAATGGTACCTTGCCCTTTAAGTACTTTAAAGGCTCTATCTAATTTATCTTGTAGGTTCTGAAACATGGTTTTATGAACGTTTAATTGCGCTTAACATGCATACAAAGGTATCAATTTTGATACAATTTAATGGTATTAAACCAATTCAGTGCTTATTTCTGTTGGTATCAAAAATAATGTTTCAATCTGCTGCAACTTATCGCAGCTTTTTGCGTCAAACTACTCAGAATACCCAGTCTACTCCATGAAGAAAATCATTTCCACGTTATTCTTACTTTGTTTTTGTTCGACAATCTTTGGTCAAGCTCCAAAAAAAATGTCGGCTACTCGAGTGGATAAGGCCCCTAAAATTGATGGGCAACTTAACGATGTGGTTTGGAAAAACGCCCCCATTTTTTCCGATTTTGTAGAGTTGAAACCCAACCCTGGGCGTAAGGAAGCCAAAAATCAGCGTACAGAAATTCGTATACTATATGATGATGAGGCCATATACGTGGCCGCCCGCATGTTTGAAGCCAATGTTGATAGCATTGCGCATGAGTTTGCCGCCCGTGACCAAGTGGGGAATGCTGATTATATTGGGGTGGCTTTCGACACTTATTTCGATAAAATTAATGCCAATGGTTTTTATGTAACTGCAGCAGGTTCGCAGTTTGATGCTAAATACTCTACCGATAGTGAAGATGAAAATTGGAATGCTGTTTGGGAAAGTGCGGTAAGCACCGACGCTCAAGGCTGGTCTGCAGAGTTTAAAATACCCTATTCGGCTCTGCGATTTTCGAGTAAGACGGTCCAAAATTGGGGAATTAATTTCACCCGTCAACGCCAAAAAGCGAATCAGCAATTGTTTTGGAATCCACTAAACCCAGCAGTAAATGGGTTTATTAACCAAGAGGGTGAATTGGAAAATTTACAAAATATTAAAGCGCCTCTGCGTCTATCATTTTCTCCATATGTTTCTTCATATGTAAATCACTACCCATCGCAAGGTCTAGGTATTCCGAGTACAACAAGTTCGTTTAATGGTGGCATGGACGTAAAATATGGTATTAACCAAAGTTTTACACTCGATATGACCTTGGTGCCCGATTTTGGACAAGTGCGCTCAGACAATCAGGTGTTAAACCTGAGCCCATTTGAGGTAAAATTTGATGAAAATCGCTCTTTTTTTACTGAGGGCACCGAGCTTTTTAATAAAGGCGATTTGTTTTATTCGCGACGAGTGGGCGCTCGGCCTATTAATTTTTACGAAGTGCAAAATCAGCTTCAGGCAAATGAATATCTTGTAGAAAATCCGTCGGAGAGCCGTTTGCTGAACGCCAGCAAAATTTCTGGTAGAACGGCCAAGGGTTTAGGTATTGGATTTTTTAATGCACTTACCAATAAAATGGAGGCTTTGGTAGAAAATAATTTAGGGGAACGTCGTTTTATTGAAACGCAACCCTTGAGTAATTACAACATTTTAGTACTCGACCAAACACTTAAAAACAACTCGTCAGTTAGTTTTTTGAATACCAATGTACTACGCGAAGGGAGTGCTTATGATGCTAATGTGAGTGCTTTTTTATTCAATATTAACGACAAAAAAAATACTTATTTCGCCAAAGGTTCTGCCAAGTTAAGTAAACTATCTCGGGGCCTATATAACCCTGCTAGTGCCGGAACAAGCTACCAACTAAACGCTGGTAAACAGAGTGGTAACTTCAATTGGAATGTGATGCATGGCATTACCGATGATAAATTTGACCCCAATGATATGGGTATATTGTTTACCAACAATAGCGTTGATAATGGGGTAAATTTGCAATACAATTTATTCAAGCCCGGTAAATGGTACAACCAAATGAATAATTGGTTTGAGGCCTATTACAGTCTGCGCTACAAACCGAATAATTACCAGTCAGCTGGGTTTAATTTCGGTTCTTGGGTACAACTAAAAAGTTTCAATTCTTTTAATTATAACTTTTCTTGGGAATTTGCCGGAAACGATTTTTTTGAACCCCGACAAGCGGGTAGGGTCTATAAAACGCTAGGTAATAAGGGGTTTAATGTGCGTTATAATTCTAACCGTGCAAAGCGCTTTAATGCCGGGGCTTTTGTATCTATGCGTTTTCAAGAACAATTTAATGGCAGAGGCTATGCCTATGGTTGCTATCAGAATTTCAGGGTAAATGATAAATTGGCTTTTGGTACCGACTTAATGGTAAACCCTCAATTTAATTATACCAACTACTTAGATTATGTTCCGGCAAGCGATGAAATTATTTTTTCTCGGTACGATCGCCGAACCGTTGAAAGTTCTATTGACGGCAAATATTCGTTTAGCACTAAAATGGGTATTCAATTCAGAGCCCGTCATTATTGGTCGGATAGACGCAACAAGCAGGCCTATGCACTTACCAATGAAGGAGGATTACAAGCTCCCAACTCCTACGTATTAAGCCCAACTGCCGATGTGAATTACAACACGTTTAACATTGATATGGTGTATACATGGCAGTTTTCGCTAGGCAGTGAATTTAGTGTAACCTGGAAAAATGCAGCACAAACATTTGACAATACAGCCAAACCAGGTTATGGAATGAATTTTAATAATACACTCAAATCGCCACAAAACAATACCGTTTCCTTAAAGTTGTTGTATTATATCGATTATTTAAATCTGAGAAAAAGAACAAGCTAATTTTTTAATGGGGGTAATCGATATGCCGCAGGGTTTTGTCGATACCGGCGGTAGGATTCTTGGATAAAGCGTATCATATCGTAATCGTTGGCTTCCAATACAAAAGAATAGGCCGGACGATATTGTTGCATAAAATCTTTGGCTTTGGCGCCGGTTAATCCGATAACTTGTTGTATTAGGGCAGGGGTGTATCTATAGTCAATTACCAAGTCTTTAAAATCACGATCGATGGTTTTTTGGAGGTTTCGAGCATTTTTACCCTGCCGACTAAATAAACTGTACAAGGCATCAATGCTTAAGCCTACTCCACCCAAGCTACTGCCACCACCGGTGTGGAGGAGGTCGGAGCTGTTCCCAATGCGGTAAATATCTTTATATTCTTCCTGAATTTGTTGTAAACGCTTAGATGGAGTTTTTAGCGAATCTCTAATCACCACCTCTTGTAACCGAATACTGTTTCGGCGTAAATAAAATACCAAATCTCCGGCACCCGATACCTTAATAGTGTCGGAGCGAAATCCTTCTAATTGGGCTACCAATTCATCGCCTGTTTTGGCTGTAAGTTTAAATTCTCCTTTAGAGTTATTGTATACTCCACTTTGTGTTTGCGTGTTTAGTATAAATACCCGAGCAAGGCGAATCTTGCTATCCTTATCAAAAACCACCCCCTGCACCATACGCTCTTGGGCAAAGCTGTAGCTACTTAGGCAAAGTAGAAAAAAGAATATGGTTTTTTTCACAGGGTTAAAACTACACTAAATTTTAGATGAGGTATGCTATTTTAACACACCTTAACAGTCATTAATTGGTAATTATTAATAATTGCCCCAGGTTAATGGTTTCGCCAGATAGGCCATTTGCTTGTTTAAGCTTTTCTACCGATACCTTGAACCGTTGCGCAATGCCCGCAAGCGAATCGTTGGCCTTCACTTCATAAATCACCATTTTTACAGGTGCTTTTATGGCTTCGGTATTGGGTGCCACTGCGTTGTTGCTTTTAATTTCTGCCTCTACCTTGTTTTCTCTGGCCATTTTTTCTCTAGCTTTTTCGCCCACATCAAAGCGGTTTAATTGATAGCGTTCAATTAAGCCAATAAGTAAGTCGGGGTATTTTGGGTTGGTGGCGTAGCCTGCCTCTTTTAAACCTTTGGCCCACGATTTGTAATCGTTTTTATCTAACTGAAAAAGGGCGGCGTAGCGCTTGCGTTTTAAAAATTCAGAATGATCTTTATACGAATCTTCGGGGGTTTTATATACCCGAAAACATTCATTCTCGGTATCGTCGTTTTTCAATATGGTTTTTCCGGTCCAATCTCCGGCACACTTAATGCCAAAATGGTTATTGGCTTGTACGGCCAAGTCGCTCTTCCCATTTCCACTTTCTAATAAACCTTGTGCCAGTGTAATACTTGCCGGAATGCCGTTGGCATTCATTTCTTGGATGGCAATATTTTTAAACTGCTCAATGTAGGCCTCGGCGATAGAAAAGGTTGTACCGGGTTTGGAAGCAATGGTTTTTATGGTTGGGGCGTCACGTTTAAAGAATGTGCGTATGCCACAAGAGCTCCAAAGGAGCGAAAATACTAGGCAAATTACCCCAACTCTATTCATACTAATAAGTCAATTTTTGTCCCGGATGCAAGCGGGAGGTTTTCAGTTTATTTTTTCTCATAATGGCCGAAACGCTTGTATCTAATCGCTTGGCAATTCCCGAAAGTGTGTCGCCCTTTTTAACAATATAATGCTGTTGGATAGGCGTAGCCACCACAAGCGGGATGTGTACCAGCGTATCTACCAGTATTTCGGGTATTAACTGCGGTGGGCGGCTATCAAATTGATCTAGTTTGTATTTTTTGATAAAACCGAGCACTTGGGCACCCCAGGTTTTGCTATGGGCATAGCCTCCCCGTTGAATGCCCCTTACCCAATTTTTGTAATCATCGGAGCTATATTGTTTGAATAGTTTTGCAAAAGAAGGATGTTTTTTTAGCGTGGCGATAAAATCGGCATACGAATCATCTACCGAATCGTAGCTTTTGTAAGCAGATCGAATAGTTTTTACCCGATTTTTACCCTTAATGCCAAAATGATTGTTGAGGTGACGGGCAATTTTACTCGTTCCGCTACCCGACTCGTGCATGGCAACACCTAAAATAACACTGGCTGGCACACCTGTTTGGATCATTTTTTCGATAGCCACACTTTTATAGCGGTTTATATACAAGTTAGCCGCCGTTTGGCCAAACCCTTGGAGCTGGGACAAAATAAGAACGAGCAAAAACACTATTTTTTTCATGATGCTTATTTTTTTCTGATTACCCAAAGGCCATCGCGAATGGGCAATAAAAGAGGTTCTACTCTAGTATCGGCCGCAATTTTTTCGTTTAACGCCACAATGCCGCTCGTATCTTTATCCAATTTATCTTCTTGTAGCACTTTGCCACTCCACAGCACATTATCAATCAATATAATACCGCCTGGTTTTACGAAGTCGAAAATTAAGTCGTAATACAGCGCATTATTTTTTTTATCGGCATCAATAAAAACCAAATCTATGGGTTTGGTCCAGCCAGATAAAAATTCCTCGGCTTTGGCTAGGTGATAAAAAATATGCTTGGCACACTCCGATTCGTTAAAGTATCCACGTACTCGATCTTCTAATTCTAGGTTGCAATCTACGGTATGTATTTCACCATCGGCAGCCAAACCTTCTGCCAAACAAAGGGTGGCATAACCCGTAAAGGTGCCAATTTCTAATATGCATTGCGGTTTTATCAGCTTGCTTAACAGGCTCAACGCCCTGCCTTGGTAGTGGCCAGATAACATACGTGGCATTAATACCTGCAAATGGGTTTCTCTATTAATCTTTTTCAGTAAGTCACTTTCAGGAGTGCTTAGCCTTTCTAAATAAGATTGTAGGGTTGCAGAAATAATATCCATGCTACAAAGGTACGGATTTTGAAAAAAGCGCTTTTTTAAAAGCCTTGGGCTTTTTTCTCTAAGTATGATTGCAAGATGATGGTGGCCGAAACAATATCTATCCGCTCTTTGTTCTGTCGATCTTGTTTGTTTAAACCACTCTGGGCAATGGAGGCGCTTGCCATTTTAGAGGTAAAGCGTTCGTCCATGCGTTCTGCCGGAATGTTCGGAAAGTTTTTCTTTAGCAAACCAATGAAGCCCTTGATGTGTGGCTCTACTTGAGAGGCCGAGCCATCCATACGTTTGGGTTCACCTACTACAAAGCATTCTACGGCTTCGGTTTGCAGGTACTTGCTTAAAAAAGCCAGAATATCCTGCGGATGAACGGTATCCAATCCGGTGGCAATTAATTGCAAGGGATCGGTAACCGCTATACCAATTCGCTTGGTACCATAATCAAAAGCCATAATGCGTGACATGCACAAAGGTTGCGATTATGTATGAGAAGCCGAAATTTTTGGTATTTTGCACCATGCAGTTTCGTGCCATCATCGGTCAAGAAGAACTTAAAAAACACCTCATAGAAAGCGTTCAATTGGGCAGGGTGAGCCATGCACAATTATTTTTGGGGCCCGAAGGTTCTGGAAGTTTAGCTTTGGCGGTGGCTTATGCACAATATATTTCTTGCGAAAATAAGGGTGCAAGCGATAGTTGTGGCGAATGCAGTTCTTGCCGCAAGTACGAAAAACTGATCCACCCCGATTTGCATTTTTCTTATCCATTTTTTGCGAAACACAAAGAAGATACCGCACAAACATTCATTTCGGAATGGCGGGAAGCCTTTTTACAAAACCCGTATTTGGGTTTAGATGCTTGGCGAAACAGCTTAGATGCCGATAACAAACAAGCCAATATTAATATTGCCGAGTGCCATCAAATTATTCAAAAACTCAGTTTAAAGCCCTTTGAGGCCGAGTATAAAGTTTTAATTATGTGGTTGCCCGAGTATTTAGATAAAGCGGGAAATACCCTTTTGAAACTTATTGAGGAACCCCCACAGAAAACTCTTTTTATTTTAGTGGCCGAACAACAGGAACACATATTAAGCACCATTTTATCGCGAACGCAATTGGTTAAAATACCAGCTTTAACCGATGTAGAGGTGGAGCGCCATTTATTGAGTCTTTCTTTGGCGCCCGAACGGGCAAAACAATTGGCTTTTTTAAGTGAGGGGAATGTGCAAGCAGCCCTAGATTTAATGAATGATGTGGAGAGCGACAATTTTGCACTCTTTACCGACTGGTTACGGATGACTTTTGGCGACAAAGGGCCCAGCATATTAGATTTTGTAGAACAAATTGCTAAATCGGGGAGGGAGAACCAGAAAGCATTTTTGCGCTATGGTATTCATTTTTTACGAGAATGTATGGTGTACCTTTCGGGCGCCAAAGAGCTTATTCGTTTGCCCGAAAACGAGTATTTGGTAGCGGTTAATTTTTCTGAAAAAGCATTGAGTTTAGCTAAAGCAGAAGCTATTATTGCTGAATTAGAAAAAGCACATTACCATCTTTCGCGGAATGCAAACCCAAAAATTTTATTTTTAGATGTATCTTTACAATTCGTTAAGATATTAAGGTTTAATACACTCCCCGAGGGGATTCAATATATAGGGATTTAATTATGGGATGTGGAAGTTGTTCTTCTGGAGGCTGTGCCCCAGCCGGTTGTAAAAGTAATGGTGCTTGTCTTACCAATGGTTGCAGCAAATTAGATGTATACGATTGGCTTGCCCACATGGACATGCCTAGCAATTATAAACCCTTTGATATTCTCGAAATCAAGTTTAAGGGTTCACGAAAAGATTTTTTTATAAATACCGGTAACCTCTATTTAGAGCCAGGCGAACTGGTAACCGTTGAAACCGGATCTAGTGGTTTTGATGTAGGCCACGTATCACTTACCGGCGAATTGGTGCGCATGCAATTGAAAAAACGCAATGTGAAAACCGAAGAGGTAAGCAAAAAAATTATTCGCAAGGCTACCGAATCTGATGTAGAAAAGTGGAAACTGGCCAAAGAGGCCGAGTTTGAAACCATGCACAAAGCTCGTGTATTGGCTAAAGAATTAGGTTTGGCCATGAAGTTGAGCGATGTAGATTATCAGGGCGATAAAACCAAAGCCACTTTTTATTATACCGCCGAAGGTCGTGTTGACTTTAGAGAGTTGATTAAACGTATGGCCGAGAAATTCCGCGTTCGTATTGAAATGCGCCAAATAGGTATGCGTCAAGAAGCTAGCCGCTTAGGTGGCATTGGTTCTTGCGGACGAGAATTGTGTTGCTCTACTTGGCTTACCGATTTTAAAACAGTTTCTACTGCTGCAGCCCGGTATCAAAACCTTTCGCTAAACACCTTAAAGTTAGCCGGACAATGTGGCAAACTGAAATGTTGCCTCAATTACGAGTTAGATACTTATATGGATGCCTTAAAAGACATTCCAAATAATGTAGATAAACTAGAAACCGGAAAGGGTTTAGCCCGACTTCAGAAAACAGATATTTTTAAAAAATTGATGTGGTATAGCTACCCCGATAACGAAGATTGGATTCCGTTACACGCTGCTAGAGTAAGAGAAATAAAAGAATTGAATAAAAACGGCGAAAAGCCCGACGATTTAAATGATAGTGCGGTAGAGTTGGCGGAGAAAACATCGGTGAAAACTTTTGATTACGAAAATGTGGTTGGGCAAGATAGTTTAACCCGTTTAGACAATCGGAATAAAGGCCGTAACAATAAAAACCGTCGAAATATCCGTCCAAAAAACCCGAATAGCAATGCTCCTCAAGAAGGTGCTTCGCTTAACACGGCCTCTTCTGCTGCTCCGCGAACCAACAACAACCGCAGGCGTCCACCACGCAGGCCCAATACCAATACCCCAAAACCAGAGTAGGTAATGAAACGTATTCTTTTTATTTTTTGCTTGGGGATGCTTTTATCGGGTTTTGCGTGTCAAAACCAGCAGGTAGTAGTAGATGAAAATCAGTCGATAAATCAGGCAAGATGGACCTACGTAAATCCAATTAAAGTAACCGTGCCTATTGTAGATACGGCCGCGGCTTATACTCTATTTATAAACTTACGCCATACCGAAGCGTATGCCTATTCCAATATTTTTATCCGCATTAAGCAACGCAATCCCAATAAAACGCAAACGGTTTGGAGAAAAGAATACACCTTGGCCAACCTAGAGGGAGAGTGGCTGGGTACCGGCTCTGGAAATTTACGAAGCCACCAGTTGATTTTGTTTAAAAACCATCATTTTTCACAGGCGGGTACCTATGTGTTTGAGCTAGAACAAAATATGCGGGATAACCCTCTAAAAGAAGTTAGCGATATTGGGTTACGGGTAGAAAAACAGCCTTAAATCTATAATAAACTTACTAGTTTTTCTAATTCCATTCCACGAGAACCCTTTAATAATACGGTGCTATTTTCAATAGGGTGCTTGCGTAAAGCCTCTTCGGCTTCTGCAACGGTTTTGTAAAACTCGGCCTTACTTGTTTTCTGTTGATCGAAGAAATCAACACCAATAAAAATGTATCTGCTAGCCGGAATGGTCAAGGCCCTTTCGATAATTGCGGCGTGCTCTGCTGGAGATTCAGCCCCCAATTCAAACATATCGCCCAAAATAAGCGCTTTGTTTAGGCCCGGCAGTTTTTCTAAATTTTCTAAAGCGCCAACCATGCTACTGGGGTTGGCATTGTAGTAATCGCAAATAAGCGTATTTTTCTCTGTTTTAGTCAGTTGAGAGCGGTTGTTCGTTGGAATATATCCGCTAATGCCGGCATTTATTTCCTCGGTGCGCAAGTCAAAAAATGCGCCCACGCAAATGGCTGCCAGTACGTTTTCTACATTGTAACTTCCGGTTAAGTGTGTGCTTACCTCGTGTTTTAAATCGTCAAACTCAAGGCGTTCACGTTTCCAAGCCACACTTAAAAAAGGAACCTCGGTGGTGCTGTTTCCCGAAATAAAATTATCCATTCCGGCACCGTAAAAAACCAATTTATTAAGCGGATACTTTCTGCAAAGTGCGTTTAACTCTAAATTCGCATGACTTACAAACACTACCCCATCTGTTTCGGCCAAATAGGCATAAAGTTCGCCTTTTCCTTTCCTTACACCCTCTAAACCGCCAAAACCCTCTAGGTGGGCTTTGCCAATATTGGTAATTAAGCCGTGGGTGGGTTGCGCAATTTGGCAAAGCTGGCTAATTTCTTGTTGATGGTTGGCGCCCATTTCTATGATGGCAATTTTTACCTCTGGTCCGATGGACAGCATACTTAGCGGCACACCAATGTGGTTGTTTAAATTACCATGGGTGGCAAAAGTGCAATAATGTTGACTCAGCACTGCATACAACAACTCTTTGGTAGTGGTTTTACCATTGCTTCCGGTAATACCAATTATGGGAATGTGTAAGTGCTTGCGGTGGTGGGTAGCTAGTTTTTGTAGGGTGGCTAAAACGTTATCCGTTAAAATTAAACGCTCATTTCCGTTCGTTTTGGTATCAACTATAGCGTAAGCGGCACCCAATTCTACTGCTTTTTCGGCAAAGGTATTGCCATCAAAATGTTCACCTTTTAGCGCAAAAAACAGACAGCCCGGGGTTATTTTTCGGGTATCGGTACAAATAACGGGGTGTTTTAAATAAATCTCGTAAAGTTCTTCAATCGACATCATTGGGTACCAATATACAAATTGAAGCTAAGCTACCCAAGAAAGCAAAAAAAAGCCACGCTTTTTGGCGTGGCTTTAGGTTATTTTTTTAAAAGTGTGGAGTCGGTGGTGCAGGTAAGCCCATCTTTCCCCATCATCCAGTTGCTTGGCGCTCCGCTACCATCGGCTTGGTAATTTTGTGCATTGGTTGGGATACAATCGTATAAATTGTAGTGCTCTAGGTATTCATTTAAATCAGCCTGAATAACCAACCGAGAATTTTGCGGAACCTTAAGGGTTACTTTTACACGTTGGTTGCGCCACAACTCGGACGGTATTAAATGTATAGCCTCATCTAATAGTAACACCGAATCTTGTTGAAGAACGCGGTATTTTATGCGTTTAACCGCTGCCAATGCAGTCTCGAAGTTTTTCCCGTTAGAAATGTATTGCACAATTATCGAGGCAGTATTGTCGCTGCTGGCCTCTATGTTTAAGCGCATGTTATCCGGAGAGTCGTGGTCATTCTGATTGATAACTATTTTGCCTTTTGTATAGTGCCCATCTACATGGTAGCTTAAGCTATCTTCTTTGGTTAAAAATTTATCTTTATTAAGTTGAAGATAATAGGTAGGGTAGGTTTTTAAAGCTAGCGTTTGTGAAAAACGAGCCTCTTGTTTAAACTCACCAGCGGTTTTAAAGCCGTAGTACAAACCAATAGATAAGGCTACTAGCCACACCATTAACAGGGCAAAGGAGCCATTTTTACCAACCGTGCTTTTATTAAACAATACCCGCACGGCAAATAAAATGAGCGATACCAAGGGGATGATTACAACCAAGAAAGCTGAAATGTAAATTGCCGCCTGGAATTCGGGGTTTACAATACTAAACGGGAAAATGGGCAATTCCGAACTGTTCCAAACTCCCAAAACGGCTAGTAATGCTACAAAAAGGGAGAATAAAATCAATACCCCCATGGCAATACTAAAGCCACCAATAATTTTAATAATCACCAAACCGGTTTTTCCTAAAAACTTGCCGAAGTGCGAAAAGAGTTGCTCAATAAATCGGCCTAACCGTTGAAAAAATGGTTGTACTTCCTTTTGTGCAGTATGTAGGTGTTCTTTTACAGCGGCAACTTCCTCATCAAAATTCTTTTTAAAGTTTTGTAAGGTGGCGGCTTCTCCTTTCATGGCTAATTTATCTGCCCGGCTCATTGCTTTTGGTAGTACTATCCATAAAATAAGGTATAGGAAGAAACCCGTTCCAAAGAAAAAGAAACTCAGTAGAAAGAGTAGCCTGATCCACCGAGCTTGTAAATCGAAATAATGGCCAATACCCGCACAAACACCACCAAAAATCCGATCTTCTGTATCTCTAAACAACCTTTTGTCTACCCGAACTGCGTTTTCGTCACTTTCCTCATCCGGAAGTTCAAAATCGCTTGGACTACCCATTTGTTGGGTTACCGTAGTTACATCAGCCAATACAATTACCTGTTTGCTGTCTTTTGAGAGTAGTTCGTTAAACATTTCTGCCAAGCGATTTTCAATGTCGCCCACTATTTCGTAGCTATCTGCGCTATAACCAAAATGTTTTTTCACTTGGTTCATGTAGCTAATTAATACCTCGTAGGCATCTTCTTCTATATGAAAAACTATGCCGTTTATGTTTATAATAATCGTTTTATTCATGTCCGCTATTTTTTCGTTTTATTAATCCTGGCTGTTTCAACGGCAAAGGCCAATTCTTTCCAGGTGTTGTTTAGTTGTTCTAAGGTTTTTGTGCCTTCCGCTGTTAATTGGTAATATTTTCGCGGCGGCCCCGAGGTTGATTCTACCCAGTTGTAACTGAGTAAACCGTTGTTTTTTAAACGGGTTAAAAGGGGGTACAGTGTACCCTCTACCACCAAGAGCTTGGCTTCTTTTAGCTCATTGATGATATCTGAGGCATATATTTCCCCTCGGGAAATAATGGATAGAATGCAATATTCCAAAATTCCTTTCCTCATTTGGGTTTGCGTATTTGCTAGTATCATGATACAAAGATATAGGTATTACTTGGTAATATGCAATACATAGTAGTAAATAATTTTAATTTTATTTTAAAAAGCTTTGTTTACTGTACCAATTAGATGATTAATGATTATTAAAACCACCAAGAAAAACGGCTCGTTTATTTGCCCAATATACCCGAAAAATGGTGGTTTGTTGCCTTGCTTATTTGTCTATCAATTAAACATTAATTAACTGATAATCAATACATTATTAATTTATTGTTAAAATACGTTAAATTTTATTTTGTTATAACGTATAAGCTTCTCATATTTAGGGTTAGAAATAATCAATAATTAACTAGATTCTTAATTAAAAATTGTATGAAAAAACTCTTACAAAGTTTGTTCGTATTGATGCTGGTAGCTTCTGCAGCCTTTGCTCAAGATCGAACTATTACGGGTACAGTTACTGCTAAGGAAGATGGCTCAGCCCTTCCAGGAGTAAGTATCCAGGTAAAAGGTACCAAAGTTGGTACGCAAACCGGTGCTGATGGTAAATTCAGCATTAAAGTGGCGCAAGGACAGAGTGCCTTAACTTTTTCTTTTATTGGCTTTGTTCCAAAAACTGTTACCCTTGGTAATGGCTCAAACATCAACGTAAGCTTAGAGTCTGACTCTAAAGTATTATCTGAGGTTGTTGTAGTGGGCTACGGTACGCAAAGCAAAAAAGAAATTACAGGTTCTCAATCTACCGTAAAAGCTGCCGATATTGCCAATGCGCCAATTTTGTCGCCAGAGCAAGCCTTACAAGGTAGAGCTCCGGGTGTGCAAGTAACGCAATCATCTGGTACGCCGGGTGGTGGTATTTCGGTGCGTGTGCGTGGTCCATCGTCTATTGGTGCCAGCAACCAGCCTTTATATATTGTAGATGGTGTGCCTATCAATACTGGCTCATACACACAATTAGCCGCTGGTGGTCAGTTAACCAACTCGTTGGGCGACATTAACCCAAGTGATATTGAATCTTTAGAAGTATTAAAAGATGCTGCTGCAACCGCTATTTACGGTTCTAGAGCTTCGGGTGGTGTGGTATTAATTACTACCAAGCGTGGTGCCAACCAACCTACTCGTTTAAGCTTTAACAGCTATTATGGGGTACAAGAGGCACAAAGACTATTGCCGGTAATTACTGGACAAGAGTACATCACCTTATTAAACGAAGCTGTTGCAAATCGTTACGGTGCTGGTCTTGGTTATACAGCTTTAACGGGCTTAAGTGAAAAACCAGCAGATTACGCCAATACCAACTGGCAAAAAGAGATTTTTGAAACAGCGGTAGTTAAAAACTACGATTTATCTATACGTGGTGGTAACGATAAAACCAAATTCTCGGTTTCGGGTTCCTACTTCGATCAAGATGGTATTGTGATTAATACGGGCTACAAACGTTATTCTGGCCGTGTAAACATCGATACTAAAGTATCTGATAAGTTTAATGTAGGTATCAGCTCAAGCTTTAGTAATGCTACCAGCAACCGTGTAAATAACGATAATAACATTTACGGGGTAGTTTCTGGTTCTATCTTATTAGGCCCACACGTTCCGGTTTACAATGCCAACGGAACCTGGGGAGGCGACCCACTTTCATCGGTAGATAACCCAGTTGCTTCTGCTTATGAAACCACATTTACGGCGGTAAACAACCGTTTGTTTGCCAATGCATTTGGTGAGTATAAATTTAACGACAATTTTAAATTTAAATCTTCATTCGGTGTAGATTATGTGCAAAGTAAAGACCGCCGTTTCTATCCAACTACCGTAAACGCAGGTAGAGGATCAAAAGGATCGGGTGCTGAGGGTTATAACCAAGAGATGAACATAGTGAATGAAAACATTTTATCGTTCAATAAAACCTTTGCAGGTAAGCATGCCTTAAATGCGGTGGCTGGAATAACCTACCAAACCTCTCAATACGAAAGCTTATTTGCTTCTGCTACCGGTTTCCCGGGTAACACTATCCGCAGAGTATCTGCTGGTGCGGTTAAAACGGATGCTTCTTCAAGTGGCACTTCTTTTGGCTTGGTTTCCTACCTAGCTCGTGCAAATTATAGCTTTGCCGATAAGTACATCATCCAAGGTTCGGTTCGTGTAGACGGTTCATCACGTTTTGGTGCCAACAACCGTTACGCCACCTTCCCAGCAGCTTCGGTTGCTTGGAGAGCATCGGAAGAAAACTTCTTGAAAAACTCTAAACTGATAAGCGATTTAAAATTTAGAGCCAGTTATGGTGAAACCGGTAACCAAGAGATTGGTAACTTTGGTTCTTTGGGTTTATATGGTGTGGGTGCCTACATCCAAACCGGTTCATTGGCTCCTACGCAATTAGAAAATGCCGATTTAACTTGGGAAACAGCTAAATCCTACAATTTTGGTTTCGATTTAGGTTTCTTTGATAACCGCTTAAGTTTCACAGTTGATGGTTACCGCAGAAATACCGAAAACTTATTGTTGGGCCAACCTTTAGTAGGCAGCTCTGGTTTTACCAGTGTGCAAAAAAATATTGGTAGCGTGAAAAACGAAGGTCTTGAGTTAGGCTTGAATGCTGTTATCGTAAACAGTAAAAACTTTAAATGGGATGCCAGCTTTAACTATACCAAGAACAGCAACGAGGTTACTACCTTATATGGTGGTGTTCCTTTTGCCTCAGGATTTGCATCTTGGGTAGAGCAAGGCCAAACCTTAGGTGCTTTTAGAGGATACATTGTAGATCGTTTATTTCAATCTGCTGCTGATATTGCCGCTTCTCCTTTACAATCATCGCTCTATACAAAAGCAGGAGATATCAAGTTTAAAGATTTAAATGGCGATAATGTGATCAACTCTTTAGATCAGCAAATTATGGGTCAAGGTTTACCAACTTTCTTTGGTGGTTTAACTAACAACATCAAATACAAAAATTTCGATGTTTCGTTTTTCTTCCAATTCTCGGGTGGTAACCAAATTTATAACAACACTCGTGCTTTTTCAGAAGGTATGAGTGGTTTATTTGGTCAAACTACAGCCGTACTAAACCGCTGGACTCCAACCAATACCAATACCAACATTCCACGAGCTATTTACGGAGATACTCCTAACAATAGAAGAACCTCTACCCGTTGGTTAGAAGATGGTGATTTCATCCGTTTAAAAAATGCGAACATTGGCTATACCTTTAGCCCATCATTGGTAAAACGCTTGAAATTGAATTCATTGAGAATGTATGTAGCCGGTCAGAATTTATGGACTAAAACCAAATACCAAGGTTTAGATCCAGAGGTTTCAACCTTCTCTGATACCAACACTGCGCCAGGAACCGATTTCTTAACCTTCCCACAAGCCAGAACCTATACGTTCGGTATTAATGTTGGATTTTAAATCTTAAGAACATGAAATTGAATTATAAATTAGTATTAACGCTAGTTAGCTTAGGGGCTTTATTAACTGCTTCTTGTCAAAAAGAAACGTTAGACCAAAACCCACAAGCTTCGTTAGAAGCCTCAACGGCTATCAAAGATGCGGCCACTGTAAACGCGGCAACATTGGGTATTTACAGTGGTTTTCAGAGTGGAAACTATTGGGGTTTACGTTATTTCGCATTTTCCGATATGTATGCCGATAACATTAACCACGTGGGGACCTTCCCATCCTTCAGCGCAATTTGGAATGTTGCAATATTGCCTGATAATACCGAGGTGAATAACATGTGGAACTCCATGTATTCAACCATTAACCGTGCCAATACGGTTATTGCAGCGGTACCAGGCATTGCCGATCCAACCTTGAATAAAGACAATGCCCTAGCAGAAGCTCGTGTATTACGTGCCAATGTATATTTCGACTTAATTCGCTATTGGGGCGGTTCTAAAACCGGTTTTAACCAAGCTGGCGGTGTGGGTGTTCCATTGGTGTTAACGCCAACTTTGGTAGAGGCAGATGCAGCTCCAAGAGCTCGTGCTACAGAAGCAGCTGTATTGGCGCAAATAAATGCCGATTTAGATTTTGCTATTAATGTAGCTACTTTTACCAACACCAATGCAACAACTGGTCGTGTAAGTAAAGATTATGCCAAAGCCTTAAAAGCTCGTGTAGCCTTGTACATGCAAGATTATCCCACCGCATTAAGTTTGTCTAACGAGTTAATTGCTTCTGGCAGATATAGCCTTACACCAGGCGTTACCTATAGAGATATTTGGGCCAATAAAAACACCAAAGAGTCTTTATGGGAAATTCAGTTCGAGCCAACCAACTCGAACAGTGTCGCTTTTTTCTATTACACTACAGCTACCGGTGGTCGTAACGAAATTGCTACATCCAGTGGTTTAAATACGGCCCATGAAGCTGGTGATGTACGCCAAGCCATAAATGCAACAACATTAGGTGGTGGATCAACCAATTTAAAAACGCTTAAATTCACCCGTGTAAGTACTGGTGATGATAATGTGGTAATGTTCCGATTATCTGAATTGTATTTAATTCGTGCCGAAGCTAGAGCACAAATAGGTACCGATTTAGTAGGCGCCTTAGCCGATGTAAACGTGATAAGAATCCGTGCAGGGTTGGCTGCCAATACTACTGCTACTACCACGGCAACCTTAATGACTGCTATTTTAAAAGAGCGTCGTATTGAGTTTGCACACGAGGGTCACCGTTTCTTCGATTTGAAACGTACCAATCTTTTGGCTACCACAGTTGGTGCCACCTACTTTGGTATATCCGGCACTACCGATAATACCTTTAGAGCCTTATGGCCAATTCCGCAACGTGAGACCCTAACCTCAGGCGGTATTATTGCACAAAATACGGGCTATTAATACTTAACCAATTATATGCTAAAAAAGCCACCCCTTGGGGTGGCTTTTTTTATGCTTATAAATCATGTATTTTGAGTCAATTTTACGCCTAAATTCCTTCCTTTTGAGATTCATTTTTAGCCCATTTTATTCAAAATGATGAAAAAAATGTGGATAACACAAAAACAATAAATAACTGATATACAAGTAATTACATCGTATTTGTTAAAATATGTTAAGAATTATTTTGTTGTAACATATATATTCAGGATATTTAGTTTGATAAATAATCTATAATTAACATTCAATCTAATTAAAAATTGTATGAAAAAACTCTTACAAAGTTTGTTCATTTTGATGCTAGTAGCTTCTGCTGCCTTGGCACAAGATCGAACTGTAACGGGTACGGTAATCGCTAAAGAAGACGGTTTACCTTTACCTGGAGTTTCCGTAAAAGTCAAAGGAACTACAACGGGTACTCAAACCGGCGCTGACGGTAAATTTAGCATTAAGGTAACTGCAGCTTCGCCTGTATTACAATTCTCATTTATTGGTTACAAAGCTGTTGAAGCAGCCGTTCCGGCTTCTAACAAAGTGAATGTATCTCTTGCTTCTGATAGCCGTTTACTTGAAGAAGTAACTGTGATTGGAGCTTTGGGTTCAAAACGTACAGCCAGATCAACAACCAATAACGCACAAGTTATTGACGAAAAGCAATTAAACACCATTCGTCAAACCAACTTAAACAACGCCTTGGCGGGTAAAGTATCTGGTATTCAGGTACGTAGCCAGTCTGCAGCGGCTTTAGGTAGAAATACCGAGGTTCGTTTGCGTGGGGTTTCTGGTTTTGGTACTGGTACTAGTGCGTTGTACATTGTAAACGGAACAGTTTTACCAAATGCGGATGACATCAACTTAGATGACATCGAAAACGTATCGGTATTACAAGGTGCTGCTGCTGCTGCACAGTTCGGTTCTCAAGGTGCCAACGGTGCCATCATTATTACCTTAAAAGAAGGTAAAAGCAATGCAAATGGTAATTTAGGTGTTACGGTTAATACTGGTATTCAATTTGAGGATGCCTATATTTTACCGAACTACCAAAATTCTTATGCTGGTGGTGGTGCTGGAGATTTAATGCAATACACGTATAAAGCTGGCGATCCGGTGGAGTGGCAAGCGTTGAATGGTAAATATTACCGCGATTATAACGATGATGCTTCTTGGGGTCCTCGTATGGTAGGTCAAGAGCACATTCCTTGGTATGCTTGGTATGGTGGTCACGATCGTGCGTACAAAACTACTGCCTTAAATCCGCAGCCAAACAACGCTAAAGATTTCTTTAGTACTGGTATTACGCGTAACAACTCGGTATCGTTAAGTACGGCTACCGATAAATTGAAATTTAAGTTTACGTATGGTAACCAAGATGTTTCTGGGTTACTTTACAATTCTGAATTGAAAAAGAATAACATTAACTTAATTTCATCGTATAAATTGAACGATAAATTTGAAGTTAGCGCAGATGTTAACTACATCAACCAAATTCAAAAAGGTGAAGTAGATGATGCCTATTCTAACCAATCAACCGGTGCATTCAGTCAGTGGTTCCACCGTGATTTGGATATGGGTATTATGAAAGAATTACAAGGTTTACGTACTCCAGATGGCGTTTACGCTTCATGGAATCACGCCAACCCTACTTCTTACGATGCTAGCAATCCAAGAGCATTTTTTGCCGGTAACTACTGGTACAATCCCTTTACCTATTTTAATTTAGTAGATATACAAAGCCAACGCGACCGTTTATATGGTAACCTTGCTTTAACCTACAAATTAAATAAAGACTTTAAAATTACTGCTACTTATCGTAAGCAGCAAAATACCACATTTGGTGAGAGCAAATACAGCACACAGTTAGCTAACAGTGCTTTGCAAACTGGCCAATTGGGATCTTACTCTACTTCAACATCTTTCTCAAACCGTAGAAACTTAGAATTTTTGGCTACATATACCAAAAAAATCAAAGATTTTAGCATTGAGGCTAACGTAGGTGCCGACTTTTTCCGTTGGGTAAGCAAAAGCAATTCTGCTAATACCAACAATGGTTTAAGTGTGGCCGATTTATTTACCATTGCCAACTCGGTTGATCAACCAAGTGTAGGTAACGGTAGAGCCGAAGAGAAATACCGTGCGGTATTAGCCAAAGGTACTTTCGGTTATAAAAACATCTTATTTGCCGATTTCACCTTACGTAACGACTGGTTCTCTACTTTACCAGCTGGTAAAAACGGGGTGGTTTCTAAATCATTCGGTGGATCGTTTGTATTCGGCGAAATGCTTGCTAAAACCTTACCATTTGTAAGCTTTGGTAAAGTAAGAGGATCATGGGGTGAAATTCCAAAAGCATTGGGTGGCTCAAACGAAACCTTTGGTGCGTATCGTTACCCAGGTTCTGCATTCGGTGTAGGTAGCTTTAAATGGGGTTCTAACTTCTTAATGGGTGCAGCTGATGCATTGGTTGATCCAAACATTAGAGGTTCGGTAGTAACTCAGGGTGAGTACGGTATCGATTTAGGATTCTTTGACGACCGTTTAGGTTTCTCTGCTACGTACTGGGAAGGTGCTGAAAAGGACTTCCCGTATGCACTTTCTGTGAATGGTGCTTCGGGTTATACTTCCTTATTAACCAACATTGGTGAAATTAGCAAATCGGGTATTGATGTTCAATTTAATGCCAAGCCTGTTGTTTCTGCAAACTTTAGCTGGAAAGTTAATGCGACTTGGTCTAAATTAGTAACCAATGATATCGTAAGCTTAAGTCCACAGTATGGTATTACCCAAACTGCTGGTGTACAAGGTGTATGGGGTTCAACCATGCCATACTTGGTACATAAAGAAGGAATGCGTTGGGGACAAATTTTTGGTAATGGTATTAAAATGACCAACGGTCAACCTACCATTACTGCAGCTGGTGCCTATGTAAACGATCCGGCTAAATATTTCGGTTCGGTATTGCCAGATTACACCGGTGGTGTGCAAAACAGCTTTACCTTCCTTAAAAACTTCAACTTAAACGTGAATATTGACTTTCAATATGGTGGTAAATTCGTTTCTTTATCTAACCAATGGGGTTCATTTAGTGGTCTAACCGCTCAAACTGCAACCTACAACGATAAAGGTAACCCAATACGTAATGCCGTTGCCGATGGTGGTGGTGTACGCGTATTTGGTGTGAATGCAAGTGGTGTTCCGGTTAACTACTATGTAGATGCACAGGAATATTACCACAACCTTTACTACAATAAAACATACGATCCATATATTTACGATTTAACCTTCGTAAAAATGAGAGAGGTAGCCTTAGGATACAATATCCCGGTTAAAAAGTTAGGCTTGGGTAAATTCATCCAAAACGCTAACCTTGCTATTGTAGCTAGAAATCCATTATTAATTTATGCAACTACCAAAGATTTCGATCCATCTGAAATTTCTGCTACCGTTGGTGAAACTGCACAATTCCCAGGTACCCGTGGATTTGGTTTTAACTTAAGAGTTGGATTTTAATTGATTAATTGTCAATAAAAAGATAAAACAGATATGAAAAAGAATTTAATTTATGTATCCCTTTCGTTACTCCTACTAGGATCTAGCGGATGCGAAAAGTTGGAAGACTTTGGGGATACCAACCTCGATCCGGCAGCAACTACACAGCCTGTAATTCAGGCTTTGTTAACCAATGCACAAGCTAGCATTGGCGGATATGCTGCACAAACCCGTGGTGGTTTATACGCACAATACTTTTCTGAAACACAGTATACCGATGTTTCTGTATATAGTACACCACAATTAGCCTTCACCGGAGAGTATTCTGGTATATTAACCGATTTACAAGTTATTAAAAATGTAAATTCGAGCAACAACATGACCCAAGTGGCCAACATCTTACAACAGTATGTATTTTGGACCATTACGGATCGTTGGGGCGATGTGCCTTACTCTGAAGCCCTACAAGGTGCCAGCAAAACCACTCCTAAATACGATACACAAGAAAGTATCTATAAAGGAATGATTGCCAGCTTAAAAGCCTCTGTAGCTGCTTTTGATGGTACATCATTGGTGAAAGGCGACATTATTTTTACCGGTAACGTAGCTGCTTGGAAACGTGCTGCCAACTCTATGCGCATGTTAATGGCCATTCAATTGTCTAAAAAGTATCCTGCTGCAGGTGGTTATGCCGCAACTGCATTTAACGAAGCTTTAACAGATGGCGGTGGTTACATCAGCACCAATGCTCAAAACATGATGATGGATTACCCAGGTGGTAACTTTAAATCTAATTGGTGGAACCTATACAATGGTCGTAAAGATTATGCCGAAAGCAAAACCATGACCGATTTAATGGCTTCTTTAGGAGATACACGTCAATTAGCTTTTGGTGGTATAACACAAGATCAAACTGCTGCGAATGCAAGCGTTACGTCTAATATAGGCGTTCCGTATGGTGTGGCTCGTGCTACTGCCGAGGCATTTACTTCAGCCAATACCGGTTGGGCTCGTATTTTACGTGGCGATTTCCGTACCGAAAGCAGCGATATTGTGGTAATTAGTGCCGCTCAAGTTGCTTTGGCTCGTGCCGAAGCTGCAGAACGTGGTTGGACTAGTGAAACCTTAAGCACCGTTTATAATGAAGGTATTACTTTATCATACGCTCAGTGGGGTATTGCTGTACCTGCAACCTATTTAGCTGCCAATGCTGTAGGTGCCGCAGGTGCTGCTGGAAATATTCAGAAAATTTCTACCCAACGTTACATTGCTTCGTATCCAGATGGATTGCAAGCTTGGAACATTTGGCGTAAATCTGGTTTTCCAACCTTAACTCCAGCGCCTAATGCTACCAACACTGGTGGTCAAATTCCACGCAGATATACGTATTCTAGTGGAGAGTATACATCTAACACAACCAATGTAAATGCTGCTAAGGCGCTATTGCCAGGTGGTTTAGATAGTCAAGATGCCAAAATTTGGTGGGATCAATAAGCTGCTATAATATTCACTTTAAAAAATGAACAATATGAAACAGAAAATAACAGTCTTGCTAGTGGGTTTCCTACTTACTTTAGGCATCAGCTCTTGTGTAAAAGACAGTGCGCCTGAATTGGGTTCAAAAGGAAATACCATTTTCAAGTTCAACGAAGGTCCGCGTAAGGACTTTTATTACCTGCCTTTTACAGGCACTCAAACTGCAACCGTTACTTTTACAAGAGATGCCAACTCGGCAGCTTCTTTGCAGAACCCGGCAGAAGTTGTAGTGTTGGAAGACGCTACTTTAATTCCAACGGGTTATACCGAATTACCGGTTGCTAACTTTTCCTATGCTTCTAGCGATGCAGGCCTTATTCTTACCTCAGGTAAAATTACTGCCATTCGTTTTGCAGCTGGTGAGTTTTCCAAAAAAATCAAGATTACCCTAACTGGTAGTGCTTGGACTGATTTATCGTTAAAATATGCAAAAGCATATAAAATTACCGATGTAGCTGGTAATCAGTTATCAGCTGGGCAAGGTGGTTTAGTAGCAACTTTTGCTATTAAAAACATCGAAAGTAATCCGTTTTTAATCAATTTTGTGTCTTCAAACATGAATTTATCAGTTAAAGAAAAGCAAGAATTATTAAATATTACTGATTTAAAAACTAGAGCTTTAGAAACTTTAAGATACATGAATGTTGAACTTCAAAAACTGGAGT
>ENA-OUVC01000497-OUVC01000497.1-marine-metagenome-genome-assembly--contig:-NODE-497-length-25937-cov-6.939095_pt1 | contig 25937 bp, 26 predicted proteins | sample MGYA00248622_ERZ508571 | MGnify/ENA primary metagenome ERZ508571 (study PRJEB26236, sample SAMN06267175) | marine metagenome | isolation source: Columbia River Estuary | place: USA:Columbia River Estuary... | reverse complement strand
TTAAAATAATACTCCCTTCAGCAAGACCTGCCATAGTTGCTGGTCTTTCATTGGTTGCAATGGAAACTTTATCAGATTTTGGATCTGTATCTTTTTTTGGAATATCTACTTTTACTACAGGAATATATAATGCTTGGATTTCTTTTGATGATCTTGTTTTAGCAAATCAATTATCTTTTTATCTTTTGATCTTTATCCTTGGATTATTGATATTAGAAAATTTATCTAGAAAAAAAGCACAGTATCACTCACTAAGTAAAGGTGGATTTAAAAAGAAATCATTAACAACCTTATATGGCTTAAGAGCTTGGCTAGCTTTTTCATTTTGTTTTTTAGCAATTTCTTCACGATTTTTTATATAATTTTGTTTTTTTAGTTCGGTCATTCTTATTATATTATCTTTCCACCATTTTATTTTTACATCTCTAAACTCTTGATTATATTCTTTCTTCGTTCTTCCAGCGATATATTTATTTATCGTACCAATTTCTCTTATCACTTCACCTTCTCTTCGGTTTAATTCCTTTTTATTATTACACGGATACATTTCGTAAAGTTCAATATACCAGCCACTCCAATCATTATCAACGATATGAGAATATAAACTAATACCACTTTTACCTACTTTACAACATCTTTTATGATTATCAAATCTTTTACTCAAATTATTTATTGAACTGCCTACATATATCATCGTATCATCTTTGATATTCCTAATAGTATAAATCATACCCCGTTTATACCTTTCATCAATTTCCGACATTCCTTATTTACCTTATTATATCCTTTAATTCTTATATCAATTTTTATATTAATAAGAACGAAAAGAGTACATAATTATATTTATTTAAAACTTTTATAACTTTTTATAATTTTCTAAATATTTTTTAATTATGTACTCATTTTTTATTAATATATTTTCTTATTATATATTAGATGTATGTGCAATTAACTAAAAGCGAACGAAATGACAAAAAATATACTGCTATATTTTATGACGAAGAACGTCATAAAATTAAAACGACACATTTCGGCGCTACTGGATATACCGACTTCACTCTTACAGCAGATGAATATAAAAAGGAAAATTATTTATCACGTCATTCAAAGGAAAATTGGAATGATTATATGTCAGCAGCTTCTCTTAGCCGCTGGATCCTTTGGAATTATAAAAGCTTATCTAAAAGCTATAATGATTATTTAAAAAGGTTTAATCTTAAGAAGTATTAGTTGGAATGCAATATTGGAGGTGCTGGTGTAGATTATGTCCCATCTCATTTTGGTTTTTTAACATAGTTTTTACATCACCACTATTACCTGCGATCTTTAGATTATAACTCGCATATATTCTACGTATATCAGTAGCAGTAAATTTAGAACCATATATTTTTACCATCATATTACTAAATATTTTACTCATATATGGTTCGGTTGCGTTTAATATTAGATGTTTCGAGGGGAATTCACTTCCAATTATTTCACTATCAATAATACTCACAATTTCATCAGGAATATCTAATACTATCTTTTGTTTATTTTTTGTGTTATTTATATATATCTTATTGTTATAATACCAATTGTATTTTTCATTCTTAATATCTTCTTCGTTTTTTGCTATTAATGTAATTCTGTAATCTGCAATTCTTCGGCAAGGCAACATAAACATTAGAAGATACAATATTTTCATACGAGGAAATTCAATTTTTTCAAGATTAGCCAATATATCTGCTTTCTCAAATGAAATTTTATCTACTTCGTCTTTATCTATTTCCAAATCGTTACGATGTTCATGATAATGCTTATCTAATGATGTCTTATATGGATAAAGAATTTCTCTAAATTGTTTAAGTTTTTTAGTATTAAATCTTGAAAACAAAGAGTATAAAAGAGAAATCTTTGATGCGTAGTGCTTGGCTATATCTTTAATATTAAGAATTATATACTCATTCTGTTTGTACAATTTTTTAGCATTATGTTTTTCCCATCGCAAATATTTTAAAATTTCAGCATCATCGCTCATCGGTTTATCATGATATTTTGAATAAACTGCTTTAATAGTATCGCCATACGCTTTAATACTACTTTCAGTTAATACTTTCAATTTTTTATTATCAGCATACTGACGTTTAATAGATGTATCTACTTCTTCAATATTCATCGGTGGTGCTACGTGTCTAATAACTCTTTCGACTTTTGGCAACTCGCCAGCGTCTTTCATTAGTTTTCTCTTTTCACTTCTTGCTTTATTTATTCTATCTTTTGCATGAGCCAAATACTTATCATTTCTTATTTTTTTACACATCTTATCATACATAAGTCTAAACTCAGCAGATTTTTGTTTTAGTTCCTTTGAAATTTGTGCAGTATTTCCAACCGATTTGATGCGAGCAAATTCCAACTGAAAATTATCCATGTCCATTTATATTATTATAGTGTCTAACTCTTATATCTAATTAATAAGAACTATCAATTTTTATAAAAAAAATTTGTGACAAAGGAAAGGAAGAAGAAAAATAAATTAAGATATTAGATTAGCTTCCGTAGCTTCAGTAACTTCTGTTCCAGCTTCTTCTGTTTCATCATGTTCTTTATTAGCTATTGATTGATTTAATTCTAATGGATTCTGTCCTTCTTCGTATAAGTCGTCAGGTGTAATTATATGAGCATGTTTTTGTGCTTCTTTGTGTTTTTGTTGTTGTTCTTTTACTTCATCATCTGTTTTTTCATCTTGATATCCTTTAATTTGATTAATAGTCATACGAGCAGATAAATCGAGTAAAAATTTATCACAATGCGGAATTTGCTTACCTAATAACGCTTCACCTCGAGAGATCATATCATGGTAGTTAGCTTTATCTTCATCTGTGTAATAATCAGGCAGATTTATTTTATCCATCTTAAATATAGCATAGAAAATAAAAATTGATATTTAGCGAAGATAATATTGTATTAATTTTAAAAATCTCGCTATATAATAGATAGATTATTTTTTAATAATGCAAACGAAAGTATGCCCACTCGGCAAGGCAGTTTGCGATTGCGAAAGTACTGGTTTAAAATTAAAAAAATTAAAGAGTGTTAATAGTGATATTCGCAAGTTTGATAAGTATGAACCTCCGCAACCAAGAGATAAATCATTACCACCAACATATAATATTATTCTTTCGTGTGCGGTCAAGAATGGTGGTAAGACAACCAACATTGTACAACTTTTAACAGCCTATGAGAATGGCGGAGGTTTTGTTAGTAGTACAGGCGAAAGTGTGAGGCAACGTGTGATCTGGTGTGCAGGTGGCACCGCAAGAAGCAAACAAAATAATATATTAACAACTTTAAAATCTCTCCACGACGACGACAGAATTGATTTGGAAGATAATATCGACGAGCGATTAAATGAAATCTATGATAGTTTGCTTGCTGAGCGAGATACTATTGAAGAATATAACGAGTATCGACGTGTTTATAAAAAGTTTATGAAAAGTAATATTGCAAATATGACTGATGAGGAACTACAATTATTAGAGTTTAAATCTTTTATCAATCCAGCAGAAGATCCAGATGCTCCAAAAGATGCAGATGGGAATATATTATATCACCCCAGAATGGTTTTCCTTGTGTTAGATGATTTAATTTCAACATCAGCATTCGGTAATAGTAAAAATAATTTTTTTAACAGATTGAGTGTTAAATCACGGCATATTAGCGATAAATTAGTAGGAATTAATTTAATTTATATATCACAAAATTATAAAAGTATTCCTGCATTGGTGCGAAAGCAGTCAGATATTTTTGTGCTTTTAAAAAGTGCTAATCGTGAGTATATTGTTGATAATATAGCAACTGAATTAGGTGCTTATTTTACAAAAGAAGAAATATTAGAGTATTATGATAAGGTTATGAATATTGAGTATGGTTCGTTAATTCTTTCAGTTCATAAACAAGAACAGCCTGGTAATAGAATTCGGGTTGGGTGGGATAAAGTAATTGAAAGAGACCCTAAATATTTAAACTTATAGTCTTTTTTATATTTACTAATAATAGATGAGTGTGTTTAATTTTTTTATTGAAAAAACTAAAAATGATGCGAATGAAATAACAATAAATCTTGACTATCCTATCGAATGTAATGATAAGGAACGCCTTAGTGTAAAATTAGTTGATTTTAAATATTTAAACTCGGCATATAATATCAGCGAGGCATTACATAATAATATTTTTAGTGTAAGTAGTTTTATACCAGAATATAATACAAATAGTTTAGTTGATGTAGGTACAAATTATGGATCATTAGCACATAATATCGGTACGAGTACTTTTTTAAATATTGCTATTCGTGGCTCTTCGCTCGAAACTATGGAAGAATCACTGGTAGGGACTGATTATTCTGTATTTTATGGTACGCCTAATATCATTTTGGGATATACGCCTGAAGGTCAGGCGATTTTCGTAAATAAGATACAAAGAACAAATTTCCGCTCAGGATTTAATAATAACTATCTCCAATTCGAGGAGAGTTCCGCAGGTGCTATCTATTATATTAAAATACATAAAAACACGACTACAAATTGGGTTGATGCCTTTATATTACAAAAAGTATCGATCAGCATGTCTTTCACTACCGCACAGGGTTTTAATTTTGATGTAAGTATAATATTCTCTGTTGAAGGTTCAATTGATAATATTAGCTATACTAACTTATCTCTTAGTGATAACGTGATGACATTTTTAGCGAATACCACAAGCAAAAATATAATATTAAGTGTGTTGGGGAATGTTCCGTATAAATATTATAAAGTTAGAATATTATCTCGGTCATATCCATACGGAGACAATGTTATAAGATTAGATAAAATGCAATTTTATAAGGCCGAGACAATTGCAACGACAACTTTTCAAAGTTTAACAACAACTTATGTCTCGGTCGCCGATGGATTTTATAATATTGATAATTTAATTACGATGATAAATGCTAATAGCACAGCTACAAATTCTAAGATTGAATTTGCAAAACAAAATTATACAAATAAAATTATCATAAGTAATTCTCTTCCAATCCAAACTTTTACAAATCCAATACCATACAATAATGACGCAGGGACTATTACAGAGATACGTACGCTGATTTTTCCTAATCTAACTACGGCAAATATGTATGGATATTTTGAGCGTTTGGTTCCGTTAAATAATGCTCCTGTCGTAAGTGATACTTATGTAAATATTATGAATTTTTCTAAAATTATTATTAGCACAAATTTAACTTTTACTAATAATACGCACAATGAAATTTCGAACGATGGCAGTATTTATACCAAAGGCATCGGGAACGTGATCGAATGGATTGATTCTGATCTACCGCCAATGACTTGTATAACCTACAGAAATATTGAGGGTATAGTTAATAAATTAGATAATCGATTTATATCGCAGTTTAAACTAATTTTTTGTACCGAGAAATCGCTACCTTTAATTTTGGACAATATGTTATTGCATCTTCAAATAATTAAATATAAAAAGTAAAAATTGATAGTCGTCTTACTATATTATATTATCACACGATGACTAACACCGATGCTATTACTATGATGAAGAACTCTGTTATGTGGAAAGATATTACGCAAGACTTTAAATACTGGAATGAATATAACAGAGATAAAAATGATGATGATGCTTATGATAAACTACACTTGCTTACTGATGATGCCGTAATAAAAGCAGATATCAATTTTACAGAGATTATTGTAAAGTCATACGGAATCTTTGAGATTTTGAAAGAGATTGCTGATGATTACGGCGACGATGAAGTGATATGTATTATTAAAGACAAAGAAGGTGAGAGGATATATAAATGTCTTTTGTATCATATTTTGATGAATATGCTGAAAGAAGAATTTGAAGGAGAAATGGAAGATAAAGAATATAGTGATAGTGAAGAAGAAAGCGATAGTGAAGAAGAAAAATAGAAGATGACGAATAATTGAAAGTACGGATATAGCATCTAAAAAGTAAAAATTAATATCTTATGATTTATTAAATGATAGATGAGAGATATTCTAAGGGTAAAATTTATCTTATTAAAAATAAGAACGATACCTCTAAAATTTATGTTGGTTCGACGATTGAAACATTAAAAAGTAGATACTCGAAGCATAAACACGATAGTAAAAATTATAGCTCACGTTGTAATTTATATAAATATATTGATGACTGGAATGATTGGGAAATGACCCTACATGAAGAGTACCCATGCGATAATAAACAGGACCTGGAACGACGTGAATACCAGATTATGGCTGAGTTTGGCGAAGTATTAAATAAGAAAAAAAAACAAATGCGTTTTATATAAAAATTATTTTCTATGAGTATAGTATAATAGATAGATAGATAAATATGCTAACTTATGAACAACGCTTGGAATTGCTAAAGAAGGCACGTGAAGCAAAGAAAAATAAGAAAGCATCAAAAATTGCTCCTGAACCTCTTCCAACAGAGCCTCTTCCTGAGGTTGAAGAAGAAATTGTATTTGAGGAAGAAGTTGAGCCTACTAAAAAAGTAAAGAAACCTCGTGCAAAATCAGTTACAAAAGCAAAATCAGCACGAACTTTAGATATTCCTGCACCTATGCCTGACTTTATTGACAGCGAACCTGAGGTTGAAGAGCAAATAATCTACAAACCGAAAGAAAAAAAGAAAAAGAAAATTATTAAAAGAATTATCATGGAGGCGAGTAGTGATGAGGAAGAAGTTGAAGTAATTGAAGAGCGTGTTAAAGCACCAAAAAAAGAGAAAGCTAAAAAAGATACTATTAAACAAGAAATAGTTGTAAAGGAAAATCCGTTTTTTAACTATTAAAATTTTTTTTATTTTGTTATATTAGAGTAATTAATAATTAATTATGCCCCCTAAAATAGATATGCCCCCTAAACCTAAAACACCCCCAGAAGCAGGAGCGCCTGAGAAGAAAAGAGCCGGGAGACCCCGTAAAGAAGCAGGAGAAGGAACAGAAAAGCAACAAAAACAACGAAATTATATGCGGAAATATGTCGAAAGTATTAATGATGGTATTAAAGAGTTAGCGAAAGATGAAGAAGAATGCTTGGAACACTTAGACCGAATTCTTAAAGAAAAAAAGAAGCTATTTGACGACCTTGATAAGGCAAATGCACAACTATTAGCATTACTTAAAGAGCGAATTAAAAAATGAGTACATAATTAGAAAATATTTAGAAATTATAAAAAGTTTAGAAAAGTTTAGAATTAAATTAATTATGTACTCATTTTATTATTTTTTTTATTTTATTATATTAGATGACAAACCATAAAGATAAATTACAAAAATTACTGGATAAGAGTGAATGCCTCGTATTAGTATGTAGTTCTGCTTGTAGTTATTGGAGTTTTATTAAATTTTTATTTAGTATTCCACTTGTGCTTACTTCTTCCGCTATGTGTATTATAAATAGCATCAGTGAAGATGCGACAAAAATGAAGATACCAAATATAGTCGTTAATGCCGTCAGCGTATTGATAGTGTCTTTAAACAATAGCATCAAGGCAAGTGAAAAAGCAGAGCAGTTTAAAAAACTATCACAATCTTTTATGACGCTTACGCAAGAAATAGATGCTTTTGACGATGAGAATGTAATTACGGCAGATAAATATAATATGTTAATCTTAAAATATGATAATTTGATACAAGACTGCGATTTTGAGGAGATTCCGACGAGATATAAATTATCAGCAAGTAAGTCATTTTATAACAATAACAGGGCAGTCCCCATACATTTGAATGGTGTCATCGGCAATAACGATAATTACACCAATAAAGTAAAAAAACCTACAATTATTTTGGAAAATATATAAAAATTGATATAAGGAATTAAGAAGATATATATTTATCTTATAAGGTTTAAATGCCTCCTGCTTCTTTCAAAGACGATGATAGTCGTAAAGCGTTTTATGAAAAATATAACAAAAAAGTTATGGAAAAATATTATAATGACCCAGAATTCCGTAAAAAATTGTTAGATGCTCGTAACGCACTACATAAAAAGCAAAAAGAACTTGGTATCGGTATGTATTCTCCCGAAGCTATTGCGAGAGATAAAGAATATAAAAAGGCATGGTATCAACGCAAAAAAGCGGAAAAACTCGCTGAAAAAATTGTGGTCGATAATTTGTAAAAAATGATTTATTTTTTAATCTTCTTAATAACATATAAGGGTAATTTAATTATATATAATATTAGTAGATGAGTTTTAATAAAGTATATTTAGCATGTTTGTTTAATCAAAGAAAAATTATTGAATTAACTGATGTTAATAAAGAAAATTATAAAAATGCAATTAGTAATTTAACAATACCTGCTGAGAGTGTTAATGGCGGACGTCAGGTTAAACCATATTTAGATTGCGACCCTGTTATGCCTCTTAATTATACCGACGCTGATTGGGAGGCAGATATACTTAAAAATAAACAATTAATTCTCACGTGTTTTGTGGAGGCAGGTATAACTATCGCTGATATTCACGCAATTAAAAGAAAATATAAAAGTAAAGATGGATATAAGCATTCGGTGCATTATGCCGTTGATAAAGTTAGAATGTCTGCTTCTAATATGTTGGGTATGTTTGAAAAACTTGGTATTGAAGGGTTTGATAAGGGAGTTTATTCTAAAAATAGATTTCTTACGAGCATATATACTGATAAGAAAATTGTTGATGATGAAACAAAAAGTATTCCTAAGTTTAAGCCTGATGGTAACGCCGATATTACTAAATATCTCGTATCGTATATTGAAGAGGATTTCGTAGATTGGGATTTGAACTTTGCTCCTGTTAAAAGCGTTTTAGAGCAAATATGTGAGGCATCTCGTAAATTAAAAGTAAAAGGTGATAAGATTGTTAAGATTGATGATGAGGAAGAGCAAGAAGAAGAAAGCAATATGCGACGAAGTGAATATTTTAAGAAAACTATTATTACTTATGTTGATAAATTAAATGTTAATCGTGCGAAAGAATATGGAGATTGGTTAGAAGTTATTATGTGTATTATTGGAATTGGATTAAAATATGAATGGGACGAAAATGATGTCTTTAATATATGCGAAGCATTCTCCAAAAAATGTTTAGATGCTTATGATTATAAAAAGAATATGGATACTTATATTAAATTATTTGTTAATGATGGGAAACCTAAAAGGGGTTATAAGCATCTCCTTTCATTATTAAAGGAAGATGATGAAGATTATTATAACAAGAATATTAAGAAAGGTTATGCAGAAATGAAAGTAGATTTTGAAAAAGAGTTTTGTTTTATTAAAAATCCCACGTGTTATTATCGTACACCATTAGTTGAAAGAGAAGTTTTTGATTTAGTTAAAGTTAATGAAGCAGAACAATATTTAAAAGTTGGCGATTTTGTGGAACAAACAAGACATTTTCAGTATCAAAAATGTTCCTTTGATAAAAGAATTAAAAAATATGTTTATAAGACCACAGGGTTTATGGAAGAATGGCGGAAAGACCCTAATAAAAAATCTTATGAAGGTTTAGTGTTTTGCCCCAAAGGATTAACTGAAAGGCAGAGCAAATATCATAAGAATATTTTTAATGGATATAAAGCGGATAATGTTGAGTTAGATTGTGATATTGATTATACTCGTATTCAAACTATTTTAGACCATATTAAAATTGTATATTGTGGCGGTAATGAGGAATATTATGAGTACTTTATTAATTGGTTAAGCAGAATGATACAAGACCCAGAAAAACGCCCACAAGTTGCGTTAGTGTTTTATAATGAGGAACACGGAACAGGTCGTAATACTTTTACTAACTTTTTCGGTGAATGTATTTTAGGTATGGAACTCGCTAAAAGTATCCATAAACCTGATAGGATTTTTGGAAGATTTAATAGTGTACTCGCTAAATGTCTTTTATTGATTGTTGAAGAAACATCTGCAGAGATGAAGAAGTTTTGTGAAGATTTAAAAAATCTTATTACTGAACCAACAATAACTATTGAAAAAAAGAATATTGATGCTAATACATTCACTAACTATGTTAATATTATTATGCTTACTAATAACAAAGATATTTTAGATATTGATGATAAAGACCGCAGATTTGCTATAATTGAAACCAGCGATTGTAAGAAAGGTGATGGAGAATATTTTAAAAAATTATATGAATGTATGGAAGACAGAATGAACCAAAAGTTATTTTATATGTACCTAAAAAATGAAGTTAAATGTGATTGGTCGCCTATGGATTTTCAAGTTAAACGCCCTATTACAAAAGCATATCGCAGACAGCAAGGAGTTAATAGCAAGAATTATAAGAAATATATCCATCATATCGTAAGCGATGATGGGGTTAAATGTAATGAATATATGAATAAATGGGTTAAGTATAATGGTATGGAATATGTTAAGGTATTACCAAAAGAATTGTATAATGATTATAAAAATTATTGCGAATGGGGTAAGGTACAGGCATATACTTATGATAAGTTTATAGGGCATATTACAGATAAAAAGACAGGGATTGAAATGATTATTCCAAAAGGGCATCACGGAAGATATTTGAAGTTGGATAAAGAGGGGGTGGGGGAGTGGTTAAAAGTATATAATGAAGTTCTTGATGAAAATGTTAAAGTCTTTGACGAAGGTGATTAAAGATATATATTAGGGGGTATGAGGGGGAAAAGTAGGGGGGGGGAGGTCTCCAAAAATACTTCCTATAATAAAAAATAACTTTACATTTTTTCTAAATTGTTTTTATTATACCCCCTTCCCCCCTACTTTTCCCCCTACTTTTTATAAGAAAAATAAAAGAATATGGTAATAGAAAAGGCAAAAAGAAACCAAAAACAGACCAGAAAGAAAAGTAGGAGGGACTTTTGGGAAAGTAGGGGGAAAATTAGAGGGGGTATATTTACAATATATATTTATTAATATAACATAATATGAAGATATATAAACAAAACTTCTTATTAATATTAAATGACTAATCAGAAAAGAAGGGATTTTACAGAAGATGAGAAAAAACGTTTAGTTGGCAAAGTAAAATTTGTAAAATGTTCAAAATGTCTTAATGATTATGAGCCGAATGATACAGATATATCACTAAATGGATATTTTTATTGGAAGAATTGCAGGACTTGTCGTGCAAAAAGCTTAGAATATTATCATAATAAAAAAAAATTGATACGTTAGTTACGAATAGTTACGAATAGTTACGAATAGTTACGAATAGTTACGTTAGTTCTTTTTTTTATTATCATATATTAGAATATGAATAAAGATTGCGTATTGAACCCTGTTTCAGGTAGAGCTGTTAAGATTACAAGTAGAATAGGTAAAAAAATTATGAAAGAAAATTCAAATCCGCAACATGATTGCCTAATAAATCCAAAAACTGGAAGAGCAGTAAAAAGAACAACGAAATTAGGTAAAGAAATATTAAAAAGATTAGAAGAGCCTCCTGCAGAAAATACTCCTCCTGTTACTATTCTGGCAAATGACATAGATATTAATATATTACCTATTAATAATACGTTAGAAAATCGTTTAAAAATATATAATAAGGCAAAAATATATTTAGATAAGATAGATGAGAAGGAATGTTTAAAAAATATTAATATAATGGGCAAAAATTATATGAGCCTTTCAAATAAATTAATTTTAGACAAGCAAATAGGTTCAAGGAGTGTTTATGGGACAATATATCTTTCAAAAATAATAAACGTACCTGAATTATTAGTTGTATCAAAAGTAACTAATAAGAATAAGAAAAATTTAAATGAAATAGTACTAATGGAAATATTAACAAATGATTTAGTTAAGACAAAGAAAACAAAACATTTTCCGTTAATATATACAAGCCATTTATGCGAAGACAAGGATGATAAGAATAGTTTAGTGAGCGTAAATGAGCTTTGTGATGGGGATTTAAAAAGCTTATTAAATACAAGTGATTTATATCTCGTAAAAAGATTTGAAGAGTTGTATTTTAATTTATTAATACAAATATTTATATCTTTAGCAACATTCCAATTTAAATTTAATATGATACATAACGACGCACATTATGGTAATTTCTTATATCAAAAGAATAATGAAAAAGGATATTATAAATATGAAATATCAAGAACTAATTTTTATCTAAAAAGTTGTCCATATAATATAATGTTGTATGATTTTGGTTTGGCAAAAGATGTAACACATCGAAGCGTATATTTCGAAGATTATTACAGAATAATAAATGCGTTTGTACCAGAGATATATGGAGGTTGGAACGAATATTTAACAGATATTGATATAGCATCAAAAATGGTTGCAATAAAAGAAGAGCTTGGACAATTAAATGGTACAAATGCTCGCTTTTCTTTTGCGGATTTATTAAATATAGTACTTCAATATGCTCCTAAAAATGTTTATAAAAATAATGCGTCGCAAATAATAAATAATAAATCTTTTTTCATAAATAAAAATATTTAATAATATTAGATATGGATAAAATAATAAACCCCTTAACTGGCAAAATGGTAGGCAAAGCTTATTATAATAGTCTTGTAAGAAGTGGTAAAATTAAATCAACTGAGGCAAGTTACGTAAGTGGTAAAACAACAAAACTTAAATCCAGCTCAGTTTCTCCACCAGCAGCAACAAAAAAAGTATCATTACCACCGCTACCGCCGCTACCGCCGCTACCGCCACCAGCAAAAACAAGCAATAAAAGCTTACTTAATTCTGCTTCATCATCGGCAAAATCTTCTTCATCTAAATCTTCATCATCTAAATCATCAAAACCTGATAATTCATATTTACTTTATTTATTTCCTGAAGATGTACAAGAATATATTAAAGACCAAGAAGGAGGATATGATATATATGATTACTTAGAAGAGATGTTACAAAGTGAAAATATTAAACAAAAAACTTACGATAAATATATAAAACGTATAAATGATTTTATTGAAAAAACTAAAACCATATCAGTTCCTCCTCGACCATCATCATCACGTACTCCGCCAAGTAACGCAAGTAACGCAAGTGGAGGAACTGATATGTCAAAATCATATGATGCTGATGCTGATGCTATTGCCGAAAAAAATGAATACGAAAATGATATGTATCAATTACTAACTGGTAATCAACAAAAATTATATGATAAATTTATAGCTAAAGCAGGTATAAATTTTGAAAATTTTGTAAAAAAGCTCGAAACTATGAAAGATAAATCGTCAAATAATATGAATATATATCTTAAATTTAAATATATATTAGAAAATAATAAACAACCAAAGAAAGAAGAATTTAAAAAGTTTAAATTGAAAGAAAAGTATTTAAAAGCGGATGTAAAAACTAATCTTGCAGCAATAAGACCTCCGCCACGTACTATGAACCCTGCACTATTAGTTATAAAAAACAAAGTAGATAATGAACAATTTTTTTCATCAAAACTTTCGTCACCTTCATCTAAAGCTTCATCTAAAGCTTCGTCATCGTCGAAAGCTTCGTATAAATCATCTTCGTCAGGAGGTTACAATCAAGCTTCACCACAATATGTATAATATTTAATAATCATCAAACTCCTCGATAATTATATTTATATGAGCTTCAATTGGCTGCGTAGTCTTCACTAAGCCTTCACCAGCTTCGTTAAATACTTCTAATGAAAAATTAACGATATCTTGTTTTTCCAGTTCTAATGCTAACAATCCATTTTGTATTGTGTATTTTGTATCGAAGTTAAACATAGCAATAGTAGGATTTGCATTATTATCGCTGTTATAATAGCTATCTTGATTAAATTTAAGACCAATTACTTTAATCGTCCAGTTATGTCCTGTTGCATTTTGATGACCAGCACCACTTAAAGTTATACTATTAACTTTTAAATATGATTTATTTTTAACCTGTATTAAAGGCATGCGTTGAAATTTAAATACCCTTCTTGTAGCATCTGTTCCGCCATTAGTAATAGTGCAATCGATTGTATTTAACCATATATTTTTACATTTTCTAAGCCTTGTTATTTCCATATGTATCCTATATAATTACAATATATTTTTTTTTTGATAAAAATAAACATAAACTAAAATTATCACCGACGCCAGTTAATCCAAGAGCTTCATCTTCACTTTCAATTGATATTTTAATGCTTGATAAAATCTGTGGTGGTAATGTTAATAAATAATTAGCATCTTTTACTTTTTTAATTGGTATATTATTATGATGCATAAATATAATTCTCGCAGTATATTCTTGGTTACTATTACAATAATCGTAAGGTTTATGTTGTATATTATCTATTTTAACTTTATATTTGCGTCCCATAGATGGCTCTACAAGAACTCTTATTTGTGTCGCTCCGGTTACAAAGTCAGTTGCTTTTCCCCAAATAAAATTTAAACCTAATGTTTGATGCGTTAATGTCCCATTGCCCACGACTGCCCAGAATGGAGGCGATGGTTGAAAATAGATTGTAAATGAACCATCAAAATAATTCATATTAAAATTAGTCGTAACTGAAAGCAATCTCGCTTGTTTAGTTCCAGCATTATCATAAACTTCAAAAACTAATGTATTTGTTGCATCTTGTGAATAAAATGTATAAATGCCGTATGAAGTATTCCCCCAGTCGCTATTGTTAAATCTTATATACATATCTTGAATAAGGGGGGCAGATACCACACGGGCTGAGGTAGTATAAGTACTATCTACTAAAAATTCTTTAACTTGCAACACATATTCATCATTTAATATAATTGGTTTTTTTAAAAAAAACAAAAAATGTTTTTTATCAGTTGTTGTTATATCAGCATCATTGCTATTTAATCTAATTATTTTATAATCCATTCTATTATTAGATAATATTATTTTATGTTCTTGCTCGGCGTTTAATAGTGAAAGAATGCTCTGGTAATTTATGGGCATCTACTGCATTATCTTTTTTAATCTCATTAATTTCATCAGGAATTGATGTATCACGTAAAATTTCTTTTTCAAATCGAGGTCTGGATATATTATGATGAAAAAGTTTATCAGTTTCGTGAGGATGGTAATACGACATCTCACGATGTGTAGGATTGAAGTTGTACAAATTATTAAAAACAGCTATAGTTGGATTGGTTTTGTTTAATGGTATATTATTATAATCTTCGTCGTGATAATGACCAGATATTTCCGGTATAACAGGATAATTATGTTTTTTTTCAATATGAACAGCTTGTCTCGAAAAAGGTAAATGAAAAGAGTTACCTTTGACATCATCGAGCTGCCCTGTAGGTTTATGTTCGTTATAATCGAAACCAAATTGAGTTACGTTTTGATTGCCAAAACCACTGCTGAAGTTTCCAATGGTCATATATCTAATTCTTCTAGTATATGTAAAGATAATAATTTGAGTACATAATTAAAAAATATTTAGAAAATTATAAAAAGTTATAAAATTTTAGGAAAAAAATAATTATGTACTCAATTTTATTTTAAGTTCTTCGGTGACCTCGTCTTGGATGCCCATTTTGATGAGCAGTATGAGGTGTTCTATTAGAATATTGATAAGATTTATTTAATGTTTCAGCAACAAATCCGCTTGGATTATCGTGTGCGTATCCGCCTATTTTTTTACCTATTAAGTCACTTGCCCCATCTTTTAATTTAGGGGCAAAAGTATCATATACCTCTTTACCCATATTTGTCGCAGCACCTGCAGCCAGTCCTTCTAAGATAATTTCTCCTAATGGTAGTAGAAATGCCATATATTGTTACGTATTACTTATACTATAAGGGGAGAAAAATAAAAATTGATAAATTTTAATTATTATAAAGTATGTTCGTATATATTTACAAGTTGATTAAAAAAGATGCTATTAATGATGATATGATATATATTGGAAGTACGGAAGATATTAAGGACAGAATGAGACATCATAAGATAAGATGTAATAATATTAAGCATAGTAAATATAATTACAAAGTTTATAAGTATATACGTGATAATGGTGGTTGGGACGAATGGAAATATGAAATAATTGACGAAGTTGAGGTTGCCCTGCGTGAAGATGCTGGGATATATGAAGGCGAATATATAATTAAATATAATGCTATAAAAAAATTAAATGTTGGTGTTGCTGGAAGATGTTTAAATAAAAGTAAAAAACAATATCATAAAGAATGGCGTGAGCAAAATAAAGATGATATTAAACAAAAAAAAAAAGAAAAATATCAGCAAAATAAGGAGATACTTTCACAAAAACTAAAACAATATTATCAGCAAAATAAAGATGCTATTAATGAAAGACGCCGAGAAAATCGAAGATTGGCTAAATTAAATACATTATAATAGGCATTATTCGACAAATACCAATCTACCAGCTTTAAGATGTAAAACACGAGACAATTTAACTATAATAACAGGTACGATCTTAACAGTATTAGTTGTACCTTTAAAGGAACATCTCCAATTTATTGCACAGCTGGAGCCTGAAGATGATAACCCTGAAATATAAAAGCTATCTTTATTAATTAATTCAAGCGATTGTATGTGGAATCCGTGATACTTGTAAAAATGTAAAATGGATTGGCAACCAGGATAAAATCCGTTAGCAGATATATCAACATTTTCATAACCAAGAGCAAGCAAGTTATTTTGGAATATCTCGTATAAATTTAGCGCACCATAATTTAAAGCTTTATTATTTATACTAAATTGTGATGTATCAATATGGGATAAATTCCGTTGCATGTTAAATGTCGAGAAAAATGCATCACCATCACCGGTATTGGTAACAGGGTTACCGAGATATTCGGCAAGTGATATACTATCTGTCCCTGTTCCTGCTAGTACTTTATTAGCAACCATTTTGCTAACAGTGGTAGCAGGCGGGAAGCGGCAAGTTCCAAGGATATGATCGATTGAACCTGCAGATACGTAAGTAGAAACATTAATATTTGATTTCTTTTCTACTTCAGCAAACGAGGTATATATATAATCATTAAATCCAATTTTTATATCTTTATCACCGATAGAGTTATAATAAGTATCGTCGCTGAATGACAGGGCTTCCATAGTTAAATAAGTTTCATCAATCTCATAAGATGCGCCAGTAAATACTGTTACGTTTTCAACGGCACCAAGCACATCAGCAGCAGGAGCCCATTCAATACTTAGAACCACCTCTCCTGTCTTGTCAGTCGGTAAAATTTTTGTGGAAGCTGATCCGAGAATGCCGATAAAATTATTGATACAGAGTTGATAATCTGTCATAATAGCATTAGCGTTATCAAAAGCGTTTGCAGCTACAATTGTCGTTTCCGCTGCTGAAGTAGGTTCAGCGTGTGTCCATTTAATACTATTATCGACCCAATCACCACCAATTCCTTTTGTAAGGGCTTTATTATTAACATCATTATATACATTATATATGAAGTTGTAATCTTGAATTATTTGAACTGACACGTTATTTATTTGAATGCTTAGACGTTTAATAAAGGTTGATGCATAACGAGCAGGTAAAGTTTTAATAGTTTTTGCGGAAACTTTAAACCATAGGTTGATACTATCTAAATTAATAAGAGCACCGATAGGTAGTCGGTAATTGGTTATATTCCCAGGGTTAATATCGTTAGATCTATCTGCGGATACTTTAATCAGCTGCTTAGACATGCTCCCCTGTAATTTGCTTAATTGATAAAAAAACTCACGTGGGTAGTTGGGTGCTATTCCATCAAACATAATACTTATCTTATCTAATATAGCGTGAGAAAATAATTTTACAAAGTATTTGGCGATAATAAAATATAATATAATATTAGAATGAGTTGGTATAATAATCATAATGAAGGATTTATTGATGCTACCCAAGAATTACAAAGTGGCGGCGGAGGAGCAACACAAGTAGAATTAGATGATATAACCGATGATTTAAATGAGTTAAAAGAAGTATTTAAACCAAAAGTACTTGATATACAAAACGCCTCATTAGATACTATAATTGTTAATAATACCGCTAATTCAAGGATATTTTTACAAAATGCTAATACGACCCCAAAAATAAGAATTGAAGGCGGTAAGTTATATTTATATTATGATTACACATTAACAAATCCAAATATTATGGCAGGGTGGATTGATGTTGATAGTTACATAACATCACTTAAAACCAACGTTTTAGGATTAGATGTAAATATTGTAACATTAGACGCAATATTATTAGCACCTGTTGTGGGTGTAAAACCAAGATTAGAAATATTAGAACCAATTGTAGCAGTTAATACTGCTGATATAATTGAAATACAAGCAAAATTAATAGTTTTAAGCGATGCGAATGATATAATGATGGAAGATTGGGACGGAGCATTAAAAGAACATTTAAGAGCAAACTTTGATAGTCAAATGGAAACATTTAGAGAAAGTTTTGGTGAAAGAGCAAACACTTTTTTAGAAGTAATAAAAACTGCTGATAGGTCAGGTAGTGGCGAAGCATCAAAAGTTGCGTTAGAACTATTCAAATCAAAAAGCGATTTATTATATGCTTATTTTCAAAATGTATTATTTGGTTTGGGTGGTATATCATTATTAATTCAAGGAGCAGGAGAAATATATGATAGGTATGTAGGGAGAGATATTGAGGTTGATGAAGCGAGGCACATGACTATGTATGAAAAAATAAAAGATAGTCCATCGGCAAATCTTCCTAAACATATTCATAAAAACGGATTACAAATAGTATCAAGTACTGATAATGGATTTAGCACATTTTCCACTTATAGTATTACATTATCAAATGGAGCAAAATTAAGAATAAAAACAAATGGTTCTGCAGGAAATGTTAGTATTGAAAGTGTGGAAGAAGTGGGAAGTATATTTTTTAATGTAGGTAATATAATAAATATTCCAAAAACAAGTTTAGGGGGTACATCAGGTAATTTACAAATACAAGTAATATCTTTAATTAGCGAAGTTGAAGTAGTTTTAAGTATAATAAATAAATTAGACGAAAAAAGACAAGGTATTAACAATCGTCGAAGATTACGAGATGGCGTTATAAACACGAGCGAATTAGGTGATGGTTTAATCACGCAATATAACAGCACACTTACTAATGCTGAAACTGGCGAGGTTTTACAAGTGCCTACGATTAAACTCAATTTAAACTCTGCACAATTAGAGACAATTAATGGTGTGTTAAATATTAAGAAATATGTTAATCAAGATAATATTGATATTATTAATGGTAATATATCGGTACAAGATGCGGAAATAGCAGATATTAATGCGAGTTTAGAACGAGTTTATAAAGTAATTTTACCAACAGGGCAAACCATAACAAGCGATTATAAACTCAATTTAGGATACAAAGAAATATTTGCAGGTTTTGCATATGACCTCATTATGTTGGCGATTAAAAAAGAAACTTACACTACATTCTCGTCTGCTAATTATAATTATGATTATCTTGGTTATTTTCCAAATATGAACCGCTTATCACAATTAGGAGATATTAAAGTTATTAGCGATACCACATTAACCGTTAATACCTCCCAGCATTTTACTAAGGGATTTATATATATGAAAAATACGAATGAATTAAAATCATTTAATTTGAATCGCAAGTTTGAATTTGTAAGTTTTTTAAAGTTTGTTAGTTTTAATAATAATGTAACTGATTATCATCTCATACAAACTGCCGTTGATTTAGGTCAAGGGTTTATTGAAATAGATTATACTAAGTTCTCATTATATATTAGAAACCGACGATTTAAAATAAAGCACCCTGCGGTCGTGGAATATCAAATATACACCGTAGGCAATAATAATAATATAACTGACAAACTTATAACACCAAACAATTATGTTATTCTAGAACCTTATACAATAGGCAGTACGGTTTATAATGATAATATTAGAATAGGTGAGCAGTATATTGCAGGAAACCCAAATGATTTTCAGTATGATTTAAGAATGATAAATGTTCCTTATAAAATAAATAATAACACACCGCATATCAATACGCCGACAGGATTAATAAAATCTGTTAATTCAAATGATACAAGCACTCCAACCAATGACAGCAGATATATTCAAATGTATCTCAATCACCCAAGCAATCCAAATACGAGTTACGCTAATTGTATTTTTCCAACAATTCAATATTCCATCGGTATGACACAAGCAGGTGTCGTAGTAGGTACTCCAACTTGGCATATCCAAAAAATAGTTTTAGTTTTTGATATCCTATTTCATATTATGATTAATATTAATCCACCAGAAGGAGTTGAAAATCCGCCTCCGTATGTCCCTTTCCCATCAATACAACAATATGACAAAACTGAAACTAATAGTATGACTGACTTTACTTTTAGATTGAGATATTCTTTCGACGGCATAACATATATCACTCATAATTTTACGATGAATGATGTAGTTGGAGAAGCAGTTTATGATACGCCTTTGAAGTATGTTGATACAGGGTTTTATGGCAACGATATAAGATTAAAGCAACGATGGACTTATACATTTAATATTCCAACAACATATCCAATCTACGGAAATAAAGTGCGATTTGTGGATTTTACATTAGTAAGAAAACCTAATTTTCCATATCATTCAAGTTATGCCTCAGGAACTGCTACAACTGCTTATCACAACCAAGCGATGCTTCATTTATACGAATTTAAACTTACGGAATATGAAACAACGCTTAATCCTACGATGATACAAACTACGGCAATTAATTATGAAACTACTGACGAGAATACTCCACTTATAGGTTTATCAAGCACTCCGTGGTACTTATTTAATTTACAAATGGACTTACAAAACGATTATATAAGTTACTTTATTAATGATACTTTTTACGAAATAACATCAAGAGCACCGATAAAATTATATCCAAGCGATATTGTGATGCCTGATAGCACAATCCCTTTTATTACAGCGTCATTTGTTAGATGGGGAAACCTTACATTAGATAACAGTTTATTAGTTATAGGAAACTTACCAAGCACAGGCAGTATCAATTTTACGCATTTTAATTGGAGATACTTTCAAAGCAACGAAACATTTTTAACATTAACAGAATACCAGAAATTAAAAGGATTAATAAATTATATTTATTATTATGATTATGTAAGCGTTGATAAATTATTAGATACAAATGAAATCTCGGCAAACAATATCATCACTCGGCAATTAGTTATAAATAATAATCCAATCATTAACAGTTTAACAAGTAGTACACGCTCCCGAGATTTACGAACAAACCAAACGCAAGAGGTGGCAAATGTATTAATACCGCTTAGTAATTTATATGTAATTAATCCAATTAAAAGTGGAACTATCTTTTATAATTTTTTAACCAAATCATTCTCCGTCGGCACAGGCACACGAAGTGAAGAAGAAGACGATGCAATTTTAGATTTAATTGGAACCACGGCGGGGTTTGGATTGCAATGGGATGCGACGACTAATAAGTTAAATGTAATTCCTGAGGATTTATATCAAGATTTAGCACCAGTTTATACGCAGATTGAAACGACAAGTAATTATTTAAAAGGTGTTATTGACAACATACCAATATATGATGATACTGCTCTAACAGCATTAGTTAATACCAATGATTTAAATGTAAGTAATTATGTATGGACGACAAGCAATTATTTAAAAGGTGTTATTGACAACATACCAATATACAACGATACTGCTCTAACAGCATTAGTTAATACCAAAGATGCTAATGTAAGTAATTATGTATGGACGACAAGCAATTATTTAAAAGGTGTTATTGACAGCATACCAATATATGATGATACTGCTCTAACAGCATTAGTTAATACCAAAGATGCTAATGTAAGTAATTATGTATGGACGACAAGCAATTATTTAAAAGGTGTTATTGACGGCATACCAATATATAATGATACTGCTTTAACCGCATTAGTTAATACCAAAGATTTAAATGTAAGTAATTATGTAAGGACAACAAGCAATATCCTGCTCACAGATTTTGTAGCACGAGATGCCGTATTAACAACTGACTACATAGCACGAGATGGTGTATTAAATAATGCGATTACGGCAAATGCTTATAGCGATTTTAAAGTTTTAACATTTTTAGGCGACATAACGACGAAAACAATCGGCGGTATCTTACAAGTGGGAGTATCATCAGGTGGAGGCATAATAAAATTAGGAGGAACGGCGGACGACATAGGATTTGATTTAGCAACGATACAAAACAGAGACTATGCATCAGGTAAAAGTGAAATTGTTATATTTAAAGGTAATGATATTGAAGGAACAAGCGGTGCTGATAGGATTAGATTACGAGCAGGAGCAATTGCTTTTGATACTTATTCAACAACATCTACATCGGCAATAACTCAAAGCATTAGAATGTATATTGATGGAGCAGGGAATGTAGGGATAGGGACAACAACACCAGATAATCTTTTAACTATTAGGACAACGACTTCAACGGCGATATTGCGATTAGTATCATCATCCGGTACAGGAAACGCTTTTATAAGATTTATGAAAGGTGATGCTAATACAGCAGGATATGATATTGGATACGAAGGAGCAACGACTAATAATCTTCAATTTATAGCATATAACAACTCGGCAACAGGACGAATTGATATGCAAATAGCGAGAGGTAACGGAAATGTCGGCATAGGAACAGCACCGAGTGCTACATATAAATTAGATGTTAATGGAAGTATTAATGCTACATCTTTATTAATTAGTGGAACGGCAATTAATCAGTCAAAATGGACTACAAGCGGAACAAGGATTTATTATAATACAGGCAGTGTTACGATAGGAACTACAACGAATTCAAGCGACGATGGTAATATAAATATAACAACACCAGATAGCACATTATATGTTAGAGGCTCGGCAACTGCTTCAGGACAAACAAATATTACTTTTAGAGGTGGTTTAGAAGGCAATTCAAATGGAAAAGTTAGGATATGGTTATTAAATGATGCGGGACATAGTTCATATATTCAAAGCGAACATACAGGGAATGGTAATACTCATTTAACTTTTGGAACGGCAAATGGTAATGCTTTGCCAACTGAAAAAATGAAAATATCGTATGATGGGAGAATTGATATAAATAATAGTTTAGTTATGACTGGGACAAGTCCAACTATATATTTAAAAGACACGGATAATCGCTCGGGAATGATACATATGAACTCGTCTGTTATGTATTTTTTGAACGGAGCGGGAAATGGTAGCGAGACTTGGACACAACAGAATGGCCAAAATTGGCCGTTACAATTGAATATGGATAATAACAGAGCAACTTTTGGAGGGGTTGTAACAACACCTGCAATCTCCACAAGCACTATTTATGACTTTTCAGGAACATATCTTAAAATGGTTTTAGGTTCTGGTTATACTGAGTTTTATGGAACATCAGCGACATCAACAAATAACTTTATTTATGCTGGTAATGGTTACGCATATTTCACTTCATCATCAACATTTTTCACCGACCTTGTCTGTAAGTTTAATGGTTCAATTTGGGTGACAAGCTGGATAGGTGCGTCCAGCTCAATAAAAATTAAAAAAGATATTGAAGAATTAGACGATGCCGAATGCTTGAATAAGTTATTACAATTACGACCTGTTAAGTATCGGTATATTGATATTACGAAAAACTTTGATGCGACAAAGAAGGTGTATGGTTTTATTGCTGAGGAAGTTCTAAGTGTATTTCCAGAAGCAGTTAATAATAAGAACTCTGAATTGATACCTAATATTTATCTTATGGGAAGTGCCGAAGGAGATATTTTGACAATCGCAAAAGAGCTTGAACTAAATATTGAATATACCTGTTATTTGAGTGATAAGACTGAGAAAATAATTGTACTAGAAGATTTAGGCGATGGTGATTATAAGATTAATAAGACTTATGAAACTAAGACGGATATATTTGTTTATGGAAAGATTGATAATAACTTCCATACTTTATCCAAAGAGTACCTACATTCTGTTACGATAAGTGCAGTCCAAGAATTGCATAGGACAATAACACGACAGCAAGATAAAATTAACGACCTTGAAACTCGACTCGCAAGATTAGAAGCGTATATGTTAGGAAATATATAAAAAATGATATAAGAATTAAAGGATATAATAAGGTAAATAAGGAATGGCGGAAATTGATGAAAGATATAAACGAGGTATGATTTATACGATTAGGAATATTAAAGATGATGCGATGATATATGTAGGTAGCACGATAAATAATTTGAGTAAAAGATTTGATAATCATAAAAAATGTTGTAAATATAGTAAAAGTGGTATGAAATTATATTCATTAATTGAGAATAATGATTGGACTGATTGGTATATTGAATTGTACGAGGCGTATCCGTGTAATAATAAAAAGGAATTAAACCGAAGAGAAGGCGAAGTGATACGAGAAATAGGAACAATAAATAAATGTATCGCTGGAAGAACAAAGAAAGAGTGGACAGAAGATAATCCTGAATATTATAAAGAATATTATAAAAAATATTATGAGATGAATGCTGATAAGATTAAAAAATGGCGTGAAGATAATACTAAATATATTAAAGAATATAAAAAAGTATATCGTGAATGTAACGCTGATATAATAAAAGAAAACGCAAAACAATATTACAAAGATAATATTGATAAATTTAAAGAATATCGTGAAGAAAAAGTATGTTGTAATATATGCGGGGCATTTTCATCAAAACATCATTTAGCGAGGCATCAAAAAACTAAAAGTTGTATGTCTAAAATCCCAGATAATACCGACACACCCAGCGACACCCACATTTAGGGTCGCTAACTGGGAATATACATTTAATTTTGTTTATTATTTTTCTAATCATATTATAATATAAGATATTTATAATGGTTAAAGATGATGTTTATAGGTTTCATCAAACTCCGCAAAAACTCGCAAAAGACCTAATAGCTCAAATTGATTTTTCAAATATAAACAATATATATGAGCCTTTCTGCGGGGAAGGAGCATTTTATAAAAACTTTCCAGATGGCATACCGAAGTTTAAAAGCGAGATTGAAGACGGACTTTGTTTCAAAGACTTTAATATTGAAGCGAATAATGTTGATACAATTGTAAGTAACCCCCCATTCAAATTAGATAATAAAAATTGCTTCTTTCAACTTATAATGTATTTTTTTAATTACTAATATATTCGAATATAAATATAATGAAACTATATATTTATTTTGTAATAATTTATTCATTTCAAAAACTCCACATTGTTTATTATTTTCGGGTGTGATAAATGCAATTAATGGAAATTTTAGTGCTCAAAAATTTATTCTAAATAGTGGAACTTTATCTTATAAAAAGTTCTTTGATTTAGTGGCATTAAAACTAAACAAACGTGCACCTTACATTAAAGTAACCAAAACTTTAGCATATTTGGCTTGGATAATTGAATCAATAAAGACTATTTTCTCAAAAGCAGAGCCTTTAATTACCAAAGAAACTGCAAAACAATCTCAACATAAATATGTTTACAGTAACAAAAAAGCTGTTGAGGTATTAGGCGTAAAGTTTACTCCTTTGGAAGTAAGTTTGGATAGAATTTGTGCTTGGTATTTAAATTTTGCTAAATCCCTGACTGAAAAAGTAACCAAAGACTTCCAGCATCCAAAAAGCATGTTGTGCTATTTTGCCGGACAAGATTCTCAACTCATCAGCAGAAATATGGAGCTCAATGACAACGTGATTCCAGCGAGTAATTCTGTGATGGCTCATGCCTTTCTGACAATGGGGACCTACTTTCAAAATCAAGCATGGCTTGACAGTGCCAAACAGATGCTCACTAATTTATACGACGGGATGGAAGCTTATGGCTCAGGTTATTCGAATTGGGGCTTGCTCCTGTTTAAGTATTTTGAACA
>ENA-OUVC01000495-OUVC01000495.1-marine-metagenome-genome-assembly--contig:-NODE-495-length-25987-cov-3.040139_pt1 | contig 25987 bp, 26 predicted proteins | sample MGYA00248622_ERZ508571 | MGnify/ENA primary metagenome ERZ508571 (study PRJEB26236, sample SAMN06267175) | marine metagenome | isolation source: Columbia River Estuary | place: USA:Columbia River Estuary... | reverse complement strand
TCAATTAATCGGGCAACAATCGAAAACTTTTTCGGTGATGCGTGCATAGCCCATGCTCTTCAATAGCTTTTCTGTGAAAAGCCGTACCGTATCCTTTGTTACGATCCCATCCATAGTAGGGGAACGCTTTGTGCAATTGATTCATCCATTCATCCCGATAGGTTTTAGCTAAAATACTGGCTGCGGCAATGGATGCGTATCGCCCATCTCCTTTTACAAAACACTGATGCGGAATTTTCTTATAAGGAGTAAATCGATTTCCGTCTACCAATAATAAACCGGGTTTGGGGCGAAGTTGCGCAACGGCCTGGTGCATGGCTTTGATACTCGCTTTTAAAATATTAATCTGATCAATTTCATCGTTGCTGATTTGACTTACTCCAAAGCTGATAGCCTCTTTTTCAATAATGGGTCGTAGCCAATCACGTTGTTTTGCGCTTAGCTGTTTGGAGTCGTTTAATAAGGGGTGATAAAATTTGACTGGCAAAATCACAGCCGCTGCAAACACCGGACCGGCATAACATCCTCTCCCAGCTTCATCTAAGCCAGCTTCGGCATATTTTTTTTGGTAGAATGATTCCAACATTGCTGCAAATTCCGAAATAATGCTAAACAAAAATATACCTCCTGCCAAACCCCAATTAACTTTGCAATGCATGACAACGCAACCCTCTACTTCCCGACCTGTCGTAATCTGGCTATATACTGGCCTTGTAATGATTATCGTTCAAATTTTGTTGGGAGGAATTACCCGACTTACCGGGTCTGGATTATCTATTACAGAGTGGAATGTGGTTACAGGAACGCTGCCTCCACTTTCAGAAACCGCTTGGTTAGTTGAATTTGAAAAGTATAAACGTACTCCCCAATTTCAGCTGCTCAATTTTGATTTTACACTAAACAATTTTAAGTTCATTTTTTTCTGGGAGTGGTTTCATCGGTTTTGGGCGCGGTTGATCGGTGTGGTGTTTTTGATTCCTTTTCTGGTGTTTTTATTCCAGCGTCGGTTTACGAAGGCGATGGTGCGGCCGATGATGATCTTGTTTCTGCTCGGTGCGTTACAAGGGGCCGTGGGATGGATCATGGTAGCGAGCGGACTCACCGGTGATGCGATCTATGTGAAGCCGACAAGATTGGCTTTGCATTTTCTGTTTGCACTCGGACTCTTTGCTTACACGTGCTGGTTTGCTATTGATCTGACGATTGGCAGAAAGCAGGTGATCACGGATAGGAACATTCCGCGACTGACTATCGGCCTGATCGCTTTGTTGGTGATACAATTGGGATTCGGCGCGTTGATGGCGGGGCATAAGGCAGCGACGGCGGCACCGACCTGGCCGGATATCAATGGGGCGATGATTCCGGAGGCGATGTGGCGTTCGGAGTGGGGGGTCTTGAATTTTCTGGAGAACAAGATCCTGATCCATTTTATGCATCGGAACTTGGGGTACTTGATCCTGCTCGGCGTGATACTTCTTTCTATAAACCTATATCGCCTCAAACCTCAATCCACCATCTTCAAACTTTACTGGTGGTTGCCTTTGTTCATCGTAACGCTTCAAATCGTGCTTGGCATTGCCTCGGTCTTATTCAGTGTGCAGATCGTTCCGCGTACCTGGGGTGCTTTTGAATGGATGGCTCAACTGCATCAAATGGTAGCGATGTTCTTGTTGATGAGTTTGGTAGGGGTACGGTACTTGGTTGCGGGTAAGTAGTTGAGGTTTCAAGTTTTATGTTTTACGTTGAGCTAAACATAAAACCTCAACTTCTCAATCCCCATCTCCTAAACTGAAAATCGAGCGCTTATTCATCTTCCCAACAGGTCGAATGAGTAAAAAAGCATCTCGTAAGATCTCCATCTGAATTTGTTCAGCCGTGGGTGCCGGATCTCCATCGATGTGTAAGGGTGCGTTGTCGTGATTGTGGATTGTGACGTGCTCCGATTGGATGTAGAGGATCCGTTTCTTCTCTTTTATTTCAGCCTCATCCAGCAATCGATAGCCCCCCAATAGTTGCTTGATCACGCGTCCGATCACGCTGCTCTTGGATTGTTCTTTCACCACTACCACATCCAGCAGCCCGTCATTCAGTGAGGCTTTTGGCGCGATCGTGAATCCATTGCCGAACTGATTGCTATTGGCTATAGAAATGAAATAGGCCTTAACGGCTATTTGTTGATTGTTCCATTCCAATTGAAAAGAATAGGTGGGCGCTTTTCGAAAATGCCGGATGACCTGACGGATGTAATTGAGTAATCCGCGTTGACCCATCTCGGCAAATCCCGCTGCCACGGCCGCATCGAATCCGAGTCCGGATAACATACACGCAAACCGACCGTTCACCGTGAACGCATCGATGGGCGCCGATCGGCCGATCACGATCAGACTCATGGCGCGAAGTGGATTCATTGGAATGCGCGCCGCTCGGGCGAGTCCGTTGCCCGAACCAACGGGAATGATCCCAAATTGAACCGGCAAATCGCGTAGAGCCCCAATGGTTGCACTCAAGGTTCCATCCCCACCGACGATGGCTACATCCGTAAATCCATTTTGCTGTATCATCGAACGGATGCGATCATAGTTTCCTTCCTTCGGTGAGTCCACTATGTCAAAAGGCAATTCCACTTTCCGACATGCCTGCTCGATCAACACCGGCAAATGCCGTTTCGACCGGGTGCCCGCAATGGGATTGATGATGAACAGAATGCGTCTACTCACTTCATTGCTCGCTTTACTGTACAAAGATGCACCGGTCTGACCTTTACCACCATCGCTTTGTTGATGTCTCTCGGAATCTCGGTATAATAAAACGACAGCTCACCCCCTTTGTCAATCAGGTTTTTCAATTCTCTCGTCGGGATCTTCCATTGTTTTTTCACCTCCTCCCAATTTTGCATGCCCGATCCGGCTGAATCATTTACTAAAATGGTTCTACGCATCGCCGTGTCTGAGCGGTTGAAATTGATGTGAAAAAAAGCCGACTTATTCAGCTCTTCCTGAGAAAGTAACACTAGGTTGCCTTCTCTGTTCTCTTCAACGTGCTTCAATTTGATCTTCCCCTGTATCGACACACACCAAGTGTATTGAGCCTGCACGGAAGTGCTAAGCAACCAACAAACAACCGCAAACAGGAATGACTTTTTCATAGAATGAGTTTTTACCAGCGGATCAACGCACTGGCCCAGGTGAATCCGCTTCCGAAAGCGGCTAAACAGACCAGATCGTTTTCTTTCACCTTGCCTTGCTCCCACGCTTCGCTGAGTGCGATGGGTACCGAGGCCGCGGTGGTATTTCCGTAACGCTGGATGTTGTTATAGACCTGATCGTCGCGGAGTTTTAGTTTTTGTTGTACGAATTGAGCAATACGTAAATTGGCCTGATGCGGGATCAACAAGTTCAAGTCTTCGGTGGATAGTTGATTTGCTGCCAATGCTTCTTGGATCACTTCCGGAAACTTGACCACGGCTTTTTTGAAAACAGCCGGACCATCCATGTACGGATAGATCTGTCCCTCATCGATCATCTTTTTGCTGAAGAAAGTTTGTCCGATCTCGGCTTCCTCAAATGTGGCGTACGGCGTCGGCATCCAATGATTGGCGTGCGTACCCGGATTGTACATGGCGAGGATCTCGGCACTTTCTCCGTCGCTGTGCAGATGGGTAGAGAGAATGCCTTGTTGGTCGTTCTTAGCGCGTTGCAACACCACGGCTCCGGCTCCGTCGCCGAAGATCACGGAAACGTTTCGTCCGCGGGTCGTGAAGTCGAGTCCGAAGGAATGTTTTTCTGATCCAACCACGAGAATATTTTGATACATGCCCGATCGAATGAATTGATCGGCAACACTAAGGGCATAAACGAATCCGGAACATTGATTGCGGACATCCAGGGCGCCAATCTCTTTCATCTTCATGGCGCGTTGCAACAAGACGCCGCAGCCGGGGAAGTAGTAGTCGGGGCTGAGGGTGGCAAATACAATGAAATCGATGGCTTCGGGTGTAGTACCGGCACGTTCGATGGCGATGCGGGCGGCTTCCACGCCCATGGTGGTGGTGGTTTCTCCCAATCGTTCGGCATAGCGTCTTTCTTCGATGCCGGTCCGCTCGCGGATCCATTCATCGGAGGTGTCCATGTACTTCTTCAGGTCGTTGTTGGTGACGACTTGTTTGGGAACGTAGTGGCCGATACCGGCGATGCGGGAGCGATACATCAGGTTGATTATTGGGCGATCGGAATATGGAGTGTGTTGCGGGCAAAGTCCTCACAGGCCAATTGCACACTGTTCAGGTCTTTGGATTTGATCCAAGAGCCCATCACGTGATTGCCGACATTGGGTAGGGCCAGTTGGTGTTTGAGTGAATCGGGTGTGCCGAGTTGGTTGAACATTCGTTTCATGGCCGATACTTTGACCACCGGATCTTGTTCTGCTTCGCTCTTGTAAAAATAGAGAAGCAGGGTCGGTGTTTTGATCCGTTCGAACAACGAAGCTTTCATGGTGGTTTCCAGCAACTCTTCCAACTGTACCGCGGAAGCGGTCACATAGCGTTGGTTCCAATATTGTTTATACGCCGCTGTGGTGTCGGGGATCACTCTGAATTTACCGACGATCGCTTCGGCGATTTGTTTGCCCCAGGGGTTGTTCAGCATCCAGGCTTTGGAGTCGTTGATGGCAATGTTGGGTGATAGCAGGATGGAGGCGAATATATCCGGGTATTCGGCACAGAGCTTGAGGGCTACGGTGCCGCCGGTGGAGGTCGACATCAGGATTACTTTCTTTCCGAGTTTCTTTCCGATGGCGTAGGCTTGTTTGGCACTGTTCCACAATCCTTCTGCGGTGAAACTACCCAGGGGATGGGTAGTATCGATGCCGTGTGCATCGAGCCGACTCAGATACAGATTGGCGCCGATCTTTTTCGCAAAGTCGATGTGAACGGGATCGCCTTCTTCTTGCGAAGCCGAAAATCCGTGTAAGTAGACCACTACGTATTCGGTGGGTGCTTGGGTTGAATCGTTGAACCAAACGATGCGGGCCTCGTTATCGGGTTTGAGTTTGTGTTTGGATTCCTGATCCGCTACGTATTGCTCCAGCGCTTGCGCGGTGGGGGGAATTTGCGGCAAATCGTTGTTGTAATGGGGTTTAGAGGGCCTCGGTCCGGCCAAATACACCCCGATCAAGACCAGGAGTGTGATTCCAAAGAATTTTAAAAACTTCATACGTTAAAACTACAACTCTGAGCTCTAAACCCTGAACCCTAAACTGAATTAGCGTACCTTTGCGCAGCTTTTCAAACAACTACATGAATATCAGAAACATAGCCATCATCGCCCACGTTGACCACGGAAAAACTACGCTGGTAGACAAGATCCTACATGCCACATCGGTTTTCCGGGAGAATCAGGAAACCGGTGATTTGATCATGGACAGCAACGACCTCGAGCGTGAGCGCGGCATCACTATTTTCTCCAAAAACGCAGCCGTTGTGTACGAGGGCATGAAGATCAATGTGATCGATACCCCGGGTCACGCCGACTTTGGCGGGGAAGTGGAGCGCGTATTGAAAATGGCCGATGGGGTGATTCTGTTGGTGGATGCCTTTGAAGGTCCCATGCCCCAGACCCGTTTTGTGTTGCAGAAAGCCCTCCAATTGAATTTGCATCCGATTGTTGTCATCAATAAAGTGGATAAGCCAAACTGTCGCCCGGATGAAGTGCACGACGCGGTTTTTGAACTTTTCTTCAACCTCGATGCCACGGAAGAGCAGCTGAATTTCCCGACTTATTACGGAAGTGGTAAGAACGGTTGGTTCAACGATTCGTTGGAGCAGATCGACAACATCCGCCCGCTGTTGGATGGCATCATCAAACACGTACCTCCTCCCAAGGTAGCCGAGGGGCCGCTGCAAATGCAGATCACCTCGTTGGATTATTCATCCTTCTTGGGACGGATCGCAGTTGGTAAAGTTGGTCGCGGTATGATCAAGGAAAATCAACCCATTGCACTCATGCAGGCGGATGGCGTTATCAAACGCTGCCGCGTTAAAGAGCTCTATGTGTTCGAAGGCATGGGAAAGAAAAAAGTAAGTGAAGTGCATGCCGGAGACCTTTGTGCAGTAGTCGGAATCGAAGATTTCAACATCGGTGATACGATCGCCGATGCGGAGAACCCGGAGGCATTGCCACGCATTGCCGTTGATGAACCAACTATGAACATGTTGTTCTCGATCAACAATTCGCCTTTCTTCGGTAAGGACGGAAAATTCGTCACCTCTCGCCACTTGCGCGATCGGTTGATGAAGGAAATGGAAAAGAATTTGGCACTCCGCGTGGTGGATACCCCCGAAGGAGATAGTTTTCTAGTCTATGGTCGAGGCATCCTCCACCTGGGGATCCTCATTGAAACCATGCGTCGGGAAGGGTATGAACTCACGGTGGGTCAGCCTCAGGTAATTGTGAAAGACATTGATGGCGTCAAGTCGGAGCCATATGAAACCTTGGTTGTGGATGTGCCCGAAGAGTTTGCTTCAAAAGTGATCGATCTGGTAAGTCGCAAAAAAGGCGAGATGCTGGTGATGGAAACCAAAGGAAGCATGCAGCATTTGGAATTTGATATCCCTTCACGCGGACTCATTGGTTTGCGTACACAGATGCTGACCGCTACCACCGGTGAGGCCGTGATGGCGCATCGTTTCCGTGAGTACAAAGGATGGAAAGGCCCCATTCCCGGTCGCAACAACGGCGTACTGGTCTCCAAATTTCAAGAGCGATCTACAGGTTATTCGATCGATAAATTGCAGGATCGCGGTACATTCTTCATCGACGCCGGTGAAGAGGTTTATGCCGGACAGGTTGTGGCAGAGAACATCAAGCCGGGCGATCTGGTTGTAAACGTAACAGAAGCCAAGAAGCTGACCAACCACCGGGCCAGCGGCAGCGATGACGCAACCCGCATCACACCGAAAACATTGATGACCCTGGAGGAGTGTATGGAATACATTCAGCAAGATGAGTGTATCGAGGTTACGCCGAATAACATTCGCATGCGGAAAGTAACGCTCAATGAAGACGAGCGGAAGAAGGAGCAGAAGCGGATGGAACTTGCGTGATAGTTTGGGCAGTTTGGAAGTTTGGATAGTTTGGTCAGTTAGTTTATAGTTTAGAGTTGGTTTGAAACGAGTAGTTACGATATTAGTTTTTAGTTTGGGAGTTAGTTTGTCATCCCAGGCGCAGTGTTCCATTTGCACGAAGACGGCGCAGCAATTGGGCGAGAAACCGGCTAAGGGGATGAACAGCGGGATCTTGTATCTCGCTTTCATGCCACTCGGCATCATCGGGTTCATCAGTTATCGGTGGTGGAAGTCGAACGATTCAGAAGATCAGTCGGCATAATCTTTTACCCAAGCGTATAGATTGAACTGGGGCGATTGCATAGCCCGCTCCAACGATTCTTTCATTTTCCCGCCATCCAATTTACGCAGCCATTGTTCCCGCAACAAGTGCTTGGCTTTCTCGAGTAACAACATGCGATTTCGATGTAGTTGCGAAGGAGCCCGCAGTAATTCATTTAGGTGCGTAAGAATCTCTTCGATCCCTTTTTTCTCCGTGGCAATGGCATTGATGATGGGCGTAATTGATCCGTGTGAACGGTCTTCTTGCATCATGCGCTCCAAATGACTGCGGAAACGATCGGCATCGGGACGATCCGATTTATTGACCACGAATAAGTCCGCGATTTCCAATAATCCTGCCTTCATGGTTTGTATCTCATCGCCGGCCTCGGGCACCAACACCACTACGGTGCGATCGGCCAATCCGGCTACTTCCACTTCGCTTTGTCCGACGCCTACGGTTTCGATCAATATCCAATCGGCTGTAAAACATTTGACCAGATCCGTGATTTCCAGAATACGGGGATGAAGTCCGCCCAAGGCACCTCGGGTAGCCAAGGATCGGATGTACACATTGGGATGCGTGTACCATTCGCTCATGCGGATGCGGTCGCCGAGTACCGCGCCTTGATGGAAGGGGGAAGAGGGATCGACGCAGAGTACCGCTACCGATTTTCCGTTTTGAATTAGCGCTCCGATCAAGGCATCGGTGAGGGTGCTTTTGCCGGCACCGGGCGGACCGGTAATGCCGATCACAGGTTTTTGTGGGATCGACGTTTTGGCTAATGCCTCGATCAGTCCGGCTGTTTCATTTTCAGCCAACGAGATGGCACGTGCCAATGCACGCGTATCGCCTTGTTGAATTTGCTCGATCCATTGATGCCACATCCTCGAACTAAGTTGTATGTTTATTGAACTCGATCCCCAAGGTAATGAAATCATCGTTCAACCTACGCAAACCGGAACTCGCTCAGCTGTTGGCAGCGGGAGCCGTCGTGGCGATGATCGGAGGACTCTTCTTTTCGCGCGCGATCCTGTCTGGAGGTATTTTCATTTTTTTCTTACTGGCTCCGTTCCGGTTGGGCTGGCGTCATTGGCTGCATCAAGCCAGTAGAGATCCGTTGGTTTGGATTTTCAGTCTTGCCTGGCTGTTGCCGGTGCTGTCGGGGTTTTGGAGTGACGATACATCGTCTTGGATGGACGTGGTTCGCATCAAATTACCCTTGATGTTATTGCCCCTGGGTTGGGTGGGATTATCGATCTCGGATCGATGGAGGCAACGCATTGGATGGATGCTGGTTTCTTTTGTTTTTGTGGGCATGCTTTATTCTTGGATACCGTGGTGGATGCAGGCAGGTGCCATTCAACAAGATTATTTACGGGGCAAAACGCTGCTGACACCACTGGATAACGATCGGGTGCGGTTCAGCTGGTTGATCGTCGCTGTTTTGTTTTGGCTGCAACTTCAATGGGCGGTGGCTACTGCTCGTCTTCGTTGGCTGATCGGCGTGATTTCAATTTTCTTTGTTTTATACTTGCATGCACTGGCCGTTCGGATCGGGTTGCTTTGTTTTTATATGTTGGCCCTGTTTTGGATCCTTCGTTGGATCTCCAGCCCATCGCTTCGAAAATGGGCGATCCCGGCACTGCTGTTGTTTTTATTCATTCCGTTGTTGATGTATTGGACTGTGCCCACCTTTCGGGCGCGGATCGACTACATCCGCTATGATTGGTCGTATACGTTTCAGGGGAAATATCTGCCCGGGGGCAACGATGCCATTCGGGTTCAATCGTTGCAGGTGGCGGGAGAGGTGATTCGAGATCATCCCGCCTATGGGGTGGGATTTGGTGACATTCGCTCGGCAATGGATTCGGTCTATCAGCGCGTGAATCCGAATTTGTCGGAGACGGAACGGATCTACCCGGCAAATGAGTGGGCTGTTTATGGAGTGGGTATGGGATGGATCGGCTTGATCGCCTTTTCGGTGGGGGTGATCGTCTTGTTTTTCATTCGTACTGCGGATCCGTTTCGTTGGCGATCGTGGGTATTGGCGACGGTCTTGTCGTTGGTTACGGACATCGGACTGGAAGTGCAGTATGGGGTGTTTTTGATTCCTTTCTTGTTGTTATTTCTGCGCGACGCATCAGTGAGCTGGAAAAATCAGGAAATTCGTAGCTGAATGGCCACCCCTTTTTCCATTGTTGTTATTTGTCGGAATGAATCGGACGGAATCGCGCATACCTTGTCGGGTTTGCAGGGACTTTCGGACGACATCGTCGTGTATGATACCGGCAGTAACGACGGAACCCAAGCGATCGTGCGGGATTTTCCGGTGCGGCTGGTCGAGGGCGTTTGGAAAGGGTTTGGTCCTACTAAAAATGCCGCCAATGCCCTGGCCAAACACGATTGGATCTTGAGCTTGGATGCCGATGAGGTTCCTGATTCAACATTGCGTGCTGAATTGATGGAGTGGGCGCCTGCTTCGGTGGATGCTGTTTATGCTTGTTCGTTTTTGAATTACATCGGGGATCAACCGATCCGTTTTGGTGAGTGGGGTTGGGACCGACACATTCGTTTATTCAATCGCACTCGGGTTCAGTGGGATGCGGAGCCGGTGCATGAGCAATTGCAATTTCCGGCCGCGGTGGAGGTATTGCGTTTGCGGGGGAAGATCCAACATCGTACGGTACGTGACTGGAACGATCATCGAAATAAAATGCGCCAGTATGCGCAGTTGAATGCGCAGAAATATTTTGCGCGTGGGAAAGCGGCGCCGCTATGGAAGCTGTGGTTGTCTCCTCCATTTACCTTCCTGCATTACTATCTCATTAAGTTGGGCTTTTTGGATGGGATGGCCGGATGGCAATGTGCCTGGCTTACGGCTCGGTATACCTATTGGAAATATGCCCGCCTGCGTCAACTTTATCGTTCTTAAAATGTTCTTGTTGGCATGACGCAATTCCTGCCCATTTTCCCGTTGAACATTGTTGTCTTTCCCCAAGAAGGGTTGAATCTGCACATTTTTGAACCTCGGTATATCCAATTGATCAATGATTGCATTCGGACGCAGAAACCGTTTGGCATTCCAACTATGATGAATGGACAAGTGCAGGAGCGGGGCGCCTTGATGCATGTCACGGAGCAGAGTCAGGGTTTTGATGCGGATGGGCAGATGGGCGAGTCGGGCGGTGACATTCGGACCAATGGCGTGAGTACGTTTCGGATTCTGGAGATCGTCAAGACGGTGCCTGATAAAATGTATCAAGGGGCCATCGTGCACATGGATGAGCGCGAGCGGGGTGAGCTTCCATCCATTCCATCACAACTGCTTGCATTGATCCGAACATTGCACGGATTGCTGAACATCGAAAAAAAGTTTTCTTTACCCGATCCTGAGCTTCGCTCCTTTGATGTGGCCCATCATTTGGGATTGTCGCTGGAGGAGGAGTACAACTTGCGGGAGCTGCCCGAGGAGCGGCAACGTCAGGAGTTCATTCGTCGTCATTTGGGTCGGGTGCTGCCAACGCTGCAAGCCATGGAGCAATTGAAAGAACGCGCCCGCTTGAACGGTCATTTTCGCCCCTTAACCGGACAGTCGATCGACTGATTTCTCCCCGTGCAAGGAATCCACTAATTTGCTTCGCATGCTACGAACCGTTTGTTTTGACTTTGGTAATTCCCGCCAAAAAGCGGCCCTGTTTGCTGGCGAGCAATTGCAGGAGGTGCGGGTGCTGGACGATACGCGGACCGAAACGGTTCAGGCCCTGTTGCAAGATTGGAAGCCGCAGCGTTCCATACTTTCTTCGGTCATCGATCACGATCCTTCTCTGCCCGAGTTGTTGCAGTCAAGAACATCCTTTCATCAACTGAATCAAAATACGCGCGTGAATTTCACGACGCCGGTGGGTAAACCGGAGACCATTGGTGCCGATCGATTGGCGCTCTGTGCCGCTGCCGTGCATTTTTACCCGAAGCACAACAACCTCATCATCGCCCTGGGTACCTGCATCACGTATAATTTTATCAACCGGGATCATGCTTTTTTGGGGGGAGGGATTTCGGCTGGTCTGTCCATGCGATTAAAAGCCATGCACCATCAAACGGCCCTATTGCCCTTGATCAGCCCAAAGGCGGATGTGCCCTTGATCGGGTACGATACCGATACCAATATGCTTTCCGGGTCCGTTCTGGGCATGGCCTTGGAAATCGATGGTTTTCTGGCCGCTTACCGCGAACGTTACGGGAACTTTAACGCTGTCTTAACCGGGGGTGATATACCCTATTTGGTGCCGCACCTGAAAAGCGAGATATTTGCCGACCCCGACTTTTTGTTCAAGGGTCTATATGCCATCGCCGAACACAACCTCCCCTAAGTTTTTTCAGCACATCCTGTTGATGATCAGCTATTTAAGTCTGGTCGGTGTGGTGAATGCCCAAGACAATTCTCCGTATTCCCGTTATGGGATCGGGGATCTGGTTCCGCAGACCAACATCATTACCCGAAGTATGGGCGGAATAACCGCGGCGTACATCGATAATTTATCGGTCAATTTCAATAACCCGGCTGCGTTCGCTTCTTTTCAATCGTTTCGAGAAAAGAGAAGCAAAAAGATGGCCTCCGGAAGAGCGGTGGCTGATTTTGGTGTGAATGTGGATCGTCGAAATCTTCAACAACCTGGCAACTCCAACAATTTCGTAGCCAGCAACGCCTTGTTCTCTTATGTGCAGGTGGGTGTGCCTTTGCGTCAGGGTTGGGGAATGGGATTCGGAATTCGTCCGGTTTCCCGCATCAGCTACAACATTTACCGCAACGAACGGCTATACGATCCCATCTCCGGGAACAACATCGATAGTTCATCCACCTTGTTTCAGGGCGATGGCGGATCCTATTTGGCGAGTTTGGGAACAGGATTCAATATTTATCAGCGTGAACGAAAAGGCTTGGAAGAGAAGCTGAGTGTTGGGTTCAATGTTGGATACCTGTTTGGTCGAAAGGATTTCTCCAGTCGTCGATCCTTGATCAATGACTCCGTGTTGTATGCACAGGCGAATTACCAGACACTGACCAACTACAGCAATCTTGTTTTTACAGCCGGGTTCCAATACCGGCTTCCGATAACCTCCACATTGGCCGTCACCATCGGTGCATTTGCGCAACCGGGGGCTTCGTTGAACGCGCGTCAGGATCGGATCCGCGAGACTTATCGATACAATGAGAGTTCAGGGAATCTGCGTGTAGATAGCATTTCCGATGTTAAAGACATCAAGGGTAAAGTAGAATTGCCGGCTACGTATACGGTCGGAATCTTGCTGCAAAAATTTGCTGTTCCCAACAAAGAAGGAGGATGGATCCTGGCTGCCGATTACACACAAACCCGCTGGGACGATTATCGTTTCTATGGGCAAAAGGATTCGGTAAAAAACAATTGGTCCTTGCGCCTGGGCGGACAACTGAGTCCGGTTCCCAAGCGGAGTTATTTCAGCAACATTGCCTATCGTTTTGGCTGCGTGCTGGGTCCGGATTATATCCGGGTAGGGAATACCCTCTCTCAACTGGGCTTTACCTTCGGATTGGGCTTGCCCGTTCCCATCAGCCGTCAGGCACCCAATCAAGTTACGTTCGTGAATATGGCGTTCGAACTGAATCAACGAGGCAGCAACGACAATCTGCTTCGTGAGAACCTGTTCCGTTTCTCGTTGGGCTTCTCGCTCAGCGACATCTGGTTTGCGAAGCGCCGATACGATTGATCAATTTCATGCGTCTGTTATATTGGATCTTGATCTTGGGCCTCGTCGCTTGTGAGAACAACGATCAGGTGTTGACCGACTGGACCCGCAACATTGAATTGCGGGAGGAGGCGGTGAACATGGAAAGCTATCTAAGCCAAGGAGGGGTTTTGCGGGCCAAGCTCAAAGCACCTCGTATGTATCGCGTTTCGACCGATACCGTCTATGCCGAATTTCCCAAGACGCTTCATTGTGATTTTTTTAATGAAGCCACTTTGCTTGAATCCAGGCTGGATAGCAAATACGGCATCTATTACGAGAACCTGAATCGAGTCTTTTTACGCGATAGCGTTGTAGTCGTAACGGTTAAAGGAGACACGCTGATGACTCAGCAGCTTTGGTGGGATCAAAATACTCAGCTATTTCATACGGAGTCGCCGGTTACGTTCAAGTCGAATGGCAAGCGCATCTATGCCGCCAAGGGATTGGAGGCAACGCAAGACCTGTCGCGCATCACCTTTAAGGAAACCGTGGGTCAGTTGCGGGTGAATGAGAGTGGAATGCCCTATTAGTCGCTCCGGCTTTTACAATATCTTTACTACACAAATTTTACTATGGAATATCGTTACATGGGCCGCACGGGCCTTCAATTGAGTTTGCTGTCATTCGGTAGTTGGGTCAGCTTTAAAAAACAGATCGATGACACCATAGCCGATGAGCTCATGGGGATTGCCTATGACAACGGGGTCAACTTTTTTGATAATGCCGAAGTGTATGCCTTGGGAGAAAGTGAGAAGATGATGGGTCGGGTATTGAAAAAGAAAAACTGGGACCGTACCTCTTATACCGTGTCTTCCAAAGTTTTTTGGGGATGGCGGGGGAAGGAAAACAAACCCAATCAATCCGGCTTAAGTCGTAAGCACATCATCGAAGCTTGTCATGAAGCGTTGCAACGTTTGCAGGTCGATTACTTGGATTTGTATTTCTGTCATCGTCCGGATAAGAACGTTCCCATCGAAGAAGTTGTTTGGAGCATGCACCAACTGATCCAGCAGGGTAAGATCTTGTATTGGGGAACCAGTGAGTGGAGTGGCGTGGAGATCATGGAAGCTCATCGGGTAGCGCAACAGCATCACTTGATCGGTCCGGCCATGGAACAACCTCAATACAATTTGTTCGAACGAAATAAGATCGAGAACGAGTTTCAAATGGTTTACAAAACGGTTGGATTGGGCACGACGATTTGGAGTCCCCTCGCCTCCGGATTGCTCAGCGGCAAATACAACGAAGGCATCCCCGCTGATAGTCGGTTGGCGATTCCGGGTTTTGAATGGTTGCGTGATCGTTGTCTGAAAGACAATGCAGTTGAGAAAGTGAAGCAATTGGCTGCATTGGCAACGGAATTAGGTACTACGACAGCCATTATGAGTATCGCCTGGTGTATCAAGAATCCGAATGTCACTACGGCCATCTTGGGTGCCACAAAAGCCGAGCAGTTAACAGAGAACTTAAAAGCGATCGAAACGATGTCGTTGCTAACTCCAGACGTGATTGAACGGATAGAGGGCATCATGCAGAACAAACCCATTCTTCCTGAATATTAATCGTACACCATGAGTTTCGCCGGAAAAACCGTCCTGATCACTGGAGCCAGTCGAGGCATTGGTAAATCCATCGCGTTGCGTTTGGCCCGTGAAGGTGCCAACGTGGTGGTGGCTGCCAAAAGCGTGGAAGAAAATCCCAAATTGGGTGGAACCATTTTTTCGGCTGCACAAGAGATTGAAGCAGCCGGTGGTCAGGCGTTGGCAGTTGCCTGCGACATTCGTTTTGAAGAGCAAATCGCACAGGCCGTCGATCAGACCCTGGCTCGGTTCGGTTCGATTGATGTGTTGGTGAACAATGCTTCAGCGATTTCTTTAACGACGACGGAGCAAACAGAAGCGAAACGCTTCGACCTGATGCACGATGTAAATGTGCGAGGTACGTTTCTGATGACCAAAGCCTGCATTCCACATTTACGCAAATCATCCAATCCGCATATCCTCACGCTTTCGCCGCCCATCAATCTCGATCCGAAATGGTTCGAGAAGCACGTGGCCTACACCATCAGTAAATACAACATGAGCTTAATGACGATGGGTTGGGCGAAGGAGTTGGAGAAGGATCGCATCGCCGCCAATGCACTTTGGCCGCGTACCACCATCGATACAGCAGCGGTACGGAACTTGTTGGGCGGACAAATGCTGGTGAACATGAGTCGCAAACCAGAGATTTTGGCGGATGCTGCTTATTACATTCTTCGTCGTTCTTCGACGCAGTGCACCGGTAATCTATTTGTAGACGAGCAGGTTTTTGCCCAAGAAGGCATTACGGATCTCAGTCACTATTCCGTGATTCCGGGGGCGAAGTTGTACACGGATTTGTTTCTGGATTAGAAAAATTTCAACTGTTGTTTAGTTGGCTGAGGGAGTTGAGATGGTTTAGTTCGCTCAACCTCCTAAACTATCTCAACTATCCAAACCTGTTCCAGCTTCCGGTCTTAATTGCGGAAACAGCAATACATCCTGAATCGAAACATTATTGGTCAGCAGCATGCAGAGTCGGTCGATGCCGATTCCGATACCCGACGTGGGGGGCATGCCGTATTCAAGGGCGCGTAAGAAGTCGTGATCGATGAACATGGCTTCGTCATCGCCTCGTTCCATCAATCGCACTTGTTCTTCGAAGCGTTCGCGTTGATCGATTGGATCATTCAACTCGGTGTAGGCGTTGGCGATCTCCTTGCCGTTGATCATCAGTTCAAATCGTTCTACCAGTCCGGGTTTATCGCGGTGCTTTTTAGTGAGCGGACTCATCTCTACCGGATAGTCGATGATGAAGGTGGGTTGGATGTAATGCTTTTCACACTTTGAGCCGAAGATCTCATCGATGAGTTTGCCCTTGCCCATGGAATCTTCCACTTGAATGTGGAGTTGTTTGCAGACGGAACGAAGTTGCTCTTCTCCCATCTTGCTTACGTCGATGCCGGTATGTTGTTGTATGGCGTCGAAGATGCTGATGCGTTGAAAGGGTGCTTTAAAGGAGATCGTTTTATCGCCTACTGTTGTTTCGGTGGTTCCGCATACGGCTAATGCCGTTTTTTCCAACAACTGTTCGGTGGTTTCCATCATCCAGAAATAGTCTTTGTAGGCGGTATAGAATTCCAGGATGGTGAATTCGGGGTTGTGTGTGCGGTCCATGCCCTCATTGCGGAAGTTGCGGCTGAATTCATAGACCCAGTCGAATCCGCCTACGATGAGACGCTTCAGATACAGCTCATTGGCGATGCGCAGGTAGAGCGGAATATCGAGGGCATTGTGGTGGGTGATGAACGGGCGGGCAGAGGCTCCTCCAGGAATGGATTGAAGTACGGGTGTATCTACTTCTAGCGCACCTTGTTCATTGAGGAATGTACGGATGGCATTGATCATTTTGGTCCGCTTGAGGAAGGTATCCTTTACGGTGGGGTTGATGATCAGGTCGGCGTAGCGTTGGCGGTATTTGAATTCGGGATCGGTGACGGCATCGAAGGTTTGTCCGTCTGCTTCTTTTACAATGGGCAGTGGACGGAGGGCTTTGCTAAGCAGGGTGAGTTCGCGAACATGTACCGAGGTTTCGCCCGTTTTGGTCGTGAAGACGTATCCTTTAATGCCGATGATGTCGCCGATGTCAGTGAGTTTTTTCCAGACGATGTCGTAGAGGGTTTTGTCTTCACCGGGGCAGATGTCATCGCGTTTGATGTAAAGTTGAATGCGGCCTTCCGCATCTTGGATGACGGCGAAGTTGGCCTTGCCCATGTCGCGGACGCTCATGATCCTTCCGGCCAGACAGACTTCTTGAAATTGTTCTTTGGTGGCTTCGGTGAAAGAATCTTTGATGGAAGTGGAGTAGGCATTCACCGGAAACAGCGGGGCCGGGTAGGGCTCGATGCCCAGCATGATCAGTTCGGCGAGTTTCTCGCGGCGTAGTTGTTCTTGTTCGGATAACGTGTGTTGGCTCATAGTATTTTTAGCAGTCGCAAAGGTAATGGTCAGGTGGGTTGCAAAAGAAAAGCCTCCCGAAGGAGGCTTTCGCTTCGATCGGGTGGATCGAATTATTTATTCTTGACGAGGTAGCTGAGTTGCAATCCCATCACGTGGTTGTTGATGTAGTCATCGCCAGTAGCCATTGGCTTCAGGTTGCGCAGACCGGCGCTGTAGTTGAAGGCCAAGCCCCATCCACATTTCATGCGATAGCCCATAATCATATTAACTCCATAATCGCCAAAGCGGAAATGAGAGTTGGCTTCATTGCCAATGTTTACGTTGCTTTCAGAACGCAGCCAGTAGTCTGGTTTGGTCGGATCACGAACAATCGACTTGGCAACAAATGCAGAAGGCAAGTTGACACCACCGAAAGGACCACCGCCGATGAAGAAGTTGTTTCCTTTGGGGCCATTCGTGTTGTAAACGAAATTGGCCTGCAGTTCTGCATAACGCAGTGCTGTCCAGTTGTCTACGTTGTTATTTTTCAGCTGCGTATTTCCTTTCTGAACATAGTTCAGACTGGGCGCGAAGCTGATCGAAGTTTTCTTGATGGGGGCATTGAGGAACAAGCCGAAGCCATATCCGTTACGCTTATCGCCTCCTACTTTGTTTCCACCTACCTTACCGTACATATCGGAAGAGGTAATGCCGGCAGTAAATCCGACTTGAGTGGTTTGTGCATTCATGATCACGGGCAGGCTAAAAACTAGGGCTGCCAAAGCGAGCATTCTTTTCATAACAGTCTTTTTGGTTCACCTACTCGTAACGCTTTTCGGTTAGGGCGCCGTCCCATCCAAAACGGGTCGGAATTTGCGCTAAGATAAAGTTTTTACGGGTTTTTGAGCCCCGAAGCCCCTGATTTATTGAGGGTTGTGTGGTTCGGTGGGGGTTGGGGAGTGGGTCGGTTGTGAAAGTTTCCATAACCCCATGAAAACCATGCAAGTATTTGATAATTAGCCAATAGATTGTGGTTCTAAATGATTTTTTATGCGCCTTTTTCCTATTCTTCTTTTCGGGTTGCTATTGATTTCGGGCACCAGTTCTGCCCAATTGAACCTGGCCGGACTCTCCCAAGGGGATGCTTCCACGGGCATCAAAGAGGCACTGTCCAAAGGCCTGACCACGGCGGTTTTGAATTTGAACAAGAGCGATGGGTTCTTTAAGACTGCTTATAAGGTTCTGTTGCCCCCCGATGCGCAAAAGATCGAGACCACCTTGCGTAAGATCGGTATGGGTGCACAGGTAGATAACGCCATCTTGTCAATCAACCGAGGCGCGGAGAAAGCGGTCGGTTCGGCGGCCCCGATTTTTGGGAAGGCCATTCGCGAGATCACGCTTACCGATGCATTGGGACTGCTAAAAGGAGGAAACAACGCCATCACCCAATTCTTTCGAAACAAAACACAACAATCGTTGATCGAAGCGTTTACCCCCGCTGTTAAAAGCTCATTGGATAGTACATCGGCCACCAAATACTATACCGACTTGGTGAATACATATAATAAGTTGCCTACTACGATGAAGAAAGCAAACCCGGATCTTACCGCTTATGTAGTGGGCAAGTCGGTGGATGCACTTTTTGATCAGATCTCAAAAGAAGAGGCCAACATTCGCTCTAATCCGGCTGCACGGGGAACAGACATGCTTAAGAAGGTGTTCGGCGGTAATTGATCAGGCGCCGGCCAGCAATACTTGCCAGGCCTCATCAACTTTGTTTCCATCGAGCAGTCGGGCGGCATGTTGATGCAATTCCCGTTCCATTTCCTCGGGGTTAATCGAATAGTATTGAATGATCTGTCGTACGTGTGCATCGTCGTAGGTCGGATCGATGTCCGGGATCGATGCCAGGTTGGCCAGTTGGGCCAATTGATTGCCCGTCAGAATCAAACTGTTTCGGATCGAGGCAGGCAACGCATCAAATCCCATACCCAATTTAATATTGGGCTTCTCCACTTCGAATAAGCTTTGTTCGTTTACTTCTGTGTACCAATGTCCGCCTAGGCGGGCAACCGGCAATATTTTCCGTTGATCCGGTTTGCCGTTTTCATCCAACAGTTTTTCATCGATGTGGATACAAAGTACTTCGCAGATCACTAAGTTGCCGGCTCCTCCCTGATCGCCCAGGGGTTTGATCTCCACCACGCGGCATTCCATCTTCACGGGGGCTTCTTTTACCATAGGCGGACGAACGCGGGTGGCTTTTTCCTCGGTGAATCCGGCTTTGGTGAATTCATTCACGTCCGACGGAAACTCGCAACTGGCCAGCGATTGTTGTTGCACCATTTCGCGGGTAACCAGATGGATCACCACTTCCGGAACGGCTTGTACATTTTCGAGCGTATGCTTGATGGAATTGTCGCGCACCCGACGGGCCGGCGAGAAAATAACGATCGGAGGATTCGAGGAGAATAAATTGAAAAAACTGAATGGGCTTAAGTTGACGTTTCCGTCTGCATCAATGGTGGATGCCAAGGCAATTGGCCGGGGTGCAACCACATGTTGCAGCCAGTTTTGTTTTTCGGCGGGCGAAAGGGTGGCGAGATCCAGGATCATGCCGTTCCGTTTTTCTTACGTTTCAAAATACTCCAATCGGTTTCTTCCGCGATCACGGTATTGTGCAGTCGACCCAATTGTCCGATTTCCATTTCCACTACATCATTGGGCTGGATCCATTGTTCTATATAATTCGGGTCGTTGAGTTTCCCGGTACCATTGAGTTCCAAAAAACAGCCTGTTCCCACGGTGCCGCTGCCGATCACATCCCCGGGGTATAGATCCACTCCGTAGGAGGCGCGTTCGATGATCTCAGCAAAGGTCCAATCCATATCGCCCAGATTTCCTTCGCTCACTTGCTTTCCGTTCACCCAGCATTTCATGGGCAGGTTCCAGGATTTTCCGATGTGTCCTTCTTTGGCGGGGATCTCGAAATTCTCCAATTCGTCGAGGGTCACGAGCCAGGGTCCCAAGGTGGTGCTGAAGTCTTTTCCTTTGGCGGGACCCAGATTTAATAGCATCTCTTCTATTTGCAATCGACGGGCGCTCCAGTCGTTCATGATCATGAGTCCGCCGATATAGCTATCGGCCTCTTCGGCCCGGATGTTGCGGCCATGCTGAGCAATGACGATGGCGGCTTCCAGTTCAAAGTCCAGCTTTTCGAAATGATCGGGCATGCAGGTGATGAGTCCGGGACCGGTGATGCTATGGTGATTGGTGAAATAGAAGATCGGGTATTGATCGAATTCGGGGATCATGTCGACTTTCCGGTTGCGCCGGGCGGCGGCCACGTGCTGGCGAAAGGCATACCCATCGCGGCAGCTGGATGGAAAGGGGACGGGCGCCAGCAATTCAACCGATTCCAGCTGTTTTCCGGATCCGGTGAGCCGATTTCCCTCCCGGATGGAGCGCTCGGCGGCCTGGGCAATGGGCAGGTAATCGTCCCAGTAGTTCAGGAACAGGTTCATGCTGTTGGGTAATTCTGGGTGGAGTTGGTCCATGGCATAGACCTGTCCCTCGATCAGGGCCCCCAGTTGTTCATGCTCCTCGTTGCGGTAGGTGATCAGTTTCATATTCGACGTTAAAGGTAACCGGAATCAGAACCGATAGCCTGCGCAAAAATCGTCTTTTTGATATCTTCGCACCATGCAATTCGAAAAAATCCACAATAAAGGGCAGGCGCGTTTATTTCAGAATGATTTTCTAGAAATGCTGACCAAAACGCATCCGCTGGTCATTTGGGGCATGTACATCCCCATCATGGTTTATATGCTTTATCTGGCCGGAGCGGATTATGGCTATTCCAATGGTCGCATCGTCGCTACCTTCTTTGGCGGCATGTTATTCTGGAGTTTTTTTGAATACATCGCACACCGATTCTTGTTTCATTGGGTTCCTCAAACACCGCGGGCCACCAAGTTTGTTTACACCTTGCATGGCAATCACCATCACTATCCGCGTGATCGGCAGCGTTTGTTCATGCCACCACTACCCAGTCTGCTCATTTCCACGACCCTGTTTTTTTTGATGTATTGGCCACTGGGTAATCAGGTGTTCATGTTCTTTCCCGGTTTTATTTTGGGCTATTTGATGTACGGCACAATGCATTATGCGATCCATGCTTGGAACCCGCCGTTCAAATGGATGAAGCCGCTTTGGCGCAACCATCATCTGCATCATTACAAGAATGAGCACAATGGATTTGGGGTGAGCTCTACGTTGTGGGATCTGGTTTTCGGCACCATGTTCGATCTCAAGGAGAAAGAGGATCCGAACAAGGCGAAGGAGCTAATGTTTGAGAAGAAGTCTTGATCACCAGCGTTCTTCCGTATCGTTTTCGGTGTTTTGCCGGCCGTAATCTTCTTTTGTCTTTTGTCGCTGTGCAGCTCGTTCGAGCATGAGCGCTGCAATGAGCTCCGCCGCATCTTGGTCGGGGTTCTCTTGCAGCAGTCCACGCAGCTTCCCTTCCGGCACATCCATTCGGTACAGGATCGAAACGAGTTTATGGAAATCATTTTCCAGTAGGTATCGGATCTCATCAATCAGACGGATCTTCCAATTCAATTCGGGTAGATCGAAGCCTACTGTTTTTTGGATTTGCTCGCGGATCGGATCTTGCATATTAGAATTTTTCATTCACCCCCAAGCTGAATAAAGCGAAATCATATTTGACCGGGTCTTTCCGATCGAAAGAACGAAGTGCCTCCGTCAGTTCGATCGCCGTGCCCCAATCGGTTTGTTTTCGCTCGATCAATCCCAATTTACGAGCAACTCTCGACACGTGTACGTCTACCGGGCAGATCAGCTCGGATGGCTTGATGGTTTTCCAGATCCCAAAGTCGACTCCCATCTTGTCCCTACGCACCATCCACCGCAAAAACATGTTCAGTCGTTTGCAGGTGGAGCCGCGCAGTGGACTGGCTACGTGTTTGCGCGTACGTTCGGGTGCATCTGGAAGTGAAAAGAAATAATCGTGAAAAGCGATCAGTCGGGATTCCATGTTGGATGCGTCCAGGTCGAAGGCCGATTCCAATGAGCTATGCGTTCGATAATGATGACGCAAGAAATGGATGAAGTAAAGCAGATCAGTGGATTGAAAAGTTCGGTGTTTGAAAGCCAGGAATTTTTTCAAATCCTTTTCCCGGTGTTGGGTGATGAATTGATGGGGTGCCTGATCCATCAATTGTAACAGTTCACTCGATTTATTCAGAATGGTGGTCCGGTTACCCCAAGCAAAAATGGCCGCGAAGAAACCGGCAATCTCGATGTCGGCCTGTTGGGTAAATCGATGCGGAATGGCGATTGGGTCGTTCGGAATGAAATCCGCTCGGTTGTATTGCCGGACTTTTTGATCCAGCAATGCCTGAACGTGTTCTTGCATTATCCGATCGCTTGATCCAGATCGTGAATGAGGTCTTCGGCGTCTTCAATGCCCACACTGAGGCGGATCAAAGAGTCGCGCAAGCCATTCTTCAATCGCTCTTCCCGGGGAATGGAAGCGTGCGTCATGCTGGCCGGATGATTGATCAACGACTCTACACCTCCCAAACTTTCTGCCAAGGAGAACAGATGTGTTTTGGAGAGTACGCGTTTTACTTCGTCTACGCTGTCGTTTTTCAACTCGAAGGAGATCATGCCGCCGAAGTCGCGCATTTGTTTTTTTGCGGCGGCATGACCCGGATGATCTTCAAAGCCAGGCCAATACACCTTAGCTACTTTCGGATGGTTGCGCAACCAATGCGCGATGATGGCTCCATTCTCGCAATGGGCTTTCATTCGAACGCCCAAGGTTTTGATGCCGCGCAGGACGAGAAAGCAGTCCATCGGACCGGGCACGGCCCCACAACTTTTTTGAATGAAGTATAGCTTCTCGCGGAGTTCGGCACTGTTCATCACGAGCGCGCCTTGAATCACATCGCTGTGTCCGCCCAGGTATTTCGTAGCGGAGTGCATGACGATGTCGGCGCCGAGATCCAGCGGATTTTGCAAGGCCGGCGACGCGAACGTATTGTCGACGACCAGCATCAGGTTATGTTTTTTGGTGATGGCTGCTACCGCTTGGATGTCGGTGATGTTCATCAACGGGTTGGTTGGTGTTTCCAGCCAAACCAATTTGGTATTGGCTGTAATGCTTGCTGCAACATGCTCGGCATTTGTCGTATCGACCGGTTTGAAAACGATTCCAAAGCGTTCAAATACTTTGGTGAAGAGACGATAGGTGCCACCATACATATCGTTGGCGCAGATTACTTCATCGCCGGGATTCAAGAGTTTGATCACCGCATCGGTAGCTGCTACGCCGCTGCTGAAGGCCAATCCGAATTTTCCGTGTTCGATGATGGCCAATGCTTCTTCCAGTGCCGTACGCGTCGGGTTCTGACTCCGGGCGTATTCATATCCTTTGTGCGTAGCCGGTGCTTCCTGCACGTAGGTGGAGGTTTGAAAGATCGGGGTCATGATCGCGCCGGTGGTGGGATCCGGGTGAGCGCCGGCATGGATGAACTGAGTAGCAGGTTTCATACTGTTGTATTGTGTGAACAAAGATGAGCATTAATCAGCCAAAGAGCGGAGCCAGCGACAAATACCGCCAATCTTTTGGATCGGGTTCGTAGGCCCCCTGTGCCCGGATCGGCAGCTCCCGTACGCGCGCATCGAGGATGTTTTGTTGGATCAATGTTTCTCGAGCAGATCGAACGACGGCTTGAAAATCGGGTCGTTGCATCCAGCGCGCCTGCGGGGTTTCGTATCCAATCTTTTGCGGATTCCAGGCGATGGTACGCGGCAGGCGATTTTCCATGGATTGACGCAAGATCCATTTGCGCCATCCTTTCCGAATCTTGAAGTGGGCGGGTAAACTGAATGCGAATTCGACCAATTCGTGGGAGAGGAAGGGCAATCGCACTTCCAAGCCGAATCGCATAGCATTTCGGTCGGCGTAGCGAAGCAGTTCTTCCAATCCGTGTGTACAGGTATTGAAGTAGAGCGCGCCGTTCAGTCCGGTATGTTCCGGCAGCGCATGATTCAAGTGTTTTATCTGTTCAGTTCGAAATTGTTGATCGAGTTCGTGATTGCGAATGGCGCTGCGCTGGTATTCGCGTTTGCGTTGTTGAGCGGCCAGATCGGGCAAGAAGGCTGCAAGTTTTTGTTTCCAATCGAAGGAAACGTTTGTACCCAGCGCTTGGGTGAATACCGGTTCTTGCGACTTTGCGAGATTTCGATTTCGATATAGTTCTTGCCAATACCAGGGGTAGTAGCGTTCGTAGCCGGCGAGTGTTTCATCGGCACCTTGTCCGTCAATCACCACCTTGAATCCTGCTTGGGCAATGGATCGATAAACAGCGAATTGCGCGAAGGCGCTGGAGGATGCAACGGGTTCGTCTTGTTGTTGCAGGCATTCAAGTCCGAGGGAGAGCCACTCCTCTTCTTCGATGCGGATGGTATGTGCTTGGGCGTTGATTTGATTCGCCATGGATTTTGCGGCCTCTTCTTCGTTGCGTTCAAATCCGGGAAAGATGGCGGTGAAGGTGGAGAGGGGGAAGTTGCCTTGTTCGCTCATCAGGCTGGCGAGGCTGCTGCTATCGAGTCCACCGCTGAGGCTGCAACCGATGGGCACATCGCTACGAAGACGATGTTGTACGGAACGCCGAAGTAGTTCACGAAATTGAAGTTGAGCTTCTGCTTCGCTGATCTTTTCGCGGACGGAAAACACATCGAGGTCCCAGTAGCGCTCTAGGGTCGCTGTTCGGTATATGGCCGAATACTGAAGTCGATGGGCGGCGGGAAGTTTGTGTATTTGTTGAAAAAAGGTTCGGTGAGGCTGATGCGGATCGTCGACGTAGCCGAGGGTGAGGTAATTGAAGGCCATGTTCGCGTCGACTTGTTTGGGAATGCCGAGTGCCCAAAAAGCTTTGATCTCGGAGGCAAAGACCAAGGTTTGATCTTGCCAGGTGTAGTAAAAAGGTTTTTCACCGAAGCGGTCGCGGGCGGCGAAGAGGGTTTGCTGTTGCTCATCCCAGATGGCGAAGGCGAACATGCCGTCGAACTGTTCGACGCAGGTGGATCCCCAATGTGCGAAGGCGGCCGCGATCACTTCGGTATCGCCGTTGGTTCGAAAGACGTATCCCGATTTAATCAGTGTTTCGCGGAGTTCGAGGTAGTTGTAGATCTCACCGTTGTGAACGATGGTGAATCGGTCTTGGTAGTGTAAAGGTTGTTTGGCTTGGTCGGAGAGGTCAAGGATTTTAAGACGGCGATGTCCGAGCAATACGGTACCGTCGGTTGATCGCCAGTGGTCGCAGCCATCCGGGCCTCGATGTGCCAGCGCGTCGGTCATGCGTTGCAGATCGGGCAGCGCATATTGCTGGGGATTGGGGCTGAGTATTCCGGCGATGCCGCACATGGAGTAAATATCTGTAATTCGATCGGCTATCGATCGAAACGCAGGGGAAGTTTGACGAGGCTATTGTCCCATCCGATCAATAAACTGGCTTCTTTCTCTTTGCCTAAGAAGATCATGGTAAAATACTCGAGTTGGGCCTCGGGTTTTTCAACGGGCAGGATGAATCGCGCTACGTCTTGTTTGGGATCGATGTCGAGCCCCCAGTTGTACACTTGTTTGTTGAAGACGATGGTCCATTGTTTCGTCTCGGGGATGGCGTAAAGCGTATATCGTCCGGCGTCGATGCGTCGACCTTGAATCGTAGCCGGTTGAAATAATTCGAGTTCGCTAGCCTCATTGGCGCCGAGTCGCCAGGGTTGTGAGGCTGGAACGAGTTCATGAAAAATATGTCGGCCTTGCAGATGCGGTCGGCTGTATATAAT
>ENA-OUVC01000494-OUVC01000494.1-marine-metagenome-genome-assembly--contig:-NODE-494-length-26017-cov-5.026561_pt1 | contig 26017 bp, 22 predicted proteins | sample MGYA00248622_ERZ508571 | MGnify/ENA primary metagenome ERZ508571 (study PRJEB26236, sample SAMN06267175) | marine metagenome | isolation source: Columbia River Estuary | place: USA:Columbia River Estuary... | reverse complement strand
AAGGTTAAAAAACCTAGTTGAGCAGGAGGAAAAGAGCGACGCCCGACCCTTCGGGAGAAGCTCCTTTTACAACTAGCAAAACTCGTTTTTTTATCAAGGGCTTGGAGGGGAAAGCCGGAAAAAGCTCCTGATTAATTAGTGCATGGTAATAACGAGAATAATTTAGTCGAAACGTATCGCTTTTATTGGGGAAATTTTGGTGATGATGTATGACGGTATTAATAATATGAGTAAACATATTAAGATGGTACCTATATTAAGTAGAAAAATATACCCTAAATCAATGAAAACTGGGGCTTCGTTTACATAATAATTCTCGGGATTTAGTTTAACAACTCCAAAATTTTCCTGGATTAGTAGCATTCCCACGCCAATTAAGTTGCCCCAAAATAGTCCTTTTGAGATGAGATAAAAGGCATTGTAAAGGAAAATTTTGCGTACTGCCCAATTATTTGCGCCTATAGATTTAAGGATTCCTATCATTTGGGTACGTTCTAAAATGAGAACCAAAAGCGCTACCACCATGTTGATTGTGGCGACTGCGATCATGATTACTAGAATTACGATGATGTTGAAATCGAATAATTTTAGCCATTCAAAGATGTAATAATATTTTTCGACGATGGTTTGGGTGTCGAGTGTGGAACCTGTTTTTTCGTAAACTTCTTGCCCTTTTTCTTGAATTGCATTGAAATCGTCGACGAAAACTTCGAAGGCGCCCACTTGATCGGATTCCCATTTATTGATGCGTTGAATGTGGCGGATATCTCCGATAATATAGGTAGAATCGAATTCTTGAAATCCTGAATTGAAGATTCCAGTGATTTTGAATACGCGAAGATTTGGCTTTTGATTGGTGTCTTCTTTCATGAAGAAGGTATTGAATTTATCGCCGACTTTTAGATTTAATCGGTTGGCTAAATATTCAGAAATGAGAACCTCATCGTTTAATTGGTTATTTAAATTGGGTAATTTTCCACTAACTAGATATTCTTGAAGGTTGTTCCATCGGTATTCTTTTCCAACTCCTTTGAAAATTATTCCTTCAAAAGCGGTTTCGGTTCTAATGATTCCAGACTTAGTTGCTACTGCTTGAACGTGATTTATTCCGTCTACATTTTTAAATTTCGGATAGAAATCTTGATGAGTAGAAATGGGTGTTAAGCTAAGCTGAGATTGGTTTTCATCGTAATTTGTAATGATAATATGTCCGTTGAATGCAGCTACTTTTTGACGGATTTTTTGTTGCAAACCAATTCCTGTTGCAACAGAAATAATCATCATAATCATACCAATTGCAATTGCTGCTATTGCAATTTTTATAATTGGCGCAGAAATACTACTTTTATGGTCTCGAGCAGTGATGAGTCTTTTTGCTATGAAATATTCTAAATTCAATAGTGATTATGGTTTAAAATTGCAAAGTTGGAATACTTCGCTCGAGTCAAAATTACGTTTTTAGAATTTATTTTCAAGTATTTAAAGTCAATTAATTATTTTTCGAGGGAACAAGCATGATTCAAATTATAACTACACAACAAAAACAAAACGGAATTTCGAGCGCGAAAAAACTACATTATTTCATTTTTGCTACTTTATCGCTATTGATTTATTCTTGTAAACCCACACAAAAAGGCATTAGAAAAACTATTTCTACCAATAAAACTGTAGTAATAAATAGTGAAAAATCGACTCGTTTTAGTACTGGTGCTGATAATTATAAGTCCTATTTTTCATTATTAGAAAATAAAAGAGTTGGCGTAATCACCAATCAAACTGGCGTTGTTTTATACGATTCTATATTTATGTATCCAGATACGGGTAGCATAAGCCACGCTGAGGGATTTGTAACTAAGAGAATTTATTTGGTTGATTTTCTGTTAAAGAATAAAATCAATATTCAAAAAATATATGCGCCAGAACACGGTTTTAGAGGGACTGCAGATGCTGGAGAACACGTTGTTGATGGAAAAGATGTGAAAACAGGGATTCCGATTATTTCACTTTACGGCGAAAACAGAAAACCAAAACCGGAACAACTGGAAGGAATTGATGTCTTGGTTTTTGATTTACAGGATGTGGGCGCTCGATTTTACACTTACATTTCTACGTTACATTATATAATGGAATCTTGTGCAGAGAATAATATTTCGTTGCTGGTTTTAGATCGTCCAAATCCAAATATTTCGATAGTAGATGGCCCAATTTTAGAAAAAGAATATTCGAGTTTTGTGGGAATGCACACTATTCCATTGTTACACGGTATGACAATTGGTGAATATGCACAGATGATAAATGGCGAAAATTGGTTGAAGGACGGACTTCGTTGCGATTTAAAAATTATTACTTGTGCAGGCTATAATCGTGAAATGAAATACAGTTTATTGGAAAAACCATCACCTAATTTACCAAACGATCAAGCCATAAATTTGTATCCGAGTTTGTGTCTTTTTGAAGGTACGAATGTGAGTGTAGGTCGAGGTACTGAAAAACAATTTCAAATTTACGGTTCTCCTTATTTGCCGAAAGGCGATTTTAACTTTACTCCTATTCCGAATTTTGGCGCGAAAGATCCAGTATACAATGGCGTTGAGTGTTATGGCGAAGATTTAACTAATATTTCTAAGATTGACAAATTAGAATTGAAATGGTTGCTGAAAGCGTTTAATGAAACGGAAGATAAAACCAAGTTTTTCAATGCGTTTTTTACGAAATTGGCTGGAAATAAAAAATTACAAAATCAAATTGAGAAAGGATTAACCGAAGATGAAATTCGAGCCACTTGGAAAAGCGGGTTGCATGATTTTAAGAAAATGCGAAAACCTTATTTGATTTACTAATTAAAAAAACCTGACTTGTTGAAGTCAGGTTTTTTTTTAAATTGAAATTGCTATTACAAGCCAAAAGCTTCTTTTACCTGATTAACAAAATCTAATTTTTCCCAAGTAAATAGTTCAACAGTAACTGTTTTTTCAACTCCTCCTGGCGCTTTAAAAGTTTTTGTAACTGTTTCTGGATTTCTTCCCATGTGACCATAGGCAGCAGTTTCACTATAAATAGGATTTCTCAATTTTAGACGTTGCTCGATAAAATAAGGACGCATATCAAAAATTTCTTCTACTTTTTTTGCGATTTCTCCGTTGGTCAAATTCACTTTTGAAGTTCCGTAGGTTTCGATGAAGATTCCCATTGGTTTAGCCACTCCAATTGCGTACGAAACTTGAACTAAAATTTCTTCAGCGACACCTGCAGCAACTAAATTTTTAGCAATGTGACGAGTTGCATAAGCCGCACTTCTATCCACTTTACTTGGATCTTTACCTGAAAAAGCTCCTCCACCGTGCGCTCCTTTTCCGCCATAGGTATCCACAATGATTTTTCTACCTGTTAAACCAGTATCTCCGTGAGGACCACCAATTACGAATTTCCCCGTAGGATTAATATGGTAAGTAATTTTATCATTAAATAAATGAGCGTATTTTGGATTATTTTTGATAATTCTTGGAATTAATATTCCCACCAAATCCGATTTGATTTTAGCCAACATTTTTCCTTCTTCATCAAAATCATCGTGTTGTGTAGAGATTACAATCGCATCAATACGCACCGGCTTATTTTCATCATTATATTCTAATGTAACTTGTGATTTAGCGTCTGGACGCAAATATTTAATTTCATTATTCTCACGACGTAAAACAGCTAATTCTTGTAATAATTTATGAGATAAATCAAGTGCTAAAGGCATGTAATTTTCGGTTTCATTGGTTGCATAACCAAACATCATTCCTTGATCTCCTGCACCTTGCTCCTCTTTTGTAGCTCGGTCAACACCTTGATTAATATCTCCGGATTGTTCGTGAATTGCAGAAAGTACCCCACAAGAATTGGCCTCAAACATGTATTCGCTTTTTGTATAACCAATTTTTCGGATTACTTCACGTGCAATTTGCTGAACATCTAAGTAGGTTTCTGATTTTACTTCACCTGCCAGAATTACTTGTCCAGTAGTTACTAGAGTTTCACAAGCCACTTTTGATTCAGGGTCAAAAGCCAAAAAGTTATCAATTAATGCATCTGAAATTTGATCTGCAACTTTATCAGGATGTCCTTCACTCACAGATTCTGACGTAAATAAATAAGCCATATTAAATAATTTGTTTTTAATTAAGCGAAGAAAAATAAGATTGCGGAAATGATAAAGGAGAGTATTTCTGCTTTAGCATTTTTTTAACGAGGTTGCAATCAGTTCAAATTTTTCCTCTAATATTAGAATGCAAATATAGGAAAGAGAATTGAATTGCAAATTAAAGTTGGGAAATTATTATAAAAGAATTTTATTACAAATTAGTTTATAAAACTATCTTCTTTTTCATTTGTTCAACAATATTAAATGCTGCCGGGCAAATTGCTACATTTTTCAAAGTCAATTCAGAAATTTGCTGAAATTTTTTTCTGTCGGTGTGGGGAAATTCTCTGCATGCTTTAGGACGAACTTCATAAATCATACACGCGTTTTCATTATCTAAAAAAGTACATGGAACACTTTGTAAAACAAAATCATTGTCTTCATCAATTCTCAAATATTGATTGATGAATTGCTGTGGTTTTTGTCGCAAATGCTTTGAAACTCTTTCTATATCTGATGATGTAAAAAGCGGCCCGGTAGTTTTGCAACAATTGGCACATTTCAAACAATCGGTTTTTTTGAATTCGGCATCGTGTAAATCTTGCATAATGTAGTCGATATTCTTGGGCGCCTTCTTTTTTAGCTTATCGAAATACTTTTTGTTTTCGATATGCTTATCTTTGGCTTCTTTAGGAAGATTGTTTAAAATGTGTTTCAAGTTTAAAGTTTAAAGTTGATACGCAAAATTACTTAAAACAAATCAACAAATAACCAAATTACCGAACCAACTACTATGAAAGACCTTTTTGGAAAAGCCATTCTCGATTTTCAGACCAATAATTCTCCTGAGGATTTAATTACGGAAACAACGATTTCTGAAGAAGATGAAATGTCGGTTGCTTATTTATTTCGGGATTTTTCTGGGATGCCAAAAATAGAACAACAAGCGCTTCAACTTTGTAAAGGGAAGATTTTGGATGTGGGTTGTGGCGCAGGAAGCCATAGTTTGTATTTACAAAAAGAAAAGAATTTAGAAGTTACCGCCATCGATATTTCGAATAATGCTGTTGAAGCTTGTCAATTGAGAGGGGTTTCAAATGTATTTCAGATTGATATTTTGGAATTAAATTCCGAAGAGAAATTTGATACAATTATACTATTGATGAATGGAACAGGGATATTTGGAAAATTAGAACACGTTTCGAAATACCTTCAAAAACTAAAATCGCTATTGGCTGAAAACGGGCAAATTTTGATAGATTCCTCGGATATTATCTACATGTTTGATGAAGATGATTCCGAAAACTCGGAAGGAGGAAAATGGATTTCTGGCGATGCTTATTATGGAGAATTAGAATTTACTATTTCTTATAAAGGAGAAAAAGAAACTCCATTTCCTTGGTTGTATTTGGATTACAATACTTTGCAAAATGCAGCTGTTGCCAATGGATTAAAATGCGAATTGGTTTTGGAGGGCGACCACTATGATTATTTAGCGAGGCTTTCTAATTTATAAATTAAGGAATATTCAAGTATTTGTGTGTTTGCAAGGAAACACGCCATTTTGGATTGTTCATTACATAATCTACAATTAGCGGCGTCATTTCTTCTTTTTTGCTCCATTCTGGTTGTAGAAAAAGGATGGCATTGAAATTTACTTTTTCGGCTTGCTCTTCGGCAAATATAAAGTCGTGTTTGTTATGGATAATCACTTTTAACTCATTGGCATTTTCGTAAACGGTTGGCGTAGGCAATTTGTTTTTCTTTGGAGAAAGACAAATCCAATCCCAAGTTCCTGATAAAGGATAAGCACCTGAAGTTTCAATGTGAATTTTAAGGTTTTTATCTTTTAATTTTTGAGTTAAAACGGACATGTCCCACATTAACGGTTCGCCACCTGTTACTACAACAGTCTCAGAATATTTTGAGGCATTTTCAACAATCAAATCGGTAGAAGTAGGCGGATGTAATTCGGCATTCCAACTTTCTTTTACATCGCACCAGTGGCAACCTACATCGCAACCACCAATTCTAATAAAATAAGCAGCAGTACCGGTGTGGTAACCTTCGCCTTGAATAGTATAGAATTCTTCCATTAGGGGAAGCATTTCTCCTTTGTCAACGGCTATTTGAGTTTCTTGATTCAACATTTTAATTTTAAATTGATTGCAAAGGTAGTGAAAATAGGAGTTAAGATTTTAGATTTTAGATTGCAGATTTGAAAAAGAAGAAAGATAATAGAAACAAGAGGCAAGATTATAGATGAAAAGATAATAGACAAAAAATAAGAAAGTGAATAGTGAAAATTATACTTTTATAATTAGCCCCGGGAGAAGCGGCATCCTGTTGTGGCCCCCGAAACTTCGGGGGCGGCAACAGATATAGCGGATCACGGGTGAAATCGTGAAAGAAAATAGGAGTTTTTGCTCCAAAAAAAAACCGACAGCTTTTAACTATCGGTTTTAATATTGAAACTTTTATTTCTTTTATTTCAGTAATTTTAATGATTGCGTTGCGTAATCATTTAGAGGGTCTAAGGCTAACGTTTTACCAAAATATTCTTTTGCTTTTACTTTATCGGAGTTTGCATAGGCCGCACCGATTGCGTTGTACGACTCGATGAATTTAGTTTTTACTGCTGGTTTTGCCAATTCTTCTTCCCCTTTTGCAGTTACTACGTCGATATATTGTTGGTAATATTTAATAATCATTTCGTCATTTTCAAGCAAGTTGTTGGTTCTTGCTCTGAAAATATACGCGTCTTGAGTTGAAGGCGCGGCTGTGATTACATTTCCGAAAGCTATATCGGCTTTTTGCAATTCGATTGGGTCAGCTTTTACGACATCTTTACGAGTGTTTTTAAAGTATAATGAATTTCCAAGGTAGAAATTATCTAATAAATAATTTTTAGAATTTACGTTAGTAACCGCGATTTCGTAGATAACAGACGCTTCTTTGAATAATTTTTGCTCGTAGAATTTTTTACCGATTTCGCTTAAATCGTTGGTCATGGTAATTTCCATTTCAACGGCTTTTTTCAATTGCGCAACTCCGGCATCAAAAACAACAGCATCAACTACTTTGGTTTCTAGATTATTGGCTTTTTTCATTTTTGCCAATCCTAAATACAGGTAATCTCTGGCGATAATTTTATTGGTAGGAGTTGCAATAAAATTCTCTAACGCTGAAATGGCTGCGTCTACATTCCCGTTTTCATAGGCAGAGTAACCTAAATAACGGAAGATTCTTGGATTTACTTTATCCAATTCTTTCATTGCGTTGGCTTCGGATTCTAACGCTTTATAGTCTTTTGCCAAGATTAAAAAGTCGGCATGACGCATACGAGACGTTAGCGAATAGTCGGTTAAGCTCATGTATTTTTCATAGAAAGACAAGGCTTTTGCAATATTGTCTTTATAGTTTTTAGGATCGTCTTTTGCCCAAAAATAATAGGTTTCTGCTAATTCTCTATAAACTGGTCCGTATTCTGGATTCGTTGCAATTACATTATCGTATGCTTTTACGGCTTCAGAAAAGGCTCTTGCTCCTTTTAATAAAACTCCCAATTGCATTTTAGCTCTAATAAAAGTTGGGTCGGCATCAAATGCATCACGATATGATTTATAGGAATCATTTTGATTTTTAAGCCCGTAATAAGCATCACCAAAAGCTACTAAAACATTAACATCATTAGGATTTGCATTTTTAGCTTTATTCAAAACTTCGATGGCTTTATTGTAATCAGGCGTGTTTGCATTCATATAGGCTTTAGCGATATAAACGTATTGCTCTGAGTCTTTTTTTCTGATATCTTTAGTTGCTAAGGCAAAATTAGCTTCTGCTGCAGCCACATTTTTATCTTCTAAATCCATTTGACCTAAACCAATATAGTTGAATTTAGAATCCAATTTGGCAACCAAACCTTTGTTAAAATAGATTTTAGCGGAGTCGCCAATATTTTGATTAAGGTAAATATTTCCTAATAGAAAAGCTGCTTTTCCGTTATCGGGTGTCGTTTTAAGAATTGACTTTAGAATTCCTTTGGCTTTTTCAAATTGTTCTGCATCAATTGTTTTCTTTGCCTGATCTAAATCTTGAGCATAGCTTAGTGTTACTGATGTCAATAAAGCAATACTAAAAATTTTAAATGTATTCATCGTGTTGTTGTTTATTATTTATTCTCTTTTTCTATTTGTTTTCTAATTTTGATATTTCTACCAGGCATATTAACGGGCAATAATCCCGATTTTAGTGTAATTCTCTGTCCTACTTCACCCGCTATAAAAGAGGCAAATCCCATTCCTAAACCGGAGTAACCCTGACAATTGATAATATACAAATCGCGTGCCAAAGGATACTTCTTTTCCGCAAGGTTATTTTGCGTGGGTGCAAAGTAATCAGTTTTCCCGATTCCTTTTACACTAAGAATATTAATTTTATCAACAATAGGTCTCATTTTTAATGAAGGTTCCATCAACCAATTCACTCCTACTACTCCAATCATTCCTTCGTTTTCAGAAACAAATTGAATTACTTCCTCATTTGTTTTAAACGAAAATATTCCTTTTGAAGGCAATTCCTTGATACCAGAAAGCACATTCATGTAACGAACGGTGCTTGAGTTGGGGTTGTCAAATACCAACCCTTTTATTGAAGAATTTGGCATTCCTTTCAAAAAGCTCACTACTTCTTGTAACGCAATTAAAGTGTCTTTATTTCTTTGGTTTGAAATAAAAGCAATTGCATCGGTTGCAAATACCGTAGTTCTTGGTTTTATTTTTTTACTTTCAAATACTTTTACTTCCTCAGGATTTAATTTTCTGGAAAGAATAGCAATTTTGGAAGTATCTTTTGAAAGTGCTAAAACGGTTTCAGCCTCAGACTTGGAATTGACTTTAATTTTTGCATCATACAAACTTTCAAAAACTTCAACTTGGTCCTCAACTATAGGCAGCAAGGTTTCGTCAACTAAAACAGAAGTCGAGCCTTTTAAAATGGTTTCGTCACTGTTTTTAGGTTTGTTATTTTGATTACAAGCAAAAAAAACAACTATTAAACCTAAGAAAAATACAAATGGAATGAAGGGAAATTTTTTCATAACCTAGTCTTTATTGTCGTTTATGATTCGGTAAAACCGAAAAAAGGAATATATAATCAGAACTACTCCGAAAGCAATTCTGTAACCAGGCTTCATGTCATATGGAAAGTTTTTCCAAAAGATGATTGTCAGTCCCATAGCCAAATAGGCTAAAAAAAAGACCGTTCCTATAACGAGAAAAAACCGCTCTTTAAGCGATTTCTTCTCTTTATTCTCGGTTGAATTATTCAACATTATTCTGCAGATTGAATAGTAATAGGTAGAGAATATAGTACTCTCACCTTCTTACCATTTTGTTCACCAGGATTCCATTTTGGACAAGATTTTAAAACTCGAATTGCTTCTTTACCTGTTCCAAATCCTATGTCTCTAACTACTTTGATATCTGTTAACGAACCGTCTTTTTCAACAACAAACGTAACATATACTTTTCCTGCAAGACCTTCTTCTTCTGGAGTTCTATAGTTATTTCCTACAAATTTGTAGAACTTTGCCATACCTCCAGGGAAATCTGGTTTAACTTCAATACCGGCAGTGTTATAGATATTATTATCTTCCACAACATCTGCAGGACCATTTCCTACAGGCTCCACAGTTAATTCAGCATCTGGATCACCTTTAATAGTTTCAGCACCTAATTTTTTGTCTTTAATTTCAACAATTTTTGGTGGTTCTTCCACTACTTCTTCCGCCTTAGCAACAACCGGTTTCACAAACTTCACCTGATCCACTTTTGGAGGTGGTGGTGGTGGTGGTGGAATATTTTCTTTCGGTTTCTCTTTAGGTGGTAATTTTACCGTAGTAATTTTGGTATCTAAGCTTGCATCGTCTTGAGAATCTGGTATCATATTGATAAGTAGTGGTAATGCAATGGCAAAACCAAACAAAACTGATCCTAAAATAAGTGCTCTTACTGTAGTTTTAGAGTTTGTTTTTCTTAATTCATATGCACCATAAACTTTATTTCGTCCTTCGAAAACAATTTCAAGCCATTGGTCTTTTATTAAATCTAATTTCATCTGTATATTTTATTTAATTTTATCGGAAGATGGAACGCCTATTCGTTTACTAGTTATCAAAGTCATTTAACTTTGGCGTTTCATATTTCTTAATTATTAGGTTATTGGGTACTAAGATTGCTCTTACTTTCCTTCTAACAATTTTGTTTCTTCAGGCGAAAAATCGTTAACAATTGCATAAGTTGGTACGTCTACAATTGCCATTTCATCTAATATATCGATTAAGTTTCGGTAATTTGATTTCTTACTTGGCTTAATGATTACAATTATTCCTTTGTCTTTGTTTCCAGTATATTCAAGTACTTTCTTTTTTCTATCGATAAGTTCTTTTCTGATACCTTCTTTTCCATAAACAAAGTCTTTAGGTGTTCCACCAGCTACTGGTGTTGCTAATAAACCTACGTAACGAACTAACTTATCATTATCTCCTAATAAAATAGTCATCGTACGATTTTCATCCACTTTAACGTCTTTATTTTTTGTAGGATCATCGTCTTTATCTGGCAACCCCAAACTCATGGATTGTGGTTTTGACAACGTTGTGGTAAGCATGAAAAATGTGATCAATAAGAAAGCCAAATCCACCATTGCAGTTAAATCTACCTTAGCATTTTGCTTTTTACTTCTTACTTTACCACCTTTGTCGCCACCACCGTCGGTATTTAATTCAGCCATTTTAGTGTCTCTTTTTTAATTAAAAATCTTTTCCTCTCAAACCAGTAACCAAGCTAAAGCTATTGATTTTTTGGTCTTGTAAAATATCCATTACTTTTTTAACAGCTGGATACTCTTCTTTTGCATCTCCTTTAATAGCAATTTGCAATTCTTTGTCATTGGTTTCAATGTTTGCAATTCTAGAATTGTAAATCCATTCTTTCAACTGATTGTCTAAAGAATCTTTAGGAACTCCAGGTTGCTCTGCTTTATTTCTATCTGCGCTTTTCATTGCGATAATTTGACTCAAACTTTGAATTGGCACGCCAAATCCTTCCATTAATGCAAATTTATCCATCTCCTCTTGCGTGAATGTCACACCGTATTTTTCTCCCATTAATTGAAGCGCTCTTTTACGAACTTCTCTTCCTTTAAGGTCAAAAAACACTTTTCCTTTTCCTATAGTTATCGTTGCCAAATCTGTTTCTGGCAATTTAGTTTGTACAGTAGAAGCAGGCGTATCTACAGGCAATGCCTCAGGCACTTTTGCTGTAGCTGTCAAAATAAAGAAAGTAAGCAATAAGAAAGCTACATCACACATCGCGGTCATATCCGTCGATGTTGACTTTTTTTTCATTTTTATTTTAGCCATTATTTTATTTATTATTTGATTCTAAAAATCAAAAATTATTGTTTCAAGCTACCTCTGAATTTTCTGTAAGTATTTACAATTGTTGTACCTGCCTCATCAATAGAGTAAGTCAAATCGTCAATTTTAGAAGTAAAGAAGTTGTAAGCGATAATTGCCAATACAGAAGTAGAGATACCTGTTGCAGTATTAATTAACGCCTCAGAAATACCTGTTGCAAGAGCTGCTTGGTCTGGAGTTCCAGCTGAAGCCAAAGCACCAAACGCTTTAATCATCCCTGATACTGTCCCTAACAATCCTCCAAGAGTTCCTAATGATACTAAAGAAGAAATAATAGTCATATTTTTCTCTAACATTGGCATTTCAAGTGAAGTTGCTTCTTCGATTTCTTTGTGAATTGTTTCAGCAGCGTCTTCGCTATTAAAACCTTCTTTTTTAACGTCTTGGTATTTTACTAAAGCCGATTTAATTGTGTTTGCAACAGAACCTTGTTGTTTATCACAAGCTGCAATTGCTTCTTCAATTTTTCCTTCTTTTACATTATTTTGAACACTTTTCATAAATGTGTCTAAGTTTCCTTTTCCAGCTGCTTTTGAAATTACAGCAAAACGCTCAAAAGAAAAAACAATTACCATTAATAACATTCCTAATAATACAGGAACGATGAATCCTCCTTTATAAACCATACCTAAAGTATTTAAAGGGTGACCTTTTTCAGGATCTCCGCCTTCAAAGTTAGAAGCTGCTCCCATTAATAGAGACCAAACAAGATAACCTACAAATACACATGCTACAATTATGATTCCTGAGATCATACCTCCTACTTTTGAACCACTTTCTTTTTTAACGTTTGCCATTTTTTTTAATTTTTGATAATTTTAAATAATTTTTTAATTTCTAAAGTTAATTTAAACTTGGTGAAGAGCAAATTTAATTTTTTAGTTCAAATAAAAAAATGTTTTTTACATTAAATTATCAATAATTTTTAAAATTATTAAATATTAAAAATAAACCACTTTTTTAAGATTATTATCATTTGATTCTTATAGCATAACGCACAATTGAGGTATTTTATTAGTATCATTAAATATTTTACAATTTTAAATATAAAATCGATTGAAATGGAATGTTAATTACTTTCATAAATGAATAATAATTCCCTAATTAATTCCGATTAAATTAATTAATAGAAGTCTAATAATTGAATATTTAAATGATTTAAACAAAAAAGAGACTGCGTTAACAGTCTCTTTTTTAAATTATATTGTTTAAAAAGTTATTCTACAACAATTCTCTTAACTACTTTTTTATCACCGTCTTGAACAGTTACCAGATAAACTCCAGCTTGAATGTTATCCAATTTAACGTTTTGCGAGATCAATCCAGTGTTATTGTAAGAATTATTCAAAATCAATCTACCTCTCATGTCGTGAACAGAAATTGCAATATCGTTATTGGAAGACGAATCAAATTGAACATTAAAAGAACCATTATTAGGATTTGGAAAAATAGAAAAATTCTCTAAACCGAAATTTTGGGTTTCTAATGTACATCCAAAATCTACTCCCCACGAAACTATACTTCCTGTATCACCATTGTACATATCTTGAGCTGTTAAAGTCCATGTGCCATTTGATGTTTTACCATTAAATACTGCAAAAGAAGTCGGGGTAGCGGCATTTGATGTATAGGTGGCAGGCTGAATAGATCCAGTTGTAGGGCTTCCGCAAACTGCAATTGGTGCACCATCAAAAAAAGTAGCATTAATACCTGAATTTTGTGGATTATTACATCCTCTACTCCAAAAGGTTACCGATGTACCATCCGGATGTTTCAATTTCAATAACAAATCCCCAATCCAAGTATGGTTTGTGCTAAATCTTAATTTTAAATTATTTATTGTAACGTTAGGAACGTAATTAAATGTGCTTGAGGCAATTGCCCCACTTACATTTGCTGCTGTTCCATCTGATATTGCTAAGTTAGGAGTTACTGTAAACCCGAAACAATCATATCCAATTGAAAAAACTACAGGATTAATATCATAAAATACATTGCCTGTGGGTTTTACCATTACTCTACAAAATGGAGCTGCAATATTTGGAACGGTTATAGTGGCAGTTCCATTATTTTGAACTCCAGAAGCTAATGTTGTTGCGAAGTTTAATCCTCCATCAGTAGATAATAAAATGTCAACTGTTGAAGATCCTACTAAAGTATTGGTATTATTAACCGTCCAAGTTATAGTTTGTGTTGAACCTTGAGCCCAACTTATTCCAGCAGCCGCTTGCGAAGTAACATCAAACGGACCAACTGTTCTATTTACGGTTATTACCGTTGCATCTTGACCTGTTTGTCCGCCAGCAATAACGTTATCTCTTCCTGTCAAAGTAAAATTCAAAGTTCTTGCCACTGTAGAAGTTGTTTCCCAGGTTGTAGAAATTAAATTTCCTAAAACTGTTTGTAAAGCAGGAAAATATCTGTAAGGTACTGAAACTGGTCTTAGAGATCTATAATTTGGTCCATTAGTTTTAGTTCCTGAAGGAAAACTCGAAGCAGAAGATACCGTAGTGGCATCGTCACTTTGCTCCCAGCAATAAGATATCACTGGATTTCCAGAATCGGTACCTGATCCCACTAATTTAAACGGGGTACCATAAGGAATCGTATAATCAGAACCCGCACTCATTACAGGAGTTCCATGAGTAATATTCGTAGTAACTGGACAAGTTTTTGAGGCTAAATTAGTTTGAATTTGATTGATACTTGCAAAAGAAAAATAATCGTCAGAATGTGCCTGAACATCTGTAGATCCAGTAATACCAGCATAACCCATAATTGTCGAACCAGATCCTGGCTCCACGTTTACTGCGTTATTTTCGGCAGTATGAGAAAACGTATGATTTCCTCCTAATTGATGTCCCATTTCGTGGGCCACAAAATCAATATCGAAAGAATCTCCTTGAGGAATGGCATCTGAAGGTGACGTTTTTCCACTTCCCTTTAGACCAGCTACACAAACACAACCAATACATCCTGCACTTCCTCCACCACCAGAAGCACCAAACATATGACCGATATCGTAATTAGCATCAGTAATTATCGAATTTAATGTAGCTTGTAATTCTCCATTCCATGCTGAAACATCAGGATTTCCCGATGCATCAAAGGCAACATCAGAATAGGGATCTGTTGCAGCGTCGGTAAAAATAATTGCCGCTTGATTGGCAATTAGATTCATGTGTACGGCTAATTCCTTTTCAAAAACACCATTTACCCTTGTCATAGTAGCATTCATTCCAGCAAGTGCTCCGGCAGCTGTTCCTCCAAAAAATGTAGCATATTCACCATTGCAAGATAACGCCAAACGCAATGTTTTGTATTGGCCAGCACTTGATTTCATATTAGTTGACGCATCAATTTTTTGTTGAGCAGTTAAAATAAGAGGTTGGTCGTCAGTATAACATGTAAAACCAAGTTTGCTTTTATCTCTAGAGGACTTAAATACAGCATAAACTTTTCTATCTTGAGAATACGGTTCTATAAATTCGTTTTCTTTATCAGTTCTGAAAATCATTGCTTGAATTCCGTTTGGATCAGAGCTTAATCTAACTTGTGCATACTTATCATCAATTCCTACTCCTGCATAAGCTCTAATATTAGGAAATTGAGCTTGAAGCTCGGGAGAAAAATTCGAGGATTCAAAAATTTCAAAACGTTCTAGATCTCCATTACTATTTGGCAACATAACAATTACTCCCGCAGATTTTGCATTTGAAGTAACCGTTGGGGCTGAATTTAAATTATTTTTAAATGAAATTTCATTAAATTGAAAAAGTAAAAATTCTTGAGGAAAAGAAACTCTTTTTGTAGATTTTGCGACAGAAGTAACACTTGATTTGGTTACAGGACTCCATGATTTTCCTGACTGTGAGAAGCATATAAAGGATAAAAACAGAAAAGCACAAGAGATAAGTAATTTTTTATTCATTTTTTGAGAGTTTTAGTTTTTGCAAAAAAAATTGACATCAAATATATGAAATTTTGAAATAAAATAAATAAAATTCCATATAATTAACTTTTAAATTTTCTCGGAAAATATGAAAATTGATTGGAATATTAACATAAAAAATACAATTTAATCCTTTAAATTTGCAGAAAAATTAAAACTAAATCTTGAAAATTTTTTCTTCAATTAGCGAATTTAATTCTACCAAAAAAACAATAGTTACAATTGGAACTTTTGATGGGGTTCATATTGGCCATCAAAAAATAATTGAAAAACTGATTCAAGAATCTAAAAGTTCTGATTCTGAGAGTTTGATTCTTACTTTCTTTCCGCATCCAAGAATGGTTTTACACGAAACTTCTTCTATCAAACTATTAAACACTATTAATGAAAAAAGTAGTTTGCTTGAAAAAATGGGTTTGGATAATCTAGTAATTCATCCTTTTGACAAGGAATTCTCCAATTTATCTGCGGAGGAATTTGTGAAAACAATTTTGGTAGATTTATTTAATGTTCAAAAGATTATCATTGGCTACGATCATCGATTTGGTAAAAATAGAGCTGCAAATATTGAAAATTTAATTGCGTTTGGGGAGAAATATGGTTTTGAGGTCGAACAAATTTCTGCCCAAGAAATAGACTCTGTTTCTGTGAGTTCTACTAGAATTAGAGTCGCTATTACAAATGGGAATATGGCTGTTGCCAATGAATTTCTAGGTTACGATTATTTGTTATCTGGAAAAATAATTCAAGGTAAACAATTAGGACGAACCATCGGATTTCCAACTGCTAATTTAAAAATTAAAGAAAATTACAAGTTAATTCCGAAGATTGGCGTTTATATTGTGAAAAGCATTTTACAAGAAAAAACGGTTTTTGGGATAATGAATATTGGATTAAATCCAACTGTAAATGGGGAGGATTTATCAATTGAAGTTCACTTTTTAGATTTTGATTCTGATATTTATGATACAGAAATTACTGTTTCTGTGATTGAAAGAATTCGTGATGAACAAAAATTCACTTCAATAGATATATTAAAATCTCAAATTCAAAAGGATAAAAATTTCGCTATTTCCTATATTGAAAAAATAGTATAATTACCATTTAATTATAGCGCTAGCCCAAGTAAAACCACTTCCAAAAGCAGCTAAAACAACAGTATCTCCTGATTTTATTTTTCCTTGTTCCCAAGCTTCAGTTAAAGCAATAGGAATTGAAGCCGCAGTTGTGTTTCCATATTTTTGAATGTTATTGAACACTTGATCGTCAGTCAATCCAAATTTCTTCTGAATAAACTGGGCTATTCTCAAATTCGCCTGATGCGGAATTAACATATCAATATCAGAAACATTTAAATTATTGGCTTGTAATCCCTCATTAATTACTTCACTAAAACGAACTACCGCGTTTTTAAATACGAACTGCCCATTCATGTAGGGAAAATAACTATCATCATTGGGATCATGATCGGCAATTATGTCTGTGATCCATCTTCCTCCCATTCCTGGGGCTTTTAAAACTAATTCTTCGGCATGGATTCCTTCCGAATGTAAATGTGTAGATAAAATTCCTTTAGTTAAATCTTCTTCACAACTCAAAACTGCTGCTCCTGCGCCATCTCCAAAAATTACTGAAACACCTCTACCCCTTGTGGTCATGTCCAAACCAGTAGATTGTACTTCGGAGCCTATTACTAAAATATTTTTGTACATCCCCGTTTTAATATACTGATCGGCAACCGATAGAGCATACACAAATCCGGAACATTGGTTTCTAACATCCAAGGCGCCTACTGTTTTTATTCCTAAATCCCTTTGCACTAAAACTCCTGGTCCAGGGAAATAATAATCAGGACTTAAAGTAGCAAATACAATAAAATCAATATCATCATTTGAAATCCCTGCCCGTTCAATAGCAATTTTAGCGGCTTTTACACCCATTGAGGTTGTTGTATCTTCCCCGTTTATGATGTGCCGACGTTCTTGAATTCCTGTTCTTTCCTGAATCCACTCGTCATTGGTATCTATAAGTTTAGACAAATCATCATTGGTAACAGTATTTGCAGGGACATAAAAGCCCAATCCTGAAATTTTAGAATGATACATAGCTTTTCGATTTAAAATGTTAAAACAATCAAAGTTACTTTATTTTATATGACTTAAGAAGACTTCTGAATTTTTTTTTAATTCACAATTATGTTCAAAAAAAATAGAAACTTCGTTGGCTTCAGCCTCAATTAAATAATGACTTCCTTTAAAATAGTTTTGTTTGATTTTGACTTTTAATTTTCCAGATTTAACTATTTTTAATTGGTGAGGAAATAATAAAATTGTTTCGTCTGAACTTTCAACTTCAATTAATTGAGATACTTTAAGTTCGTTAACATCACCAAAAAGGGAAGCTACATATTTAGTATTTGGATTATTAAATAACTGATCTGATTTTTCTTTAATGACTATTTTTCCGGCATTTAAAACAATTGTTTCGTCTGCAAATGATAATGAATCTGAACTGTCATGTGTGGCAACCAAGCAAGTTATTTCTTTCGATTTTAGATAGGAAAATAGTTTTCTTCGCAGCGAATTTTTTCTAAAATTGTCAATTTGGCTAAAGGGTTCGTCTAATAATAACAATTCAGGTTCTAGAGCCAGAACTTTTGCTAAGGCCACTCTTTGCTGCTGACCTCCACTTAGAAATTTAGCTTTTACATTAGAATATTCTGTCATTTCAACAATTTCTAATAATTCGCTTATCCGACTTTGTTTTTTTTCTGGATAGATATTAGAAAGGTATTTTCCAACATTTTCTGCAACGGTGATAAAAGGCATCAAATCAAAATCTTGGGCTAAGTATTTCATGAAGGGCATTCCGGGTACTAAATGAAATTTTGGACCTAAAACTTCGTTGCTATTCCAAAATATCTGGCCTTCATCTAAATCATATAAGCCGTAAATTAATTTTAACAGTGTACTTTTCCCACATCCGCTTTCGCCAATAATGGCAATATTTTGTCCTTTACTAACTGAAAAGCCGATGTTTTTTATGACTTTATTTTTGTCATAACTAAAAGTAATATTTTCGACTTGAAGCATATAATTGAAATTAAATTAAAAACTAAGTTTTCATTTCGGGCATCCAAAAATGCTTTTCAAAATCTACAATTTGATTTTCTCTCACTTCGATTCCCTCGCTTTCTAAAAGTTGTTGCATCAAATTGGTGCCATCAAAATGATGTTTTCCGGTTAGAAGTCCGCTTCTATTAACTACACGATGGGCAGGGACATCTTCTAAATTATGGGAAGCGTTCATCGCCCAGCCAACCATTCGCGCTGAGCGGGCAGCACCAAGTACCTTTGCAATTGCGCCATAAGAAGTCACTTTTCCATACGGAATTTGGCGAGCTACTTCATAAACTCTTTCAAAAAAATTATCGTTTTTAGTAGGCATTTTTAGATCCAAAGAGTATTTAAAAGTTTGAAAAAAGCAACCAATGAAATCAATCCCGTGATACTTCCTATAATATAATTTCCGTTTTTTATCAAGTAATCACTCTTACTTTGGTGATTCTTAAAATACAGAATGTACAAATAAAAAACGGTAAACGAACCTATTACAACACCTGAAACAAACAAATATTCAAACAGTGAATTGAAGTAAAAAAGTCCATAAGTAGACAAAGTAACGCTCACAAATACATAAAATGGAATTGGAAATAGATTTAAAGCGGAAAGTAACATTCCAAGAAAAAAACGATTCGATTTACTGTGCATTTTAATTTCTTGCTTTGCTTTTTTGGGTTTTCTAGCGCTCCAAAAAAGAAATGTTGTAATTGATAAAAATAGAAGTAAACCAATTTCTTGAAGTAATGTTATTATGTCTTGCCGGCTATTAATAAATTTTGCAAATTGAATTGCGATATACGTTTGAAAAAAAACAGTAACTGTTGCTCCTATTGCAAAAGAAATAGCTTCATTTCTTCCGTCAACTACGCTCACTTTTGCTGCAGTCATATTGATTAAACCGGGCGGCAAAATCCCTAAAGCAGCTATTGTAAAACCTAATATGAGTGGCAATAAAAAGTCCAAATTATTTAATTTTAAAACGAATATACGTAATCGCTTTATTAATTTCTAAATATTGTTTTTCATAAAATGTCTGTAAACTAGTAACTTCTTCTGGGCTTCCTTCATTTACATAAACATTGTGATTGGAATAAATTACCTCGTGACCTTCACCGTGTAATAATCCTAATGTATAACCGTGCATGAATTCACTATCGGTTTTAAGGTTGATAATTCCCTCTGGTTTAAGCACTTTTTTATACAATTTCAAGAATTCAGAATTCGTCATTCTGTGTTTGGTACGCTTGTATTTTATTTGAGGATCTGGGAAAGTAATCCAAATTTCGTCTACTTCATTTTCATTAAAAATATGGTTAATTAATTCGATTTGAGTTCGAATAAAAGCCACATTTGTTAAGCCAGTATCAACAGCAGTTTTAGCTCCACGCCAAAAACGAGCCCCTTTTAGATCAATTCCGATAAAGTTTTTATTAGGATATTTCTCTGCCAAACCAACAGAATATTCCCCTTTTCCGCATCCTAATTCTAAAACAATTGGATTGTTGTTTTTAAAATAATCTATATTCCATTTTCCTTTTAATGAAAATTGGTCGGTAACCACTTGTTCTCTTGTAGGTTGGAAAACATTACCAAATGTATCATTTTCTTTAAACCTTTTTAACTTGTTTTTGCTTCCCACAGTTTGCTGTATTTTTTTGCAAAATTAAGTAATAAAATAGGATAAAAATAGATTTTAAGAATCTAATTCGGCACACTTTTGAAGGGTAAAAGAAAATTGAGATCCTTTTCCAAGTTCACTTTCTATAATTATTTTTTCGTTGTGTGCTTCAATAATATGTTTCACTATGGCCAATCCAAGTCCTGAGCCACCAACATTTCTTGAGCCACTTTTGTCAACTCTAAAAAATCGTTCAAACAATCTTGGAATATGTTTAGCATCAATCCCTTCACCATTATCTCTAATGTCTATTTGAATTCGATTGTTAATTTCTTCAAATCCAATTTCTGTTGAGCCTCCGGTTTTTCCATATTTTATAGAATTTTCTATCAGATTGGTAACTACTTGTTGAATTTTTTCGTAATTACCTAATACAAAAATAGGCTTGGTATATTTATCGTCAAATGTCATTAGGATGTCCTTTTTATTGGCTTTCATTTCCAATAAATCCATTACATTCTGAATGAGAGGAATAATATCAAAAGGCGCCATAGTAATGGGTTCGTCGGATATTTCTAGTTTAGAAATAGTGTCTAAATCTTCAACAATATAAATTAATCTGTCTACACCGTTTAACGCTCTAGCCAAGTATTTTTTTCTGATGGTTTTGTCTTTCATTCCTCCATCTAGTAATGTTGAAACGTAACCTTGAACGGTAAAAAGTGGGGTTTTTAATTCGTGGGAAATATTTCCTAGAAATTCTCTACGGTATTCTTCACGAACTTTTAAAGCTTCGATTTCTAATTTTTTATCGGAAGCAAATTTAGAAACTTCTTGAGAAATCAAATTTAAATCGGTTGCTGAAGATTTATTAATAATAGTTGTTGATTCCAAAAAGGAAAAGTCATCGTAAATCTTTTTAACCTTTCGGAAGATAAAAAGTTGGACTTTAATGGTTAATAACACAAAAGAACTAAGTGCAACTAAAACTGCAAAAATGAAGCAAAATAAAAAGGAGAACTGATGAAAAAAATAGGTTAAAATTCCTACAAGCACTGTTGCAAAAAATGTTATTTGCAGTGCCGTAATAAATGCAAACCGAAAAGTTTCTTTGTTTTTTAAATTCATTTATACTTCAAACTTGTAGCCTACTCCTTTTATGGTTTTAAAAAAATCGTCACCAATTTTTTCTCTTAATTTTCTAATATGAACATCAATAGTTCTGCCTCCAACGACCACATCATTTCCCCAAACTTTATCTAAAATTTCTTCTCTTTTAAATACTTTTCCAGGTTTAGTTGCTAATAAATAAAATAATTCAAACTCTTTTCGAGGTAATACAATTTCAATATTGTCTTTTACTATTTTATATTCTTCGCGATTTATTTCTATTCCTCCTACATTTAGTGTTTCAGAATCTTTTTCGGTTTCTTTTAAGCGTCTTAGAAGCGCTTTTACTTTACTAACTAATAATTTTTGCTTGATAGGTTTGGTTATATAATCATCGGCACCGGCATCAAAACCTGCCACCTGCGAATAATCTTCGCTTCTAGCAGTTAGAAAAGTGATAATTACATTGCTTAATTCTGGAATTTTACGAATGTTCTCACACGCTTCCATACCGTCCATTTCTGGCATCATAACATCCATGATGATTAAGTGAGGAAGTGTTTTTTTTGCTTTTGCAATAGCATCTCTACCATTTATAGCAGTAGAAATTTGGTAGCCTTCTTGAGATAAATTATATCCTACAATTTCTAGGATATCTGTATCATCATCAACTAATAGAATTCGAATGTCTTTCTTCTTCATAATGCAAAATTAAGTCATTAATTAATATAAATGTAAATATAAAACAAATCAAAAATACAATTAATAGTAATATATTTTAGTGATGATTTGGTAACACTAAAAAAACAATTCATTAATATTGGGGATTTCATCTAATTCCAAAAAAAAGCCCTGCAATGCAGGGCTTTTTATAAAGAATACTATAAATTATCTTTTGATTACTCGGAAAGATTTAGTGATTTCTCCTTGTTTTAAAACTAAGATGTACATTCCAGATTGGTAGTTAGTTCCAAATTCTTGATTGTTAACATCGTTATAATTCAATTTATGAGATTCTACTACTCTTCCTGTTAAATCATAAGCATTCAAACTTACATCATCTGTACTTGCAGATTCAAAACTTAATCTGAAGCTAGTGCTGAATGGGTTTGGATATGATTTTAAAGAAGCATTATCCATCAAGTTTATATCTGTTGATAATGTACCTGTTAAACCTGTAAAAGCACCATCTGTAAAATCAGCACCTGTTAAAGCGATAGAACTAGTCGCTGGTCTATAATCTAAACCAGTGTATACTGTTCCAACTGCATCGTATGGTCTTGTCAAAATATTAGTACTTGGAATAGCTGTAGCTAAACCAGTATTATTTGAAAGAGTAGTAAACCAATTAGCCATATCTAAAGCTGGTGTAGGATGATTTCCAGTGGTATTGATAAAAGCTATCTTAGATGCGGTTGCGATTCCGGCTAAAATATTATTTTTAAATACTAGCGAACCATTGGCTACGTTAGTTTCAGAACCTCCGTTTGGCGCACTTCCTGAATTATCAATGTGAAGCCCTTCTACGTAATCTAAAAATATAGAATTACATATTTTAAGAGCTGAATTTCTTCTAATACGAGCAGCTCTTTTATATGATCCTGCTGGATAAGTTCCTCCACCTATTGTTGTTCTGTATGCTGGACCAACCATTGTTACATTTGAAAAAAGCGCAGAAGTAAGTGGCAATGAAATATCTCCCGATGCATTGTTATCAGACTCAAAACCTTCTGAAGTTGAAGCCCCAGATGCAGCAGACCATGTAGCATCATAAAGGCTAGGATCTCTAACTCCTAGACAAAATTGAACTTTACCACTATAACCATTATCTGTATCAAAATCATCATCAATTCCTCTGTATGCAACTAAATGCTTACAATTTACAGCACCTCCAAACCATTCGAAAGAATCGTCATTAATAAAAGAACATTGTACATAATCGATAGTTGTTCCACTACCAACAGCACCAAAAGTTAATCCGTTTATTTCATTATTAGCTGATAATAAAACTCCTCCAAATTCAATACGAACATATTTTAAAGTTCCTGAATTATCTGTATTATCAGCTACTTCGCCAAGTGAAGCATCTGCACCAAATTTCATACGATAATCAGTTGAACTAGTCGGCGCAAAACCCTCTACATTATTAAAACCACCATTTGTATTGTATATTCCTTTACCTAATAAAACAAGTCCTCCCCAATCACCAGGCTCTCTAGATCCTGCTGCTTTACCTGAAGTAAAAACGATAGGATTTGAGGCAGTACCTTGTGCGATTATTTTTGAGCCTCTTGAAATAACTAATGCGGATTTAGAAGCAGGGTCAATGTTTCCTCGAATAACTGTACCTGGTTCGATTGTTAGTGTTGCTCCGTTTACTACAAAAATTTGACCTGCTAAACTATACACGTTAGCTGCTGTCCAAGTTGTGTTTACTGAAATATCAGCACTTACTGTTACAGTTGGCGCTGAATAGTTGGCATTTTTAGGATCGAAATTAGTCCAAGAATCGGTCCACATTGGGATTGGTGCTTGAGCAAATGCTCCTCTGTAAGAAACTGGAGTTATTGTTGGACAATTCTGATATATCGCTGCGTTTGTGTCATCACAATCCGAACCTAATGTTGTAAATGAATAACCAACAGGTGGCGTTAAAGCAGTTAATACAGCAGTCCCTGAATTATAACCATCGCCATCTACATCTACATAATAAGTAGTTTGAAGTAACCCATTAAAAATTGCATCTGTAAAATCAGCACCTGTTAAAGCGATAGAACTAGTCGCTGGTCTATAATCTAAACCAGTGTATACTGTTCCAACTGCATCGTATGGTCTTGTCAAAATATTAGTACTTGGAATAGCTGTAGCTAAACCAGTATTATTTGAAAGAGTAGTAAACCAATTAGCCATATCTAAAGCTGGTGTAGGATGATTTCCAGTGGTATTGATAAAAGCTATCTTAGATGCGGTTGCGATTCCGGCTAAAATATTATTTTTAAATACTAGCGAACCATTGGCTACGTTAGTTTCAGAACCTCCGTTTGGCGCACTTCCTGAATTATCAATGTGAAGCCCTTCTACGTAATCTAAAAATATAGAATTACATATTTTAAGAGCTGAATTTCTTCTAATACGAGCAGCTCTTTTATATGATCCTGCTGGATAAGTTCCTCCACCTATTGTTGTTCTGTATGCTGGACCAACCATTGTTACATTTGAAAAAAGCGCAGAAGTAAGTGGCAATGAAATATCTCCCGATGCATTGTTATCAGACTCAAAACCTTCTGAAGTTGAAGCCCCAGATGCAGCAGACCATGTAGCATCATAAAGGCTAGGATCTCTAACTCCTAGACAAAATTGAACTTTACCACTATAACCATTATCTGTATCAAAATCATCATCAATTCCTCTGTATGCAACTAAATGCTTACAATTTACAGCACCTCCAAACCATTCGAAAGAATCGTCATTAATAAAAGAACATTGTACATAATCGATAGTTGTTCCACTACCAACAGCACCAAAAGTTAATCCGTTTATTTCATTATTAGCTGATAATAAAACTCCTCCAAATTCAATACGAACATATTTTAAAGTTCCTGAATTATCTGTATTATCAGCTACTTCGCCAAGTGAAGCATCTGCACCAAATTTCATACGATAATCAGTTGAACTAGTCGGCGCAAAACCCTCTACATTATTAAAACCACCATTTGTATTGTATATTCCTTTACCTAATAAAACAAGTCCTCCCCAATCACCAGGCTCTCTAGATCCTGCTGCTTTACCTGAAGTAAAAACGATAGGATTTGAGGCAGTACCTTGTGCGATTATTTTTGAGCCTCTTGAAATAACTAATGCGGATTTAGAAGCAGGGTCAATGTTTCCTCGAATAACTGTACCTGGTTCGATTGTTAGTGTTGCTCCGTTTACTACAAAAATTTGACCTGCTAAACTATACACGTTAGCTGCTGTCCAAGTTGTGTTTACTGAAATATCAGCACTTACTGTTACAGTTGGCGCTGAATAATTGGCATTTTTTGGATCGAAATTAGTCCAAGAATCGGTCCACATTGTTGCAGGTGCTGGTTCAAACGCACCTCTGTAAGTTGTTACAGCTATCTGAGCAGTTAGAGATAAACTGCAAAGCAAGATAATTGATAATACGTAAAAATTTTTCATTTTTATTAATTTTTAGATTTTAAACAAAAGTAAAATGACAATGTTAACATGCTATAACTTAATTGTTATAAAAACGCTATCTTTATGTTACTTAATCATTAAGAACTAGTTTAAAAAGGTCTTTTATAAAAGAGGATTATCTTTAAATTTAAAAATTGTAGGTTACATTAAATGAAAATGTAGGAGCAAATTTTGTACTCCAAAGTAAATCATCCGTTTTACTGTTATACCCATTCACGTTTTGTGAGTCCCCTGTAAGAATATTATTAATAAAAGAATTTAAACCTTCGATTTTATCTACAGTCCCTTTTACATTTTGATAATAATCTAAATCTTGTGCTAATGCATTTTGCAAGTTAAGTTTCAATTCCATCTTATTTTTAAATAATAATTTTGACACTTGAAAATCTAAAAATGTTCGCGCTTT
>ENA-OUVC01000490-OUVC01000490.1-marine-metagenome-genome-assembly--contig:-NODE-490-length-26106-cov-3.475892_pt1 | contig 26106 bp, 28 predicted proteins | sample MGYA00248622_ERZ508571 | MGnify/ENA primary metagenome ERZ508571 (study PRJEB26236, sample SAMN06267175) | marine metagenome | isolation source: Columbia River Estuary | place: USA:Columbia River Estuary... | reverse complement strand
CGAAAAATCATAATGTCCCGCTTAGGTCAGCAATTGTTGCCAGCGCAGCGATATTGCTAACTGGTGGAATAACTGCTGCAAACAGCTCAGAGACACCGCCACCTTATATTGACGCGACCGCGCTGGTAATTGACTCAACCGTTACCTACAACGTTAAAGAGCACACCATCAGCAACAAAGTAGTCACTGAAGAAACTGAAATTGAGTTTGTCACTTCTGCAACTGAAGATCCAACCATTGCGATTGGAACTGACATTGTTAAACAAGCAGGTAAAACTGGCTTAGCTGAAGTTACTTACGAACTTAAGTTAGTTGATGACAACGAAGTTACCCGCACTGAAATTGGCCGAGTGGTAACAACTGAACCAGTTGAGGCCGTTGTGATTCGCGGTACCGGAGACCCAGCCGACATTGCAGTTGCTATTAGAACTGCAGAAGGCGAGACCGGAACGAGATCTGGCAATAAGAAATATGCACAGCTCTATATCAACCAAGAATTTGGTTGGGGCGAAAAGCAATTTGCTTGCCTAGAAACTTTATGGTTCCGCGAGAGCAACTGGAATCACAAAGCTACCAACCCGACTTCTGGTGCATACGGAATTCCACAAAGCTTGCCAGGTCGCAAGATGGCTACCTTTGGAGATGACTGGAGAACCAATCCAGTTACTCAAATCAAATGGGGCGCCGACTACATCGAAGATCGCTATGACACTCCATGCGAGGCTCTTGATTTCTTCTACGATCGCAACTGGTACTAAACCACTTAATGACTGAATTCCCCGAATCAGCAGTTAATGAATCAACACTGCTTGGTGCGACCGAGATTCGTGCACTTGCTGCGTCATTGAATGCAACTCCCACAAAAAAGTTGGGACAGAACTTTGTCATTGATCCAAATACGGTTCGACGAATTGTTACTCAGGCACATGTAAGCAAAACCGATGTTGTAGTTGAAATTGGTCCGGGCCTTGGTTCGCTAACTCTGGCACTGCTTCCAAACGTGGCAAAAGTTCTAGCGGTTGAGATTGATCCAGTTTTGGCTGGCGCATTGCCATCGACCATTGCATTGCACGCACCAAATTTGCAGGGCAACCTTACGGTTATAAACGCTGACGCCATGCGAATAACCGAACTGCCAATTGCGCCAACTCATTTAGTTGCAAACTTGCCGTACAACGTTTCAGTTCCAGTCGTATTGCACTTCCTGGAAACATTTCCATCGCTCACCGAAATCTTGGTTATGGTGCAGGCTGAAGTTGCAGATCGTATGGCCGCAGTGCCAGGTAGCAAAATCTATGGTGTCCCCAGCGTCAAGATGGCTTGGTATGGCGAAGTCACTAAAGCGGGCTCAGTTGGCCGAAATGTATTTTGGCCAGCACCGAATGTTGATTCAGGTTTAGTACGACTGGTCCGCAAAGAACGCGATATTGATCCAGCACTGCGCGAACTAACTTTCACAATTGTGGACGCAGCCTTTGGGCAACGTCGTAAAACCCTTCGCACTGCGCTAGGTAGCGCCTTGGGATCACCGCAGATCGTGGAAGGTATCTTGCGCGATGCTGGTGTGGATCCTGGGCTTCGCGGTGAGCAGCTAAGCCTGCAAGATTTTGTGGCTATCGCCCAGAGTGCCAAGAAAGTAATCTAAGTCCGTGACCAAATCCGTAACCGTTCGAGTTCCTGGCAAGGTAAATGTTTACCTTGGGGTGGGACCGCGAGAGTTTTCGGGTTACCACGAACTTGCCACGATCTTTCAAGCCGTTGGAATTTACGATGAAGTCACAGTCTCGGCTGCAGATTCGCTGACCATTAGTGGCCTTGGTGCTTTTGCTGATCGAATTCCAACTGATGAAACTAACTTGGCCTGGCAAGCAGCCAAATTGGTAGCTCGTGCATGTGGCGAGGAACCAAACGTTCATATTCAAATTGATAAATCGATTCCGATTGCAGCTGGCATGGCTGGTGGCAGCGCAGATGCGGCAGCCACACTCGTGGCATGTGACACGTATTGGAACGCTGGAATCCCGCGCGATCAACTTGATGCCATGGCTGCAACTCTTGGGTCCGATGTGCCATTTATGTTGCATGGTGGTTGCGCACTTGGCGTTGGTCGTGGCGACGTGCTTTCCCCAGTAATGATTCGTGGCAGTTTTCATTGGGTCTTTGCAACTTTTGATGAAGGTTTATCTACTGCGCAGATTTATGAAAAGACCGATGAACTGCGCGGCCTGGAATTTGAAGCTGAACCAGAAGTTCCAACCGAGTTGTTAAGCGCCCTTGCTCGTGGCGATGCACCAGCGCTTGGTCGATTGCTGCATAACGACTTGCAATTAGCTGCCACAACTTCACGACCACAATTAGGTCGAGTTCTCGAGCAGGGAATTGATTATGGCGCATTGGGAGCAATAGTTTCCGGCAGCGGCCCAACCTGCGCCTTCTTGGTTCGCGATGAATCCAGTGCAATTGATTTAGTTGTTGCACTTAAAGCTTCAGGCTTAGTTGATGATGTTTTGCGCACTCACGGACCAGTTCATGGTGCGCGAGTTATCTCGACATCAAGATAATCTCCTAGACTCTCTTAAATGAGCACATCAGATGAAGTCGACCGGATTGTCGATGCTTGGCAGCAAGAGCGCCCGGATCTTGATGTTGCCCCACTACAAGTTCTAAGTCGGGTTTCCAGACTTGCTCGCCACCTCGATATCGCCAGGCGTGAAGCATTTGCGGCCAATGACTTAGAGCCAGGTGAGTTTGATGTGTTGGCTGCGTTACGCAGAACTGGAAAGCCTTACGCGTTAACACCGTCAGCTTTGATTTCGCAAAACCTTGTAACCAGCGGAACTATGACTAACCGCATCGATCGACTTGAATCAAAAAATTTAGTGGCTCGTATGCCAGATCCAACTGATGGCCGTGGCGTTTTGGTTCAACTTACCCAAGCCGGTAAGACTGCAGTTGATCGCGCGCTTGATGAATTGTTAGCTCGAGAAAAATCGCTACTAGCTACGGTGTCAAAAGCAGACCGAGAAAAGTTAGCTAATGTGTTGCGAGATATTGTTTTGCCTTTTGATGAAGAATCAGCTGGCTTAGAGAATTAACGAAAGTTAGAAAACTTAGCTTTCGTTTCTGTGGCTGATCAAGCGTGGGTTGATCTCTAGGCCTACAGCGCCATTCCAAACTAAGTTAACGAGATGTGCAATAACTTCGTCCTTTGGAGTATCCCGTTCATCTAGCCACCACTGACCGGTTAACGCAACCATTCCTACGAACATGTGGGCGTACATCGGTGCCATTTGGAATGGGAAGCCACGTAACTTGAATTCTTTGGAAAGCAATTCTTCTACTCGCTGTGCCACATCAGATAACAACGACGCAAAGCTGCCAGTTGGAGTAGTTGAAGATGAGGCAGCAGGAGAGTCACGTAACAAGATTCGGAAACCATCAGTGTTGGATTCAATGTAATCAAATAGTGCGCAAGCGGTTTGTTCCAACAGCAATCGCGGATGAACAGCCGTCAAAGCCTTGGTAATTGAGTTAAGTAAGTAAGTCATTTCGCGGTCAACCACTACTGCGTACAAACCGTCTTTTGATCCGAAGTGTTCGTAGACAACTGGCTTGGAAACATTCGCAGTGTTCGCAATTTCTTCAACAGTTACGGATTCGAATCCCTTTTCCGCAAAAAGCATGCGGCCAACTTCAACGAGCTGGGCCCGACGTTCATGACCTGTCATGCGAACTCGGTCAGCATCAGACACGCGGGAACGCCCGGATAGATCCAGGTCGTTTTCGTGATCGTGTGTGATTGCCACAGAAATTCCTTTGTCTGATGTGCTCGCTTTTAGGATACCGCGTACGCAATTGGTCACTTGCTCTTGCGCAAATGGGTACGAAGGTGTGCGAAATCCTATTCGTTTTGGGAATCTTGCCCCTTGGCGAATAAGATTTGCAGGCAGGCCAAGGGATACCGCGGTCCGCATTCCCGGATCGTCTAATGGCAGGACAGCACTCTTTGGAGGTGCTTATCGTGGTTCGAATCCACGTCCGGGAGCAAGTTTGAAACAGTAAACTAGGTATGTGAAACCAACGGGCGCGCAAACTTCTCAGCCCGCCGCAGTTATTGTCCTAGCTGCCGGGGCTGGCACCCGAATGAAATCCACAAAGCCAAAAGTCCTGCATGAAGTCTTAGGGCTGACTTTGTTAGACCACGTACTCCACGCGGCCTCAGATTTATCTGCCAAAAAGACTTTGGTAATTATTGGCCACGGTCGAGACCAGGTGCAAGATCATCTAACCAAGGCACATCCTGCAGTTGTGACTGCGGTACAGGATGAGCAAAACGGCACGGGTCACGCGGTCAAGATTGCACTTGATGCACTTGGGGAGTTAACTGGCCCAGTCTTAGTACTAGCCGGTGACACACCGCTTCTTACAACCTCGGACATGCAATTAACTCTTGATGCCCTTGCTGGGAAATCTGCAGCAGTGTTAACTGCACATCTAACTGATGCAACGGGCTATGGTCGCATAGTTCGTAGCGCCAGTAATGATTTTGAAAAAATCGTTGAGCACCGAGATGCAAGTGATTCCGAATTACTCCTCACCGAAGTTAATTCAGGCGTCTACGCATTCGACGCAAAGTTACTGCGCGAAAGTCTTGCAAAGCTAACGACGAATAATTCCCAAGGCGAACAGTACTTAACAGACGTACTTGGAATCTTGCGAAGTGAAGGTCATGAAGTTTCTGCGATTGCAACTTCAGAAGAAAACATTCTTGGTGTGAACGACCGTCGCCAACTTGCTGATGCTGGCGCAATTCTGCGAAACCGCATCAACAATGAATGGATGATGGCTGGCGTGACCATGGTGGATCCAAGCTCAGTTTGGATTGATCGCACTGCAGTTCTTGAATCAGACGTGACTCTTTTGACCAATGTTTCGATTACTGGCGCCAGCACGATTCGCGGCGGGGCAACAATTGGTCCAGATTGTTCACTGCATGACACTGTTGCTGATCATTGCGCAACTGTGATTCGAACAACTTCAAACGGCGCAGTCATTGGTGAAGGCGCAAATGTTGGCCCGTACACCTACCTCCGCCCAGGCACAGTTCTTGGAGCTGGCGCTAAAGCTGGCGGCTTCGTTGAGATGAAGAATGCAAACCTCGGAGTCAATGCCAAAGTCCCACACCTTTCTTACGTAGGAGATGCCACGATCGGCGAAGGCACCAACATTGGGGCTGCCACAGTATTTGTGAATTACGACGGCCAAGAAAAGCACCACACTCAAGTCGGCAGCCATGTTCGGATCGGCAGCGACACCATGTTGGTTGCGCCACTGGTCATTGGCGATGGTGCTTACACGGCCGCTGGTTCAGTAATTACTGAAGATGTGCCCGCTGGTTCCATGGCTGTTGGTCGGGCGCGTCAACGCAACATTGTCGATTGGGTGCTTCGACGTAGACCCGGTAGCGACTCGGCTAAGGCCGCACTGGCAGACTCATCCCATAAGAACTCCAAGTAAAGGAACATAGATGACTGGCATCACGCAGAACAATGCAAAGCGGATGGTTCTTATCGCAGGCCGGTCACACCCTGAATTAGCGCAAGCCGTAGCTGACAACCTTGGTGTTGAACTAGTTCCTACTCGGGCTTACAACTTTGCAAATGGCGAAATCTTTGTTCGCTTCGAAGAATCAATTCGTGGTTGCGATGTCTTCGTACTACAGACACACACAGCACCAGTTAACGAATGGATCATGGAGCACTTGCTTATGGTCGATGCCCTAAAACGCGCTTCTGCAAAGCGAATCACAGTTGTAGCTCCGTTCTATGGATACGCTCGCCAAGATAAAAAGCATGCAGGTCGCGAACCGATCTCAGCTCGTTTGATGGCAGATCTTTTTGCAACTGCTGGGGCAGATCGTTTGATGAGTGTGGATCTTCACACTGCTCAAATTCAAGGTTTCTTTGACGGACCGGTTGATCACTTGTTTGCACTTCCGATTCTTGCCGCGCACGTAGGTCGCACTGTTGATCGCGACAAGATCACCGTCGTATCTCCAGATGCTGGTCGCGTGCGTGTGGCTGAACGATGGACTGACATCTTGAGCGCACCACTTGCGATCATGCACAAACGTCGCGATCCAGATGTACCAAACGAAGCCAAGGTCCTTGAAGTAGTTGGTGACGTTAAGGGTCGCATCTGCGTTGTAGTTGACGACATGATCGATACCGGTGGCACCATCGTTAAGGCGTCTGAAGCTCTATTTGAAAATGGCGCATCCGATGTAATCGTTACTGCGACCCACGGAATCTTCTCGTCACCTGCAGCCCAGCGCTTGCAGGATTCAGGTATTCGCGAAGTGATCGTGACTGACACGCTTCCGATTCCACCGGAAAATCAATTCGCAAACCTAACAATTCTTCCGATTGCGCCATTGCTGGCTCGAGCCATCAAGGAAGTATTTGATGAAGGTTCAGTTGCCAGCTTGTTCGACCACGTCGGAGTCTAAGAACTCCCGTTAAATCAAGGTCGTATAAGTCAAGTAATCTCGCTCGTTTTGGCCTTGGGTACTGACCTGGGCTAACCTAGGGATGCTCCTCGGCGAGGGCCCTAAAAAGCCGTAATCGACGAAGGTCCGTTGTGGAGCTATCCATAAATGACCTAGTACGAGGAGAAATAAATGAGTGACGCATTAGTCGCAGAAGCCCGTTCAGATTTTGGTAAGGGCGCAGCACGTCGCCTTCGCCGTGACGGCAAAGTTCCAGCAGTGGTTTACGGGCACGGAATTGCTCCAATCCACATCGCCCTGGATGCACATAACTTGAGACTTACTCTTCGCAAGAAAGTAACTTCTCTTGACATCGTCCTTAACGGAAAGACTGAAACCGTTGCACCTCGCGACCTTCAGATTGATCCAGTTACTCGTGGCATCGAACACGTTGACTTGGTTTACGTAACCGCAGCCGAAGCAGCTACTTTAGCTCGCGATGCCGCTGAATCACATGCACGTCAAGAAGCAGACGCTGCAGCCGCAATCGCACTTGCAGAGACAAAGGCTGCAGCTCGCGCTGAAGCTGAAGCTTCAACTGGTGCACCAGCTGCTGAAGCAGGCGCAGATTCTGGCAGTAGCGATAACGCCAGCAGCGATGCACCTGCAGAGGAATCTGCAGAGTAAGACCGTGTCAGATAACGGTGCGTGGCTTGTAGTGGGACTCGGTAACCCGGGTCCCACTTACGCATCTACGCGCCACAACATCGGTGCCATGGTTATCGATGAACTGGTTTCACAGAATTCTGAAAAGTTAACCAGACATAAAAGAGCACTTGCTGATGTTTGTGAAACCCGAATCAGTGGTGCGCAAGTAGTTTTAGTTAAACCACTTTCTTACATGAATGAATCTGGCGGCCCAGTAAAGGCACTAGCGAAGTTTTACAAAATTGCGCCCGAGCAAATTATCGTGCTGCACGATGAACTGGATATTCCACTTGCCGCAATCCGGGTAAAGCTTGGCGGTGGTGACAACGGCCACAATGGTTTGAAATCAATTCGTTCGGCTATGGGAAGCGGAGATTGGTTCCGCGTACGTCTAGGTATTGGCCGGCCACCAGGTCAGCAAGATCCCGCAGACTTTGTATTAAGAAACTTTGCCAGCTCCGAAAGTGCCGAAGTTGAAATTTTGAAGTCCCAAGGCTGTGAAGCAGTATCAGCCTTGATTACCAAAGGCTTGATCGAAACGCAGAATTTGTATAACTCATGAATGATCATGAGTTAGCTCGCAAACTTGCTCGGGAAACTGGAACTCTACTAATTGGTTTACGAAACCATGCTGCGAGTTTGTCCGGAGGCGAAGACGAAACCCATTCAGTTTTGGCCGAAGAAGTTCTCGGTAGCGAAGGCGATCGAGTTGCACATGATTACCTCATGGAACAGTTTTCGATCCATAGACCAACAGATGTAGTGCTCAGTGAAGAAGGCGACTTAGAAGTTGCTCGACTTGATGCCAAGCGAGTTTGGATAATTGACCCACTTGATGGCACTGCGCAATATTCAACTGGTGGTGAGGACTTCGCAGTTCACATTGCGCTTTGGGAAGCTAGTTCACCGAATCCAAGCCAAATCAGCGCGGCTAGTTTGGCCGTTCCAGCACGCAAAGAACTTTGGTCAATGGATGAACCGGTCCAGCGCTACCAACCTGTTGGTGCCCCAATTCGAATTTTGGTATCCCGTAGCCGGCCGCCGCGTGAGCTACCCGCAGTAATCAAAAAACTTGAAGAAACTTTTCCGCAGCGAGGCGGGGTAGAAGTAATCCCAATGGGATCAGTTGGCGCAAAAGTCGGTGCCATCTTGGCTGACAAAGCAGATGTCTATTTCAACTCTGGTGGATTCTATGAATGGGATTTGGCTGCGCCATTAGGTATTGCAGTTCACAACGGACTTTCGGTCTCTGACTGCAGTGGCAATCCAATTGAACTAAACAAAGTGAACTTGAAAGTAAAAGACATTTTGATTTGTCGCCCTGAGCTAACTGCGACCATAGTTGATGCTCTGGAAACTAAATGACACTTAAGTTGATTAGCGATGCCATCGCTAACGATCAGATAGTTCAAGGCGCACTATCGGACCTGGAATCAGGGTTAAAGGTTCGATTAGCAGTAACCAAGAGTGCGATTCCATACGTTAGTGCAACTGTTGCTAAAACTCGCCCAGTAGTTTTGATTGCAGCAACTGAAAGAGCCGCGCAAGATTTAGCAAACTCGCTTAGAGATTTTGTGCCGGAAGAAAACATTGCAGTATTTCCAGCTTGGGAAACTTTGCCGCATGAACGACTTAGTCCCAGCAGCGACACGGTTGGAAGACGCATGGCAGTCTTGCGCCGGCTTGCTCATCCAAAAGAAGTTGCTCCGATCAAGGTCCTGGTCACAAGCGCTCGAGCATTCATCCAACCCATCGTGGCTGGGCTTGGCGATGTCCCGGCGCTAAAGATTTCAACTGGAGATGACTTCTCATTAGAAAAACTCGTGACTGAGCTTTCGCGCCTGGGATTTGATCGAGTTGACCTAGTTGATCGTCGGGGTCAGTTCGCAGTGCGCGGTGGCATTGTTGATCTCTTTCCACCAGCTCTAGAGCATCCATTACGCGTTGAGTTCTGGGGTGACACGGTCGAAGAGATTCGCGCATTTTCAATTGCCGATCAACGCTCACTTGGAATTGCGGTAGATCAGATTTTTGCGACAGCTTGTCGGGAACTCTTAATCACTGATGACGTGGCAGCAAAAGCAGCAAGTCTGATCGGTTCACACCCAGAGTTATCCGAAATGCTGGAAAAGATAGCGGCCGGAATCGCAGCTGAGGGAATGGAAAGTTTGATTCCAGTTCTGGTTCCAAAGCTGGAAATGCTTATCGATGTAATCGACGCTAAGTCCGTGATTATCGAAGCTGAACCAGAACGCTTAGAAACTAGAGCTCATGAATTAGTTTCAACCAGCGCTGAGTTTTTAGAGGCATCGTGGAGTAATGCAACCGCCGGAAATGTTTCACCAATTGACTTAGAGGCAAGTGCGTTTCGGGATTATCGAGAACTTCGAGATGAAAGCAATTCGCACGCTTGGCTTGGGCTAACAACTTTGGCTGGACCGACAGACGAGTCACCAAATATTGAAGCTACTCCTGACTACCGTTCCAAAATCGAAGACTTCGTTGCAGACATTCGCACTTGGTGGAAAGCCGGATCGCGGGTTGCAGTTTCCATGGCTGGACATGGATCAACCGAAAGATTAGTTGCGACTTTGATGGAGTTAGGAATTCCAGCTCGGCAGACTGAAGAACTAACGGTTGACTTAAAAGATGAAGTCATTGAAGTAACCGTTGGTCATCAAGAATTTGGAATTCAAGTGAATTCAGCCGGATTTGTTCTGGTTACTGAAGTTGATTTATTCGGAAGTCGAGATGCCTCGAAAGAAAACAGATCATTACCAAGTAAGCGACGAGTTGTAATTGATCCATTAACTCTCAAAAGCGGTGATTTTGTAGTTCATGAACAACATGGTGTTGGAAAATACATCGAAATGTCGCAACGAACAGTTGCAAATGCAACGCGAGAATATCTAGTTATTGAATACGCAGCCAGTAAGCGTGGGCAACGCGGGGATCGACTTTACGTTCCAAGTGATCAACTAGATCAAGTGACCAGATACGTAGGTGGGGAAGCACCATCCCTTAATCGCCTTGGTGGTGGGGATTGGGCTGCGACTAAGTCTCGGGCACGTCGAGCAGTCAGACAGATTGCTGGCGAATTGATTCGCCTGTACGCAGCCCGCATGGCAAGTAAAGGCTTTGCTTTCTCACCGGATAGTCCTTGGCAACGCGAACTAGAAGACGCCTTTGAGTATGTCGAAACCCCAGATCAACTTGTAACGATTGATGAAGTTAAGCGGGACATGGAAAATGACGTTCCAATGGACCGATTGGTCTGTGGCGATGTGGGTTATGGAAAAACCGAAATCGCAGTGCGTGCTGCGTTTAAGGCAGTGCAAGATGGCAAGCAAGTCGCCATCTTGGTTCCAACAACTTTGTTAGTTCAACAACACTTTGAAACGTTCTCCCGTCGATACGCCCAATTCCCAGTCAAGTTAGCTGCGCTTTCCCGGTTTCAAACCGATGCTCAAGTTCGCGAAGTCATAAGTGGGATCACAGATGGTTCGATAGATATGGTGATTGGCACGCATCGCCTGTTTAATCCAGAAGTCCGCTTCAGAGATCTTGGTTTAGTGATTGTTGACGAAGAGCAAAGATTTGGTGTTGAACATAAAGAACATCTAAAGGCACTTCGAACAAATGTCGACATGCTAACTATGTCGGCAACTCCAATTCCGCGAACTCTCGAAATGGCCGTTACTGGGCTACGCGAAATGTCCACGATTCAAACGCCACCAGAAGAACGTCACCCAGTTTTAACCACAGTTGGCCCATACGATGAAAAATTCATTACAGCTGCGATTCACCGAGAACTAATTCGTGAAGGCCAAATCTTCTTTGTTCACAATCGCGTGGAAAGCATAAATCGAGTAGCAAGCAAGTTAGCTGAGCTAGTTCCTGAGGCTCGCATTGCAGTTGCTCATGGTCAGATGAATGAAACTTTGTTAGAACAGATCATCGTTGACTTCTGGGAACACAAGTACGACATTTTGGTTTCGACCACAATCATTGAAAGCGGCTTAGACATTCCAAATGCCAATACCTTGATCGTGGATAGAGCTGACACATTTGGGTTGTCGCAACTGCATCAATTGCGTGGTCGAGTAGGACGCAGTCGGGAACGAGGCTATGCCTATTTCTTGTATGCACCGGATAAACCATTAAGCGAAAATGCCCACGATCGACTTTCCACAATTGCCGCACATACTGACCTGGGATCTGGCATGGCTGTTGCTATGAAGGATTTGGAAATTCGCGGTGCTGGAAACTTACTGGGTGGCGAACAAAGTGGCCACATTGCTGATGTTGGTTTTGATCTTTACGTTCGTTTAGTCAGTGAAGCGGTCGAAGAAGTTAAAACCGGTGGCGCCGCAATTGTTGAAGACGTAGTGAAAGTTGAGTTGCCAGTGGACGCCCACTTGCCACACACCTACGTACCTGAAGAGCGACTTCGCCTTGAGGCTTACCGACGTCTGGCTGATGCCAGAACCAATGAAGATGTAACAGGAGTAGTTGAGGAGCTGGCTGACCGATACGGTTCGATGCCGGCGCCTGTAGAAACTTTGGTTTCGATCGCCCGCTTGCGAGTCTCGTTGCAGGCAGTTGGCATTACTGAAGTGATTGCCACATCAAGCCATGTGAAGTTTTCCCCAGTGGAACTTCCAGAATCCAAAGCATTGAGATTAAACCGGCTGTATCCAGGATCAGTGATAAAGCCCGCAACTCGTACCATTGTTGTGCCTCGACCTAAGGGTGCTTTGATTGGCTCTGCTAGCCAGGCAGCAGATATTGACCTTGTGGAATGGGTTAATACCTGGGTGTCATCAGTAGTTGCATCTTCCTAATAAAATTAGAAGGTTGGTTCTTGAAAGGAACATCTGTGAAACTTCGTTTGGTTGCAACTTTGGTTCTCGGCGTTGCAGTTTTAACCGGATGCTCCGATTCGCCAAAACTTGCAGGTAGCGCCGTTGTAGTAAATGGCAAAGTTATTCCAGCCTCAGCAGTAGCAGAGCGCGTCGACAAAGTTCGCGCCCAAATTCAAATTACCGATCCTTCACTTATCAGCGAAGTTCCAAGTTTGATTCAGATCAATCAGCGCGCGGTAGATCACTTTGTTCGGGTATCACTTTTTGAAGAAGTTGTTGCGCGCGAGGGAATCAAAGTTACTGAACGCGATGTAGCTGCGTACCGAGATGAAGTATTTGCGCAATACGCAAAAGAATCCGTCGAAGCCCAGCTAGTTTCCCAAAACGCGGTACCAGCAGAAGACGTCGAAGGCTTTATGTACGAAGTTATGGTGCAGCGCATTCTGATGGAGAAACTTGCTCCAGGTGCAGACAACCAAACTCAATTCTTAGCAATGACTGAGTATTTAACAGCTTTGAGTGAAGAGCTTGGCGTGGAATTGAATCCAAGGTTTGGTAAATGGGATCCAAGTAATCTCATCAGCACACCAGGTGATGAAACTTTGTCAGTCCCACTACCAATCTCACTGGGTTAATAAAAAATGACTTCACCTGTAGAACAACTTGTCCAGGTGATGGACCAACTTCGAAGTCCAGGGGGTTGTCCTTGGGATGCCGAACAAACTCACGAGAGTCTGGCGCGCTACTTACTCGAAGAAACCTATGAAGCCCTAGAGGCAATGGATCAAGGTGACTTGGGTTCACTGCGCGAAGAACTGGGCGACTTGCTTTTGCAGGTTGTGTTCCATGCCCGGATTGCTCAAGAATCTGACCCCACCTTCTCGCTAGATGCAATCGCACAAGGTGTTGTCGACAAGTTAGTGCGACGTCATCCACACGTGTTTACTGACTTAGTTGTCACAACAAATGAAGAACTTGAAGCTAACTGGGCAAAGATTAAAGAAGAAGAGAAACAGCGTGAATCGGTTACCGATGGCGTGCCACAGGCTATGCCAGCACTTCAACTTGCTACCCAGCTGATTTATCGGGCCCGAAAAAGTGGTGTTGTCGCAGGAGATTCACAAGTTAAAGAATCTTTACGTGATGTCATTGGCGAAGTTAACCAAGAACAGATTGCGGCCTTGCTAGTGGCTTCCGTTGAACTTGCGCGTGAGGCAGACATCGATGCCGAGTCAGTTTTGCGCGCCGAAATGATGCGCTATCGCAGCCGAGTCAGGGAATCTGAAGGCCTTTAAGTAACGGTTTTTCAGACACTAAATCAAAATCGGTAGACTTTATCCAACGGCGGGGAAGCCTCGCATGTAACGCCAAAGAATCTATTGGAGTAATCCTGTGTCAAGTATTTCTGATGTTAGAGCCCGCGAAATTCTAGATTCCCGTGGCAATCCAACGGTTGAAGTTGAAGTCACGCTTGACGATGACAGTGTTGGTCGAGCAGCAGTTCCATCTGGTGCTTCAACTGGAGCTTTCGAAGCAGCTGAATTACGCGATGGCGATGAGCGCTACTTAGGTAAAGGCGTAATCAAGGCAGTCATCGCAGTAGAAGACGAAATCATGCCGGCTGTGATTGGCTTCGATGCCACCGACCAAAGATTTATTGACGACACCATGATTGCCCTTGATGGCACTCCAAATAAAGGCCGCCTAGGTGCGAACGCAATTCTTGGCGTATCTATGGCAGTTGCCAAAGCCGCCGCACAATCTGCTGGCCTACCTTTGTATCGCTACATCGGCGGACCTAATGCCCACGTACTTCCAGTTCCAATGATGAACATCATTAACGGTGGCGCACATGCAGATAGCGATGTTGACTTCCAAGAATTCATGATTGCTCCAGTTGGCGCAGACTCATTTCATGACGCGCTAAGAATGGGTGCTGAGGTTTACCACTCACTTAAGAGTGTTTTGAAATCAAATGGACTTTCAACTGGTCTTGGCGATGAAGGTGGCTTTGCACCTAACTTGCCAAGCAATCGCGCGGCACTTGAACTTATTTCTGAAGCGATCACTAAAGCTGGATTCAAATTAGGTTCTGAAGTTGCCCTAGCAATGGATGTGGCAGCCACGGAATTCTATAAAGATGGTAATTACCATGTCGAAGGCACTGCTCGTTCAACCGAAAAAATGATTGAACTATACGCCCAGTTGGTGAAAGACTTCCCAATCGTTTCAATTGAAGATCCACTAGCTGAAGATGACTGGGATTCCTGGGTGCATTTCACATCAGTAATGGGTGACCAAATTCAAATCGTTGGTGATGATCACTACGTAACAAACACTGAGCGCATTGCAAAGGGCATTGAACTTAAGTCTGCAAATGCACTTTTGGTAAAGGTAAATCAAATCGGAACTCTTACCGAAACTGCAGAGTCCGTTGAAATGGCGCATCGTGCTGGCTTTGCCACAATGATGAGCCATCGTTCAGGTGAAACTGAAGACACCACGATTGCCGATCTTGCAGTGGCATTTAACTGCGGTCAAATCAAGAGTGGTGCACCAGCACGTTCGGATCGGGTAGCGAAGTACAACCAGTTACTGCGTATCGAAGAAGATCTTGATGAAACGGCACGATACGCCGGACTGAGTGCATTCCCTCGTTTCAAGGGCTAAGCACGGCACAATTAAGACGTGGCACCTTCTCCGAGAATAAACGCCCGCGCAATTGCAATGATTCTTGCGGGCGTTTTTGTCATGCTGACTTTAGCTGTTCCACTTCGCGCTTTGATTCAAGAACGACGCGAAATTAAAGACTTAGAACAACAAGTTGTTTCACAACAGGCCAAGATTGATGAATTGAAAAGCCGACAGGCAAGACTTTCTGATCCGGCTTATTTACAGGCACTGGCTCGGGAACGACTTAACTATGTATTCCCAGGCGAAATCGGATTTGTAGTTCTTGACGAAGAGACCAGCACTGCCATCGAAGGAGTTTCGGGAGCGTTAGTGCCAAACGACGATTCCGCTTGGTACTCAAAACTTTGGACTAGTGCCAAGCTTGCAGATAACCCGCCACCAGCTGATGACCCGCTAGTTGTGCAGTCCGACGATCTGCCTCAGTAAACATATGCTTACCCCAGAAGATTTCGCGTCAGTACGTGCCCAACTCGGACGAGACCCAAGAAGTGTCATCGAAGTTGCACATCGCTGTTCGTGCGGTCAGCCTGATGTTCTTAAGACTTCGCCCCGCTTGGACGACGGCACTCCATTTCCAACGCTGTATTACATGACGTGCCCCAAAGCCACTGGCGCAATTGGCACACTGGAAGCAAATGGCGTGATGAAAGAATTGGCCGATGCAATTGCAGCGGATCCAGAACTTGCTGCACAATACGAAGCAGCGCACGAAATCTACTTAGCGCAACGCGAAGCGATAGAGCATGTGGAAGAGATTGCAGGAATAAGCGCGGGCGGAATGCCAACGCGCGTGAAGTGCTTACATGTTTTGATCGGACATTCACTGGCAGCTGGTCCTGGAGTAAATCCACTAGGTGACATGGCACTGGCTATGTTGAAAGACTGGGGACAGACCGGACCTTGCGGAGGTGATGACATTGAGAGTGGCAGCAATTGATTGCGGCACAAATTCGATCCGACTTCTGATTGCCGATGTCGAAAACGGAAAACTGACCGATGTTGTGCGAACTATGGTTATCGTCCGCTTGGGTGAAGGCGTAGATAAAACTGGAGAGTTCTCTCAAGCTGCATTGACGAGAACTTTTGCAGCTATCGATACCTACGCAGCCTTAATCACAGAACACAATCCTGAACTTGTGCGTTTCGTGGCGACCAGCGCAAGTCGTGATGTATCAAATCGTGCTGAGTTTGTTGATGGAATTGTGGCAAGACTTGGAATTGAACCAGACATCATCAGTGGTGACGAAGAAGCAGCGCTTTCTTTCTTGGGAGCAACCGCAGATCTACTTAATATTGAGTCAGCACCAACTGCGCCTTACCTTGTTATTGATATCGGCGGTGGGTCAACTGAGTTTGTACTTGGAACAACAAAGCCAACAGCAGCAATTAGCACCAACGTAGGTTGTGTGCGAATGACTGAGCGTCACTTGGTTAGTGACCCAGCAACACCAGAACAAATCGCAGCTGCAACATCAGACATTGATGCTGCAATTGACCAGGCTTACCTTGCCGTGCCAATTGCGGAAGCGAAAAGTTTGATTGGTCTGGCAGGTTCAGTAACAACGGTTGCGGCTTTAGCGCTTGGCCTGTCCGAGTATGACTCGGAAGCAATTCATGGCAGCCATATTTCTGCCAGCGAAGTGCATCGAGTGACGCAGGAGTTGTTAGCCATGACTCGGGCACAGCGAGCAACTTTAGGACCTATGCATGAAGGTCGAATCGATGTTATTGGCTCTGGCGCATTGGTACTTGATCGAATTATGGCTCGAACTGGCCTTTCTGAAGTTGTCGTATCGGAACGCGACATCCTTGATGGAATTGCCCGAGCCTTAGTTTCTAACCCCAGTTAGGAAGTTCTGGCAATACCTGTCAGGATTAAGCGGTGGAAAACACCACGCCCCTGTAGCCCAATCGGTTAGAGGCACACGACTTAAAATCGTGCCAGTGTCGGTTCAAGTCCGACCAGGGGTACCAAATCCACAGGATCAAAGCCCACTTTCAGCCAGCAAGTAAGGCCCAATTCAGGTTTAACGGGTTATATTTAGGGTAGAAATTAAGCCAGATGGTGACGATACTCGTCCCACGGGAGGAAAATCATGGCAAGTCGTAATCCAGTACTGATTCGCGCAACCGGCGAAAGCTTTGGCGGCGAAACAATTGAGCAAGGTTCACTAACCCAACCAGTTATCTCTGGCGCTCGATTGACTATGGATGATGTCATCGTAAAAACCGGAATGCTTTTCGCGCTTTTGCTAGCTGGCGCATTTGTTGGATGGTCTAGCCCTGGCCTTACCTTCGTCGCTTTCTTCCTTGGACTAGGTCTTGCGTTTGCAAACATTTTCAAGAAGCAAGTTAGCCCAGGATTAGTTTTGGCATACGGTGCTGCTGAAGGTGTATTCCTTGGTGGCCTTAGCAAGATGTATGCAACTGCATATGCAGAGACTGCACCGAATTTAGTTTCACAGGCTGTCATGGGAACGCTAATTGCATTTGGCACCATGTTGTTCCTTTACAAGTCAAACATCATCAAAGTTAATGGCAAGTTCAAGAAGGTATTCATGGTTGCCATGGTTTCCTACTTGGTTATCGCTGTTGCTTCTTTGATCTCTAGCTTCTTTGGCGTAGGTGAGGGCTGGGGCTTCTACGGAGTCGGTGGCCTTGGCATGCTGCTTTGCATCGCTGGTGTTGCACTTGCTTCTTTCTCGCTAGTTATGGACTTTGAAATGATTACTCAGTCAATCGCTCAAGGCGCTCCTGAAAAGGAAGCCTGGAGAATGGCGTTTGGCTTGGCAATCACTTTGGTTTGGTTGTACACCGAACTACTTCGCCTGATTGCAATTTTCTCCGGCGACGAGTAAAGATTTCAAGCAAACAAAAGGGGTTGGCATTGCCAGCCCCTTTTTGCATGTGCAAAAACTTCCAAACCTTGGCAAAGTAGAGGCATGAGCGAAATGCACTTGGTTTTAGATACCGACATCCGTGGTCCTTGGCCGCAGGGAACAGAAGTCATTTACTTCGGCATGGGTTGTTTTTGGGGCGCGGAAAAGAAGCTCTGGAATCTTCCAGGTGTAGTTAGCACCGCAGTTGGTTACATGGGCGGCTCAGCAAGTGATCCAACCTATCCATTGGTATGCACGGGCTCCACAGGTCACTCTGAAATTGTTTTAGTTGCCTACGATCCGTCAAAGACTTCCTTCTATGACTTGCTTAAATGTTTCTGGGAAAATCATGACCCAACTCAGGGCAATCGCCAGGGTAATGACATTGGCACGCAGTACCGCAGTGCCGTTTACTGGACAACTTCCGAGCAAGAAAAATGGGTAACAGAATCTCGCAATGCCTACAACGAAGTATTAGTAAGTAAAGGCTTTGACCCAATTACTTCTGAGTTAGCTCCAGCTAGCAACTTCAAGTTCTGGTACGCCGAGGAATATCACCAGCAGTACTTAATCAAGAATCCAAATGGCTATGACTGCCATGCACACACTGGAATCTTGTTGCCACAGATTGCAGCATTAAGCAGCTAAAGTTTCCGCCGCTTTTGGTTTTCTAGTTTCTGGCATAAACATAACTAGAACGCTGGTAGCACTGGCAACCATCAGGCTTGCAATAAATGGCCAAGCAAAACCACCAGTTGAGTCTGCCAAGTAACCAAACAAGAGCGGCCCAATAATGATTCCAAGGTCACTCATCATTTGGTAAGTAGCAACGACTGGACCGCCCTTACGACCATCGACTATGTCGCCAACTACAGCCGATGGCGCTCCACCTAAGAATGCAGCGCTCACTCCCATGGCAACCATGGCTGCGTAGAACCCAAGTAATGTTTCGCTGGCAACTAAGCAGAGCATGGCCACCACAAGGAATACCGTGCCAATGATCATGGATGGTTTGCGGCCTCTAGTGTCTGTCATTCGTCCAGCTGGAAGTAGCAGTGATGCCTGCACCACGCTGGTAGCTAGGAATCCATAGCTTGAAGTTGCTGGACTCTTTTGAAGTACCGAAACCACAAAGAGTGGAATTAATGCTGAACGCAAACCAAATGACGTCATGCCATTTGAGAGATTAACTACGAGAGCAGTCCAGTAAGCGCGGAACTTTAACGCTGCCTTAAGTGCCATAGGCGGCTCTTGCAGTTCTGCAGGCTCGGAAGTGTCTTTGGTCGGGTGACCCAGACCTTTTGGAAGTGCAAAGTATGCAGTTAGCGCAGCCAAGCTAAGCGTGGCCGCATAAACAAAGAATGGTGCGCGGATACTCAAGCCCACAACAAGTCCACCAACAGCTGGACCGGCTAGACCTCCGAATAAGAAGCCACCTTGGTAAGTGCTGGCTGCTCGGCCGCGATGTGCACCATCAACGGTTCGCAGCAGTAAAGACATTGAAGACACGGTGAACATTGCTGAGCCAGTGCCACCAATGCCGCGAAGAAAAATCAGTTGTTCAAAAGTTTGTGAAAATCCAGCCAAGGCGCTGGAAAGCGAAACAATGCTTAGTCCAATCCAAAGGACACTTCGTTCACCAAATTTGTTAACTAACCAACCACTTGGCGCCGCGCTAACAAATCGCATCAGAGCAAAAACACTGATTACTGAACTGGCAGCAAAAGCTGAGACTTCAAAGGTTTGGGCAAAGACCGGAATGATCGGGGCAACAATTCCAAATCCAAGGGCTACACAAAATGCGACAGCAGTTAGAACGGCAACTTCGCCAGGAAGGTCTTTAAAGTATCGATCGAGTAATTTACGCATTTTTAGTAGTAAGTCACAATTTCAAAACCATTGGCAACAATCTGAGCCAAGATCTGATCGCGATGTTCAAAGCCACGAGTTTCAAGTTCAAGTTCAACATCAACTTCGCTAATTGCCAATGCTGGATTCATGCGAGTGTGTGAAGTTTGAATGATGTTGGTTCCCAGTTCAGCCACACATGCCAAAAGTTTTGCAAGTGATCCTGGTTGATCGGTCAATCTAACTTGAACCATCAAGAACCTGCCTGATGTTGCAAGGCCAGTTCGCAATACGCGGCTGAGTAGCAGCGGGTCAATGTTTCCGCCTGATAGCGATGCAACGACTGGACCTTCGAATGCCTCTGGGTCATCCAAGATGGCGGCAACGGCAGCAATGCCTGCCGCTTCAACTTGCAGCTTGCTGCGTTCCAAAGTTAGCAGGAGAGCGCGCGCCAATGATGCTTCACTGACGGTTCGAATTTCATCCACATGTTGCTGAATTATTTGGAATGGCACGTCTCCAGGTTTTCCAACTGCAATACCGTCAGCCATAGTTGACATTTTTGGCAGCATTTGTGGTGAGCCAGCGGCAAGTGATGGTGGGTAGGCTGCGGCCATTTCAGCCTGGACCCCGATTACTTTAATGTCTGGTCGCAAACTCTTAATAGCCAGCGCAGTTCCAGCTAACAATCCACCACCACCGGTGCAGACGACTACGGTCTTCACATCAGGATTTTGCGCCAAGATCTCAAGGCCCATAGTGCCTTGCCCAGCAACAATGTGTTCGTGATCAAACGGGTGAATAAAGACTGCACCGGTTTCATCCGAGAATGCGCTGGCAGCCATGAGAGCTTCATCAATTGTTTTGCCAGAAAAAATCACGTCGGCACCGTAGCCAAGTGTTGCTTGGTACTTAGGCAGCGTCGCACCTTCTGGCATGAAGATAGTTGCTTTGATTCCAAGAATCTGGGCGGCAAGTGCAACACCTTGGGCATGATTTCCGGCACTTGCGGCAACAACACCTTTACTTCGTTGCTCTGTTGTTAATCGAGCAATTCGGTTATAGGCACCACGAATTTTAAAGGAACCAGCGCGCTGAAGATTTTCACACTTGAATGTGACATCGACTCCGTACTTCTTTTCAATCCAGCCTGCGCTGATTGAGGGAGTCTTTTTGATTACGCCATCCAATAACTTGGCTGCGTCATTTATGTCTTCAAGAGTTACGGGCTGCACTGGTCAATATTGGCACGCCTTGGCCTAACAATCTAATTCCCGTGAATATTGCGTGACCTAACCCACACATTTAAAAGTGCAGACTGGTAACTGTGGGATTTTCGCTTAATTCCCACTGGTAAGTTAAGGGTATTGAGTAACACCCTTAAGGATTTAGGCGAACATGACACTGGCAATAAAAGCATCCGGATTAGCGAAAGCTTACGGAGATGTAGTTGCACTTAATGGAATCGACATCGAAGTTGAGCAAGGCACTGTCCTTGGACTTCTGGGACCTAACGGTTCAGGTAAAACCACTACGGTAAGAATTCTGGCCACCTTACTTCAAGCAGACAGTGGTTCGGCCAGCGTTGGTGGCTTTGATGTTGCAACCCAGCCAGATGAAGTCCGAAGTGTTATTGGTCTAACCGGACAGTACGCAGCCGTTGATGAATACCTCACCGGACGCGAAAACCTAGAACTTTTTGGACGTTTATTTCACTTGAGCAAGTTCGATGCAGCCAAGCGCGCAGCTGAACTTCTGGATCGCTTTGATTTGTCCGATGCAGCAGATCGCGGAATCAAAGGTTACTCAGGCGGTATGCGTCGACGTCTTGACTTAGCAGCATCGCTTATCGGTCGTCCAAATGTTTTGTTTCTAGATGAACCAACTACTGGTCTTGATCCACGCAGTCGGCAAGGTATGTGGGAAGTTATCGAAGACTTGATTTCAGAAGGTACGACCGTTTTACTAACAACTCAATACTTAGAAGAAGCAGATCAACTCGCGAATCGAATTGTTGTTTTGGATCACGGCAATGTCATTGCTAAGGGAACGTCTAACGAACTTAAATCTCAAGTTGGCGGTGACCGCATCGAGATCGTTGTTGAATCAGTTGGAGATGTATCGAATGCTGCCGCTTTGATTCAAGAATTTGGATCAGCTCCCGCGATTACTGAAGATTTAACAAAAACCATTCTGTTACCAGTTGCTGGTGGATCAACTGCGATCGTAAACATAGTTCGCAAGCTTGACGAGAACAAGATCTCGATCGCCGACATTGCGCTACGCCGACCAACTCTTGATGACGTTTTCCTTAGCTTGACTGGTCATGCAACAGAAAACACTGAAGAAGTGTCCAAGCCTGCCAAGGGCCGACGGGGACGAAAGGCTAGGAGCTAATCATGAGTACTTTGACAACAGATTCAGTCAAGGAAGTTACTGCACCACGCCCTCGCTTTGGTTGGTTGATTACTGACAGCATTTCGGTTTCACGCAGACACTTACTGAAAATCACTCGTGTTCCAGAATCACTTTTCTTTGCTTTGATCCAGCCGGTCATGTTTGTTTTGCTATTCGCGTTTGTATTCGGTGGCGCAATTGACGTTGGCCCAGGTGGAGCTCAGGCTTACCGCGAATACTTGATTCCGGGAATTTTGGCTCAGACTGTTATGTTTGCGGTCGCTGGAATCACCGTTGGAATTACCGAAGATGCCAGCAAGGGAATTATGGATAGATTCCGCTCCTTGCCAATGCGCCCAGGTGCGGTTTTAACTGGCCACACTTTGGCCTCGTTACTTCAGAACATTCTGGTAATCGCAATTCTTTCGATCACAGGTCTAGCTGTTGGCTGGAGAATTCACAATGGTTTCTCGGATGCCGCTTTGGCTTACTTGATGTTTGCCTCATTTGCTTACGCAATCACTTGGGTTGGCGCCTGGATCGGGCTACACATGCCAAACTCTGAAGTTGCTGGCACCGCAGGCTTGGCTTGGATTTTCCCATTCACTTTTGCATCCAACATTTTCACACCGGTTGCAACAATGCCTGGTTGGTTACAGCCATTCGTGCTGTGGAATCCGGTTTCCTGTTTAGCGCTTGCCGCTCGTCAGTTGTTTGGAAACCCAACACCGTTACTTGGAGATTCATTCCCGGAGCGATACCCAGTTCAGCTTTCGTTCGCGTACTGCTTCTTGCTGTTAGCGATTTTCGCACCGCTTGCCGTGCGCGCATTCAAAACGCGCAATAAGTAGAACTAAGGAACGTAAAGTTCCGCGGAAACAATAACGATGCGAAGTGTTTTACCTGAAGGTGTCTCGTAAGAGATTTCAGCGCCTACTTCTTGATTAAGAACTGCCGCACCCATTGGGCTAGTAGGCGAGTAAACGTCGATCGAAGTATGTGCGGCTTCTTCGCGTGATCCAAGCAGGAATGTTTCAGTGTCGTCTAAATCTGGGAAGTTAACGGTTACAACCATGCCTTGGGAAACAATGCCTTCTTCAATTTCAGGAGTTCCAATTTGGGCAGCTTCAAGCATCTTTGTTAGCTGGCGAACGCGACCTTCATTCTTGCCTTGCTCTTCTCGAGCTGCGTGATAGCCACCGTTTTCTTTTAAGTCGCCTTCTTCGCGAGCGGCAGTGATACGTGCCTTAATCTCTTCGCGAAATTCGCCACTGCGATGCTCAAGCTCAGCTTTGAGTCGATCGTAGGCTTCTTGGGTCAACCAAACTTCGTTCATTCGATAGACATTACGCGTATTTAGCTAGTTGGTGCGACTCCGGGCGCGACCTGCTCGGGAATTTTCACTCCCGGTGGGAAATTTGCTGGGGGAACCCGCATGTTTTGGGAGTTTGAGCAGCCAAGTACTTCCGCCAATACCGCCTGACCATTTGTGGTCAGCGGGTAGGTGATCTGCTCGTAATCACTGCCGCCAGCAACGGTTACCGTTGCATATCCGACATCAGTGCGGGAGATATCTTGCGCTCGAACTACGCAATAAGTAGTGAGCTCTGGACCACGCGCTAATTCCCAGGTCACATTGACTTGAGTTGGTGAAACAATTTCGAAAGTCAAGAGCTGGGCGCTAACACTTGGATTCTGTTGGCGAAACGCAGCGTAAGCCAGGCTTCCCGAAACGACGCCAGCAATCAAGATTCCAATCAGGACTGGAACTACACGCCTGCGGCGCACACCATATCGAAGTTGGATGTGCTCTGGAAGGTTTGAATTGTTTGGCATACTCCCTCCAGAATACGTCCTCGAACTAGATAGTGGAGAATAGAGGCATGGCACAAACGAACCTCACTGAATCTGGTGTGGAAACGTATTTGCCCGCTAACGGTGAACCACTTCGATTGCTTGCAGTTCACGCCCATCCTGATGATGAATCCAGCAAAGGTGCAGCGTCCACAGCAAAGTACATCAGCGAAGGTGTGCATATTATGGTTGTGAGCTGCACCGGCGGTGAACGTGGCGACATTCTAAATCCCAGCTTTGAACTAGGAGATAGATCGATCTTTGAAGTGCGCAAAGACGAGATGAAACGGGCTGCGCAAATTCTAGGTGTCTCACATCGTTGGCTCGGATTTGAAGATTCTGGTTGGCCAGATGGTGACCCAAAGCCACCACTACCCAAAGGTTGCTTTGCTGATCTGCCACTAGAAGAGGTAAGCGCACCGCTAGTTGAAATCGTTCGTGAATTTAAGCCGCACGTAATTACCACTTACGACGAAAATGGTGGCTACCCACATCCCGATCACATTAGAACTCATGAAGTTTCGATATTTGCTTGGGAGCAGGCAGCAAACCCTGAATACAAAACTTCACAGGAACCCTGGACTGCTGCAAAACTTTATTACCACCACGGATTTTCAAAGTTACGCGTGCAAGCAATGCATGACGTTTGCCTTGAATTAGGAATTGACTCGCCATATCAAGAGTGGCTAGACGAATGGGAAGATGAAGACCTAGCCACCAATCGCGTGACAGCTCGAATTGATTGCGCGAATTGGTTTCCGATTAGGGAAGCAGCCTTGAAGGCGCATGAAACCCAAATTGATCCAAATGGCAGTTGGTTTGTAATCCCGAATGAAAAACTGGCTGAGATTTGGCCAACTGAAGACTATGAACTTGCTATTTCACGAATTGGTGAAATTGTGGAAGAGACAGATTTGTTTGAAGGACTAAGGGGACAGTAGATGTTTAGATTTATCACTTCGATTGCAGGAACCTCACCAGAACCATTCCCATCATCAACTGAATTTGATGCCTCGAAAGTTAATCCCGGTCCAATTGGTGGACTAGTTTTCTTATTCTTAACAATCGCAGTTGTGATCTTGCTGTTTAGTTTTAATCGACATATAAAGCGGGTTAATTTCGAGCAGGACGACACCGAACAATAAGTCCTTATGAATCGGTACTTCTCTCTTCGCCTATTGGCGATCCATGTCCTCGGGGCATTTTCGGTTGCTGCCTGTTTAGGTTTGGCTTATTGGCAGTGGGATAGAGCTCAGGCTTACGTTCCGCCAGCAAGTGCAACAGCACTTACATTCGAAGAACTAAGTCCGTTGCGCGATTACCTTCCAGCATCTTCAGTAGGTGTTCCAACTTCTGTAACAGGAACTTGGCAACCAGATGAAAGAATCTTGATGCCAGAGCGAGTGATTGACGGTAAGTCGATGGTCAATCCCGATCCAGAGATTGAAGTTATATCTGAGTTTGTTGAACCAATCGGCTTTTGGATCGTAGACATCATGGAACTTGCCGATGAATCGAGCTTGGCAGTGGTGCGCGGGTTTACTGAAACTCCAGATCAAATTGCCTTAGCTAATGGCGAGGCAACGGTAGCTGGCGTTATGCAACCTAGCGAAGATGTTCCAGGCCTGGAGTTAGTAAATGACATTAAGCCATTGACAACAGATTTGATTGTGCAGAATTCCCGAACTATTGCCCACGATGGTTATCTGGTTGCGACTTCAACATCTGAATCACTCTTGCCGGTCAGTCCCATATTTACTGAGCCAGTCGTTAAGGGATTGAACTGGAGAAATGTCGCCTACACATTTAACTGGGTGTTCTTCGCTGGGATTGTGGCAATGATGTGGGTGCGAGTGGCGCGTGACGAGCTCGAATTCGCACAAATTGCAAAAAGTAATGCAGACTTAGGACATGACAATGAATCGTGAAAATATTGCAAAGCAGTGGCTCTTCTACCGAATCATGGCGGTGGTAGTAGGAACAGTCCTTTTGGTTTTGACGGGGTTCTTAATCTCAGTTCGAGTACTTGAGAATCCAGAACCAGCTTTTTATGCTGCGGCTTGGACTGCGCATGGTTATTTGTTCCCGGTTTATGTAGTGGCAACTTTCATGCTCTCTACAAAGTTAAAGTGGTCATTTGGAAAAACGATTCTGATCATGCTGGCTGGCACAATCCCATTTATGTCTTTTCTAACTGAGCGTCGGGTCGCTAAGGAAGTTTCCTAAACCTAACGCCAGCGATATTGGCCTTCGGTTTGATCAGCCCAAGAGCGCTCATCTTCTAGCGGTTCAACGTGAGTTGTGATTATTGTGTCGGGAAGTTCAGCAATGATGTCAGCTTCTAGATTTTCAGAAAGATCGTGACCTTTTTGAA
>ENA-OUVC01000487-OUVC01000487.1-marine-metagenome-genome-assembly--contig:-NODE-487-length-26196-cov-3.355527_pt1 | contig 26196 bp, 20 predicted proteins | sample MGYA00248622_ERZ508571 | MGnify/ENA primary metagenome ERZ508571 (study PRJEB26236, sample SAMN06267175) | marine metagenome | isolation source: Columbia River Estuary | place: USA:Columbia River Estuary... | reverse complement strand
TAATCTCTTCTCCCTTTGCTTTTAATCCAGCTACTTCAATTTGTAACAAGGTCTTTGCTGCTGCTGCACCGCTCATTACGGCAATTTCCGCTGTGGGCCAAGCCACAATCAATCGAGGGTCATAGGCTTTTCCACACATCGCATAGTTGCCAGCGCCGTAAGAGTTACCCATCACTACCGTGAATTTCGGAACTACACTGTTTGACATGGCGTTCACCAATTTAGCTCCGTCTTTGATGATTCCACCATGTTCACTTTTGGAACCAACCATAAACCCAGTTACATCTTGTAGGAATACCAATGGAATCGCTTTTTGGTTGCAGTTCATGATAAACCGTGCTGCTTTATCTGCCGAGTCTGAGTAAATAACTCCTCCCATTTGCATTTCTCCCTTGGCTGATTTCACGATTTCACGGTTGTTCGCCACGATGCCAACACTCCAGCCGTCAATGCGCGCATAAGCACAAAGTATGGTTTTACCATACCCTTCCTTATATTCCGTAAAGGTGGATCCATCAACCAAACTCTTGAGTATTTCTCGTGTATTGTATGGTTTTGATCGTTCATCGGGCATCAATCCATAAAGCTTTTCGGAAGGTTCTAATGGCGCTTCGGAAGCAATACGGTCGTAACCGGCATGTTCCGTTTGTCCGATGCGTGACATTAAATCACGAATCGTTGCAAGGCATTCTTGATCTGTTTCTACATTGTAGTCGCAAACCCCTGATATTTCTGTTTGTGTGGTAGCCCCACCTAAGGTTTCGTTATCTATTGTTTCGCCAATAGCCGCCTTTACGAGGTACGATCCGGCTAAGAAAATGGTGCCAGTTTTATTGACAATTAAACTCTCATCCGACATGATAGGCAAATATGCACCACCGGCAACACAACTTCCCATAACTGCCGCAATTTGCACGATTCCTTCTGAACTCATCACCGCATTGTTTCTGAAAATCCGTCCGAAATGCTCTTTATCAGGAAATATCTCATCTTGCATGGGTAAATATACCCCGGCTGAATCAACAAGGTATATAATCGGTAAGCGATTTTCCATGGCGATTTCTTGCGCACGGAGATTCTTTTTTCCTGTTATCGGAAACCATGCGCCTGCCTTTACAGTAGCGTCATTCGCTACAACGATGCATTGCCTTCCTGCTACATATCCAATAACTACTACCACACCGGCACCTGGACATCCACCGTGCTCCTTATACATGCCGTGTCCAGCGATTGCTCCGATTTCTACGCGATCCGTATTGGGGTCAAGCAGTAAGTCTATACGCTCTCGGGCGGTAAGTTTTCCTGCTTCATGCAGTTTCTCGATGCGTTTTTTTCCTCCGCCAAGGTATATTTTTTCGAGTTCCTGTTCTAAATTTCTAATGCGAAGGCGCATACGGTCTTCATTAAAATTGAATTCCAATTCCTTGTTTGAAATGGCCATGAGCGTTTTTTTAACAAAGATACGGATTGGGAATCAAAGTTCGAATTCATTACCTTTACGGCATGTGGAATACTATAAAAGCGTTAGCCAACTTAAAGGCATATTTAGTGATTTTTGGTGTGTTATTGGCAGGTTTTGTTGCCCAAGCGTACCTAAAGAATGTGCCGTCTGGCTTGTTTGAATCACTTCGATTCGTCTTGATTACCTTGCTTTTTGTGATCTCATTCGTTCGTAAAAAAATGTCTCTTTGGATTTTTAGTGCCATGGTATTAGGAATTGAGGTTGGGATGGATTTTCCGTCGTTTGCATTAGAAATGGAACGCCTTGCTAAAATTTTTCTGCGGTTAATTAAGACCTTGGTTGCCCCTTTAATTTTCGCAACCTTAGTAGTTGGTATCGCTGGACATAGTAACCTGAAGCAAGTAGGAAGGATGGGATTAAAAAGTATCATATATTTTGAGATCGTTACCACCCTGGCCTTGTTTATAGGTTTAATGGCAATCAATATCACACAAGCTGGTAAAGGTGTTCAGGTAGAAGTGAATGAAAAAGTCAAAGAAAAAAGTACGGAATTGCTTGCTCAACGAACGGAACATAAGGATCACATTGTGGAGATTTTCCCTGAGAATATCGCTAAGTCAATTGCTGAAAATTCAGTACTTCAAATTGTTGTTTTCTCTGTGATTTTTGCCATAGGCCTTGGCATGGTAAAGAATGAACAGCATAAACTAACGATGTTGCGGATGAATGAAAGCTTAGCGGAAGTCATGTTTAAGTTTACCGATATTGTGATGTACCTTGCTCCGTTAGCCGTATTCGGAGCCTTGGCTTCTACCGTCGCTAAGTCAGGTGTTGATGTATTGATGTCACTTATGAAATTAGTAGGTACCCTTTATGTTTCTTTAGTGGTATTTGTACTACTCGTGTTGTTACCGATTGCCTTACTCGCTAAAATCCCAATCCGTAAATTCTTGAATGCAGTCTCTGAGCCTATTTCTTTGGCTTTCGCTACCGCAAGCAGTGAAGCGGCCCTTCCAAAAGCGATGGAGAATTTGGAGCAATTTGGTATACCTAAGCATATTGTTGGGTTCGTTATCCCTACAGGGTATAGTTTTAATCTAGACGGGACCACCTTGTATTTATCCTTGGCTTCTGTATTTATTGCGCAAATGTCAGGAATCAATTTAAGCATTGGGGAGCAAATTTCGATTTGCTTGGTGTTAATGTTAACGAGTAAAGGTGTAGCAGGAGTTCGCGGTGCTTCCTTTGTTATTTTAGCTGGAACCGTAGCATCCATGGGCCTAGACCCGGAAAAGGCAAGTGTGATTCTTGGTATCGATGCAGTCATGGATATGGCTCGTACATCAGTCAATGTATTAGGTAATTGTCTTGCCACCGCGGTGATTGCACGTTCCGAAGGAGAATTAGAACATATAAACGCATGAAAAGATTAATCGGTTTATTTTTATTAATAGGTTTCCATGCATTGGCACAGCCATGTGTAGATCCAACCTTAATTGATTCCATGGCAATTTGTCCGATGGTATACGATCCGGTATGTGGATGCGATGGGGTGACCTATGCGAATGACTGTATTGCTACCACGTCTGGCGGTGTAACTTCTTGGACTCCTGGGCAATGTAACCAAAATAATTGCATCGATCTTGCTCAAATTGATCTTTCTATGCTCTGTCCTGATGTGGTTGATCCAGTATGTGGGTGCGATAGCATGACCTATAATAATCAATGCGAGGCCTACTATTATGGAGGCGTTACCTCATGGACTCCAGGTCCGTGTGAACCTGTGGAATTGGATACCTGCATGGAAGTCCCAACGGGGGTTGATTTTGGCGCATGTGCCATGGCACTCGGGGTGATTCGTCAAAACGACTCGTGCTTTGCTGTTTCAGGATGTAGTATGATCGGTAGCAACGGAGTTGATTATAGTGGATATTTCTTTAATAGTTTGTACGCCTGCAACAGTCTTTGTATGAACGACACGGTAGTAACCTTAGAATGTATTGATTCGAATTTAATTAATTTGAATGTACTTTGTCCAGGAATCATCGAACCGGTGTGTGGTTGTGATTCTGTTACCTATCAAAATTCTTGTATTGCAATAAACTACTACGGAGTTTCTAGTTACCAACCGGGAGCATGCCAGGGGGCGGGAATTAATCAGACAGACTTAAAAGAAGTGGTGCTTTTTCCAAATCCAACGAGTGATAAAATATACATAAAAGGAAGTCAGTTGAGTATGCTAACTGGGTATCAGATCTTTTCGGTAGATGGAAGAAACATTTATGAGGCCGACTTTACCCAAGCGATTGATGTTTCCAAGCTAAATGCAGGGAACTATTTACTTCGTTTGAAGTTCTCGTCAGGTCAGGTGATGATTCAGTCTTTTATTAAGGAATAATCGCTCCGCATAGGGCATAAAAAAAGGGAACCCTAAGGCTCCCTTTCTTTTAAAGTAATCTTTTCTTAGTTTACTTTTCCGCTTAATTCAGCACCTGCTTTAAAGCGAACTGATTTCTTAGCAGCAATTTTGATAACTGCACCAGTTTTAGGGTTTCTTCCGTTTCTTTCTTTACGATCTGAAACTGAAAAAGAACCGAATCCTACTAAAGAGATACGGTCTCCTGATTTCAATGCTCCAGTTGAAACATCAACAAACGCATCAAGCGCTCTTTTTGCATCAGCTTTTGACAAATTAGCAGCAGCTGCCATTGCGTCGATTAATTCTGCTTTGTTCATAATTAATTTTTTTAAAAGGTTAATAAAAACGTTTAACGCGACAAATATATCTGAATATCTTTCCCATAAACCTGTAGCCCTTGAAAAATCTAATAAAATGTTGAAAAAACCATATTTTTGTTGAAAACGTGGCAATAAACATGAACTGTTTTCTTGTTTTGTTGTTCCAAACCTTGATATGAAAGAAGAAGTAATTGTTATTGGAAGTGGGGTAGGAGGCTTGGCATCAGCAATCCGACTTGCTAAATTAGGTAACAAGGTTACTGTGTTTGAAAAGAATTCTTTTATTGGTGGTAAGGTTCATACGCGAGCATTTAAGGGGTATCGATATGACATGGGACCCTCGGTTTTTACTGAACCTGAATTAATACGTGAGTTGATTGCCTTAGGCATCGATCAAGAGCCTTTCGAATACCATGCATTACCCGAGTCGTTTCGTTATTTTTTCTCCGATGGCACCAGCCATACCTTACCCACAGGTATGGAGGCAACCAAGAATGTGTTGATTTCTGAGTTTAATGAAAATCCTCAAAAGGTTCACACCTATTTAAACCGCTTAAAAACTAACTATGAGGTGTTAAAACCGGTTTTTATTGAAACAACCCTGCATCGCTTCTCACATTTATTGAATAAAAACCTTATCCCTGCCATCGTAAACATCCCGCAGTATGGGTTAATGATTAGCATGAATGGGTTTTCGAAACGATTTTTTAAAAATCCAAAATCGATACAGCTCATGAATCGTTTCGCCACCTATAACGGGAGCGATCCATTTAAAACACCGGGCTTATTAAGTATCATTGGTCACTTAGAATTTAATGAAGGAATATTTTTTCCGAAAGGAGGAATGGTATCAATAACCGAGAGTTTAGCACGCACCGCACGTTCCCTCGGCGTTGATTTCCGATTGGATACTCCGGTTCAGTCTATAGCAGTTGAAAACAATCGTGTGACAGGTGTTTATGCTTCCGATACCTTCCATTCCGCGTCGGTTGTTGTTAGTAATGCTGACGCACATTTCACCTATGAGCAGTTGATGCCACAGGTTAAACGGCCTAAGAAAATTTTAAGGCAAGAATTATCATCATCTGCGGTGGTCTTCTATTGGGGTATACAAAAGGAATTCAAGGAGCTAGGAGTTCATAATATTTTTTTCACGGAAGATTATAGCGGTGAATTTAAGGCAATATTTGAGTCAAAAACCATGATTGAGGACCCAACGATTTACCTACATATTAGTTCAAAAGCTGAACCCTCAGATGCTCCACCGGGATGTGAGAATTGGTTTGTTATGGTGAATGCTCCGGTCAATATTGGTCAGGACTGGGATTCACTGGTGGCGCAGCTTCGTGCTAATGTCATTAACAAATTGAAACGTACCTTAGGAGTGGATATTTCGCCTTTTATAGAAACGGAATATATTAATGATCCGGTCAAGCTACAACAGGTGTATAACGGAAAAGGAGGGTCTATTTATGGGAATAGCTCTAATTCCGCGTTGGCCGCATTTTATCGGCATCCCAATCATGCACCCACTGTTAAGGGAATTTATTTTGCCGGAGTAACTGTGCATCCGGGTGGAGGAATTCCGCTGGCCTTAAACGGTGCGAAGATTGTTGAACGGATGGTTAGGGAAGATTTTAAAGCAATGCCTAGTTAAAGGTTTTGAATCCTTTTATGATTTTGGGATCTTCGAACAGGTCCATATCAAAATAAATTAGGTCGCTTTTCTGTTTTCCACGTTTTGTGTACTTGATTTCCACTTCGGATAGTTCACCTTGCTCGATTACATTATGGTATACGTATTTGCCGTCAGGAGACCTTAATAAACGCAGATAAATTTCCATGTTTTCTGGGCTTCCCACACGAATTGGTTTTCGTTTTTTTCTGCCATAGCAGCGCGTTGTACTTTCGTTCTTGAGAAAAAGGAGTGGACGTTTAATGAACCCTTGATAGGAGGTGTCCCTGCATGCGGCTAATTTCACTGACGGTACTGGGTATCCTTTGGCTTGTGCATTTTGATAATCGGTACAAGCAAAATCAAATAAACCCTTGAGTTCATATAGATATGCACGATAGTAATAGGCTCCGGCATATTCACGTTCAATCTGAATGGCCTGTGTTAAATCAACAATTGCCCCGTCATAGTTCGCGACATACATTTTTGTAAGCCCCCTGTTGTACCAAACCCTTCCATAGGCTGGATTAAGTCCAATGCAGGTGCCAAAGTCATTGAGCGCATCTTCGTACTCACCGATCATGTTTTTTGCCATTCCTCTATTGTACCACGCGTAGGCATCCAAGGGCAATACTTCGATTGCTTTAGTGAATGACGTTATTGCCCCGATATAATCGCCTTGTTTTGCTTTATCGATTCCTTCTTGATGGTTCCGTTCAAGTGCTCGTTCTTGGGAAAATGCAAGCGAATAAGATGCGACCAATACTAGGCAGGCTAATAGATGTTTCATTCGCTTAGTTTTATGCCAATATAAATTGGTGATCGTTGAATAAAATTTTTACGAAAAAGTTCCATGCCAACCTTATCCACAAAAGAACCTGCGTCTAGTTGATTGTTGAACGCGGAAAATTCCATCGTATATCCTGGCGAATCGAAGGCATATTGCAATGCAACACCCGCATCAAATAAGGTAGCATGTTTTACACCAATTAATTTAGCCAACTGACTGATTTCGCGAACGTCAAGTAACCCGCCATTGCCTGAAGCTATAAATACGATGCTGCCATCTTCTTTTTCGCCAATTAAATTTCGGTAGGTGCGCTGACGCCATTTACTAAAGGAATTATCCAAAATGTACTGAAATATTATTCCATCTTTCATCGTGGATGGATGAGCCTGACATGAATATTGAGGGATATTGCTGTATTTGTCAAATAGGGATCGTGGTCCTGCATGTGGAACACCATCTATTACTTTGAAGTATCCAGATGAATTACTTTTTGATTGATATTGTTTACTGCAATAGATTACTTCCCCGAGCGCTTGATTAGCGGGGTCGTAAAAGCTTGCATTGATTAAAAAGCTGCTTTTCTTGCGCTCTTGTGCTTCAGCAACACTGAGTGGCGAGAAGTTGCTATTGGGGTCGGCAACCAAATAAAAATCGTTTGTAGGCTTAAAGGTAAAGACATTAACTTTTTGTGTGTACACAAGGTTTAAGACTCGTCCAATACTGTTTGTTTGGTTTCTCTTTATTTTAATTTGTTGAACCAAGACATTTGGGTTGGTATAAAGTTCTGATAAATCAACCGAGTTCGCCTCATTTAAATCGGTCCATTGTCCGTCTGATTTAACTTGTAACGCAGCAGTGCGATTCAAGAAATAATAATAATTAGTTTCTGTTCGTAGGATTGAAAAAACAAATGCGGAACTAATAAACAACAGACTAAGAAAAACATTCTTTAAAATCCCTATTCCTGCAGCATTGAATCCCGTCGCTTTTCTAAGTGCCCATCGGAGGCCAAAAAACATACTTATGATTACAATTCCTGCAATGATGCCATTGTTAAATACTAGGAGTGTTAGGCATAGTGCAAAAAGTAATAGTACCGCTACATAATGCAAGATATTATTTCCAGGTTTTGCCATCCCCCCAAAACTACTAATTTTATGGCGCATGAAACCAACCATTGTAACGATTTTATTAATTTGGATAATTCAAGATGGATTATTATTTGGACAAGGATTTAACTTGGCGTTTGGCTCATGTCTTCACCAAGATAAAGAGCTTACTTTGTTAAGTAAGGCTGCGGCTCAGTCGCCCAATGCCTTTGTCTTTGTTGGTGATAATATATATGCGGACACCTATGATTCGATGCGAATTAATAAGGCATATCAAGCCTTAGCGTGCAATCCCAATTTTCAAGCACTAAAGCGCAGCGTTCCCATATATGCAACGTGGGATGATCATGATTATGGGATGGATGATGTAGGTAAATATTACCCCTTGAAAGAAGCTTCAAAACGCATGTTTACGTCATTTTTTCAACCGCCTAATCCTACGCAATTATTAAGTCATCAAGGGATATATCAATCGTACCTTTTTAGGTATAGGGGGAAAAAGATTCAGTTGATCTTACTCGATACGAGAACCTTTAGAAGTTCGTTGAAACGAATTAATAAGCCAAGCGAAGAAAACGATGCATATTATCCCTATGAACGCTTGTATCTACCATGTTTCAAATCGGATTCAACGATGTTGGGCGAAGAACAATGGAGTTGGTTAGCGGAACAATTAAAGGTAAAGTCTGCGGTAACAATTATTGCGTCCTCTACCCAATTTGCTACAGAGTATAATGGCTATGAAACGTGGGCAAATTTCCCGCTTGAACAAGAACGTATGGCCCAGTTGATTGAATCCACACGGAAGGAGCATGTGGTTTTTATTTCGGGTGATGTGCACTATGCCGAACTGTCGAAATCTTGTAGTTCTTCATATCCATTATATGATTTAACGAGTAGCGGGATTTCCGAATCTTGGGGATTTGCCGCACCCAATGTTCATCGGGAAGAAGGTCCGGTTATGGAAAATAATTTTGGCGTTTTACGGATTCAGCCGTGGCGTAATCAGTTAACTTTTTTGATATATACGGAAAAAGGATTACGTCTTCAACGCTCCATTCCTTTAGATGAGTTGGAGTATAAGTAATCTAAAAATGGATGGCAAACAGGGAATGGTTGTATTGCTTTTTGAATCCTACGTCTTACACCATTTGGTAACTCAGGACCTAACTCGTTAATTTCCTTTTCATCCCCTGAACGGTACCATTCAATTTTTGCTGGTGTGAGGTTGGTTCGGATTAAAAAATGAAATTTTGAATTAATAAGGGATAGTCCCGTATTAAAACTTGCGATTTGATTATTGTTTAAGGTGATGATATTCCGGTCTTCAGGGATTTTCTCGAGTAAACTATACCCGGTTAACCGTTCCGTATAGGGTTTCCATTCATTCGATTGATCAATATTCCATAAATCAATCAAGGTGGGTACAAGATCAATGTTCGATGTTATGTTTTTTTGATTGTTACTCAATGCGATTCGTTGTGTTTGTGTTAGTAAGGTTGGAGGGATATAAGCAAATAAGGGTATGGCAATCGTTTCATAATAATTGCTCTCAACATGACCAATGTTGTGATGTTCCATCAACGATTCTCCGTGATCGCTGGTAAGTAAAATAACGGTATTCTTCAGTTTGTTGGTTCGTTGAAGATAATCGAATAGTTTCCCTAGGATAGCATCCTGATACCTTACCGCATTGTTGTATGCGTCTTGATAGCGACCATTCCAGCGCTCATAGTCTGTTGGAACACGGTAAGGGTAATGGGTGGTGTTTAGTTGGATTACCCCTGTAAACGGTTTGTCTTTAAAGGAATTGATTGTTTTTATCGCTTTGTTAATGGTTAGCTCATCTCGAATTCCTAAATCGTTATAATAAGGTAGACCGGAATTGTCGTGATTCCACCAAATATCTAAGGAGTCATGTTTATAGAAGTCTGCAAACCGATACCATTCGAGTGTATGTGAGCTTAAAAAGAATCGCTTGTAATCATACTGTTTGGCATAATCCCAAATTAAAGGTTGCGAATACAACAGTGCGGAGTCTTGGTATGGTCCAATACCGCTTAAGGTGGCAGGAACAGCTAACATGGTGGTTGTAGAGACCGTAAACGGCTTCTCAAATAAATAAGTTGATCCAAGATGAGACGCTTTAAATTCTTGAAGTTTAGGTGTTGTGTTTTTTGGATTGCCATATACACTGAGACTGCGTTTTCGTAAAGATTCACAAACAATAACCAATACATTGAATGTTGCGGGTTGTTTTCGATCGATTTGAATAGCGACTTTTCTTATTCCTAAGCCTTTTCCTTTGAACGAGGTAAGGTCGTCCCAGGTAAATAGATGACGTTGAACGCATGCACAGAAATTAACATCAACCAGTGCGCATTGATCATACTTTTTGTGCGTTGAAACTAACCCTTCAAAGAGGAGAATTGGAAAAATTGATAACAACACGATTCTCGAAGTGATAACCGTTGGAATGTGTTTGGAAATAAGCTTACGTGCACCCCAGGTGACTAACACAACGGTTCCAAATATTCCAAGCAGTTCTTTCCATCCGCTTACATCGCGGATTATCATAAAGGCACTCTTGGGTTCCGTTTTAAAATAGAGTAGGGTGTAATAGTTAGGAAATAGGTCGTTTATGTTTTTGAACGCTAAGCTTGTCCCAACAACAAAAAAAGTAAGTAAAAAGTAAAATGAACCGAGCGAATAATAAAGCCATTTACTCGCTACAACGCGTTTTAAAATAAGAAGCCAAATCGTATGGAACAGTATGGATACAACAACAGATGCTAAGTAAAAATAGAAGTGTTTTGCATGGAAATAGCTCATGCGATCCCATCTAAAATATAAGTCTAATAGAACAATTAGGATGGGGAAGAATAATAATTTAATGACAGCACTTAGTTTCACTAAGCGAAGTTAACTAAATATTAAGCGATTTTAACGCAGTGATTAACTACTTAAAACAAGGTTGCTGTAGCAAAGCCTAAACTGAAACCAATTTGTTTGTTTTTTGCTTGCCATTCTAAATATTTAAGTTCCGATTGAATATAGTTTAATTCTCGCATATTGATTAAGAACAAAGAGCTCTCCCCATTTTCAAACATGTTCCGTTCCGCTTCAAGCAGTTGTTTAGAGTCTTTTGCAGCACGTTGATAAATGGCTAATTGCTCAATACTATTGCTTAACTCTATTTTGGCGTTGTTTATTTTCATGGTCAGCTGAGCCTTCAGTTGTGCGAGATTAAGTTGAGTTTCTTCAATTTTTAAATTAGCTAATTTTAAATCACCGCGCTCTTTGCGGAGAAACAAGGGCATTTCAATAGAAAATCCCCATTTATAATCGTTAATATCTAGGTCGCTAAATGGATTATAATTAACGGGTTCGTTCAGGATGTTATAGTTTACTTGAACGGAAGGTTTTAAACGATCAGCTTTTAACCTTCGGTCAATTTCAAGCATATCTACCTTGAATTCAGTAATCATTAAATATGGATGGTTGTTTATAATGGAGTCACTTTGAAATGGGATCATTGCCGAAGCAATCCAGTTTGTTCGCGCTATGGGCCTTGCCGTTTCTCCAAGTATCAATGGCTCTTGTTGTTCAGACCATAAGTAGGTGGATTGTATATTACATTTTTCTCTGTAATTTGCTTCTGCATCGCGCAATAAACTTAGGCGTTGTTGCACTTGAAGTCCGGCCTCAACGGTGTCAATATATGCTCGGTCCCCGAGAATCGCTGTTTCCTTTACTGCATTAAACCGTTGCAATGCAACATCATAAGCTTCTTGTAGTAATTTTGTAGAATGGAAAGCGAGATACCAATCCCAATAGGCATAACCGGTTTCATAGATCAATTTGTTTACTTGTAGGCGCCGTTCCTCTTCACTCGATTGCTGATTTATTTTTGCACTCCAAAGGTCTGCACGTCGTTGGTCAATCAAGAGTCCCTGACCTAAATTTGCCCCAATGCCCCCGTAAAATAAACCACCAGAAGGCGTCTTGGCTTGCGGATCTAAGTAAGAGCCTCTGTTGCTTTCTACGCCTGTTTTTACAGTCACACCATACCATGTAGGATATTTAATTCCATAGTCGCCTACGGAGTAATATTGCTTCCCATCAAAATATTTTTGATTCAAAGTACCTTCAATTTTAGGGTCAAATCCTCCTTTAGCTTTTAATACATATGCGGCACCATATTTCGGTTGAATATCACTGATTTTAATTAATGGATGATTTTGCTTAACCAAGGTAAGGAATGCGTCTTCAGTCAGAGGTTTTTGCGCATATAAGGTCGCCCAAATTGAACCGATTATTAGAATGAATAGTTGCTTCATTTCTTTTTTGATGATTTTATTTCTTTTGAATCTTTTTCGACATAGAAATCTGGTGGAAATCCGTTGATGTTACGCCATAACTCATACCCAATGGCTACATCTTGAAGCAGAAGCATTGAATTCACTCCACCACCAACACGCAATGCCTTAGGCCATGGATGGTCTTTTTTATCTGGTGCAATAAGAACCCTGAACATTCCATTTTCTGATGTGAAGTTGTCAATGGCGAAAACAGTTCCACCATAGGTACCATAGCTATTGTTTGGCCAACCCGAAAATACAATGGCTGGCCAACCGTCAAATTGCATTCTAACGTGTTGTCCTTTACGAACCAACGGATAATCCATTGGGCGCACATACATTTCCACGGCAAGGTCATAATTTAAGGGCATGATGGTAGCCAACTCTTGTCCTGCCTTTATTGTTTCTCCAATCCCGCTGCTTAAGATTTTAGTTACGTATCCATCTTGCGGTGCTAAAATTAAATAGTTACCGCTTCGAATGGAATACCCCGCAGCTTGACTCTGCAATTTGGTGACATCAACCTCCGCATCATACATGCTGGTCATTGCCGACATCTTATCCGACTCAGCTTTTGCAATCTCATCGCGATATTTAGCTTCGGTTGAACGTACTTCAACTTTTGCATCGATGAGGTCGTTTCTACTTTGCAGTAGTTTCTGTTGGGATGAAATCATTGAGGCTTGTGCACGCTGCATCGCCATTCGGCGTGTTTCTACTTCGGTTTGTGATTTCAGATCTCGTTCGAATAGTTTCTCAAATCGATGGTATTGGTCTTTCGCAATGTCGTAATTCGTTTCTGCTGCTTGAAATTCAATGCTATCTGCAGTAATTTTTAAACGGGCTTGACGATATTTAATCTTTGCTTGTTGTAGTTTAAGCTTGGATGATTCAATGAGTGCATCGATACGCTGGTCTAATGCGATAACTTTTTGTTCGTAGGAAATTACACTAAGCTCCTTGTTTTTGATTTGGTTTTGAGTGCGATCTACAAGTTTTGGGTCAAAATAACCGTCTTTGACTTCAGAAATCACCACGATTGTGTCCCCTTTTTTTACAAAATCGCCATCTTTCACAAACCAAGTTTCAATTCTACCGGCGAGGATTGAATTAATCGTTTGTGGACGTTGTTCCGGGCGAAGAGTCGTTATTTTACCGTTGGATCTTATATTTTGTGTCCATGGTAAAAGCATGATTATTAAAATTATAGCTCCAATTATATAAAGCGTTCGTTTTAATTTTGGATTCGAGGACTCTTTATTTACATTTTGATATGAAACAAATTGACGTTCATCAATTTCATTTCTATTATTTGGTGATATATTCAACATGCTATTCGGTTTAATGAAGGATGTTTCCTTGAGTAATTGTTATGCAATTTGTTGCACGATTGATAATCAGTTCATCATCTGTTTGGATTAATATGGTGGTATTTTCAGGGGATAAAATGACATTAAGAATCGCATCACGTTCGTCTACCTTAATATCTTGCAAAGGCTCCTCGAGTAAAATTAGTTTCGGTGAACCTACCAGTGCACGAGCGATCAAGATTTTTCGGATACAATCTTTTGCTAAAAAATGCCCTTCGGGATTCAACAAGGTATCGTAACCTTCCTTTAAATGTTGAATTTGTTTGGACAGCATTAAGCGATCGCAAAGTGCTTGAACTTCCCCAAAACTTACATAATCTCTACCAAGGGTAATGTTCTCAAGTACGGTGGCATGAACCAATAAGTCTTGAGTTAACATGTTTCCTATTCTATTTCTAAGAAATGTTCGATTGAGATTGCCTAATGGTATATTATTGATGGATAAGCTGCCTTCTTTTGGGTTATAAATACCAGCTATTAATCCAAAAATCAAATTTGTAGAAACTGTGTTGTCTGTCCTGAATATGGCTCGCGCATTCGGATTAATACTGAATGTAGCACCTTCCAGTAAGGTCTGACTTGTCAGGTCATTTTCGTATCGTATGTTGTGAAAATCAATTTCGAATCCAAGTTCACTGTGTGGAATGTCCATTCCCTCTTTGTCTTCAAGAGGTAAGTCTGTTACCTGGCCAATTTTTTCAATGGCAGTAAAAAGGTCGTAGACCGTTTCAAGACTAACGATGAGTTTCTCGACTGAGCTTAATATTAAAAGAATGATTATTTCAGCCGCTACGAATTGTCCAATATTCATGGTTTGATTAATAACTAATACCCCGCCGATAACTAGTAACGCCATTGCAATGAGTGCTTTAAATCCTATGAGATAGAGATATTGTTGCTTAAGTATTTTGAAATGTTCGTTTCTACTGCTCAAATATTCGACTAAGTATTGATCCGTTCGATACATTAAATAGGAGGGGGTTCCTGCCATTTTAAAACTAAATCGCGTGTAGGCAATTTGTTGCAGCCAATGCGCAATTTTATATTTATAGTTCGATTCCCTCAAGCTGGAGCGAAATCCGCGTTCTGCGGTTATACGAAATACAATAACAAGTAATAAAATCAATACCAATCCAAAGAAAATAAAAAAGCTGTGGTAAAAGGAAAGAAGGACCAAACCAAAAATTATTTGCAGCGAGGCAGAGGCAAAATCGAGTATTAGCTTTGAAAGGCCCTTTTGAATAGTAATGGTATCAAAAAACCGATTGGGTAACTCCGGGGCATATTTGTTGTTTAATGCCTCCGTATTGATTAAAGGTATCCGGTCCGTAAAGTCAAGTGCAGACCTAACAAATATTCGCTGTTGTAGATTTTCTGTTATTCTCATTTGAGCAATGTTCAGGAACCCTGAAATGATTATTGCGCACATGACTAATACGACCAAAATAATCCATGAGGTACTTACTCTTCCCATTTGGATGAAATTTACGATCGCTTGAATACCAATAGGAAGACCTAATCCAACAATGCCGCTAAATGCCGCAAAAATATATACGTTACGTATTTCTCCATTGTCAGGTTTTAACATGGCGAGCAAGCGCTTGAATGGTGTCATTTCTTCTGATTTCATGATTGAAGAACTTTTTGAATAATTAAATGAGAAAATGACTCTACTGCATCATCCGCAGAAGAGGTATTGGTTAGCCGAGGTAAATGAACTGAGAAAAAGCGCTGCTGGTTAGCGTTCTCAATTAAATTCGAGATTAACATTTCAGGATATGGAAATGACGGATCTATTTTTTTGACGAGTTCCGATACTGTTGAAACAATATGTTTGTAATTCAAATAGATGCCGTTTTGATTTTCATCATCAACCATTTTTGTGTGAAGCGCTTTTCCTGATTCCTGAATAACGATACGTTTTAACTGCATTTCTTCTGCAATATAGCCCAGTTGAGATGGGTCGGGCAAACCGGTAAGCACAGCAATAGAATTTGTTAGTTGTTGCCTATGGTCAGCAACATTGGCTGTTGCAAGCATCAACCGATACGATAAGATGCCCCAATACCAATTAATTAGGTAAAGTAAAAAATTGTGCTTGTTCTCAAAATAACGGTAAATTGTGGCTTCAGTAGAGTGTATATTCTGTGCGAGTTTTTTAAATGTAAAAGACTCAAATCCCAGCTCCTGCATCAAATGAATCCCTTCGGATAGAATTTTTAATCCTATCTCAGAACTTGTTGGATCCTTAAGGTAAAGCGTTGAACTCACTTGAATTGAAATGTTCATATGACCGTATATGCTACAAAAATAATAGTATTACTATCAATAATGAAAGTAATAACATTTTTTATGATAAATTGTTTTACGTACCGCAAAACGTTTGATGCGATTGGTTCTCATCCACTGTAGGTGGCATCATCCATGGGATAAGCGACTCATCGTAGGTATATGGATTATTCCAAGTAGATATTGCTTCGTGAAATCTCTTTGAAAATTCTGTGTTAACTGCCTGTTGATCTATCTCAGCAAGAATAGATTCTACCAGGTGGTTTCGAGGAATGACTACGGGGTTATTCATTCTCATTAGCTGTATTCGCTCCTCCATGGTTATTCCTTTACTGCTTGCATAGGAATCCCATTGGTTCTTCCATTCCAAAAACGCTTCTTGTTCCCAAGGGGAAAGGGTATTCGGAATTGAATAACAAAGACCGGCAAAGGTATTAGTGTAATCTGCACCTTGCTGCTCCATACGCTTCAATAAATCGAAAATTAAGCGTTCTGTCTCCTTGTCGGCGTCTGAAAAACCAATTTTATGTGCCATCATTTGTTGGTATTTTCGATCCCAATCCGCTTCAAATCCTTGTATAAATGATTTTGCAATGACAAGGGCTTGCGCTTCAGATGGATCGATAAGCGGCAATAAAGACTCTGTTAAACGTACTAAATTCCATTGAATGATGGCTCCTTGGTTTTCGAATGAATACCGCCCTTTCGTATCAATGGAACTAAATACAGTTTGTGGATTGTATTGATTCATAAAAGCGCACGGTCCGTAATCGAAAGATTCTCCACTTATAGCGGTATTGTCTGTATTCATTACCCCATGAATAAATCCAACGCGCATCCAATTAGCGACCAATTCAAATTGTGTTTCAGCAACTGATTTAATGAACTCCAATGCAGGATTTTCTGCGTTTTTGCATGACGGATAGAGTCGATCAATTGTGTAGCTTAAAAGTGCTTTTAAAGCATCCGTATCCAAAAAATACCTGGCATATTCAAAGGTTCCGACCCTGATGTGGCTTTTCATGATGCGGACCAACATGGCACCCGGTTCAGGGACTGTTCTAAATACACGTTCACCGGTAGCTATAACCGCCAGAGCGTTGGAAGTGGGGATGTTCAAGGCATCCATTGCTTCGCTAATTATATACTCTCGAGTCATTGCTTTTAAGGTTGCTAGTCCATCCCCGCGCCGAGAATAAGGGGTAGGTCCACTTCCTTTTAATTGCAAATCAAAACGCTGATTTTGCGCTATCAACTCGCCCATCACCATAGCTCTGCCGTCTCCAAGCATGGTAAAATGCCCAAATTGGTGACCGGCATATGCTTGAGCAAAAGGCGATGGAATAAGTTCTAATGTTTCGGATTTTGAGTCAATTAATTCAGAAATAAACGCTTCTGATAGATTGAGTTTGTTTGCTAGTTTTTTATTAAATAATATAGTTGAAGATCCTTTATGATTCAGGGGGCTAACCAGTGAATAAAATGCGGAGGGTAGCGCTAAATAACTATATTCCAATTTAGTCATTGATTGTTCGATAGGCGTGAGCAATTAGATCTTGAATTTCTATGTAGGCTAAGGCTGCTTCGGAGATGGCTTCTAAGCGTACTAAAGGAGCTTTCCCCTCATCGAATGCCTGTTTCCAGCGAAGCGCGCAAAGACACCAGAAGTCGCCTTCTTTTAATCCTGGAAAGTCATATTCGGGTCTCGGGGTTGAAAGGTCATTTCCAACGGCTTTTGAAAAGAGCAGAAAATCTTCTGTCATTTGAGCGCACACTACATGTCGACCTTCGTCGAATGCATCCGTTCGACAAAAACCATCACGATAAAATCCAGTCATTGGATTCGTACAACATGGGATTAATTTTTCCCCGAAAATATTTTTAATTTCTTCGACCATTCTGTAGTGTAAACAACATTCGTTGGATGAGGTTCAATCGAATTTTATTTTTTAACTATTGCGATTTGTCCAATGCACTACCTGATCAAATTCACGTGACCTTCTAATACTCTTAATCGGTTCTCTTTCTTATCGAAAAACGTAATGGTGTAGGTATATACTCCCGTTGGTACTTTTAGTCCTCCGTAATAACCCGGCCATCCTTCTTCATGAGAAAGCGATTCAAAGAGCAATTCGCCCCATCGATTGTAAATGGAAAGGTTATATGCTGTTGGATCAAATCCGCTGGTAAATATCGGTTTAAAAACATTATTGAACTGGTCACCATCAGGGGTGAAGGTATTTGGTACATAGAAAATTGGATCACCGGATACTTGTATGCCGGTAGTGGTGGAATCACTGCAACCAAATTCAGTCATTACACTCAAACTTACGGTGTAGTTTCCATCCTCACTCGGGTAGGTATGGAGGATATCCGGGGCATTGTCTGTAAGCACTGTGCCATCTCCAAAATTCCAGGTGGATTGTGATTGATTAATTGAATTGTTTTGAAAGCTCGCCACCGGGTTGTCGCTTTGCAAGTTGCTGTTACTTACTCCTATGACGGCCAACGGATTTGGATGAACTACTATGGCCGCACTCACCGTATCACTACACCCAAACGCATTATAGCCGATGATAGTTAAGGTTTCTGATTGTGTAGGAAAATCAGAAAAGGTAGGACCTATATTTCCATTGGACCATTGATAAGTACTAGCGCCATTTGCATCGAAGTTCACTGGTTCGCCAATACACATTTCGTTTGATATTGGATTAACCGAAATTACAGGATTAGGGTTTACCGTTACAAAAAGCGAGTCGGCCGCTTGACATCCAAAAATACTCGTGCCAAGAATTTCATACCACCCTGAATTAATTGCAGTTACGGCTTGACTATTCCCTGTAAATCCCGTTAAATCGATTCCGGTCCAAGAGTAGCTGTTGGCTCCAGAAGCATTAAATTGTATAAGGGTATTCGGACAAACACTGTTATCGTCGACAAGGAGTTGGGTATTGGGAATGGGGTGGACTGTAACGGTAACGGTATCACTGTCGCTGCATCCATCTACATTAAATCCTTGAACAATGTAGCTACTCGTAGCATTTGGCGTAACCCACATAGCACCGAGATTAGATACGGTGTTTACTGTTGGAGACCAAGTATAGGTTAGTGCTCCGCTAGGAACCAAGAGCGCAGAGTCACCAAGACAAAGCTGTGCATCTGTTGCTGTAACCACTGGATTCGTTGAAATTACAACATCGAGGGTAGTAATTGAATCACAACCAAAAATACTGGTTAGCGTGTCTACATAATAACCGCTTTGACTAATTAAATTACCATTAAAAAAGTAAGGACTTCCATCGCAAATCGTATCGATGATGTTACTTGTAAATGTTGGGTTTATGGTAACTTGAACCGTATCTGTGGTTGGACACACACCAGGGCTTGCGGTCATGGTTGTAGTGACCACGTAATTTTGAATAATTGGCGCATTGGTATTGTTGGTTAAGTTAACCGTTGGATTGGATATGGAGGTACTGTTTAGTCCATTGGCCGGAGACCAAGAATAGGTATAGTTCGGGTTGCTTGAGGTACCAATCGAAACTGGTGTATTGGAACACGTTTGTACGTTGGTGCCTGCGTTGGAGGTAGCTTGAGCGGTGTAAATCACCACATTTCGAATAGAATGCTGGTCTGTTGCTCCCCCCGTACTGGCGGTGAATCCCATGTAGCCTGCAAAGTTGATGGGGAAGTTTGCTGTTAAATAGAGGGTGTTGTTGATTGAAAGGTTAATGACGCCATTGTTGTATGTAATGTGAACGGGTTTGTAGGTGTTTCCTCGAATGAAATTTAGGTTTCCTGCGGTATTCGTGAGTTTAACAATTCCAGCAATACACTCATTATATCCAACCCCACTGTAAATTTGGAGTTCAGGGTTTGCTCCACATCCATTATCCCACGTGTCGAGCACTATCTTTAGGCCATTGGCTGTTCCGGGAATTCCAATTCCACCCCCGGCTACAAAGCCTGCAGGAGGAACTTGTAGAAAACAAAAGGCTAAGCCGTCCGCTGCACTTCCACCCCAAATTCGGTACTCAAAATCAACGGTCCATTGCGAACATACTCCAAGATTTAGCGGCTGTGAATAAAAAACACCACCGCTTTGGTTACCTGCAGCATTGGTTAAAATTAATTCATTGCCGAAATTGTCGTTGTCGCCCGGGGTGTCACCTACATAGGCGTTTCCATTGAGGTTCCAACCGCTTGTGTTCAAGACAGGCGATCCTTGAAGTTGTCCGAAAATAAAGTTCTGTGCAAAGGCATCGGTAGCACTTGAGAAGACCAATACGAAAACGAGGAAAAGAGATTTTTTTATCATTTTACGGTGCAAAGATAATGATTCGTTGCGACCAATTCCTATTTCATTTAGTGTTCGATATTATCATACAAACTAGAATTGAATTTCTAGCGATCCGAGCGTTCTGATAACTTTTGAACCAGCAAAAGTTCCTTAGAGCTCGGGATTAATTGATACTGTAAAGTGATTGAAATAAAAAAGCCCCGAATAAATACCGGGGCTTTCGTAGCGAGACCGAGAGTTGAACTCGGGACCTTAGGGTTATGAATCCTACGCTCTAACCAACTGAGCTATCTCGCCATTTTTTGAGAGGGCAAATATAAAGATTTTTATTCTTACGCCAAGTCCTTTACATAAGAATCTACAAATTCCATCAACTCACCAATGCGCTTGGGACTCAAATCAAAGGTTACGCCTGCTGCTTCATAGATTTTCGGTAAACTGCGGGTATACCCAAGCGATAAGCCCGCTTTGTACTGCTCAATTGCCTTTCCTTCATTTTCTAGGCTGTTTTTCCATACCCCAATGGCGCCAAGTTGTGCAATTCCGTATTCAATGTAATAAAATGGTACTTCATATAAATGCAATTGTCGCTGCCACGAATGGGCTTGTAAGTCTTCAAAACCTGTCCAATCGGTTAATCCCGTACCAAAACGTTTACTTAATACTAGCCATTGCGCGCTTCGCTCTTCTAGGCTGTGCGTTGGGTTGGAATATACCCAATGTTGAAATGCATCAATTTGGGCAATCCAAGGCAATACCTTAAGAATATCTTCCAGATGTTCTTCTCGTGCCCTAAGGAGTTCATCGGAATTCGGATAAAATGCGTCCCAGTATTTCATGCTCAATAATTCCATCGACATCGAGGCTAATTCAGCGGCTTCTGAAGGGATGTTCTTGAATGAGGTTAAGGTTAATTCACGGTTCAGAAAACTGTGAATGGCATGTCCTCCCTCATGTACCATGGTTACTAAATCTCTGTGTAAACCAACTGAGTTCATGAAAATAAAGGGAACGCCAATCTCGTACAGTGGGTAGTTGTATCCTCCAGGTGCTTTGCCTGCTTTAGATTCTAAATCCAAATGACCCATTTCCTTCATTGTCTGTAAACAATCTCCAAAGTACGAATCCATCTGATTAAAGATTTCTATCGTTTTTTCAAGCATTTCATTACCGCTATTGAATGGTTTTAAGGGGGCTTTTCCATCTGGATCAACATCTAAATCCCACGGCTTAAAGTGTGATTTACCAAGTTTTTGGAGTTTCTTCTGTTGAATTTCTTTTACCAATGGAACCACTTTCTGCGCAACGGCTTCATGAAAATCAAAACAGTCCTCTTTACTGTAGTCAAATCGCCCCATGCTTTGAAACATATAATCACGGTAATTATCAAAGCCTGCATTTCTAGCTAATTCATGCCGTTTTTGAATTAAATCAGTATAAAGTGCGTTCAAGGAATCAATATCTTTTCGCCTACGCGCTGCGATTTTCTGGTATATCTCCGACCTCAAGGCTTCATCCTGATTCTTCAAATGAACGGATGCTTGCTGCATGGTTAAAGTCTTCCCATCGTATTCAATGGTTTGCGCAGCACTTATGCTTCCATATTCTTGAGATTTTTCACTCAAATAGGCTTCAATAGCGATGTTTTCTTCGCGAAATAAATCGAGTTGTACACCAACCGAACGAAAATAAATGGCATAAGCAGGGTCATTACATAATTCCTTGTGGAAATCACTCGCCATCATTTTTTTATTCAACTCATTGGTTAGCGGAGCAAGTTTCGGTTGAATCTCTGTGACGAAATACGTGTAGGATTCAGTTAGCGCTGGGTTTGTGGTATCGATAGACATTTTGATGTATCTCCACGCCCCGTCTTCCTCTAAGAATGCCTCCAACTCACTCACATCACAAAGCCATTTTTTGTAGCAGTCTAGTTCATTTAGTTCACGCGTTAACAGTTCATTGAAATAGCCTTCTACATCTTCAAAGGTTTTTAAGACGATGTCTTTTGCTATATAGCTCCGCTGTATGGTGGGTGTTTTCATAATGCAAAAGTAATAATTCTTGCTAGGCGCCGTGAAATTCAGCTGCGTTGAACGAACTTATTTTCTAACTACCTTTGTACCATGAGTTTTGACATCGCAATCGTAGGTGGAGGGATTGTTGGAGCAGCAACCTTTTATAAGCTGCAGAAAAGAAATCCGTCCTTGAAGCTAGTACTTTTTGAAAAGGAGAATTTGCTCTCAGATCATCAAACTGGACACAATTCCGGGGTAATTCACTCCGGACTTTATTACAAACCGGGCTCATTGAAGGCTCGAAATTGTATTCAGGGTCGCCGTGAGCTGGTTGCCTTCGCTAAAGAATATGGAATACCTCATGATGTCTGCGGAAAAGTTGTCGTAGCCACTGAAGAGAAAGAACTACAATACCTAGAGAAGATTTACCAAACGGGCCTGCAAAATGAGATTGAAGGCTTGCGTAAAATAACTCCTGAAGAAGTTAAGGAAATTGAACCGAATGTGGAATGTATAGCAGGTTTGCATGTAGCCTGTACTGGAATAATTGACTTTAGAGCAGCTACTGCAAAAATGGTGGAGTTAGCCTTAGCGATTAATCCAGCATCAAAATTGATGCTTAACACGGAAGTTAAATCGGTTCAAAAAATTGCCGATGGTACTGTATTTACTACTAATAATGGAGAATTTGAATCCAAGTTTGCGGTGTATTGCGCCGGATTACAAGCGGACCGCTTAGCGCGAAAAGATGGAGTTAAACTTAAGGAGAAGGTGGTTGGCTTTCGTGGAGATTATTATGAGCTAACCGATCAGGCGAAACATAAAGTAAAGCACTTGATTTATCCAACACCGAATCCGGATTTCCCTTTTCTCGGAGTCCATTTTACTCGCATGACAGACGGTGAGATTGAATGTGGTCCCAATGCGGTATTTACCTTTAAACGCGAAGGTTATGGGAAAACTGATTTCTCCCTTCGTGATACGTGGGATGCGTTAACCTATAAAGGAACATGGAAATTATTTTTCTCGAATATGTCTTTCGGAATCAACGAATACCGTCGCGCATTTTCTAAGAAATTATTCCTTAAAACCTTGCAGCGAATGATTCCGTCCTTAACTATGGATGACATCAAGCCGGGGAGGTCAGGGGTGAGAGCTTTATTGTTAGCTGAAGACGGCGATACCCGAGATGATTTTAGAATTGAGTACCATGGAAATTCGATTCATGTCTTGAACGCACCATCACCAGCGGCTACGGCTTCATTGGCAATTGGGGATTATGTAGCCGATGAGGCGGATAAGCATTTTAAGTTGAAGTAGTTATAACTGTTTCACGGGATTTCAAATCCCGTGAAACGGGTGGAGTGTTACGCTTACCTCAAGGCTATCTTTGCTCGATTCCAATAGATATCCATCTCTTCTAAGCTCATTTCGGAAAGGGATTTCCCTTCGCCGTTTATAGCTTCTTCCATCCATTGAAAACGCTTAATGAACTTTTGGTTGGTATAAGATAGTGCTGATTCTGGAGATAAATTAATAAAGCGTGCATAATTTACTAGAGAAAACAAGAGGTCACCAAATTCCTCTTCTTGTTTTGTGGATCCGAGCGCTACTTCGGCCTCAAATTCAGCCAGTTCCTCTTTTACCTTGGCCCAAACGTCTTCTTTATTATCCCATTCAAAGCCAATTCCCTTGACTTTCTCTTGAATCCGTGTAGCCTTTACTAATGCAGGCAGGGAGGATGGGACTCCTGAAAGCACGGATTTCTTGCCTTCCTTCAGTTTTAGCTTTTCCCAGTTTGCTTTAACTTCTGCTTCATCAGAAACGGTTACATCCCCATAAATATGCGGGTGTCGATGAACCAATTTGTCACAAATCCCATGCAGGACATCAGTCACATCAAAAGCACCCACTTCCGATCCGAGTTTGCTGTAAAAAACCATGTGAAGAAAAAGATCACCAATTTCCCCTTTGATTTCTTGCAAGTCATTCTTAGTAATGGCATCGGCCAATTCGTACGTTTCCTCAATGGTTAGATTTCTAAGTGTGTCAAAGGTTTGCTTTTGGTCCCACGGACATTGTTCGCGAAGTTCATCCATGATGGTCAATAAGCGTTCAAAAGCGAGCAGTCGTTTATCCATGTACAAATGTAACGCGATTGCGTGATTTGAATCATTAGCTTTATTAACTTTGTTTCGTATGCGATTAAATTTTCTTTTTTTGTGTTGTTGGTTATCCATGGCAAGTTATGCGCAAACGAATTTTGAGCATGCGATTGAATACCGTCAAAAACTAGGTTTTTTAGCAGCACATCGGGGTGTAATGGCTCATATGCCAAAAAATCCAGCATGGGCCGGAGAATTGAGCTATGTGCTTCGTTCGCGCGGCCACAAAGCCTACCATCGCGCATACAATTATCCTACATTTGGAGGGACCTTGTTTTATGGACAGGTTGGGAACCAAGAGATTTTAGGGAATTACTTAGGGGTCTATGGTTACACGGAATTACCTATGATCTCCTTTAGGAATTATCGCATGGATTTTAAATTTGGACTTGGTCTTGGGTATAATAATCACCCGTATGACCCCATAGAAAATCCGCTCAATGTGGCCATTGCTACGCGAATTAATGGATTAATGTGTTTAGCAATAAAAAGTACGTATCAATACAAAAAGAATGCGTTTAATATTGGCTTAGATATTACACACTTTAGTAACGCTGCGTGGAAGGTGCCTAATTTCGGTATAAATATGCCATTTGTTTCGGTTGGGTATGCGCGTACAATAGTTCCAGTGGATAAAATGAAATTTGACCCCTTTGAGGGGGAGGCTCGGACCCCAATGAACATCACCTACAACCAATGGTATTACAGTGTAACCGCAATTTTAAGCGGAAAGCAAATGATGCCTATTGGTGGACGAAGATATCCGGTTTATGCCTTGAATCTGTCGGGAAAACATTTTTTTGGACATAAGGCAGGACTAGAATTAGCCTTGGATCTAATATCAAAGCAAGCCATCATAGATTACCAACCGTATATAGCAAAATCGCAACTGGATATTTTACAAGTTGGTGCGTATGCAGCCTATTTAGTTCCATTAGACCGATTTCATTTTGTGTTTGGAATGGGTGCGTATTTGCGCGATAAATTTAGTCCGGAAGATCCAATGTATCATCGCATCGGTGCGCGTTATTATCTTAAGAACGGTTTGCTATTGAATCTTACCTTGAAAACTCATTGGGCCAGGGCGGATTATTTGGAATATGGAATTGGATACACCTTTAATTATAGAGCTAAATGAAGTGGTTTAATCTATTGATATTGACATCTTTAGTTTGTTCGTGTAATAAGCCTGAGCAACGTGCGTGCTTCAAGAAATCGGGTGAATTATCCATTCGGACCTATGATTTTGGTTCCTTCAATCAATTGCATTTAAAAGAACATCTTAGCTATAAATTGGTGCAGGATTCAACCAATAAAGTCATTGTGCGTGGAGGAAATAATTTATTGAATTTTGTTGAGGTGATGGGGGAAAATGGACTGCTTACCATTGAGAATAAAAATCGATGCAATTATTTAAGGTCCTATGAAATTCCGGAAGTTGAAATTCATTATACCAAGCTTATAAATATTTTGTTTGAAGGAACAGAGCTTCTTTACAATGAAGATACCTTGATTACGGATTATTTAACCCTAACACTTCGTGACGGTGCCGGTCATATGGAATTGAACGTTCAAGCAATTGATATAAATGCCATTAATACACACGGTTGGGGTCGTTTAACCTTGAAAGGTGAAACGCAAACACTGCGTGGAAATCTCATGGGGGATGGGAAGTTTGATTTTCGTCAAATGTCTGCATCAAATCACTTGAAGTTGATCACTTCGTCATCCACTGATCAATGGGTTAAAGCCGATGGGATTCCCTTAAATGTTGAATTGAATGGAATTGGCAATGTGTATTACTATGGATTACCTTCAGTGATTAATAAGGTTCAATACGGAAAAGGTAAATTAATTAAAGCGCAATAATGGAATTTTTACAATATTTTTCGATGTTTGAGGGACTTGTACTCTTTTC
>ENA-OUVC01000485-OUVC01000485.1-marine-metagenome-genome-assembly--contig:-NODE-485-length-26252-cov-3.399809_pt1 | contig 26252 bp, 20 predicted proteins | sample MGYA00248622_ERZ508571 | MGnify/ENA primary metagenome ERZ508571 (study PRJEB26236, sample SAMN06267175) | marine metagenome | isolation source: Columbia River Estuary | place: USA:Columbia River Estuary... | reverse complement strand
TGCAAAAAATAGTGAAATAAAAATACTTACATTTACACATATTTTTGGCTTATGAAAACCCTAACTAAGTACGCCCTAGTACTGCCTTTATTTTTTTTCTTCAGTATTGTTAAAGCTCAAGACTCTATACCATCTGTAGCTCCAATAAACCAAGACAGCATTCGTCTGGAGCAATACAATACAAAAATACAGCTCATTGAGAGTCAAAGGGTTGCAGATTCAATTAAGAAAGTTGAGTTATTGGCTGAGATACAAAGTCTTAAAACTACAGACAACCTCAAAAAGGAAACCCTTCAAGCCCAATTAGACGCTATTAGTGCTCAAGAAACAGAGCGATTGGCCGCCAAAAAAAGAGAAGTAGAAGCCTTAAGGGCTACAAGCAAAGGAGTGCCAGTCATGGGCTTTTTTAAGGACACCCTATTAACAATATACAGTCGTCTGGGAAGTTTTTCCCCTGAAGAACGAGCTAAAGCAGTCAATCAAAGGATTCAAAACCTAGCTGGATTAAGAGATTTTTCTGCAGATAGTCTCGTCATAGAAAGCGAGTACAATATTTTAAATTTGGTGTATTCGGATCAGATTATCACCAGCATTTCAGAAGAAGACGCGCTTTGGTCTAAAATGAACGCTGCAGACTTGAGTGTTAATTACCAGAAAATTATTTCAACGGCTGTTTTAAATTATCAAAATGAAACCAATATAATTACCCTACTCAAAGAGTTTGGTTTGGCTTTATTGGTTCTCATTATTACCTATTTCATTATTAAGTACATCTTCATAGCATTTAGATGGAGTGCACTTAAAATACGCGCCCAAGAAAACAAACGCATTAAAGGAATAAAAATCAAAGACTATACGCTCTTTGACGCTTCCAGACAGGTTGCAGTGCTTATTAATTTAAACACCGTTCTAAAGTGGCTTGTGGTATTAAGCACCGTATACATAGCCCTACCTATTTTGTTTGGTATTTTTCCATGGACCAAAGACATGGCCCAGACCCTTTTTGGATATGTATTAGATCCTTTAAAAGACATTGGTTTAGGGCTTTGGAATTACCTACCCAACCTAATTACTGTGATCGTTATTATTGTGGTATTTAGGTATGTACTTAAAGGTTTATACTTCTTAAAATCTGAGATACAACAAGAAAATCTTAAGCTTCCTGGCTTTTATTCAGACTGGGCCGCACCTACCTATCAAATCGTTAAGGTATTGGTATTTGCCTTTATGATTGTGGTGATTTTCCCCTATTTACCTGGATCTGACTCACCTGTCTTTCAAGGGGTATCTGTATTTCTTGGATTCTTATTCACCTTTGGATCTGCCGGTTCGCTTTCTAATATTATCGCAGGCCTAGTACTTACTTATATGCGTCTTTTTAAAATGGGAGACCGAGTGAAAATTGGCAGTATCTCTGGAGACGTTATAGAAAAAAATATGTTGGTGACTCGGGTAAGGACCACAAAAAATGAAATTATCTCCATTCCCAACGCTACGGTAATGAATAGCCACACTATAAATTACAGCAGTGACGCCCCAGAAAAGGGACTTATCATGCATTCTACTATTACCATTGGGTACGATATTCCTTGGAGAAAAATGGAAGAAGTTCTCATTAAAGCAGCACTAAAAACACCTTTATTACTAGAAGATCCAGCTCCTTTTGTACTTCAAACAAGCCTAGATGACTTTTATGTGTCCTATCAGATAAACGCTTATACTAGGGAACCCAACAAACAAGCCACCATTTACTCTAACTTACACGCCAATATTCAGGATTTTTGCAATGAGGCAGGTATAGAAATCATGTCTCCACATTATAGGGCTGCTAGGGACGGAAACCAGAGCACCATTCCTGCAGATCAGTTGCCTAAGGATTACAAAGCGCCTAGTTTTATGTTTAAAAGGGAGGAATAAATAGCTATTTAGCTGTGAAAGACCCAAAAATGAATTCCTGTTCGGTTTTAAAAGGGGTGGTATGTATTTGTTTTTCAAAAGACAAAGACTCAAAACCATACTTCTCAAAGAGCTGTTTCAAGGATGCTTCATTGTATTGAATAATGTCTAATCCACTACACTTTTTGGGTCCGTTGGTAGAAAAAGCTCCAATAATGACGTGGCCTTTAACAGCGCGATTTAATAATGTCAAATAATCTCTAATGCTTTCAGCCGATGCTTGAAAGTGAAACGAAGCCCTATCATGCCAAAGATCATAAGAAAGCTTGGGATTATAATCTATCACATCACTTACTACCCACTTAACTTGTGTAGCTCTATCCCCTAGTCTCTCTTGAGCGCGAATAATAGCGGTTTCTGAAATATCTAATACCGTTAGGTTTTTATAGCCTAGATCTATAAGTCGGTCTACCAATTGACTGTCTCCGCCTCCCACATCAATTATTTGGGCGTCTAAGGATAGTTTGGCCTTAGAAATAAGTTCTAAAGACATATTGGGCTCATTTTCTGTCCAACTCACCTCTTGAGGTGTTTTAGTTTTGTAGATACGCTCCCAATGTACTTTAGAATCATCCATAGGATAAACTAAGAAAGTTGCTTTTGCTTATTGATTAAGATAATGGTCAAACTAAACAGAAGCATTAAACCCGCAGGTAAAAATTTAATAGCTTCATCGCTTACTTTAAAATGCATAAAGACAGCGCCTAACATTAGCGCTCCCATTAATGCAGCAGAAGGAAGTATGGCTTTTCTATTCACAAAACCGATTAAAAGCCCTATTGCTGCTAAGACTTTCAAGCCTCCAATAACATACACAATTGTTTCGCTGAGCCCGTAAACGGCAAATTCCTCAATCATATTAGCGGCTTTTCCACCCCTATAAATGGTTGGATTATTAAATCTAAAAAACCAAACATTAATAACCACGAATGAAACCACAGCCATTAAAATATATTTTATGTATTTCATAATTAAAGTTTTAAGCTTTTTATAAAGATATAAGAATTTAACAATAAGTAAAACAAAGCGGGTAAAGACTGTATTAAACTATCTTGAATATTGATTCGAGTTCCTAAAGCTCCAGCCATCATTGCAGCTAAAATGGCTGCACTTATTAAGGAAATTTTAAACTTACCCATACCGTACAAAAGTCCCGCACCACAAATTAGCTGCACTAGCCCAATGAGTATTCTCATTGCAGAGAAGCCATATCTTGTGAATTCCGCTATATAAAATGGGTGAAATAAAGTAAGTATTCCATAGATTAAATGTGATGTACCACAAAAAATTCTAATGATTGATAATTTCATGACGCGAAGCTAGATGTTCTGTGGTTAATAACCGGACTTTTTTTAAAAATTAAGCTCCAATTGCGAAACCTATTTATTTTTTATAGAATACAGGTAAAACCGCTCCACTTTGTCCCTAGCCCAAGGCGTTCTTCTCAAGAAGGTCAAACTAGATTTCACTGTCTGATTGCTTTTAAAGCAATTAATATTGACCTGATTGGCCATTTCTTCCCAGCCATGCGTTTCTACCAGATATTCTAATATATCTAATAATTTAACACCGTGTAGAGGGTTGTTGGGTTGAGATTCCATTAATTGTATTTTAATAAACTATTGTTTATTGTGCTAAAGTAGGCAAAATAGCAATAGAGGTTTATGTTTTAAGGCTTCGCTTCGCTCGCTGATCCTTTTGCGTTCCATCTTGAAAATAAAAAACCCGCTATATAGCGGGTTTTTTATTTATATGTGATCGCGAAAGGATTCGAACCTTTGACCGTCTGCTTAGAAGGCAGATGCTCTATCCAGCTGAGCTACGCGACCTTTGTCGGGGTGGCAGGATTCGAACCTGCGGCCTCCGCGTCCCAAACGCGGCGCGATAACCGGGCTACGCTACACCCCGAATGATCATCGCTGATAAAATTTGCGGAGAGACAGGGACTCGAACCCTGGCGACAGTTACCCGTCGACAGATTAGCAATCTGCTCCGTTACCACTCCGGCACCTCTCCTAGACAATAAAAATGCGTAAAAACGCGGAGGCAAATGTACTTTATTAAACAGATACTACCCAAATTTTTTTCTTCTTTTTTGGAAATCCCCAGGACACTGTAACATTACGGCAATCCATGCGTCTTTTTAAATATTTGTTTGCATGAAATATCCCTTTTTCCTGTTGCTTTTACCCTTGATTGGTTGGTCTCAAAATCCAAAAATCACCCTGGATGGTGTTGTTCAACCCAAGGAGTGGGAAGAGGCACAAAAACATATGATTCAATATGAGTTTGATCCAGGGGACAATGTTTCCTCGGTGAACAAAACGGAAGCGTGGATTACTTATTCGGCCACTGATTTATATGTGGGGTTTATCGCCTATGGAACCATGTCTGAACTGCGTTCTTCCATTAGAAATAGAGATGAGGCTTGGCAGGATGATTTTGTCATGATTGGGCTAGATACATTTGGTGATGGAAGGTTTTTGGTCAATGCGGGTGCCAATGCTGCAGGCAGTCAACTAGACATGAAGTTAACCGCATCTGGGGAAGATGATCCGAACTACAACATCAATTTTGTGTCCAAGGCTTCTATTCATGAAGATAGTTACCACGTCGAATTACAAATACCGTTCTCTTCATTGCAGTTTAACCAATTTGAGGAAATGGATTGGAAGATTGTTTTGTATCGATCGACCTTCGTTGGCGGTGCTCGGAGTCAAAATTTTCAATTTCCATTAAATCGAGATAATCCATGCCTACCGTGTCAATCACCCACACATCTGCTGCTTAAAGGAGTTAAGTCGACCAAAAGAGCTCAGTTGATCCCCTATGTTTTTGGGGGCCAGTCCGGAGCGCGGAATGCGGGTGATTTCAGCATGGACGGACCAAGAGGAAGTGTTGGACTAAGCGGGCTTTTTGATTTGTCACCAACTACATCGCTGGAAGTTGCTTTCAATCCTGACTTTTCCCAGGTGGAGGCAGACGTCTCTCAGATTACCGTCAACAATACATTTGCCATAGCCTTCCCGGAACGTCGCCCGTATTTTAATGAGGGAAATGACTTGATTCAGACAGAACTCTCTACGGTTTATACTCGAGCGATTAATCAACCTATTTTTTCTTCTAAATTAATTGCACAAGGTGCCAAGCAAAGAACGTACTGGTTGACAGCTTATGATGAGGTTTCGCCCTATTTAATCCCATCCAGATACACGACCTACACGGCAGAGGGTGGAGCTTCTTATGCCTCTATTTTCAGAACCCAACGCATGTTTAAAAACAGTTCGAGTCTTGGGTTTTTATCCACTCACCGATTTTTTTCTCAGGGAGGATCGGGCCATACTATAGGCCTAGATGGTACCTATCGATTTCCCAAGACATATACGGCAGGATTTGAGTACAACCAGAGCATCCATCATGAACCTACAGCTGATTGGTTTACTACGGGCCAACGTATAGGAGGCTATACCGTTGATTTAGATGGGGAAACACAGAATGGGGCCTCAGGATTGGTTTATCTGGTTAGAAATACCCGTAATTGGAACTCAGGGATCTCGTTTTTTTCTATGAGCCCTCACTACCAGACACCCTTGGGATTTACCAACCAAAACGATGCTCAAGTACTCAATTTGAGGCACAGGTACACCCATTTTTTTAAACCTGACCAAGCTTGGAAACAATTAGAGGCGGGAATTCGTTTTGAGGATGTGCGCACCACATCAGGGATGAAACGTTTTCAGTCACTAAATTTTCAAACTGTTTTGGGTTGGTCGAATGGAATGCTCACAGAAATCAGCCATCGAATTATTCCTTATGAAGAGTTTGATGGTTATTTAGGTAAGGATCTAGGCATGAGTAGTATCTTTTTTAGGTTTAATCCAGGCGAGCGACTCAATATGAGGTTGTTTTCTGAACGAGGAAAACAGATCTATTACAACGCAGATTTGCCCGTTGTAGGAAATGCTTTATTTGTGGGAAGTTTCAACGATTTTCAATGGGGAAATCAACTCAAATTAAGCCCCAGTTTAAGGTATTCTGAGATGAAATCCATCGATAGAACTGAGGTGTATTACAGCGGAATGATTATTCGATTAAACGCTGATTTCCAAATAAATAAGGATTTTTCATTTCGGCTTGTTGGGGAGGCCAACAACTTCAGTGACACTTCATTTGTTCAAGCTTTACTCAAATGGAACCCAAATCCGTTCACCATAGGATATATAGGGGCCACTAACGGCTATTCTTACACTGAGCCAGGGTACGGGTACAAGATTGACACCGCTCAATTATACATGAAACTACAGTACCTATTTGATCTATAATTCTGTATTTCTTTGAACAGATACTCTGAAGGAAGGAGTTGAGTGATTGTTGGGCTTAGCGTCGTTTGGCATGGCTAAATCATTGCCATCGCGCAATGCTCTGTAGTGTGGGGATAGAATTTCAATTCCTGCTTCGATGCAGCTGTCTTGAATGTTTTGATGCAGCTCTGAATAGATGGACGCTTGTTGGTTAGGGTGTTGGGTGTACCCATTGATTTGGTAGGCTATATAAAAATCATCTAGACTGGTTTGCAGCACAAATGGTGCAGGTTGATCGAGGATTAAACTTGTTTTGTTAGCTGCATGGATCAGCGCTTGATGCACTTCTCTCCAAGGTACATCATAGCCAATGGTCACCGTTGAGTGTAGGATAAGCCCTTTGTCTTTGGCTTCAGCGCTGTAGTTGATCGTGTGGCTATTCATCACTGATGCATTTGGGATCGAAATCAACTCATTTTTAATCGTTTTAATGCGAGTCACCAACATATTTTTTTCAACGACATCCCCAACGGTATCACCGATGCGCACTCGGTCACCTAGGTGAAACAGACGCATATAAGTCAACACGATACCCGCCACTATATTGCTTAAGGAACCAGCGGAACCAAAGGTGAATAGGAATCCTAAAAACACAGATACGCCCTGAAATACAGGAGAGTCGCTTCCAGGCAAATAGGGGAAAATAACCACAAAAGTAAATGCGATGAGCAGCACCCTGGCTATTTGAAAGGTGGGTGTGGCCCAATCGGGATAAAACCCATTGATTTTTAAGTGACCTAACTTGATCTCCTCTTTGAGGTAACTAATGCCCATCAGTGCATAACGCGCTACCAAAGAGATCACGATTATGGTCATTAAGTTGGGTAAAAAATCCCATAAACCATACCCAATACGTTTTAGTGGATCGAGTATGTACTGGAATAGTGTTTGAGCTAGCTGTTGAGATTGAGGAAATAAGCCGAAAACAACGGGGAGCGCCAAATAAACCAATAAGGCTAAAATGATGATTTTTATGATTTTGATCCCCCACAAATAAATATTCACCTGTTTTTGGGCATCGAGTAACGCGTAATCATTCCATTTGATACCGTGAATACTCGTGTCTTTTTTGAGTTCGATTTGATGGGATAACCACTTAAAAAATCTGTTGATGTATTTGACCATCACAAGCACCAGTGTCAACACCAACAGGGCCAATCCTAATTTCTTAAGCCACAGTGACCAGTCATTATCCGCATGGTATTGATTCAGAGAATTAACCACTGATATCCAGTGTTCTTGGGCGAGTTGTTCTGCGTTCATCCCAGAGTTTACGGTATCTTGTGGCTGAACGGTTGCCAAGACTAGTTCGCGGTAGACCAGGTCAATGTTTTGACCGTTTTGACGAAGCTTGAGCTGTTGAGCGTTCCATTGGGTGTCTTTTGACAGGCTCTTGAGATGCTCGGTAACTGCCGAAGCACGATCTGAAGGGCTAAATATGCCCGAGGGCGATGAAATAACCCACAGGGTGTCTTTAGCAGGACCTATAGCGTAGGCCTTTTGGTCATAGTTTTGGGCAAACGCAGAAGATGTGAAAATTAGGACAGCAGAGACAAGCAGGAATCGTTGGAACATAAGGCTCATTTTTTCAAAGATACAAAATTGATCAAGTCGCTTTTTCTGCTTCTATAACCACTTGAGTGCCGATCCAGTCTGTGGTGAAAAACAAATAACGCGGGCCACCATCGGAGATTTGGTGTTTTTTCTTGATTTGAGGAGGATCCCACGAGAAATTCTTGCATTTCACGTTAGCTTTTTGTCCTTTAAGCCAAGGGAATAAGGATTTTTTATAGGGATGTATCTCCTTAATTATGTAAGTGTTCCCAGGGAAATCTATGAGTTGATCAAGGGTATACCAATGAGTATTGAGGCTTATTTTGGTCAGGTTGTAGTTCGAGCTTATCCAAGAAAAAACACCTAGTTTCATTAGAGAAGCCATGGGTTCGTATAGGTATTTTCCCATGGGGCCCAGTGTGGCTTGGGCGTTTTTTGCTGCTTCCCATTCCATAGAAACCGATCGTGTTTGGGTTTGAATATCCACGGCAAATAACCGGGGGTTTCCCTGGTGGTTTTTTTTGAGTAGCCAAAGCACTTCTTTCACTTCATTTTTTGCTGAAACAACATGTATTTCAGCTGTTTGAGGCATTTCTTTTAAACCAGAACTTATATCTAAAAAAGGAGCGGTTTTCACCAAAATAACCGATGTTTTTTGCCATAGTTTTGGACTTAATTCGATCAGATTTGGGGTGCAATCCGAAAGCAAAAAAACACGTTTTTGATGGGTGTCCCTTCTGGATGGATCCAGATAAATAACGCTCACTTCTTCCTTATGTTCGATCCAATTTTCCGCTTCCTCATTTTGGCAATCTACACGTTCACTCAACGCCAATACCTGCATATTATGTTTTACCAAGGCGCTGAGTTCCGCATTTCGCTCGACGTGGGTCACCCGTTCAAACCTTTGGGCAAATGCCCAGGTGTCTACACCTAAACCTCCAGAAAGATCCCAGAGGCTATGACCGTTAACCAGGCTCGCTTTGTAATGAGCTGTCGCTTCAGAGGAGGACTGTTCTATATTTAATTTTGGGGGATAGATCAATCCCCTTACGGCAAACCAAGACGGTACTTTCACGGTCATGGTCCTTAACCCCTCTATTTGTTGGGCACATTCTAGGGAGGTAACCTCCGGCCACGGAGACTTTCTCAAGGCAATGCTTTTGGGGTCTTGGTCGATATGTTTCCTGAGCCACTCTTGACAGACGTCCGTAGCTAGCCACTTATTTAACATTTGACTCTTGCTTGTAGTGGGCAATGGCCCAAGCTGTGGCGGCCCATATTCCCGCAGTTTCAGTTCTCAATCTTGTCGTGCCTAAGGAACATGTTTTCCACCCACAACTTTTTGCTAAAGCGATTTCTCTCGAGGAGAAATCACCCTCTGGACCGATGATAATCAATCCTTTTGGGGTGTTTTGTATCAGTGAGGGCCATGGATTTTTTTCAGAGTCCTCCGCGCAATGCGCCATAACCCCATCAGGGTGTTGTTGAATAAAATCATCCAAAGAAGTTAACTCATCCATTTGAGGAACGAATGTAGTTAGCGACTGCTTGGCCGCTGAAAGCAGTATGCGATTCATGCGATCTGGGTTGATTTGTTTCCGCTCTGACTGATCACACAACAGAGGCGTGATTCGCTGAATTCCAATTTCAGTAGATTTTTCAAGAAACCACTCGAACCGCTCATTCATTTTGGTGGGCGCTATCGCTATGTGCAAGGGATTTTTTGAAGCAGGTGTTTGGGTGGTGTTGATCACCTCAAGGCTTACTTCTTTATGGCTTTGGGAGGTAATTATTCCTGTTCCGATTAAGCCTTTTCCATTAAACAGGTCAATTTGTTCGCCCATTTTTTTGCGCAGTACTTTCACAGCGTGTTGTGATTCTTCAGGAGAAAGATGGCAGAACGAATGCTCAGCGGACAGATCTGGTGCGTAAAATAGTTGCATTATATCGGGTAGCGTGCTTGAGCGCTGATGTTTTGAGCGCTAAATTGACCTTCAAGATATTTAAAATAACCAACAATACCAATCATGGCGGCATTGTCGGTACAATACTCGAAAGGAGGAATATAGGTGGTCCATCCAGCAGCTGAGCCTTCATTTTTTAAGGCATTTCTAACCCCAGAGTTGGCGGAAACACCCCCGCCAATAGCGACTTGAGTGATCCCTGTCTGCGCGACAGCTGCGTGAATTTTTTTCATTAAAATCGATACAATCGTGTGTTGTATGGACGCGCATAAATCAGCCCTGTTTTGGTCTATAAAGTACTGATTTTTAGCAGTTTGTTCTTGAATGAAATACAAAATGCTTGTTTTTAATCCGCTGAAACTAAAATCCAATCCGCTCACCTTGGGTATGGGGAAATTATAGGCATAGGGATTTCCGGATTGTGCCCAATGATCAATTAATGGTCCGCCCGGGTAGTCAAACCCCAATATTTTAGCTGATTTGTCAAAGGCTTCGCCAATGGCATCATCCAATGTTTGACCAATGACCTTAAAATCGAATGGACTGTGCACTTCAATAATTTGTGTATGTCCCCCGCTGATGGTCACGGCCAGAAATGGAAACTCAGGGATTTCTCTAGGGGTTTGATCTTCTATAAAGTGAGCCAAAACATGCCCTTGCAAGTGATTTACCTCAATAAGTGGAATATTCCAGCCAAGGGCCAAAGATTTAGCAAATGAGGTCCCGACTAGCAATGATCCCAAAAGTCCAGGACCACGAGTAAAAGCGATGGCGGATAGATCTTTTTTGTCGATATTTGCTTGGGCAATAGCTTGGTGTACCACAGGTACTATGTGCTGTTGATGGGCTCTTGATGCCAGTTCTGGAACTACGCCTCCATAGGCTTGGTGGACGGATTGTCCAGCGGTGGTTAAACTCAGTTTACGCCGATCGCACATCACTGCACAGGAAGTATCGTCACAGGATGATTCTATGGCGAGCAGGTACACTGGTTTATTGTTCATCGTTTTGGAATCAGTTTACAAAGGTAATACATAGGTCGGTATCAAAAAATGGAGCAACATAGTAGGTAGGGTGCTGGCTTTTGCCATGGTATTTCTATTAGTTTTTGCGCTGTTTTTTTCAATTCCACAAGTACAAACTTATGCAGCACAGTGGTTGACCAAAAAGTTAGAGGATCGGTACGGAATCAGTATTTCTCTAGCTCATCTAAGGTTAAGACCGATTCAAGGTGCTTTTGATGCCCACGATGTTGTATTGTTTGATCGCGCAAAAGACACCCTTTTTTATGCACAGACATTGTCGGTCTCTGGTATTGACTTGAACGGGTTGGCCGATGGCCAAACCAGGCTTGGGTATGTTTCTTTGGAAAAATTCTTTCTGGACATCCAATATCATCCTGGTGATTCATTGAATTCTCTCAATCGTTTCTTGGCAGAACTACCTCAATCAACAGATACTACGGAAACAGCTTTTTTTGGGGCTGTCGTGTCATTAAATCACGGTCAAGTGCGGTTAGGAGATAACCGTCCTTCGAATACCCTGAAATCTGCGCCCTTGATTGTGGATATTGAATCACTGCAGGCGGCTCAACTGAACATGGAATCAGGAGTGTTTAACGCAGAGATCCAATCATTATCAGCGGATTTTAGCCCTTGGACATCCCTAAAATCCCTAAGCGGTCAATTGACCATAGATCAAGACAGAATAGCCCTTAACCAGCTATTGTTGCGCACGCCTAAATCTTATTTTCAAGGGAATGTATCTATGTTTGACCCCAAATCATCCTCAGACGCATATATCCAAAGAGCTATTTGGCATGTTGATGCCCAGTCACTTAATTTGGATACGGATGAGCTCAATGTTTGGGCTGACTATTTTGGAGCAAAACAAACCATTTCAGGTAAATTTACTCTAGATGGCTCACTCAATGATTTGGCCATTGAATTGGATTATTTAAATTCAGGGGAAACGGGTTTACGGGGGAATCTTCAACTTAAAGAGCTGTTTTTTGGGCAGTCGCCAGGAGTGTTAGATGCCCAAATTACTAACCTAGAGACGACTATACCCTCACTTAAAGCGCTCTTTCCACGATGGATTCCTCAACAATCACCGGAATCACTGGATCGTTTTGGCACCATATCAACCCAGGGTAGTGTGCATTGGCAGGGACCATTACTGAATACCAAGATGAACGCCTCCACTGAATTAGGGGCGTTTTATACCGACGTGACCATTAAGGGGGTAGATCGATTAAAAACAGCTGAGTACAGTGGGTATTTGTCCTTGATCGAGTTTGATCTTGGGGCATACGCATTGGGCAATACAAGCTTTCAAAAAACAACGGCAGATGCTCAGATTGGTGGGACGGGATTTAGTTGGGGTACACTGAACACATTTGCTGAAGGATTGATCTATGAGACAACCATAAACGGCTACACCTATCGCGACATTGAACTCTCTGGACAGTTTAAAAATCAGCGTTTTGAAGGACTGATGTCGGTGATGGATCCCAATTGCAGTTTCACCTTTAGCGGATTGGCTGATTTGGGGGGTGCGCGTAACCAATTTGATTTTGAGGCGGATGTAACTTACGCCGACTTGTTTCAAATGAACCTGGTGAAGGATTCCACCGCACAATTAAGCGGGAAGGTAGTGTTTGATTTACAGGGTAATGATATTGATGATGTGGCGGGAACGATTTCATTTAATCAAACTAGATACAAAAATTCGATTGACACCTTCACGTTTGAAAACTTTGAGGTTGTTGCACAAAGAGACTCTACAGACCAAAGATCGATATCGATTAATTCGCCAGACATTGTCACTGGTCAGATAAAAGGAAAGTTCAAACTCAAGGAATTTACCGAGGTTGTCCGAAACGCGGTAGGGGGGATCTATGATAATTTTGTTCCACTTAAGGTAACTCCAGGTCAAAAATTCGACTTTAGGTTTAAGCTTTACAATACATTGATTGAAGCTTTTTTACCTGATTTTTCGCTCGGTCAAAACACGGAACTAAGCGGGCGCATTGATACCGATCAGTCTGTGCTTAAGCTGGATATCCAGGCGCCCAGAATGAGAATGTGGACCTATTCACTGGATAGTGTATTGTTGAAAGTAGACACGAAAAACCCCTTGTTCAAGTCCTACTTGTCTGTGGCTTCCCTTTCTAAGTCAGGTGGTTTATATCCGATTAAACAATTGGAAATGATTAATAACACCCGAAAAGACACTTTGTTTTTCAGGACGGAGTTTTTTGGAGGAGCGAACCATGAAGATAAGTACGCTATCGATTTTTATCACACCTTCCTCAAAGGCAATACATCCGTTTTAGGGGTCAAGAACCTACAGGCCCAGGTTCGTGACATGGATTGGACCTTAGGCTCAAAACTATCCACGAATCATCAAGCACGGATAGACCATGATTTTTCTTCAATCATCTTAAGTCCTACATCGGTGGTGTCTGGAGATGGCGGATTGATTCAAGCTTCAGGAAGTTGGATAAATAACCAAATCGATGATTTGAATTTTTCTTTGGATCACGTACCGCTGCGCTATATTACGCCGCCCTTAGAAAACGTACAATTGGATGGAATGGCAGATGGCTATGTGAAAATTCAGCGAAAAGACAATCGTTCTTTTCCTTCTGCTTCGTTAAACATTAAAGATTTTTCGGTTAACCAAACTGTTTTTGGCCCCCTTAATGCCGATATCGTAGGCAATGAAGACCTGTCTGAGCTTTTGGTCAGTGGGCATATCGGCGACCAACAAACAGAACAATTGCGCATTCTTGGCAAGGTGCTTTATCAGTCAGATTCTACATCGTTGAATATGTTGGCCAGTTTTAACGGATTTGATGTAGCTCCTTTTAGTCCACTAGGTCAAGATATTATTCATCGCATCAAGGGCCGACTTTTTGGCAATGCTCGGATCACAGGACTGATCAAACAGCCGCAGATTAACGGCTCGCTTTCTTGGAGTCAAGGTGGCTTAGGTATTCCCTATTTAGGGGTGCTATATGATTTTGCTCCTAATGAAACCTTGCTGCTAAACGGTCAAGAATTTGTTTTTCAGGATTTTAGCTTGATTGATCCGATATATAAAACCAAAGCGCTCCTCCGGGGTGAGATCAATCACAAAGCGTTTACTGATTGGCGACTCAACTTATTTGTTGAAGCTCCAAGCAGCCGCTTTTTATTGTTAAATACTCAGCAAGCACCTGGTCAATTGTACTATGGATTAGGTTTTTTAAAAGGATCCGGTCGTATTTGGGGACCCACAGAGCAGTTATCCATTTCCCTCAAAGGGGCAACAGGTGAGCAAACATCGATAAAAATTCCTGTATCTGATGTTGTCTATACTGGTTCGTACGATTTTATCACATTTCAAGAACGCAATCAGTTGGTTGAGATAGAAGAGCTTGGTGTGGATAAAAAGTACCAAGGATTGCAACTGGATTTTGATTTTGACATTACCCCTGATGCTGAAATTGAGGTGGTGATCGATCCACAAACGGGAAGTTCATTAAAAGGTAGAGGTACAGGTAACATTTTAATGGATATCAACACCACGGGTGGATTCAGCATGTTTGGTGATTACCGCGTTAACAGCGGAACCTACAACTACAAGTTTGGTGGGTTTATCGATAAAACGTTTAAAGTAAAGCCAGGAGGTACCATTGTTTGGGAAGGGGATCCCATGCAGGCCCAACTCAATGTGGAAGCCGCCTATAATTTATATGCCAACCCCGCTCCCTTGGTGAGAAATTCTGGATACAGTCAACGAATACCTACTGAGGTATTAATTCGATTACTAGGTCCGCTACAGCGACCAAACATAGATTTTGACATTGCCTTTCCAGGGACTAATTCAGTGATTCAGTCCGAGCTAAACTACGCACTTCAAGATCCTACCGTTCAAGACAGAAATGCTTTTTTCTTGTTGGCGCAAGGGAGTTTTGTCAATAATGAGCTGGCTATTACGGAACAAGCAGTTACCGGAAATTTACTCCAATCCGCTTCTGGATTTTTAAGTCAAATGATTAGCGGGGGGAGTGACCGCCTAAATTTGGGTATTTCTTATGAGCAAGGGTATACCGACCGCAATGCCAATATTACCCTAGATAATAGAATTGGGGTGAGTTTATCGACCCAAATCTCAGATCGTGTATTGTTTAACGGAAGATTAGGGGTGCCGGTTGGAGGGCGCGTTGCTGATCCTTCTCTAGCGGGTGATGCCGAAGTACAGTTTTTGCTTAACGAGTCGGGTAGTTTAAGTGCTAAGATGTTTAATCGCGAAAATCAATTTCAACAACTATTTGCGTTACGTCAAGGATATACTCAAGGTATCGGACTTTCTTATCAGGTTTCTTTTGACAGTTGGCGGGTGTTGATGAATCAGATTTTTAAGTATAAATAGTATATTTTATGCAATCACTTTTTTGATTTATTGTTAAATATTTTCCTTTTTTCTTCCGAATTTGGAGATAAGTACAATTAATCTATACTCGATTCATTGAAATAGAAATAAATTGATATTTTTACGAACTTTAAATTATTTATGGAATCAACGATCAAAAAGATAGGAGTTTTTACTTCTGGAGGGGATTCGCCTGGGATGAATGCGGCCATACGTTCTGTGGTGCGCACTTGTGCCTTTCACCAAATCGCTTGCGTAGGTATTTACAGAGGATACGAAGGAATGATCGAAGGGGACTTTATCGATCTAGGTCCTAGAGATGTCAACAACATCATCAATAAAGGAGGTACTTTTTTAAAGTCTGCACGCTCTAAAGAGTTCAGAACTCCTGAAGGAAGAAAGAAAGCACACGATCATTTGGTAGGTGCAGGCATTGATGCATTAGTGGTGATTGGTGGTGATGGAAGTTTTACTGGGGCACAGATATTCAACCAAGAATACGGCTTTCCAGTAGTGGGTATTCCGGGAACTATAGATAATGATATTTACGGAACGACCAGTACCTTGGGCTTTGATACGGCCCTGAATACGGTGGTTGACGCTATTGACAAAATCCGTGATACGGCTTCATCCCACAATAGACTATTTTTTGTTGAGGTGATGGGTAGAGATGTCGGTCACATCGCCCTAAACGCCGGTGTTGGATCTGGTGCCGAGGAGATATTGATCCCTGAAGAAAATTTAGGTATAGACCGTTTGTTGGAGTCTTTGGATAAATCAAAGAACTCAGGCAAATCCTCCAGTATTGTCATCGTGGCAGAAGGAGATAAAACCGGTAAAAACATTTTCGAACTTAAAGATTACGTGGAACAACACAGACCTCAATACGATATTCGCGTATCTGTTTTAGGTCATATGCAACGCGGAGGTTCCCCTTCTTGTTTTGATCGAGTGCTGGCATGCCGCATGGGAGTTAAAGCAGTAGAAACACTTCTAAGTGGAGAATCTGGATATATGGTGGGTATCCGAGACAATAAATTAAACTTGACACCGCTGGATAAAGCGATCAAGGGACACACCAAAATAGATAAAGAATTGATCAGAGTATCTGATATCATGTCAACCTAATCCTTAATACCATGTCTGAATTAAAAATTGGAATTAATGGTTTTGGTAGAATCGGCCGTATGGTTTTCCGTGCTGCAGCTGCCAGACCAGATGTACAAGTAGTAGCTATCAACGATTTGTTGGATATTGAGCACTTGGCTTATTTGCTAAAGTACGACTCAGTCCACGGACGATTTGACGGAACTGTTGAAATCAGCGGAACTGATTTAGTCGTCAACGGTAAGGTAGTGCGTATTACTGCTGAACGCGATCCAAAACAATTAAAGTGGGATGCTGTTGGTGCTTCTGTTGTAGCAGAGTGCACCGGTATTTTCACTACCCTTGAAATGGCTCAAAGCCATATTGACGGTGGTGCCAAAAAAGTAGTTATTTCTGCCCCTTCTGCTGATGCGCCTATGTTTGTTATGGGGGTAAATCACCTAGAAGCCAAAGCTTCTGATCTGATTGTATCTAATGCTTCTTGTACGACCAACTGTTTGGCGCCTATGTCCAAAGTGTTGAATGATGCCTTTGGTATTGAGGAAGCTTTGATGACCACGGTTCACGCCACTACGGCCACCCAAATGACCGTTGATGGTCCCTCTAGAAAAGACTGGAGAGGCGGTCGTTCTGCCTTATTGAATATTATTCCATCATCTACAGGTGCTGCCAAAGCGGTGACTAAAGTGATCCCATCTTTGGTGGGCAAATTAACCGGTATGGCGTTCCGTGTGCCCAATGCGGATGTTTCCGTAGTGGATTTAACCGTAAAGGTTTCTAAGCCTACTTCTATGGCAGAAATTAAACAAGCGTTTAAAGCAGCTTCAGAAGGTTCATTAAAGGGAATCTTGGGTTATACGGAAGATTTAGTAGTTTCTCAAGATTTTATCGGTGATGCACGTACGTCAATTTTTGATGCTGACGCGGGTATTGAGTTAAATAGCACATTCTTCAAATTGGTTTCTTGGTACGACAATGAAGCGGGTTATTCAAATAAATTGATCGACCTAGCCAAGCACGTATCTAGTCTTTCATAACTATACCAAAATCATTTAGGCTTTGAGAACACCCTGTGAATAGGGTGTTCTATGCCTTTTTTAACCGACGATTATGATTTTAATTGCAGATAGCGGGGCGACTAAATCCGATTGGATTGCCTTGGACAAGAATGGAGATAAACTCTTTTTAACCCAAACCTTAGGATTGAGTCCTGAGGTGTTGACTAAAGAAGTGATCCAAGATCGATTGGCCAATAATTTTGAGCTTTCCAAAAATAGCCGCCAAGTAAAACAATTGTTTTTTTATGGAGCTGGTTGTGGAACAGCTAGAATGAAAACCTTTTTAGGAGATATTTTTCAGTCCTTTTTTCCCAATGCCCAGATCAATGTAAAAGAGGATACCTACGCAGCCATTCACGCAACTACCAATTTAGAAGAACAAGCCATTGTTTGTATTTTAGGTACAGGATCTAACTGCAGTTATTACGATGGACATCAGGTATTCCAGAAAGTTGCCTCGTTGGGGTATATCATGATGGATGACGGTAGTGGCAATTATTTTGGTCGCAAACTGATTCGCGATTACTACTTCCACAAAATGCCACAGGATTTGGGCATACGCTTTGCCAAGGAGTACAACCTAGAAGCGGATAACATCAAGGATAACTTGTATAAACAGCCTAACCCGAATACTTATTTAGCCACATTTGCCCGTTTTATTGTGGAGAACAAAGAGCATTCGTATTGCAAAGGAGTGATTGAAAAAGGGCTTCAGCAGTTTATCAACAATTACATCATGCAGTTTGAACTGGCCACCAAGGTTAAAGTGAATTTTGTGGGCAGTATTGCCTTCTATCTGCAGGATGAACTTAGAGCCGCTCTTGAACGCAATGACCTAAGGGCTGGAGTAATCGTGCAAAGACCTATTGATGGTCTAGTCGATTTTCATAAAAAAACCATCTAAGCGTTTAGGCGTCTAAAATCGCAATCGCAGAAATTTCTACGCGCACCCCTTTGGGAAGCCCAGCAACAGCCACGGTTTCTCTGGCGGGTGCGCTTTTTTCTGAGATGTATGAGCCATATATTTTATTGACCGCCGCAAAATCAGCCATATCGGTCAAAAAAATACTCACCTTAACTACGTTTTCCCAATCACCTCCTGCCTGGGACAAAACGGCTGACAAGTTTTTCATCACTTGAGTCGTTTCCTCTTCAATACTTCCTGTGATCAATTCTCCTGTAGATGGATCCAAGGGAATTTGACCAGAAATAAATAATTGTTGCCCTACTTGAACGGCTTGACTGTATGGTCCAATAGGAGCAGGGGCATCTGGGGTAAGTATCACTTTTTTCATCTTATCTCTGGTTTCTTTTTTCCCATTTCAAGTCGCTTAACATGGAGCTTTTGATACCAATAAAAAAGTACCATCGCTCATAAGCGCCAAAAGGTGTCCAATCAAAATTAAGTCTAAAATCGTTTAAGTCGCGATCTATTCGGATTTGGGTAAGGGTAAATCCTTGATTTTTAAAATCATAACCCGAAGAAACACCCATGCCCCATTTTGGGGTTAATTGAATGTCTCCAGAAAACATTAGGGAGTTGTTTGAAAATTCACTTTGTCTTTGCTCATTGGCAAAGGTGACCGCATAGGCTAAATTAAAATTCCACTGTATATCAGTTGCATAGACTGGATTTTTGATTTCCGATGGTTTTTTTGGCTTGTTGTATCCCGTTTCATATGGGTTTGAATTTCGCCCGAAAAGCCCGTCAGTTCTGCCTTGCGAAGTTTCTGCATAAAACAAATCCCCCTGACTTTCCTGAGAATCCTCCGATGAATCTGTTTGTTTTTTATCCTTTTTAAACATGTCGCTATTGATGGAATAACTCAGGTTGGCACTGGCTCTAGTCAAACGCATCAAAGCCCCATTTTGTTGGGCTACCAGGGTGTTTATTCTTCTTCCTTGTGCATCGATGTCATAAGGATCTAAATTCCCATTTATATTTAATTTTAGTTGATTGTCAAACAAACTGGTTCCACCTGTGAACCTAAATGGGTTTAACCTAAGCGAGTCAGCTTGAAAATTATAACTTGAGGATATGGTTAGGTTTTCGATGATTTTAACTTTGCGCGGCTCTGTGCGGGTACTGTCTTTGGACCTCACTTTTGCTTCAAGGGCATTCTGTAGTGAAAAACCTAGGCTTTGACTGCTGTTTAACCCTGGAGCCCCATATAAGGTGCCTTCAAAACGAGAATAAGGAACCATGGTCCCGTCCGTGCCTAAATACTCATCGTAGTACTGATCGTAGGCTGGGGTGTATCCAATACTTGCCGAGGGGCGCATCACGTGTCGCAACGCCTGAATTCGTTTTCCCTCTTTGCGCACAAAAGTTCCGTATAGGGTAGTCCCAATGCTGGCACTTAAATTGTATTGGCTAAATCGATCAAATCCTTGAAGGGTATCCAAAACAATCCTGTCTTCCACCATACTTCGGGCAAATGTCTGGGTGACCCAATTGTCTTCAAAGTTTCCCCCAAGAGATACACTAAAGTGTTTGGCCACTTTGAAATTGGTGTTGAACGGTATGCTGTGTTTCATTCCCATACGGCTGTCCTCAAACATTCTGGGTGTCAAGAACAAGGAATCGGTTGTTCGAATTCTGTTTTCTCCTCGAACGCTGTACTGGAGATTGATGTTTTGAAAAATACCTTTTTTTGAGGCACCCCTGGCGACAAATGGATAGATTCGCTCCATGCTGGCTTGCAGGGTAGGGAGGGTAAGGTTGACTTCTTGAGTATTGGTGTTCTGGTTATGAGACGCCGTTAAACTCATGTTAACAGAAGGATACTCAGGAAAGGTTTTATTGAAGTTAATCGATGAAGAAAGGTTGTTGTTTTGGGTGTTGGGCAGGTTCATCTGGTTTAACGAATTCCTAAAGTACTGACTGCTCCCCAAGTTTACCGATGCGGAAAACCGGGCTGTTGGATGGGCCTTTCCGTCCTGGCTATGTGACAATTGCAAGTTATAAATAGTGTTGCGCGCATAGTCACTGAATCCCTTTTGGGAATTGACTAGATTCTCGTACCTGAAATTAAAGTTTCCGTTGTATTTGTATTTTTTGGTGTACACGGACTGGGCTCTAAAACCATAACTGCCATTGGAATACAAGTCGCCCGTTAAATTGAGGTCTACATAATCACTGATGGGAATATAATATCCGCCATTTTGCAAAAAATAACCCCTTCTAGGGTCGTTGCCAAAGGTAGGCATCATCAATCCAGCTGTGCGTCCTGTGGTGAGTGGGAAGTAGGCAAATGGTAAGGCCACAGGCGTAGGTACATCTGCAATGTATAGGTTGCTAAAACCAGCGACCATTTTTTTTTGGGGCACAAACTTTGCTCGGTTGATCTTGATGTAATAATCAGGATCCTCTGGGGTCATCGAGGAAGTGAGTATCACATCCTTGAGAAAAAAGACTGAGTCATTTTCCTTCTTGGTATATTGAGCTTTGACATTCATGTTTTCAGACCTCATTCCGCCTCCGGCATTTTGTTGGGTTCTAGAATTCCAGATCAAGGCCTTTTGGGTATCGATATTAAATCGGATAGAGTCTGGTTCCACGGAGTTACTTCCTTGCTTAAAATCAGGGGTTTGCGTTAGTATCCCCTCCTTATTCCTCAGTCGTCCAGCATACACCTCGTTTTTTAAATAATCCAGAATGATAACTCCAGACTTTAGTTCCATGTCTTGGTAATAGAGCTCAGCTTGGTTATAGAGGTATATCCGGCTTTCAGACTGCTTTAGAATGATAGAGTCTTTAGCTGTATACCTTATTTTTGATAGGATGTTGCTCTTTTTTCCACCGGTTTTTGTCTGGGTAGTATCTTTGGTTACCCCAGGTGGTTGGTCTGTTATTTTGGAAGAATCAGCGGATAATTCTTGGGCATGCGTAAGGTGGCTCAAGAATAAAAACGCTGTCCCATAAAGAAGACGAAGAAAGTTTGTTTGCACTGGCTAATCACCTATTTTTGTGTATCCAAGGGTATTGAATGGCATCAAAATTAAGCATTTTTAAAGAGCCCTTGGCCGTTCGTCCACATTAACCGGTATGATTGTATGATTTTTTCTCTAAACAAAAAATGGCCCTTGTTTATTTTATGCGCCATAGCCCAATGGACGGTCATGGGGTACTCTGTTGCCGATTTCGTTAATCCAAAACCAGTTAAACCATTTGTGGTGGTCCTAGATGCGGGACACGGAGGAAATGACCCTGGAAATGTCCACAATGGTTTTCGAGAGAAAGAGATTGCTTTAAACATCACGCTAAAGGTCGGCGCCCTTTTGGAAAAAAATCCCAATTTTAAAGTGATTTACACCCGAAAATCCGATGTTTTTGTCGATCTGATGCAGCGGGGAAAAATGGCCAATCAGACGGATGCTGATTTGTTTGTGTCGATCCACTGTGATGCGCATACCTCGTTAGCCTCAGGGGCTAGTACGTTTGTTTTAGGGCTTCATGCCAATGAGAAGAATTTTAATGTAGCCAAAAAAGAAAACTCTGCGATCTATTTAGAAAAAGACTTTGAGACTAGGTATGCACAGTACAACATCAATAGCCCTGAAGCAGTGATCGGTATGACGATTATGCAAGAAGAGTTTTTGGATCAAAGCGTGCTTTTAGCTCAACTGATTCAAAATAATTTTGTTCAACGATTGGGAAGGAAAGACAGACAGGTGAAGCAGGCTGGATTTATTGTGCTTCACCAGACTTTTATGCCCAGTGTGCTTGTGGAAACTGGATTTCTGTCAAATCCCACAGAAGGTGCTTATTTAAACTCTGCTCAAGGTCAGCAGCAGATGAGTCAGGCCATTGCGGATGGAATACTTACCTACCACAAACGCATCTCCGGTGCTACACAGTCTGTAGTAGTTGCGCCTCCTAAGTCGGCCAATGCGCCCAAGGAGTCAACGAGCACTCCCATCAACACGACAGAAAATGAGGCCGTACTGTTTGCCGTTCAGTTGGCAGCTTCCAAAAATAATTTAGACTTAACCCCTGCCAATTTCAAGGGATTGAATGGGGTGAAAAAACAAGACTTTGGCCTTTTGTACAAATATTTTTGGGGACATACTTCATCGTATTCAGAAGTCAAGAAATCTCTAGTTTCTGCTCAGAAGTCGGGTTACCCATCCGCTTTTGTCGTAGCGTTGAAAAATGGAAAACTTGTCTCTGTTCAAGAGGCGCTTGGAGCGAATAAATAATCGCTTTTGGTGAATTATTCTTAAATTTGAAGAAATCCAGAATTTTATGGCATTTAAATTTTCCAGAGAGCTTAAAACAGGCATTGTAGGAATTGGCGGTATTCTCCTGTTTATCCTCGGGTACAGTTATTTAAAATCCTCCCCATTATTTGATAACAGCATGACTTTGTACGCGGTATACGATCATGTTGGAGGGCTTCAATCAGGAACTACGGTAAGCATCAACGGTTTCCAAGTGGGTCAGGTTAAAGACATCCGTTTTTTGGATGCATCGGGTAAGCTTTTGGTGACCATGTCTGTGGATGGTGGTTTAGCTTTTAGCAATCAATCGCTAGCTGAGTTGTTTGATACGGGTATTATTGGTGGTAAAGGAATTCAGATATTGCCCAAAGTAACTATGCCATACACTCCGGTACAGTCTGGAGACACACTGCCCACCCAGGTTAAACCTGGATTGACCGAATTGTTGCAGCAACAAATCAATCCCTTGCAGCTCAAAGTGGAAAGTATGATTAACAATGCGGATTCTGTGATGTTGGGGATCAATCAACTCATGAATCCAGCCACTAGAAATCATCTTCAAGAATCGATCAGCGGATTAAGCTTACTCATTGCTCAACTTAACGAAACTACTTCCTCAATTAATACCGTGATGGGAAAACACGGAAAAACTTTAGATAGAGGACTTACGGATTTAGGTGTTTCTGCCAAAAACTTGGCAGCCATAACAGATTCTATTAACCGCCAAGATCTTGGGGCGACGATCAGACACTTGGGTGACGCACTAGCTCAGATAAATGAAATCCTTGACCAAATGAATCAAGGAAAGGGATCACTAGGTCAATTGGCACAAAATGAAGATTTGTACCAGCATTTATCTCAAAGCACCCAAGAATTGGCCCTTTTATTACAAGACATGCGTCTAAACCCCAAACGTTATGTTCATTTATCTGTTTTTGGAAAAAAACAGAAAGCGTATGAAAAACCAAGTGATGATCCTGCACATCAGTCAATAGATACGCTAACAATGAAATAATTTGGTCATGGCAATTTGGTCTCAAATCCTGTTTTCACTGCTCTTTTTTTCAGGGATTGGTTTGTTTGTACGCCATATGGTTCGCCTGCGTCAAACTATTTTTCTAGGGAGACCCGAAAAGATCGATGATCAACCAAAAAAACGCTGGGCTCAAATGGTTCGCGTAGCTATGGGTCAATCTAAAATGGGGGCTCGTTTTGTTCCGGGTATACTGCATGGGGTTGTTTATCTGGGATTTATTATCATCAATATTGAGGTATTAGAAATTGTTTTGGATGGATTTTTGGGTACCCATCGCTTGTTTGCAGGACTACCTGGATATCGATTTTTGATCAATACATTCGAACTATTTGCTCTGTTAGTAGTCGTTGCCGTGGGTATTTTTTGGATCAGACGCAACGTAATCCACGTGAAAAGACTGGCCCATGGCGAGCTTAAGGGTTGGCCTAAATTGGATGCCAACCTCATTTTGTATATCGAGTGGTTCCTGATGGGATTATTTCTTTTGATGAATGCAGCCGATGCTCAATTACAGCAACTAGGCACACCACACTACCCAACGGTAGGTCCTTGGCTGGTCAGCAGTCTAATTCAACCTCTATTTGCTGGATTACCGGCCTCTATGTTGGTTGTGATCGAACGAGGCGCTTGGTGGTTACATATAGCAGGCATCTTATTTTTTCTCAATTATTTATATTACTCAAAACACCTGCATATCCTACTGGCATTCCCCAACACCTATTACGCTAAAATTAAGGCCTTAGGCGCATTGTCCAACAACAAGGATGTTCAACGTGAGGTTGCTTTGATGATGGACCCTAACGCTTCTATCCCAGGGGCTGAATCCACCGCTCCTGTAGCTTTTGGCGCCCAAGATGTGACCGATTTATCATGGAATTACTTACTTCAAGCGTATAGCTGTACCGAATGTGGTCGATGTACTAGCGAGTGTCCGGCCAATCAAACTGGAAAAAAACTATCTCCAAGACGCGTTGTGATGCAGACCCGAGATCGCGCTCAAGAAATTGCCCGTCAAAATAAAGTTTTAACAGGGGAGTTGGATTTATCTGGATCGCGTCTGCTTCACGATCGAATTACCCCCGAGGAATTATGGGCCTGCACTACTTGTAATGCCTGTACCGATGCTTGCCCCATAGGTATCGATCCACTCTCTATCATCATGGAGATGAGGCGTTATTTGGTGATGGAAGAATCTTCTGCCCCTCTTGAATTAAACAACATGATGGGAACAATAGAAAATAATGGAGCCCCCTGGCCATTTTCTCAGATGGATCGGGCTCAATGGACCCAAAAATAAGCCTATGCAAACTGAAATTCACATACCTACGATGGCTGAAATTGCTGCCCAACAAGGTCAAATTGATGTCCTTTTTTGGGTAGGTTGTGCTGGAAGCTTTGACCAACGCGCCATGCGAATCACTCAAGCATTTGCCTCATTGATGCACAAAGCAGGAGTTAAGTTCGCTATACTGGGAACCGAGGAGTCATGTACCGGTGATCCTGCCAAAAGGGCAGGTAATGAATTTTTATTTCAAATGCAGGCGGCGACTAATATTCAAACATTGGACGGATATGGGGTCAAGAAAATCGTCACTACCTGTCCTCATTGTTTTAATACGCTAAAAAATGAATATCCAGGTTTAGGGGGGAATTATGAAGTAGTTCACCACACACAAATGCTACAAAGTCTTCTAGATGAAGGAAAGTTAAGTGTGTCAGGAGGAAGTTTTAAAGGAAAAAAAATCACGTACCACGACGCTTGTTATTTAGGTAGAGCCAATGGTGTATACGAAGCCCCACGCGCACTAATCCATCATTTAGAAGCTTCGTTTGTCGAGATGAAACGCTGTAAGTCAAAAGGTCTTTGCTGTGGTGCTGGGGGTGCTCAAATGTTTAAAGAATCTGAAGCAGGTTCAGCGGAAATTAACCACGTACGCGCTGCTGAAGCTATAGATACCCAAGCGACGATTATTGCTGCTGCTTGCCCATTTTGCAATACCATGATGACAGATGGTGTGAAGAAAGAAAATAAAGACACAGAGGTCAGTGTGTTGGATTTAGCAGAAATTATTCATCAAGCACAATCATAAAGATGTTAGTACCTTTTGAAACACTTCCAGAAGATGCGCGTATTTGGATCTATCAGTCCAATCGATCGCTCAATGAAGTGGAACAGTCCTCAATTTCAGCCACACTAGATGAGTTTTTAGATCAATGGAAAGCCCATGGTCAAGATTTGGTGTCTGGGTTTCAAATTTCGTACAACAGATTTATCGTTATAGGCCTGGATACAGAACAAGCAGCAGCCTCTGGCTGTTCCATCGATGCCCAAGTACATTTAATCCAGTCCCTTGAAAAAGAGTACGACATCACTTTGTTGGACCGCATGAATGTCTCTTTTAAAAGTGGTGCTTATATCGCCTACAAACCATTAAAAGAGTTCAAAAAAATGGTCAAAGATAAATCAGTCACTGGGGATACTATCGTGTTTAACAACCTGGTGAATACCAAGATAGAGTTTGAGACAGCCTGGGAGGTATCCGCTAAAGATAGCTGGCATAAACATATG
>ENA-OUVC01000479-OUVC01000479.1-marine-metagenome-genome-assembly--contig:-NODE-479-length-26465-cov-4.349288_pt1 | contig 26465 bp, 29 predicted proteins | sample MGYA00248622_ERZ508571 | MGnify/ENA primary metagenome ERZ508571 (study PRJEB26236, sample SAMN06267175) | marine metagenome | isolation source: Columbia River Estuary | place: USA:Columbia River Estuary... | reverse complement strand
GAACGCCGTCGCTTAGGAATTCGCACCATTGACTTAGCAAAAGATGCATTCACGGGTTTCAGGAGTTTCGGATGAGTGTGCAGTGGCCTGATATTTCTTTTCAAGACCGCATGGCAACAGCCGAGTTTCGTGTGCACGAACGCGCTCATATTGTGGTCAATAGTGATTCATGTAATGGCTGCACTACTCGCGCATGTGTTGTTGCCTGCCCCGCCAACCTCTTTGTTCCCACTGCCGCTGGCGGAATTGTTTTTAACTACGAACAATGTTTTGAATGTGGAACTTGCTACATGGTGTGCAACGAAGAAGGCGCCATTAGTTGGTCGTACCCAGAAGGTGGACACGGCATCGTGTTCCACCACACGTGAGTTGATCAAACGATGACCCCTATTATTGGTGTTTGCGTGAAATGGATTGGGAGTCAACCTTCCAGTGGCCATGAGGCCGACGCCCGCTTTGCTCAGTTTTCTGCCAGCGACCAGGCGGCCTTAGAAGTTGCGCTTCAACGTGCAGAGCAACTGCAGGCACGAATACGCGTGGTGAGTGTTGCCCCCGCTGCGGCTCGCTCACATCTCGTTGCACTCTGTGCATCGGGAGCCCATGAACTCATTCATATTGCAGCCGAAGGACAAAGCAGCAGCGCACACGTTGCTCATGAACTCGCACAACACCTACAAGACTGTGCTTCTGTTTGGTGTGGCGACTATTCACTAGACCGCGGCTCGGGAAGCGTTCCTGCATTTCTCGCCAGCACGTTGGGCGCACAGCAAGCACTTGGAATTGTTGGTATTTCAGCCACCAATAACAACTCACTCGACCTTCTTCGACGACTCGATGCTGGACGTCGGGAAATCGTTCGGGTGGTGGAACCATTTATTGTTTCTGTCGAAGGTTCAATGGCAACGCTGCGTCGAGCCAGCCTTGCCGCAACTCTGCGCCCTAGCGCCACGGTGGTGGAAGCCTCACTCACTTCTCCTAGTGCGCTCTCGCTCGGCGATTTCTCACCCTTTCGTCCGCGCCCACGTACGGTGAAAACTCCTGCTGGTGAAACTGCATTAGACCGCATCAAAGCCGCGACATCGGCAAATTCACCGCAAAAGCATTCCGAGATTGTGGCACTGGCACCTGAAGCTGCAGCTCAACGCATTGTTGAACAGCTCACCGAGTGGGGATACCTTTCCTAACGGCTACGGTTTTGCTGTGCACCAGCGCTACAGCCTCGACAACTCTTGGAGACGTCCGAAAAAAGGAAACGTTCTCATTGCGGGTTCGCCTCTGCGCATATTTCGCTTAAGCACAGCGGGCCAAGCAATTGCTGAATCACTTGAACAAAATGGAGAAGCACCAAGTTCTGGTCAACTTCTTATTACTCGACTCATTGATGCTGGCGCTCTGCACCCACTGCCTTCACTAGAAGCCGATACACCAATAGCGCGCGATATTTCCATTGTCATTCCTCTTTTTGCACGGTCCGAGAACGACATTTCGCGAGTGCAGAATCTCATCACTGAATTTTCTGCATTCCCACAGGTGGTGGTGGTTGACGATGCATCACCTATTGCATTTCCCGAGATGCCCACCACCAATGTCACGGTGCACCGTCAAGAAGTGAACAAAGGCCCGGGCGCAGCACGCAACGCTGGCCTCACATTCGTATCCACCCCATATGTTGTGTTTATTGATTCCGATGTGCAGTGCGCCCCTGAAGATATTTTCGAGCTAGCCAAGTGGTGGAATTCGCCACAACTTGCCGTGCTCGCGCCGCGCGTTAAAAGCTTGAACTGGTTTCAGTATGGCGCCGCAATTAGTAAATACGAAGAAGCGCGCTCCCCTCTCGATATGGGTGCCTTTCCTGCACGCGTGCGCGCCGGCACTCGCGTGAGTTACGTGCCTTCAGCATTGTTGCTGTGCGATGTCGCAGCGCTTAGAGCGGTCGACGGCTTCGATGAGTCAATGCGCACAGGAGAAGATGTAGACCTCATATGGCGTCTCGATGCAGCCGGTTATGCGTGTCGCTACGAGCCATCTATTGAAGTGCACCATCTACCGCGCACCACTATTCAACAACTTGCTCAACAACGCATGGGCTATGGTGAATCGGCTGCTTTACTTGCTGAAAAACATCAGGGCGCACTTGCTCCACTTCGTGTGAGTGGTTGGAGTACTGGAGTATGGGCTTCCATTGCTCTCGGGTTTCCCATTATTGGTGGAGTTGTTGCTGCTGGTACCGCTGTTGCGCTCTCTCGCAAATTGCGTTTTCTTCCCGATGCAGAAAAAGAATCAGCTCGGTTAGCAACTCTTGGGCATCTTCATGCCGGTAAACAAATTGCTAGTGCGGTGACGCGCGTATGGTGGCCAATTGCACTGCTCTTAGCGTTGGTCTCACGCCGCGCACGTTGGGCGTTGTGTCTTGCTGCTTTCGTGCCAGCACTTTCTGACTGGTGGACCACTCGCCCTCACCTCGACCCTGTTCGCTACACGCTTTTACGTTGGGTCGATGACATGTCGTACGGGTTCGGCGTGTGGAAAGGTGTCGTGCGCGAAGGAAACTACGACCCACTTATTCCTGAGCTCTCCAGTTGGCCAAGCAACATGCAGCAAAAATCTGCTACTGAGGTTTAGCAGCCGAGCGCAGATGAAAGTTGTTGCACTCTTCACAAACATCTTCAGGGATCACTCCCAAGCGCATCAGCAAACTGAACATGATGCAACCGAGACAAATCGCAAAGAAACTTTCTAAGCCTGCTGCAACGACGAGAGCAGCAATGACTAGTTGTGCAGCACCGAGGTTTCCGGTTGCCCACAACAGTGACGCAACGCCACTAAATACAAGTCCGACTCCTTGAGCAAACCGCTTCGGTGGCCCTGGAACAAATTTATGATTGCCCTTCAGCCGTGGTGTCACGATCTGAGTTGCGATTCTCCCTAAAGGGCTCATGGTGGGACCAGTTAAAACGCGTGCAAGAAACCCATAGGCCAGGGGAATGAGTACCCAGCCGCTTTGTGTGAGAAGAAAAAGGACGCTCATTGCAACAACCGCGCCAGCAACAATGCGTGCCGAGGTCTCATTGACGGGATGAGGGAAGGAAAAGAACGATTTCACTCGCTTTACGATAGGGACAAATCGTGAATAAAAGCGAAATGCCTCTACAACTACTACCGTAGGAACTGATGTCTCTTCGGCTCACAGTTAACGAACATTCCTTTCGCGCCCATGTCGCCCACACCGTCGGCTCGACCCCTGGCCTCATTCCCGTTGTGAAAGGGAATGGCTACGGGCTTGGCCGACCCTTTCTTGTGCAACTGGTATCTGAATTACTTGGGCCTACTCAAGCAGTAGCGGTGGGCACGGTTTTTGAAGCACAAGATATTCCCGCTTCTACCCCCGTCTATATCCTCACCCCTATTGGCGAATTCGACCAGATCACCATTCCCGTTAATGCCATCCCCACCGTCGCCACAGAGCGCGACCTCACCGTTCTTCAGAGCAAGGGCTGGAAAAGCCCAGTGGTGGTGAAACTTGCTTCTCCAATGCAGCGCTTTGGCGTAGAGGCACCCGACTTTCTTGCCCTGGTGCAACGCATCAGTGCAGCCGGGATCACCATTCACTCATGTGCCTTGCATCTTCCGCTACATCACACCGATGAGGAAATTTATGAACAACTCTCAAAGTGGATCCCACTCGTTCCCCAGTGCGTCACCATTTCATTGAGTCATATTTCAGCTACTCAACTTGCAGCACAACAGGAAAAATTTCCTGATGCACTTTTTGAAGTACGGCTTGGCACCGCACTGTGGCACGGAGATAAATCTTTTTTTTCTTTACACACTGAAGTTCTTGCTGTGCACTCAATCGCAAAAGGTACTACAGCGGGCTACCACAGCACCGCAGCACCTGCCGATGGCCACATCGTTGTAGTTGCCACAGGAACCGCTCACGGTGTTGCACCTCTAGCAAACGGCTCAAGTCCATTTCATTTTCAACAGCAGCGGCTAACTTTGCTTGAAGCGCCCTATATGCATAGTGCAATGTGCTTCGTTCCCCTCGGCCAACCGTGCCCAAAGATTGGTGATGCGATCGATGTGCAACGGCCGCTGCACAGCGTTGCCCCCGACATCACACTGTGGGTTTAAAAACTCATGACTAATGCAGCATTACCAACACGTAACGGCGTTGCTCGTTTTGCAGAGCTCGATATTGCTCGCAGCGTTGCACTTTTTGGCATCATCGTATTGAACTACCACGGCTATCTCAATGGAGGCAACGCCACTGGTTCTGTTCAAACAACATGGTTCGCACGCCTCATGGACCCGTGGAATGGGTTGCTCGTTCCCAGTCCCGTCATCTTTGTAGTAGTTGCCGGTATTGGTTGTGGGCTCCTCACGTCAACGAGTCAGCAACTCAGCACCACAGAATTACGTTGGCTACTTATTCGGCGTGGAACATTTCTCTTCACCATTGGAACAATTTTTGAGTGGGTATGGAACGGCACCATACTTCCGTACTACGGGATTTATTTTGTTTTGGCTGCTGCTGTTTTTCATTTAAAAACAAAGCACATCGCCATGCTTGCTGGAGCTATCACTGTGGCCGCGGCACTTCTTTCCTATTGGCGCTACCGCCAAGAAGTCAACGGCCATTCAACGAGTTGGCTGCAGCCATTTGAGCCCAATACCCCTCGTAATTTTCTCTTTCGTTACTTCATTGACTACACACATCCGGTGTTGCCCTGGTTTGCATTCTTCTGCGTTGGGCTCATCATCGGGAAGTCTTATACCGCCTTTCGTTTAATGCGAAAAACCATACTTTTCGCCGGTATTCCTGCGCTTTTTTGCACATACCTCGCAAGTGGTCTTGCGCTACATCACACCGATGGCTCATGGCAGCATCTCCTCAGTACCGACCCTTTCCAACGCGGCATATTGGCCACAGTTGGCGCGTGTACCAGTGCAGTACTCATCGTCATCCTCATTTCTTTCCTTGCCGACAAATACCCCACTTCCCCACTTGCTCAACTACTCCAGCGGTCGGGGCAAATCACATTGACCTTGTACTTGTGTCATGGCTTTATATACAACGCAGTAGTGAACTGGTGGAACTGGGTTGAACCAGGTGGGTTCACCACTGCATTTATTTTTTCCTGCGTCGTGTGGACACTGCTCATTGCCGTTGGCGTTCGCTGGCAAACTTCCATTGGCAAAGGCCCTGTAGAAGTTGTTTATCGCAAGTTCGGAAACTAAAGGCGCAATTAAATTCTTGCCATGCGGTTCATGCCGCGTAGAGCAAAAGCTGCTGCACCAACAAGCGCACCATCGTCACCTAGACGCGCCGGAACAATACGTGCTCCTGTAGAAAATTCGAGTCGGCACAATTCATCAAGACTGTTTTGTGCTGCTTGGAAAAACGGTGCCCCGAAACCCAACGCCACACTTCCACCAACCACAGCAAGTGGAAGGTCGAGCAAGTTACACACCGAAGCGATGCCGCGGCCCACGAGGCGGCCAGTGCGCTGAATAATTTCATAGGTCGGTTGCGTAGGAGGCCTGCCAGTGATGGCCTCAATGGCTGGGCCAGAAGTTTCTGCTTCCAAGCAGCCACGGGCGCCACATACGCAGCGGCGGCCGCTTGGCTCCACAATGACATGCCCAATATGGCCGGCGTTTCCCGCTGCACCGTCGAGAAGGCGGCCATTGAGCACAATGCCACCACCAACTCCAGTGGAAACGACCATTGCTAGAAAGTTGTCGTGCCCTTTGGCAGCGCCTTTCCAGCCCTCACCAAGGGCAAGCGCTTTGGCATCGCCATCGGCGAAGACAGGCAAGCCGGTCAGCGTTCGCAGCCGAGGGACCAACGGGAAATTACGCCAACAAGGAATATTCAGTGGCGACACCAGTTCTGCATTTTCTGTCATTGGCCCTGCACAACCCACACCCAGTGCAACTGGTTGTGCTCCGTGTTGTCCGCGAGCTTTCGTGAGCATGGCATCTACAAGTTGCGCAACATCGTTGAAAAGATTTTCATCGCTTTGGTTACTACGCACCGCGATACGACCTCTGTCGATGACCATTCCTTCACGAGTAACAAGACCTGCAGCAACTTTGGTGCCACCAATGTCAAGAGCGAGAAGGACGTCCATACCGCTCTAGTGTCTATCGCACAGCAACATCAAAGTAAGTTTTTTCCGCGAGTAATCTGTTACAGCATGTTGAATTTTGCTGTGCCATCGGGTTGGAGTTCATTTTTCACCGAAGAGTTGTCTAAGAGTTATTGGGATTTACTGAGTATTTTTATAGAAACAGAACGTGCAACGTTGGAGATTTATCCACCACACCATGAAGTGTTTGCGGCCTTCGCAGCAACTCCACTGCACAACGTTAAAGTGGTCATCGTTGGTCAAGACCCGTATCACCAACCCGACCAAGCGCATGGGTTGAGTTTTTCTGTCAACACAAATGTTGCGCCACCACCATCACTGCGAAATATTTTTACTGAGCTACTGAACGATGTGAACGTCGATCGCAATCAACACCCAGCGAAAGGAAACCTCTCGTCGTGGACAGAGCAAGGTGTGTTGTTGCTCAATACCACATGCACTGTGCGTCGCGGCGAAGCTGGGTCACACAGTGGTAAGGGCTGGGAAAAATTCACAACTGCCGCGCTACGTGTAGTTGCTGAAACACATGAACATGTGGTTTTCATCTTGTGGGGCAAACATGCGCAGGCTTTGAGGCCCAACCTGGAACTCACTGGGAGCCATCACACCTTCATTGAGGCGCCGCATCCCTCGCCACTGTCTGCTTACCGAGGTTTCTTCGGTAGCAAGCCTTTTTCACAGGCCAATACTGCTTTGATTAAAGCAAATCAAGCCCCGATCGATTGGAGCGCCTAAAGAAGTAGTTCTACCGAGACAACGATGTTGTTGTTCTATTGACCTGCTTTGCAACCGACGTCGTTGTGCTGAATTGTGACGCAATTGTTGAAGAGGTTTGCACTGGAACCGTGGTTGTTGCAACAGCTCCTTCCTCTACATACAAAATGACAGGAGTCGTACAGGACATTTGACTTGGATTTTCTTGCTCAACGACAATGAGTTTACGAAAGTCGGTGGCGGGTTGATTCCATATCGTCTGAGTCATATTCGCCGTTGTTTCCTTGTCGTAATATTCAATTGCGTATGAGACTGCTCCAGACTCTTGCATGTTTTTCATTTCCATCACTGACAGTCCAACAAAGTTTGGAACCAAACCGCACGGCAGAGTGACGGGTGAAGCAGAGTAACTAAACCCCTGATTTGAACCGGGCTGGAATTGCCCAGTTGTGAGGAATGCACCTGCAACAACGACGCTGAGTGTGATCACATTTCGAAGACGTGATTTCTTCACTTCTCTGCGACCAAGTACAACCGACAAGTACAAAACTGCAATAAATACTGCGACCCCAAGAATTTTCTCTTCACCCCACTGCCCCACCAATACTCGAGTGTCGTCACTGTCGTTCAGTACCCATCCAAGCACTTGCGTGACCACCCAAGCTCGCGTTAACCACCACGCGGGAGCAAGACCCGTTGTGAAAGTTTTAGCTTTTGCAAACGCTGCAAGAATACGGTCGTAATTTTCACTCACCACTGAACGGCCTCCAGTGGACTGCTTGTCAACGCTGAGTCCGGCTCCTCGTAGAAGATCGGTTGCGTACTCAGCTGGATCAGCGAGCTTGACCCCATCGAGTAACGATGAAGCGATGTCAGATTCAAGGCCATCGGTGAGGTCTGCAACGGCGTCGGCCGGCAAATGCCGAAGTTCGCGCCGAACACTCTCTGCAAATACTGCGGCAACTTTTAAGTGGTCAGAGATATTTGACACTAGGAAACTCCTTCGTCGTTTTTGATAATTGCGTCAATGACATTTCGGAAATCAATCCATTGACTCTGTTGCTCAACAAGCCATTCACGACCGATTGCGGTCATGCCGTAGTACTTGCGGTGAGGACCCTCCTCCGATGGGACCACATAGCTCGATAAATACCCCGTGGAGAACAGGCGCCGTAAGGTTCCATACACCGAAGCTTCAGCGACATCGTTGAGGCCATATGCACGTAGCTTGCGCACAACGTCGTAGCCATAAGCATCTTGTTCCGCAACAACAGCAAGAACCGCTAAGTCCAAAACGCCCTTCAGCAACTGGCTTCGCTCAACAGCGCGATTCTGTGGGGTATTCACGTTTCGTATACTACTATGTTTTGCACAGTACCGCAACTACCGTTATAGCAAGCCACTGCTGAAATATCCACTGGGTACTATTTGAATTCATTGCACTTGTATCCTCACGCCATGGGCTCAGTTCGCAGGCATGCATTACTCAATGCAACGGCACAAGAAGTCTGGGACTTCATCGGCCGCCCAGGTGCCTTGCATGAATGGTTCCCTATCACGGCAACGCGCATTGAGGGCGACAAACGCTGGATCACCTTGCCCACCGGCATCGTCTTTGAAGAAGACATCTTGTTGGTCGACCACGACCTGCGCCGATTCCAATATGGAATTACGAACAACCCACTTATCACCAGTCATCTCGGCACATATGACGTCATTGAGCTAACGCCAACTACTTGCATCGTTGTTTATAGCACCAATGTTGAACCAGAAGTATTTGCACTCGCTATTGGTGCAGCAGCTGGCGAAGGAATGCGCTTTCTCGAAAAGAAATACGGCATTCCAAAGAATGAAGGAAATCGCTAATGGCACGTCGCATCTTGTTCATCACCACCGACCAACAACGCTTTGATGCATTGGGTTGCAACGGTGGCACCGTTGCCCGCACTCCTGTGGTTGACTCATTTGCAAAAGAAGGCATTCGCTATAACCGCGCACTTCCTTCCAATGTGGTGTGTATGCCATCACGTAGTTCCATGATCACAGGACAACACGTTTCCACTCACGGTGTATGGATGAATGGCGTGACTCTGCCTGTCGATGCGCCAAGCATTGCAGCCGACCTGTGGCGCAAGGGCTACCGTACGTCACTCATTGGCAAGGCGCACTTCGAACCATTCCTCGATCCCTTTGCACTCTTCACGGAAAACACCATTGCTACTCAAGGCGTGGAAACTGTGATGCACAAGAATGCCGACGGAACTGAAGAACCTCACCGTGGTTTTGAACACCTCGAATTTGCCACACACAATGCCATGGGTCCTTTGCATTACGCCCAATGGATACGGGCAAATTTCCCTGAGGGCGCCGACATGCTCTACCCAGTCATCAACCGCAAATTGCAGGTGAATGAAATGGGCGGTGGCGATACTGGTGCACCACAGGTGAAACACAACCCCATGCCTCTTGAGTGGTATCACACAAGCTGGGTAGCCGACCGCGCAATGAACTGGCTCTCTTCTCAAAATGATGAAGACGACATGTTTTGTTGGGTGAGTTTTCCCGACCCCCATCACGCATGGGACCCACCCATGTCGGAACTGCACCGCGTGAACTGGCGCGACCTCGATCTACCAGCCGGATACATCAGCGACCCTGCGGAACGTGAACGCATTTTGAGCACGAAGCCCGCGCAGTGGCTTGCTTGGTACAACGGCGAATTTGTTTCGAACTTCGAAGCACCGGCCCAATGGGTGCCCAACACGTTGACTGCCGACCAGGTACGTGAAGTGAATGCAATGGTGCATATTGAAAACGAACTCATCGACGAAGCAATTGGCCGCATTGTTGGTCTCTTCAAAGAGCGCGGCTGGTGGGACGACACCGACGTTATTTTCACCACCGACCACGGCGAATTCCAGGGCGACTTTGGCCTACTTTTCAAAGGTCCGTACCACGTCGACTCGCTCATGCGACTCCCACTCATTTGGCGCCCTGCACCTTCTCGTGTTGGGGCTACTACACCAACTGTGGTGAACACGCCGGTCAGCCTGGTTTCGCTCGCTGCAACTTTTGCTCACATTGCTGGCCTGCCTCAACCTGCCTACGTTGAAGCAGCGCGACTTCCACTGAATGATACAGAAGCTGTGGAGTTGAAACACGAGCGTGTACTCACCGAGTGGGACAGCGTTTTGTTTGGCAAAATTGTTTCACTGCGCACCATTACCCGTGGCTCTTGGGTATGCACCGCAACATTGCCAGGCTCGCTGCACGATGGCACCGACGGTGAGCTCTACAACCTCGACAACGACCCGCTTCAGCATCACAACTTGTGGCACAACAGCGAACATCGCGCCATGCGCGACGATCTTCTTGCCGACATGTGGGACCATTTACCCGAACGAAAAGGTGTTCGGCGTGAATGCGATGCTCCGGTATAACGCTCGTTAAAGCGCTTTTACCCATTTCATTGCGTTGTCGAGCATCGCAATTTGTGCATCAACTTTGTTGACCGGGGTCATGTCGCCCGTGAGCATGCGGTTAGCCATTGTGCTGAGCGATAGCCATGTGGTGTCCGACGCTTTCCACGCTGCCACTTCAGGCGATAACGCTTCTTCTCCGCGTTGCAAATGCAACACAGCATCGGTGGGGAAACTTGCAACATCACGGCCCTGCAACGCAAGTTCCTCGCGCAAAATTGCAAGTGCATTTTGAATGCGTTCGCCAGTGTTTCCAAAAATATAGCCATCGCCCATGCGCGCAGCGCGGCGAACAGAAGCTTCTGCACTTCCACCAAACCAAACCGGTATTTGACGATTCGGCAAGGGAACAATTCCACCTCTATCGACACGATGATATTTGCCAGAGAAGTCGTTCACCGGTGATGTCCACAACTGGCGCATTAACTCCACTTGTTCTTCCATCCGTTTTGCTCGGTTGCGGAACTCGGTATTCAAGGCTTCGTACTCGACGTAGTTCCAACCAGTTCCCACACCGAGCACCAAACGCCCGCCGCTCAACATGTCGAGATCAGCTGCTTGTTTGGCAACTAATACTGCTTGGCGCTGCGGAAGAATCAGCACGCCAGTGACAAGTTCTATGTCGGTGGTAATGGCCGCGATGTAGCTAAACAGCACCAACGGTTCATGGAACTCATCTTTTTCCGTGTACGGGCCCCACAACTTGGGTTCACGATCGGCGTGCACCGCACCAACAACGTGGTCGTAAGCAACAATGCGCTCGAACCCGAGGTCTTCTACTGCGGCCACCCATGCTCTGATGGCTCCAGGATCTTTGCCCATTTCAGTGGTGGGGAATACTGCTCCGTAACGCATGCATTTACTGTACGCCTTCTGATAGGACTAGGCGATGGCGCAGAAAACCCCCTTCGACAACACGTACTACCGAAAGTTCTACGGGAAGTCTGGCGTGCATAACGCCGAGAAAATTGCCCACCTTGCCCAGGGCGTACATGCGTTATGTGCCTGGTGGGGTCTCCCCATTCGCAGTGTTCTCGATGTAGGTGCCGGCCCTGGTTTTTGGAGCAACTGGTATCGCACTCAACACCCCAACATCAAAGTTCTCTCTACCGATATCAGTGAACATGCATGCGCCACCTACGGACATCAACAACGCGATATCAGCGCGTGGACTCCACCTCGTTCGTATGACCTCGTCATTTGCCATGGTGTGTTGCAATACCCCAGCAATACAGATGTACGAAAGGCAATGGCAAATTTGGGTAAAGCAACTCAGCACTTCATGTACTTAGAAATACCAACAAAAAGTGACTTTGAAGATGTGGTTGATACAGCAGTGACCGATATGAATGTGCATCATCGCACCGGTGCGTGGTACCGCAAAGAACTCGCACCATATTTCATTCAAGTGGGCGCAGGGCTTTGGCAATCACGTCAGAGCAATATTCCGATGTATGAATTAGAAGCGTGCCGCTGAAGCATTAACGACGAGCAAGTACGGCATCACTCACCCAACATGTTTCAAGATGCAGCGTTGAACGAATACGCACTACCCGCTTCTCTTCATGTACGGCTTTGCCACACATAGAAAGTGCAGCTTTAATACACGACTCTGCATCGGGCAAGACCATGGGAAGCCTGCTGCGACGCACACCCGATGGACCTGCAGTAAAGCAGTTGAGATACGTCTTTTCCCAGTCGATGGCATTTGCTACTGATGCAGGAATGAAGTCGGCGAGACCAACACCCAACACATTTCCGCCAGATGCTTCGGTAATGCTCAACAACACAATCGTTGCTGGCGGATGTGGAAAATCATCAAGCCCATGCACCCAGAATCGCCCACTCACGTTGGGGTCGATGGTGGTGCCAGAGATATCTTTTCCACCGCGTTCCACAATGAGCACATCGATGTCGGTGAAAGGCAGCTGAGGAACAAGTGAACGCGCATACGCGGTGAGGTCGCGCTCTGCGCTTCCACCCACTTCATCACTCGATAATGCTTGCACGCGAACAACTGCACCTGCGCACGATTCAACCGTTGCAACTCCACCCAGCAAGCGACCCGTTGCTTGCAATGCAGCAATGCCATCTAATAAACGCAGCGCCATTTGTTCTGGACCGCACGAATGAATGAGTGCTGCTCCTGGTTGCTTACCAAAACCCACCACCGCCATTTTTGTGCATCCACTTTCAATGGGTCCTTTAAAACAAGTGTGTGGCTTCACGCGGTTCACCGGCAAGATGTAATGAGCACCTGCAGCGTGCTCATCTAAATACACCGGGGTGCCAGTAGCTGTACGCACTACCTCAAGTGTTTTCATCGACGAGCGAATCTCGCAGCCAATACTTTCTTCGGTTACTCCCAATGTGGCGAGCAATTTTTTTTGGCCTTCTGCAGTTCCTCCTGCATGGCTGCCCATTGCAGGAACCACAAATGGCAGTGCTCCGAGTGTACGCAAACCCGCAATTGCTCCTCGCAAAGTTTCTACCCGCCCGGTGAGACCTCTACTCCCTGCACCAACAGCAACGGTTTTCCCCGTTAATTCGATGGAACCAAAGCGGTCTTTCACTGCTTGCATGACTGCATCTTCCACATCGCCAACCGGCTCTGGTTGAGGAACGTCAAGCGCTATTTCATGGAGTTCTGGCACCACGAGGTCGGGAGAATAGGGCAGTCTCACGCCTTGTGACAGTTGTTCCCACGAGCTAGCCATATATGAAGAGTACCGACCGCTACTGCCCAGTCATGCCATCGGCTAGCGTCGGAGCATCCCATCAGTTCATGAATTCAATATTCTTGAACGCAATCAATATAACAAGGAGAAAATATGCGTCGTATTCAACGCCTCGCCATCCCAGTGGTGGCACTTAGTCTCTTTCTCGTTGCCTGTGGCAGCGATAGCGACACCGCAAGTGATGAAACCACCGTCGATACCTCAGCAGAAGTCATTACCGACGACACCATGGTCGATGACTCTGCATCAGCAAAAATTGACATCGCAGCACTCGGCCTCATCAAAGAGGGTGCAATTACTGTTTGCACCGATGCTCCATACGAGCCATTTGAATTCCAAGATGAAGCCACCAAGGAATGGACCGGCTTCGACATGGACCTCATGAAGGTCATTGCCACCAACATTGGCGGCTTGTCGTTGGAAGTAACGGTTCAACCATTTGACGGCATCTGGCTTGCTCCAAAAGCAAAAACCTGTGACCTCGTTGCATCAGCTATGACCATCACTGAAGAGCGTGCGGCAAATGCTTTGTTCTCTGACCCATACTTCGATGCCGACCAGTCACTTCTTGTTCGTGCAGAAGATAAGGCGACACTTGTTGACCTTGCATCACTTGCAGGAAAAACAATTGCAGTACAAACCGGCACCACCGGCGAAACATATGCCAAGGAAAATGCAAAAGACTCCACATTGAAGTCGTTCGATGAACCAGCAGCAATGTTCCTTGCACTCGAAGGCAAGCAAGTTGATGCAATCTTGCAAGACCTTCCTGTGAACGGTGCACGTCAGGTAAAAGAGCCAACCAAGTTTGCTCTCACAGCAACTTTCACCACTGGCGAGCAATACGGTTTTGCGCTTGCTCAAGACAACACAACGCTTGCTGAAGCAGTGAACAGTGGTCTTGCAGCTGCAAAAGACTCAGGCGAATACGACACCATTTTTGCCAAGTACTTCGGCGCAAAGGGCTAATACAAAGGTTTTTACCTTTCACACAATATGAATATGAGTCGACGCCAACGCTTGCAACTGGTACGGGGCGGCATTTATGCCCTCACCATTGCAGCGTTGGCGTTGCTCATTATTTCTGTCGATTGGGGTGCCCTTGGTGGTGCGCTTTTCAAATGGGACGTGGTCAAAAAACAGTTCCCCGATATTCTCACCAGTGCACTTCGTAACACCATCATCTTCACCATTTTTGGTTTCATTGGCGGCTTATCACTGGGCTTGTTATTGGCCATTATGCGCCTCTCCAAAAGCAGGCCCTACCGCTGGTTTGCCGCCACGTACATTGAAATTCTCCGTGGCGTTCCCCTTCTTGTCACACTTCTTATTCTTGGTTTTGGTATTCCTATTGCCACAGGCTGGAGCTGGCCCAACCCGTACGTACAGGGCGCAGTTCCACTCGCTCTTGTTGCCGGGGCATATATTGCCGAAACGGTACGCGCAGGCATTGAGGCTGTGCCCCGCGGGCAAATGGAAGCAGCGCGCTCGCTCGGCATGTCGTACACGCGCGCCATGGTCACAGTCATCATCCCCCAGGCATTTCGCATCATTGTTCCACCACTCACCAACGAATTCGTCTTACTCATTAAAGACACGTCACTCATTTCTGTACTCGGTGTCACCGAGCGCACACTCGACCTTGCACGCTTTGGTCGTAATGGTGTGAACGATTCTGCAAATGCCACACCACTTGTTGTTGCCGGCTTGGTGTACCTAGCTCTTACTATTCCCCTCACACAGTTAGCTGCCTGGATGGAACGACGTTCAAAAGTAGGGCGACGATGAGTGAACCTCTTGTAGAACTTCGCCAGCTACACAAGAGCTTTGGTGACAACCACGTACTGCGTGGAATCGACCTCACCGTCGCCAAAGGCGAAGTGTTATGCATCATTGGGCCTTCAGGCTCTGGCAAAAGCACCCTCTTACGTTGCGTCAATTTGCTCGAGCAGCCCACAGGCGGCCAAGTATTTGTGGCAGGAGTAGAACTCACCCATCGCGACTGCGATATCGACAAAGCGCGACGCGCCACCGGCATGGTTTTTCAGCAATTCAATTTGTTCTCTCATCTTTCTGTGCGCGACAACGTCACTATTTCTTTACGCAAGGTGCTGAAGATGAAGCGTGCTGAGGCCAATGCACGTGCTGATGTTCTTTTAAACCGTGTTGGCCTTGCCGATAAGGCATCTGCTTATCCTGCACAACTTTCAGGTGGGCAGCAACAACGTGTTGCCATTGCTCGTGCTCTCGCCATGGAACCCAGCGTGATGTTGTTCGATGAAGCAACAAGTGCTCTCGACCCAGAACTCGTAGGCGATGTACTTGGCGTCATGCGCGAACTCGCCGAAGAGGGTATGACCATGTTGGTTGTGACCCATGAAATGAGTTTTGCTCGCAACGTTGCCGACCGCGTCATTTTCATGGACGGTGGCGTCATCGTTGAAGAAGGTAAACCTGCTCAAGTCATTAATGAACCACGCGAGGAACGCACAAAGAAGTTCCTTGCGAATGTTCTTGAGAACTAAACCACACCTGCCTTAAGGCAGCGCAACAATGGTGATTGTTCCTGCGGCACCATCGACAGTGATGGTGGCACCATCGGGAATGCGATGTGTTGCATCGGTTACTGAAGCGACACAAGGAATCCCTAATTCACGACTCACAATGCTGGCATGTGATCCAACTGCACCAAGGTTCACCACTACTGCACCAGCAGCAAGGAACAACGGTGTCCATGATGGGTCGGTGTTGAGGGTGACCAAAATGTCGTCGGCGTCGAGGCCCGATGGGTCGAATGGGTCGAGAATGATGCGTGCTTTACCGGTGTACACACCAGCTGAACATGCAGCACCCGTGAGCACATCGCCCACCTTGACCGGTTCGTAGTTGCCTGCGCCACGGCGCTTCCACTGTGACAACGGAGGAACAGAACCATTCACAATAAATGGTGGTTCCAAAGTGGCAAGTTCTGCATGGTCAAGAGCACGTTCGGCGAGTGTTGTCTTAAATGAAGCAGGGTTCGCCAAGAATGCATCGAGCTCGGCTTCGAGCAGCATGAAAATATCGGTTTCTGCAGCAATGTTTCCTGCAGCGGCATGCCTGCGACCAAGCTCTGTAATGGCAACGCGCACTTCGTGAATGACGGCAATGTTGTTGGTCTTGCAACGCTCACGTGCTTGTTGCCAACCAGCAGCCGATGCATAACCAGCAGCAAACATGCCAGCGGTTTCTGCATCGCCTGCAAGTGCTTCGGAAATTTCTGCAAACAATCGCGCGCGTTCTGCACCATTGCGCTTGCTTGCAGCGCGTGGGTCGGAACCGTCGCTTTGATGACGTAAGCGATCGAGCTGAGCAAATGCTAAGCGTGGGTTTGTTTCATAGCTATGTGCAGCTGGGTCCCATTCATTGGGTCCACGCGAACCGTGCTTCAACTTGAATGCATTCAATGCTTTTTCAAATTCCGTACCAGCTATGCGGCCTTCCCAACCTTCAAAGCCGGCCCCGAATGCAGCAGTAATTTCAGGTGTTGAGCGAATGGTGCGTGAGAGATCCCACAAGTCGATAGCGATGAGGGCAGAGTCAACGTCGCCCACTGCACCAATAAGACGTACACCATCTTCTGGGCGGCCAATGGCTGCAGTAATTGCTTGCACAGCGCCTGGCCCAAGTGATGCACCTAGTGACGACCACACGTGTTGTTCAAATGTTTCAACCAAGATGGGTGCCATGCTGCGTGCACGAGCAACGAGTTCTGCATCGCTCAGTTTGGATAAGTCGGGGCGTTCAGCACGAATCTTTATGGCGAGAATTTTTTGTTGCTCAACGGGTGGATGCACCGTGGAACCCATGACGTAAGCCATGGTTTCGCCAAGCTTCGCTTCATGAACCGGGCTTTCGTGCCATGGCTCTGCAACGTACGGCGGAACATCGGGGTTATCATCGAAATACGCAGCGTCAATAGCCTCTGGGGTCGCACCTGGCATACGAACGCCCATGAGGCGAGCCTGCATGAGTGAGTTGTAGAAGTAGCCGCCAAAGAGCCCGAAGGTTTCTGGTGGAGTGCCGTAATCTTCGTGTTCAAAAACACCGAAAGTAACAAAGCCCACTTTGCATCCGAGCACCACACCTTTTTCCCAACACAAACTCCACCCCAAGGGGCTCACTGGGTCGGCTAGTACGTCGGCAGCATTGCCGCGCGTATAGCTAGGAAAACGCTTTGTTGGAGTGCGGTCGATAATCCATTTGTCAGCTAACACAGTTGCTCCCTTTGGCGCTGGCGGCGTTTACCGTCAGTTCACTTTCGTACTCGTGAAAAACTACCTGAGGTGAGGCCTTGGTCACACTATGGAGTGTGGAAAATGGAATATTTCAGGGGCTATTTCCCTAAATGGGGCGTGGAATGGGCGGATTCCCACCTGTCAGCATGCCTTCTGCGCGTTCCTTCACGAGGTCCACGTAGCGCGGATGGGTCATGATCCAAAAGGTGCCGTTGTTGATGGCCTCGAGCACTTGGTCGGCAACATCTTCAGGGTCAATGGCTTCAGTCGCCGTCGTGAGACCCTGGGTGCCAAAAGCTTCGCCCTTCACGCCGCCTGGGCGGTTGCGTTCGCTGTAACCAATTTTGGTGCGCACAACCCCGGGGCACAATACCGACGCACGCAATGGCACATTGGCTGCCATGGCGTCGGCAAGAAGTGCCTCTGACAAAGCAACTACACCCTGTTTTGCCACGTCGTAAGAAGCAATGCTGGGGAACGCCAAAATGCCTGCCGTGGAAGCAGTGTTCACCACATGGCCAGGTTCACCGGAAGCAAGCATGCGCGGTACGAATGAATGCACGCCATAAATGGGACCCCAGAGGTCGACACCTAGCACCCACTCCCACGATTCAATGGAAGCTTCCCATGTGAGGTCGCGATGCACCACGCCAGCGTTGTTGCACAAGATATGCACTGCACCAAACTCTTCATACGAAAAATCGGCAAGAGCTTCCACTGCATTGCGATCGGAGACATCGCAACGCATTGCTGCACAAGGAATACCTGCGTCATTCAATAAGTCGCTTGCTGCATCGAGAGCGCCTTGCTCAACATCGGCGATGACAACGTTCATTCCCTCTGCACCAAAGCGTTGGGCCATTGCTAAACCAATTCCCGATGCACCGCCGGTAATGACTGCGGTTTTTCCTTGCAAGTTTCCTAATACACCAGCCATGTGCGCTCCTTTTGAAGTAGTCCTCTGCGCAGAGCGTAGTTCTTTTCTGAACTCCGCCTGCCCACCCACTTCACTCACGCCACTATTGTCGTGCCATGAGCATTCTCGACACATTTCGCATGGACGGACAAGTAGCGGTAGTCACTGGCTCGGGCCAAGGTATTGGCCGGGGTATTGCATGGGCACTTGCCGATGCTGGCTGTGATGTAGTTCTCAACTCGCGGCGTCAAAGTGATCTTGATGAAACAGCTGCAGGCGTTCGCGAACGTGGCCAGCGAGCCCTCACCGTTGCTGGCGATATTCGTGATTTTTCTGATCACATTGCTGCCGCAACCATCAAAGAATTTGGTCGCCTCGATGTCTGGGTGAACAATGTTGGTGGTTCTGATGAGAAAACAACGCGAACACTCATTGATACACCCGATGAAGTTTTTCGCAGTCAATTAGAACTCAACCTCACGTCAGCATTCCAGGGCGCAAAAGCTGCAGCATCAAATATGCCCAATGGCGGAGTCATCATCAACATTGCTTCAGGTGCTGGCATGCGTGGTTCGCCAATGACCGGCCCCTACGCGGCGTCAAAAGCAGGAATGATCAACCTCACCCTCACTCTTGCGCTCGAACTCGCTGAGCGCGATATTCGCGTGAACACCGTTTCTCCTGGTCCTATTGCAACTGAAGCATTTTTGGAAGTACTCGGTATCGCTGCCGACCTCGACGCCATTGCTTCCACTATTCCTCTACGCCGCTTAGGAACGCCTGATGATATTGGTGCAGCAGTTTTGTATCTTGCATCACCAGCATCGTCATGGGTAACAGGACAAAACATTCTTGTTGCCGGTGGCCGCACAGAACGCAGTTACCAATACGGCGGTCGAGAAAAAAAGAAATAGAACATGGCACCTCTTCCACAACCATTCACCATTCCCTATAGCGCTGAAGCGGTAGCCGACCTACACCATCGGCTCGACAACACACGTTTTCCACTTGGCGTAGCAAACGAGCAATGGAAATACGGAATGGAACAAGAATGGTTTCGCTCGTTCTTGCAGTATTGGCGCCACGAATTTAGTTGGGAAAATCAAGTTGCGAAGATGAACGCACTTCCTAACTACCGCGTAGAAATTGATGGCATTCCCTTGCACTTTGTGCACATCAAAGGACGCGGGCCCGCACCACTTCCCATTATCACTACTCATGGGTGGCCGTGGAGTTACTGGGATTATCGCGATGTTGCACAACAACTTGCCGACCCTGAATCCTTTGGTGGTTCAGCGCTCGATTCATTTGATGTCGTTGTTCCCTCGCTGCCCGGGTTTGGTTACTCCTCACCACTTCCCGTGGGTCATCTCTCTACACGCGATGTTGCACACCTATGGAACAAACTCATGACCGAAGTTCTGGGTTACCCCACTTACTGCGCGCACGGTGGCGACTGGGGTGCCATTGTTACTGCAGAACTTGCCCACGCTCACGCATCTTCACTTCACGGTGCACACATCACCTTGCCCATGTTCTTTGGCCTCAACCGTGCCGATATCACACCAAGTGATTACGACGAAGAAGAAAAGCATTACCCAGAGCTCATGAAAACACGTATGGCAACGGCAACGAGCCATTACACCGTGCAAGGAATTGAGCCCGAAACACTCGCTTATGCAATGCACGATTCTCCTGCAGGTATGGCCGCATGGCTCATTGAACGACGACGCTTGTGGAGCGACTCCGCCGATGCAAGTGGCCACCGCGATGTAGAGCGCGCCTTCACCATGGAAGAACTTGCAACATTGGTGAGTATTTACTGGTTCACCGAAACATTCGGTAGTTCATGCCGCATGTACTACGGGCGAACCAATGAGCCATGGCAACCCGAGCACAACCGCACACCCATCATGGAAGCACCTACCGCCATGGCTGTGTTTCCTGGTGACCTCATTTTTCTTCCCCGTCGTGCTGCAGAACGCGTTGCGAATATTCAACGTTGGACTCGCATGCCAGCCGGCGGACATTTTGCAGCAGCAGAAGAACCCGAACTAGTTGCAAACGATGTTGCAGAGTTCTTTCGTACCTATCGGTAACTACAACTTTTGTTTGGTTTTTTCCTGTTGAGAGAAATGCTATTTTTTCTCTATGACAATTGATGCAAACAATTACCCACTGCGCCCCGACGAAATTACTACCGCTTGGTTAGAGGCGGCACTGAAGTCGAGCAACTCAATGCCAGCAAGTGCAGGCATTACGAGCATTGCGCGTCGCCCCATTGGTGTTGGCGTAGGAATGCTCGGTCTCATTGAAGTAGTCACACCCACTTATTCTGGTGATGCAGGAAATGCGCCAAAGTCTGTTGTGGTGAAATACCCCACCGAAGTCGAAGGCAACTTGGCTGTTGCCACCACGTTCAATGTGTATGAACGTGAAGTGCGTTTTTGTCAACTGCTCGGCCCGAAAGCTGGTTTGCGTCTGCCCAAGTTGTACTTCGCACACACCACATCGGCGTCGTCGTTCATCATGGTGATGGAAGACCTCTCGGGTTACGCCCTTGGCGACCAAGTAGAAGGTTGCAGCGTCAAGCAGGCAGAGATGTCAATTATTGAAATGGCAAAACTGCATGCTGCGTTTTGGGAGAAAGTCGATTCCGATGAGTTCCAATTTGTGCCCTATCACTTCCCTACCGTTCACTCCGACGCCATGTTGCAAGGTGCCACTGCGGGCTGGGATGCAATGGTTGCTATTTTTGGTGATGTCATTAGCCCAGAATTGAAGAACAACAGAGACAAGTTCTTGGCAACAGTTCCCAAAATGCAAGAGTGGATTGTTTCACACCCACACACGCTGGTGCATGGCGACTGGCGAATGGACAACCTCATGTTTGGCGTTGAGCCCGACCACGCTCCGATGGCTGTACTCGACTGGCAAGGTACATTACGTTCCAAAGGCGTACAAGACCTCGCGTACTTACTCAGCCACAACATGGATGTCGCCGAACGCCGCGACAACGAGCGTGCTCTTGTTGCCATGTGGCATAGCGAGCTGCTCAAAAATGGTGTAAAGAACTACACCGCAGATCAAGCATGGGATGAGTACCGCCGCGCAGTGTTATATCTGTGGGTCTATGCCACCGTTATTGCCGGAACACTCGACCCGTCGAATGAGCGCGGTAAAGCGTTTATGACAGCAATGGTGACGCGTTCAAGTAGCGCCATTGGCGACCTCGACGGCATTGCACTCCTCGATACTTTTTAAAGTATCGAGGACCCAGAACTAGCGCTTATCGAAAGAAGTATCGAGGCGATAGTTCACAAATTTTGGTCCGCCAACCCAACCGCACAGCTGCGGGTCGCATTCAAAAATTTCACCTGTGATCCACTTGCCGTCGGTACGGAAAAGGCCCCATTTAGCGCCATCGCTGACCTTGATATTGCCTTGTCCGTCTTGTTCGTAGAGCAATCCGGTGAGCGGGTGTGTGATGCCGAGCATTGTTATACCCCCAGGTATTCGTCGAGCATGACGTGGAACCAGCGCACTTTGGACTCTTGATAGTTAGCCAAAGTAACACCAGGCTTCACTGTTGTTTCTAGACCCATTTGCACGCGCTCCATGTTGAAGACGTCTTGGTCGAACACTTTTCCTAATGTGCTCAATTCCACTGCACTCGACCATGGCTCGTCGAAATCGAGCATGTGTAGTTCAGCAGGTGCTGGACGCTCACCAACAAATGGTGACAAGAAGAAGCACTCCATGACCGATTGACGATGGTTGTCGCCAAGTGGACGGAAGCGATACACAATGCGGTTATACGAACCCCATGGATGGAAGTTGGGGAACAAGGTGTAGTCAATTGCATCGAGATATTCAGCATCTGACCATTCGTCAACCTTGTCGCCAACAATGGTGCGCCAGCGATCACGAGCTGAAGATGCGCCCACTTCGCGAGCAGTTTTGCCATCGGGAATTTCCACTGGTAATTCTTCATCGACACGCACGTCCATCATGGCGCGCATAATGTCGGCTTCATTGACCATGTGCTTGAGCAATGGGCTTGGTGTTCCACCAGGCGTAATAACACGGCTAAAGGTGTCCCAAATATCTACTTGGCTATTTGTGTCGCCAAGGTAGTTCATGATTTGCGGATGCGTTGCGTTGACGTGATACGCCTCGCTGAATGCTTCCTGTGCAATTTTCCAGTTGCAATTGAGTTTCTTAGCAACGTGTGCTTGTACGTAACGATTCTCAAGATCCCAACGCTCAAAGTGCTGTGGGAGATCGCCAATGAAACTTTCAAATGATTGTGCACGTGGGTCGGGGTTAATGAAAACAAAACCAGACCATGTGCCCACTTCGACATCGGGCAAACCGAATTCACTTGGGGTGACATGCTCGAAGTCCCAACCAGCAGGAATGTCTTTGAGGTTGCCTTCATTGGTCCACGCAAAACCATGGAATGCACAACGAATTTCGCTGCACTTACCGTCGTACTGCTTGAGCTGACGGCCGCGATGCAAACATGCATTGACGTACGACTTGATGGTTCCATCACTTTGACGCATCACGATGTATGACTTGTTGCAAATTTCGTAAACGATGTAGTCGCCTGGCTCAGGAATGTGCTCTTCGCGGCAAGCAAACTGCCACACTTTTCCCCACAGGCGTTCTTTTTCAAGTTCATGCCATTCACGTGTGATGAACCGGTCGATTGAGACATCGGCAGAGCCAAGGTAACGAGGTGATTCGAGGCGAAGCACTTCGGGAACAGGATGGGTGTCGGTGTCGAGTAATTCCTGGTATGTGATACCTGGAGACTTACGTAGGCCTGGGTCTGTTGCGGTCATGTCCTAACGATAGGTGTTAAGCAGGAACGATGGCACGTCGGACGGGGCGATCCCACCCTGGCTGCCCTGTGGGTCTCGGGCTCGGCCACAGACCAGGACCCATTTCCACCATTCCGTGATGCGTGCTGTAGTCACCTAACAGGTTTAAAAACGGCACTGCATCGAAAGCTTCTGGGCCACGCACCCCCGTGGCTTTCCAGCTTCCATTGCACAGCAATTCCAAGGCAACCACAGGGCACACTGCTGTTTGCCACAACACCGCCTGCGAACCCCATTCCCGCATAGTGGTCTCGTTATCGGCAACGTGGTACAGATATACCTCTCTTGGGACGCCGTCGTAGGTGCCGCGCACCCATGTGCCTGCGCAGGTTTTGCCGTGCATGAGGTGGCCCAATTTGGCCGGGTTCGGTAATACCGATGCCAATACGTCACGTGGCGAAACGCTCACATCACCAACACGAATTTTCTCCGTGCTATCAAGACCCAAATAAGCAAATGTTTTGAGCCAGTCGATGAATTCGGCACCAAGACCATATTTGAAAGTCACGCGGTTGCAGTCGACCTCGCGTGGAACAAGAATCACTTCTTCGTGTTCAACGTTCACGCATTCAATAGGGCCAATGCCTGCTGGAAAGTGAAACACTTCAGGCTCACTAAAGCAGTCGGTTGTATACAAACCACGTGTGGAGTCCCACACAATGGGTGGATTCAAACATTCTTCAATAGTGGTCCAAATAGAAAATGTTGGGGCGAAATCTAAACCGTCAATGGACAAGTTGGAGCCATCGCGCACTCCAATTTCATCGATGGTGTCAAATAAATGATCGGCTGCGTAGCGCGCAAAAATATCGCTGAGTCCTGGCTCGACGCCCATTCCGACCAATGCCAAGATGCCACGCTCACGCCACTTCTCATCGGAAGCAATTTGATTTTCTCCCAGCGGAGTTCCCACTTCTTCATATGGGTTTGTGGGGTGCGGCGTACTCAAGTTCATCGCCATATCGATGTAACTGCAACCTGCGGTGTAGGCCGCATTGAAAATAGGGTCGTTCAAACGTGGGTCGCAGGCGTTAATAACAATGTCGGCATTCACACGCTGAATGAGCGCTACAAGGTCTGCTTCATTACGAGCATCAACCTCTTCGGCGATGAATCTTCCAGGGTCGTCAAGTTCAGCAATGGCCTCTTCTGCTCGGGCCTTTGTGATGTCGGCCAATACGAAAGACGTAAAGAACGACCTGGTCTCGGCGATAGAAGCCATTGAGGCTCCTACACCTCCTGCTCCCACTACGAGGATATTCATAAGTCACCATATGTAAGTCTCGATTACCTTCAACATGACACTTACAGCACATTGAAGCGACACGCTGGTGCGCATCTGTTTCGTAGGGCAAGCCTACCTCATGTATTTAGTTGACGTTCAATAGATCAACGACGAAAACGAGGGTTTCGCCACCCTTAATGACTCCACCTGCGCCCTGATTGCCGTAACCCAAATGCGCAGGAATAGTGAGCGAACGACGGCCTCCCACTTTCATACCTGCAACACCTTGGTCCCAGCCGGCAATGACTTGGCCTGCGCCAAGACGAAACTCAAATGCCTCATTGCGATCCCAGCTTGCATCGAACTGTTTACCGGTGCTCCATGCAACGCCGACATAGTGCACTTCAACGTTGGTGCCTTTGGTGGCTTCCTTGCCAGTTCCTACAGTGAGGTCTTCAATGACGAGGTCAGCAGGTGGGTTCGTTGATGGAATGGAAACTGATGGCTTAGAGGACATCTCTCCAACTTATCTACTTCATGTACCTGACGGCTACCGTTTCTCCCAAGTGCAGTAACTGCCCAATACAAAGGAACCAATATGGCCGGTCGTCTTGAAGGAAAAGTAGCAGTCATCACTGGTGGTGCAAGCGGTATTGGCGCTGGCACCGTAGAACGCTTCATTGCAGAGGGAGCCCGCTGCGTTGTTGCCGACATTCAAGTTGAAGCCGGAACAGCATTTGCCAAACAATTTGGCGACAAAGCAATTTTTGTGAAAACCGATGTGGCTAATGAAAATGAGGTTGAGGCCGTTGTTGCTGCTGCGGTGAAGCATTTCGGTCGTATCGACTGCATGTTTAACAACGCCGGCATTCTTGGTGCAGTTGGGCCAGTTGCAGAAATTCCTGGCGATGCATGGAGCCGTTCTATAGATGTACTTCTCAGCAGTGTGTTCTACGGAATCAAACATGCTGCAAAAGCCATGATTGCTAGTGGCAACGGTGGAAACATCATCAACACCACAAGCACTGCGGGTGTGCGTGCAGGCTTAGGGCCACATGTGTACACCGCAGCAAAACATGGGGTGGTCGGTCTCACTCAAAGCACCTCAACCGAACTCGGACCTCTTGGTATTCGCGTGAATGCCATTGCTCCCGGAGGAACCGTGAGTGGGCTCACTGCGTGGCTCGTGACTGGTAGTTCCGACAACTTGACCGATGCCAACACCAAAATTGGTGTTTCAAACCCCATGCGCCGCGCTGGGCAACCAGCCGACATAGCTAACGCAGCATTATTTCTTGCATCCGACGAGGCGAGTTATGTGAATGGTCACGTGCTAGTTGTTGATGGCGCAGGAGAAGTCATCGGCGATCGCAACCATCGCTTTGTGCAACTCGGTTCACAAATTGTGCAAGAAACCGGCCGGATCGGCTTATAACAGTGACCTCTACACATGAAGATTTCCATGCCATTGTCAATATTGCTATTGCATACACGTGGGCACTCGATACAAAAAACTTCGATGCGCTCCAAGATGTGTTTGCCACAAACGCGACAGGAATGTTGAACGGAGTTCACTGCGATACGCGCGATGCAATTATTGCGCGCATTTCTGGTTCGCTACTGCGACTTGATTTCACACAACACCTTGTTGGCAATCATCAGGTTGTCGTTACAGGAGACACCGCTACACATCGTTGCCAACTACACGCCCAACATGTAAAAACAGGAACCGAGGGTGGTGACAACTTCATCATTGGTGGCTACTACGACGATGTTTTTGTTCGCACCACAAGCGGTTGGCGTATTCAACATCGCATTATGCAGCCCACATGGCGGTCAGATAACGCGAACGTTGTCAAACGATAATGCGATGCTGAACCACAGCCTTGCCGGTAAATCTGCTCTCGTTACTGGAGCAACCTCGGGAATAGGCGAAGCAACTGCCTACGCACTTGCAGACGCTGGCGCTCAAGTACTTGTTATTGGTCGCCGACGTGACCTTGGGGAAAAGGTAGTGAGTAAAATTCAAGATGCCGATGGAACTGCAGCTTTTTGCGCGGCCGATATGCACT
>ENA-OUVC01000476-OUVC01000476.1-marine-metagenome-genome-assembly--contig:-NODE-476-length-26557-cov-4.218995_pt1 | contig 26557 bp, 15 predicted proteins | sample MGYA00248622_ERZ508571 | MGnify/ENA primary metagenome ERZ508571 (study PRJEB26236, sample SAMN06267175) | marine metagenome | isolation source: Columbia River Estuary | place: USA:Columbia River Estuary... | reverse complement strand
TATTTCATTTTAGAATAAAATAATTTTATAGTTTCTAATAATTCAGGAATATCAGATATTTTACTTTCAGTCCAAAATTCAATTTGATCACCACCTCCTTGCCCATCACCTAGAGGGCCATAATCAATAATGTGCATTGTAATCCTTGCTGTTTTTTCGTAAATTAAAAATGAAAAGAAAAGCTCTTTGGATTTAAAGACATATTCTTTTGATTGCTTTTTATAAGAGTCTTTAAGATTTGGAATTACGTCCCTATCTAAGAAAGAAATCATTCTTGAAACATCCACTTTATCAATAAAAATTGCCCTTTTAATAAAATCTTTATTGAATAGGTTAAACATAGACCCGGAATTTCGAGGAACAGTTACGCCTACCTGCGGTTTTACCTCAGCTTCAAGACAAAGTCCATGTAGTTCAATTTGTTTATTTGGTATGCTGAAAATTATTGGAAAAACTTCAACTGTTTCTCCGATTCCAGATTTAAATGTTGCTGTTTTAGACCAATCTTTAAAAAAATGAAATTCATTATATTGAATAATATTTTCACGAATAATAGATTTTCCATCTACGGCCCTTTGTACTTGGCTAAAAGTATTATTGTTAATTACAAAAATCAAGAATAGTGTAAATAGCAAGTTGAATCTTAAACTTAAAATCTTTTTTGGGTTAATGTTTTTCATAAAGAAATATATTTTTTGTGAATATATGAAAAAATATTATATATTATCATTTTTTCATGAATGTATTTGAAATGTATCAACCCCATAGGGATAAAAAGTTTGGTAATTGCTTCTTTATTCAAAGACAAAAATACCAATTCTTCTCGTCCAGTTTTTATCAGAATTCAAATTGAAAAAGATCTTAAAGTGATACTTGAAAAGAATCGTAAAGCAGCCAATTAAACCTCACTCAATATCAAAGCCCTCGTAATTACTTATTCCTCTGTAGCCACAATTGAACTACATTCTAACCAAATCTGGAATGATTTGAGGGGATTTTACAGTTTGGTAAGGGTCTTTGAGAAATTACTTAATCCCAAGAAAGCAGGCTATTAAAGCCTGCTTTCTTGGCTGGAAAAAACGCGCATATTGACCATGCTATATCGCTCTCATTTGACCATTTTTAGCATTGATTATCAACATAAAAAGGGGTCAAAGAAAAACGCTATGAGGTGGTCAACGACTGCGTATTTTCCAGCTACTTTTAAAGCTTCTATATTTTTCTGAAACAAATGCTTAAACTATCTCTCATCACCTTCCAAATTCATCCATAATTAAATTACATAACAAATTGTGTAAGTGATCAATTTGGAGCGTTTTAGGATTGTCTAGATTTGTGATTATACCAACCTGTCAAACTGAATAGTTTGTTGTAGAGCTTTTTCAGGACAAGACAGGTGGAATAAGGTGAACTTGATTAAATCGTCAAAAATACTAACGAAATTTATTGTTTTCTAAAATCTAGCTTCCTATATATTTTTTCCGAATCATCGGAAAAAAATTCATACATAACAATACCATTTTTCCTTAAATAAAATAATCTTTCTTTTTGTTGTTGCACTACTATTTTCACACCACCTTTTTCGAATAAATAATTAAACACTTTTACATTATTGTTGAATTTTTGTTCTCCTTTGCCATCGGGCTTAAAAATTATATCTTCATTTGTTGACTTCCATAAACCAATCATTTTACTTTCAGTGATATTTTCCAATGGATACTGATTTTCCAACCTTTTGTCTAAAAGCTTTTGAATTGTTTCAATTTTTACGTTTTTAATATTGAACTCATTTATAAAAAGATTTGCAATTTCTATTACACTCTGTTTGAAAACCTCTGGATAAGCTGCACTTAAGCAGGTGTGATTAATTCTATCATAAAGTACGACTTTGGCTTTACCACCGGCGTCATTAATCTTTTTGGCAAAATTTATACTTTGCGTATAATGACATAACCTATCTTCTTTTCCATGAAGCAGAAGTGACACAGGTGGATTTTTTCTTAAATTATGAAATGCGGATGCTAATTTACTTTTGTCTTCAGTTTCTAACCCATAAATTCTTCTTGCTTCAGTATTTGGAAATGTAGATTTTTTTTCATCATGGTCTAATAAATTATACATTCCATCAGCACCTATATATATATTACAATTTGGATATTTTTGAGCCAAAACTGCAGACAGTGTTGATCCAGCTGATGTACCACCAAAACCTATCCTAGTAGTGTCTGCATTAAATCTTTTTCCATTTTCTAAAAACCAGTTAACACTTGATTCTAAGTCATTTATTGCATCTGCAAAAGTGGCATTATTGCCTTTACAACGATAGGCTAATCCAACATAAATAACTCCAAGTTCATCAGCTAAAAATTCTACATCACCAGAAAGCGTTGCTGGAGGAACTTCATTTTGAGTTCCTCCATTCCAGCCCCCACCATGTATAAAAAAGTAAATAGGGCTTTTCTCAATGCTTTTTTTTGGTAGATATATTTTAATTGGTATTGCGAGGTTACCCAATTTTGTAGCTATGGTATCAATTGTTTTTTGGGCAGAACAATTTAGAACATAGGAACAGCCAATAAATATAAATAGTGATTTAATAGATATCATATAAGAAGGTTATCACATATGCGGATAAGATAGATTTCATTTTGACAACTCTATTAATCTTGCATCTTGCATCTTTTCACGATAGAAACTAACAGATTGAATTAAGCCTTTAAAATAATAAACCGAAACGCCATTCGGATCAATCATACTTCCTGCATCCTGTCCTAAATAAATATCTCCAGCACTGGATTTAATGGATTGTATTGGGAGTAGCATTTTCCGCTGTCCTATTAATTTTCCATCGGCAAAAAACTTAATAACGTTATTATAGTTTTCAATAACTGCTATAAGATGAGACCATTTGTTAATAATATTTGATTGCCCATCAATAAACTGAAGATGCTTATCATGAGCTACCACAAAACCAGGTACCCCATTTTCTAAAAAAATTGCCCAGCCATCTTGTTGTGACCCACAAGAAGCAATAATTCCTTGAGGGGATTCTGGTTTAACTAAACATTCGATAATAAAAGTACCTTTTGAAGCATCTAAATCCGGCCGTGCTTTTATGACTGTGGTTGCACTGTCATAAAAACTTCCGCTCACTCTTCTCTGATCTTTACTCAATACTACCCGATTGAAACTAATATCATTTTCGGGTTGGTGATTTAATGTAGTATCCCCAAAATCAATCGAAAGGAGTTTCCCTTTTTTCACATTGCCTATGAATTCAGCATCTGGTCTTGGCACATCAGCTTTATAGCCAGTTTCCTTTTTAAGTTGCTCAAGTTCTATTTTTAAATTATTTTCAATTACTGAATATTCTGGTTTCTTTGAAAGATTGTTTAATTCAGCTGGGTCATTTACAACATCATACAACTCATCAATGTCATTAATATCTGGGGTTGTTGAATACAGGTATTTTTCTGTTCGAATAGCTGTTATTCGAGGAATAAAATAAACAAGATCTGTCCAATAGGTAAAAAGAAAAGACTTTCTCCAATCCTCATTTTTCCCATGTAATAATGGAACTACACTTTTCCCTTGCATTTGTGCAGGAATTGAAACTCCAGCCATTTCAAGAAAGGTAGGAGCAATATCGGCATTGAGTATCATTTCCGAAATAGTCAGATTCGCGTTTGCTAATTTTGGATAGCGCATTATCAAAGGAATTCGCATGGATTCGTTATATGCCAGACGTTTATCGCCTAACCCATGTTCTCCCTGAAAAAATCCATTATCTCCGGCAAATACTATTATTGTATTTTCTAAAATTCCTTTTTTCTTTAACAAATCATAAATTTCTCCCAGTCCATCATCAACAGCAGTGAGGGTTCGCAAGTAATCTTTTTGATTTCCTACCCCTGTTTTTGCAGGCCAAGGGGTGAGCTTACGATTTTTTTGAGGAATTATTTTAGCCAAGTCTTTTTCCCGCAAGCGATGTCGTTGATCTGCATTCATTACTGTTACTGTTCTTTGCCAGGAAGGTTTATTTTCCATATTATCGAGCCAACTTGCAGGTTCAGGAACCAGATCATTGGTATATAAATTTTTGTCTCGATCAGCCGGAGTAAATGGCGCATGGGCTGCCTTGTGGGACAGATAAACACAAAATGGCTTATCCGCATTTTCATCAATAAAATCCAAAGTATATTTATTCAGTTCGTCTGTGATATAACCCTCATTCCGAATGTTATTTCCATTAATATTTAAATTATTGCCAAAATATTGACCTTGACCTGGGAAGCTGCACCAGTAATCCCATCCTTTTCTGGGTTCATTACTTTCTGCCATGTGCCATTTACCAATAAAAGCTGTTTGATAACCTTCGCCCTGAAGTATTTGTCCAAATGAAAGCGTTTTGTCAGGATTTAATTCGCGGCCTTCTTGATTGGTGTTCACTCCGTTAGTTTGAGGAAACATCCCTGTTAAAAAAGTTGCCCGGGAAGGCGCACAAAGTGAATTAGTGCAATAGGCATTTTTGAAATGAACCCCTTCTTTACGAAGCTTATCTATATGGGGGGTTTTCAGAAATGGATACCGACCAACAAACCCCATTGCATCCCACCTTAAATCATCAACCAAAACAAAAATTATATTAGGCTTTTCAACTATTCCCTTTTTTTTTGTCTGCCCAACGCACAGAACTGGCATGCAAAAAAGTAACCAAAAAATGTGGATAGAATAAAAATATTTATGAAATTTCATTACTAGTTGTTTATACGTTTTTTTAAATACAATTTAAATTAGTGCTTTGGATAAAATTGATCCAACTAACAATAAAATGATAAGTATATATTTTTGATTTTTATGATAGCAATTTATTTGAGATAAGTTTAAAAAAATAAATGCGAGGTGTATCTAATAGGCTTAATATCTGAATATCCAGCTTGGCCATGAAACCAATTGCTAGCTTTTCCTGTGAGCCATAAATAATAATCTGAATCCAGATTATTTTCCAGGCCTACGAATTTATTTTTGGCATTCATCGGTAACTCATTCTCTCTTAGGCATTTGAAAATAGCTGTCCCTTCATCTAGTTCATCAAACATGGCCACATACAAAGAATGAGCACCAGCAAATTTTGCACCCGCAACTTGTTTCCATAAAAAATCACCTCCATTTCTTGGAATGTAATTATAAATGGCGGTATCATTTTTTAAATTCCCCCAACTAAATCCGGGAAAAATGATAGGAACATAATCAACTTTATTGTCTTTACACCATTGAATATCTTTTGGCAATGAATTCAGGGCTACTTTTTCATAATTATTTTGATTATACCTTCCAACAGCCCAAGGCATTATTATATCGCATTTTTTAATTACCGCATGTAAGCTAGTATCATTTTCTGTATCCTTCGTTAAAGTTCTCCAATAGTATGGAACGCCCAACATGATTGAAACTTTTTTAGTAGGTCCTTTAATTTTTTCAATTAAATTGTTTACATCCGCAATTGTGTATTTTCTACCAACCTTAAAACCAACACCCCATAATGCCAATAATGGTTTTTTATTATGTCTCAAATAATTTGGATTTATGGTATTACTAAAAAGCGAAAATAAGCGCTGCAATTCCTCCCAATCTTGTTGAATATAACCTAAATCTTTACTAGTACAGCCACTTAAATCATACATAACACAAATAGCCTTATTGTATTTATTCGCAGCGTTTAATGCATTTTGTAGCACTTTATTAAAATGTGCTTTCCCTTTAGGATTTGATTGTTTTACTTCATTTACAAATCTTTGCATAAAAACCCCATCAATGCCATATTCTTTCATCCATTTAAAATGGAGATCAACCGTTTCTTCATCTATAGGGCTAAATAGTTTTGCATTGTCACCATTGACAAAAGAAAAAGGAGTATTATACTGTTTTGAGTATTCCTTCATATCTGGCCAAAGATCAACAGAGGTACAGCCAGGGGCAAAACCACCGCAACTTTTCTTTTCATAGTGTCGCCAACCTCTTTCAGCACCGTCACCTTCTGCAGTAAACCAACCTTGGTAACCTGCCATTACAAGGTTTCTATACGATTTATAATTACACCCACTTTCATCATATATAACTTCTTTAACAAATAAAGTTTTATTATCATTAATATTTTTAGAATAACCAATAGCAACTAAAAAAAAAGTAACAACAATAATTATTTGTAAGCTTTTCATAGAAATAAATATGGAAGACTTTTGAATTACTGAATAGTCCTAATTTGTTATGCTAGGGCTTCTTAAACTGTTGTTTTGTAATATTCAAATACAAGTCGCCATACGAAACCGAAGACTCCAATTGCATATCCTCATCCCATTTATTCCAAGAATCTATTAGTATCAAACGCGTTGTTTTGCTAGCGTTCATTTTAGCTACATTACACAATTGTTTATACATTTTTCCTCCATCTGTCCTCGGATAGTTTGGTGAAACTGCAGTTGGTTGTAAAATTTTCCAGTCATAAGCCGGTGTGATATTTGGAACGTAATCAATGCCTCCCATATTTGAAGCAAAATACTCTTTAGAATATTTCCAGTTCTGGTCGATTGTTTGAGGAAGTAACCACCATCTGTCCCAATCTGTCAATTGTGAACTATAACTCTGATGGTAAATAGCATCTACGCAACCTTGAAATCTGAAAGGATATCTTGCAGGTGGTGACCATCTTTCTTGCATTCCTACAATATACAATTCTATACCCAATGCGCTTAACCTACTTCTTAAAGTGGTATAGATTTTAATATTATCATTAGAAAACAATAAATGTGCATTCATTATATATAAAAGTGCCTTACCGTTTACTTTAAGATAATTTGCATTTTTCATTTGGGGCACCATTTTAATGATGTCTTGAAAAAATTGCTCCAATTTTACTGCGTTATTTTCTAGAGGATCAGTGGTTGAAATTGCAAAAGTTGTATTTAAAAAATTATATGCTAAAGCAAATTTTAAATTATCTGTATTTACATCTAAGAAAGATTTAACGGTAGATGAATCTGTCCTGAAATTTATCAAGTCTCTACTTACAGATCTAAAAGGAAAAAGGAAATAATCAATTCCCCCGCGCTTGGCTTGTTGAATGTGATTGGTCATCACAACTGAAGGAACTACCCCATTAACCATACTATACTTTCCAACAGTGGGTACTTGAACAGTGGAAGTATTAAATGTAGTAAAATTATAATAAAATGCACCAACAGTATAATCTGTGGTAACAGGTATTTCGTTTATTGTGTAGTTTAATATATTATCCGCTACCGAAGGTGCATCCCCCTTTTTTGTACAAGAAGAAAAAATACTAAGTGCCGCTATTATAAATAATAAAATATCTATTTTTCTCATAACTATGGTTTATAAGTTTTAGTAACATTTACAGTAAACCCGGATGCCAATCCAGCTGCCCTGACTGATTCTATAGTAGTCCCATACCATTTATTCATGCCAGATAGATCATAATAAACGCTCATGGCATTAAAATCAGGCACTTTATACGGCATTGCAAACTTTAAATTATTATAAGGGTTAGTCGTTTCTTCAGTGTAGTTTGGAATACCTAATTGTTTTAGCGCACCATCATATCCAACTGGGTTTAGCGTACTAACTGAAGAAGGATAAAATCCACGACCTGGAATATCTTGAAATAGTAATGATGCATAACTAGGATTAGTATGGGGGGATAAATTTAGTACCCTAGTTTGTCGCTGTAAGCACCAGGCATCGAAAGGCTGATCGGGGAAATAATTCAACCATAACTGGTGATATATTTTATTGATATCACCTGCAGGTATATTAGCATTTACCAAATGAAGATAATTCCACAGACCAATACCTGTAGTGCCAAACTTTATTCCATTTCCAGCTTTATATGTATCCCTTTCTGAAGAAGGAATTCCCCAAAAAGCAAAATTGGCATCAATACCTGAGGTATAATAATTTTCTGCTGTTTCATTGCCGCCAAGATTCTGGATTCTTGCTTGCGCCTTTAAAAACTGTGCTTCCGCAAAACTTAGCACAATGAGTGGTCTAGTAGGATTGTTAAGAATACGAGATGAAAACATTGAATATGCACTAACACCGTTTATCCCCCCATTATTTGCTGCAGCCAATTGTGGATCTACTCCACCTGTAAGCTGAGGCGTCCAACCAGGTAAAAGTATCTTTGATTTTACAATTCCGTAGTGTGGAATGGGATAATTGATTACGTATAAAGAATCTCTAGTTGGATTTAAAACTGTATCAGTAACCCGAAATCTATTTGTAAGCCTTACAGAATCGAAATAATAGTTTATTCTAGGATCCTTATAAGATCTCAAATACATAAACATTATATCCGACATCCTTGGAAAAAAGCTTGTAAAATTCGCCCTGATATAAGTTTTATAATAGGGGTTTTCATTACCTATTACATTTTCATAAGCCACTTTTGCTGTTTCATTTTCTGATCCAATTAAAGCAGCTTCGTTGCTCATTACATCTCTGATTTCTGCATCAGCTAAGGCACCGAGGTTTCTTCTAGTTCGCAATGCAATTTTTAATCGAAGTGTGTTTGCAAATTTTACCCAATTTTGTAATTGTGTGCCTGAAGTTCCATATACAACATCATAGGCCAACTTATCTTTTGTGCTATTTATATTAATTGTTGTACTGGCTGTTTTTAATATCCCCAATATTTTAATGTAAGCAGAATCTTCTGACTCAAAATTTATTTCAGTGAGATAACTAGGGTTATTTGCTTGCGTCAGGGGGATTGATCCAAAATATCCCGTTAAGATTGAATATACATAAGCTTTCCAAATTTTTGCAATTTGAACCCTGTTTTTATAAAGCGTATCTTTACCAAATTGAGTTTCAATTTGATTTATATTTTGTAAAATATTCACATAAAAGTTTTGCCAAACTCCTTGATCTCCGTTGGCATATCTTCCAACTGCCGATCCAAAATTGGCAATTTCCCACATATTTACATTAATACCATTATTAATACCAGTTGATCCAACCCAATCTCCGGTTCTTTTAACAGAAACGGCAAGTAAAGCCTCAGGGGTAGCATTGATAAATTGAGTGGGGTCTGTATTTAATTCTTCGAATTTTTTTGTACAAGATGACAAGTTAATTGTAACAAGCAGCACAAAAATTAAATATATTACCTTATTCATCTTTTTTGTTTTAATAATTAATTAGAAACTTAATTTAATAGAAGCTCCAAATGTTGCATATGGAAAGGATCCACCGGATTCAACCCCCATAGTCGCATTTCCTGCACTTGTTACTGATTCAGGGTCAATGCCGAATGGAGTTTTTTGGTAAATTTGCCAAATGTTTCTGCCTGTCAAAGCCACATAAGCCCCTTTAACAAAACTCTTTTTGCCAAAAATGCTTTTATTGAAGGTATATCCCAAAATTATTTCACTAATTCTAATAGAAGTAGCATCAAAAGTATTTCCGGGCACATTACTTATAACGTTATCACTGGCATATGTAGTTGGATTCATCCAACCCAAAAATTTATTACCAACCAATGGATTTCCTTTTGCATCAGTTAACAAAACACCTCCTGGCCCGGTTCGGGGTATGTAAGCATTTGGATACACTGCTCCTTTAACACGGTTTGAATCTAAATAACGAGTTATATTAGAACCAACCGTTTGACCTATATTTCTTCTTTCGTTATCATTTTCTCCTAAAATAAAATTACTTAAGAAAAATGCATCTCTTCCCACAAGAGAAGTTAATGTGTTTCCTTGAAATACTGCTCTGCCATATGACTCAGAAAATATAACACCCCCCATTTTAACCGTAGCTGTAACCTGAAGATTAAACCCTTTATATGAAATTGAGTTTGAGATTCCCCCAATCCAATCTGGACGTGGACTACCCGTTATTTGATTTGGGTTAACAATATCTCTACCGGTTGCAGAAGCAACAAGCGTAGTATCCCCAATCATATACGGTACACTTCCAAGATGGACACCAAAAGGTTGACCTACCATTGCATTAACCGAGAATGTTGTTAACCTACTTCCCAATATGATTCTACTTACATTCGGCAAAATAGAAACTACTTCATTTACGTTTTTAGAAAAATTCAATCCCGCTTTCCAAGTAAAATTTTTCTTTTTTATAATTGTAGCATTTGCTGTTAGCTCAAACCCTTTATTTTGAATTTCTCCTGCATTAACTATTCTGTTATTATAACCGGTTTCCGAAGGTGTTTGTATATTAACAATTTGATTGATAGTGCTATTGTTGTAATAAGTTGCACTAAAGTCAATTGCATTTTTAAATAGCGCTAGTTCTAAACCAATTTCTTTTGAAATTTGTTGCTCAGGTTTTAAATCAGGATTTTTTAATTGATTGGTGTAGGATAATAATGGACTTCCTAAAAACAAGCCTAATGTATTATAGGTATTAATTAATTGGTAGGGACTTGTGCTGTTACCAACTCTTGCATAGTTAACCCTTAACTTACCTGATGATATAATATTTTTGTTGTTTATAAACTGCGAAAAGTTTACGTTGGCACCGATTCCCGGATAAAAGAAAGTATTGTTGCTCAAAGGCAAGGTAGATGACCATTCTTGTCTTCCAGAAACATCTAAATATAAAAACTCTTTATATCCGATGGTTGCTTTTACATATGCAGACTGTTGCCTTGATCTTGTTAATGATTCTGATGCAGTAGGCACTGAATTAGCATTACCAATACTCGGCATATTCTGAACTAGTAAAGCACTTATTGATGCAGCCCTAGCTATTATATTTACATCATTTATACTAAATCCTGCTAAAGTTTCTACATTAAAGTCGTTACCTAATTTTTTTGTATATAATGCTAATAACTCATAAAACATGTTGTTTTGTCGAGACAATAAATTAGAATAGCTGCCCAATGGAACCAATCTTCCTCCAAGCTCTTTATGCACATAATTATCTACTGTTGACATGTCCGCCACTACCTGTCCTCTCAATTTTAAACCTGTTGTAATATTTGCAGTAGCTACAATTGCACCATTAATTGCGCTACGGGTATCTTCATTAGAATTCGCATTAATAGACCAATATGGGTTTTCCGTATTATTTACTTGATTAGTAATAGGAGAATTACCAAATTCGTCTCTAAATGGTAGAAATGCATCTAGTCTGGTACTTCGTGCCATATAAACATAAGCAGCTAAAGGGTTTCCTGGATCCAAATTTTTAAGCATTCTGTTTTTTGTGTTCCAATTGGTATAATTTACCCTTGTTTCCACCTTAAAAATTTTACCTAAATTTCTGGTAGCTGAAATAGAAAGGTTGTGTTTCTTAATAAGGTTAACATTTTGAACAACATCATTTCCATTTGTAAAACCGTACGATAACCTAAATGCAGAGTTAGCATCTGACTTACTAATAGAAAGATTTGATGAACTAGTAAAACCCGTTTGATATAGATCACTCACATTATTAGATTGTGGAACATATCCTTCTGGTATCGGCACTCCACTAAAAGAATTATAAGGCTGACCCAACATAGGTGCACCCCAGCTTTGGTTAAAACTTCCCATATTAACGCCTCCGTTATTCCTATTGATAGTATTACCATTATTCTGAGCTAATCGCATACCAGATCCTTCTCCATACACGTTTTGGTAATCCGGAAACGCAGTAACCTTATACCCTTGGACACTTTGATTAAAATCAATACCCAGGGTTCCGTCTCCACCAGTTTTGCCTTTTTTCAACGTTATCAAAATAGCCCCATTTGCTGCTTTTGCACCATATAATGCTGCACCATTAGGTCCTTTCAACACTGTGATGGATTCTATATCGTCAGGATTGATATTAGAAATTGGATTACCATAGTCAAGATTGCCATTTGTTCCAATCGGATTGTCAACGGGAACTCCATCAATTACCATTAACGGCTGATTATTGCCTGAAAATGAATTGTCTCCACGTAAAGTAAGCCTGACACTAGACCCAGGTTGTCCTGTACCTGTTACTTGCAATCCAGCTACTTTACCAGTTAATCCATTTAAAAAATTCAAGTCCCTTGCTTCGGTTAATGTTGTAGGATCTACTGTTTGTGATGCATAAGTTACAGATTTTTGTTTTCGAGTAATACCTAATGCAGCTACAACAACTACTTCATTTAATTCCGCTGGATTAATTTTGAGCGCTATGTTAATTACTGGACGATTTTTTACTATAACTTCCTGATTTTCATACCCTACAAAAGAAAAAACAAGTACACCCTTGTCAAAATCCAATAAATTAATTTGAAAAATACCCTTTGCATTTGATAAAACTTTGTTGCTGGGATTAGACTTTACAAAAATTGAAACCCCTTCCATTAGAATTCCTTGTGCATCAGTTATAGTTCCTCTTACTGGTTTGGTTTGTGCATAGGTAAATGTAGATGTGCCCAGTATAAGGAGAATAAACAATAATTTTTTCATACGGCAATCAGTTTTATGAGTATAGAACGAAATTATAGCTAGCGACTTAATAAATGGATTAATAAACTTATTAATATCTAAATTAATGGTGAATTGTTTTAATTAGGATATTCATTTTGTGCTTTTTAGGTGTTTTTGCTATTCTTTAAGTATGATTTTTATTGAGTCTTCTTGAACACCCCATTTTTTGTTGGGTATCGGTCCCATTTCTAATTCAAGATGACCTCCGGACATTAATTGCTCATGTGTAAACCAAGTGCTTTTTAATACCATTCCGTTCAATTTCGAACTTTGTATGTACTTATTTACAACTGAGCAATTATTAGCTGTGAGTTTAAATTGTTTTTTGTTGGGCAAGTCGATGGTTACTTTACTGAACAATGGACTCCCAATTGTATAAACTGGCAAACCTGGCGTTACAGGATAAAAACCCAAAGAAGAAAAAACAACAAAAGCCGACATCCCACCTCCATCTTCATCACCTGGTATTCCGTAAATATTATCTTTAAACCAAGCATCTAAAAGAAATCTGATTCGTTTTTGTGTTTTCCAGGGAGATTTTGTGAAATTATACAGATATGGAATATGAAAACTTGGTTCATTGCCCATTGAATACTGACCTACTAATCCAGTAGCATCAGGAAACTTACTCCAAAATTCATATTTTGAACGGCCAAGCCCTTCACGAAATAATTGATCAAGTTTTTCTTCAAAAGAATCGTTGCCGCCCATTAATTTTATCAACCCAGGGATATCATGTTGTACCTGCCACAAATAAGTATATGCATTATTTTCGTCATAGTATTCCCGACCACCCATTCCTCCATCAAATTTTGGGTCTATATTAACCCAATTACCTTTATTATCTTTTGGAAGAAAAAATTGCTTTTCACTATTCCATAAATTTTTATAATTATATCCTCTTGATTGAAAGATATCTGCATCATTTTTATTTAGATCTTTACCTAATTGCCCCAATGCCCAATCATCGTAACTGTTTCCTAGCGTAACTGCAACAGCTTGTCTTTTCTCGAAGTTGTGTACCTCAGATACAGTTTCTTTTTCATCCTTTGCTAATGAAGGGAAATACCCTTTTTGATGATAAAAATCGTCGAGTACTGTTTTTTCACCATTTCGCCATGGTAACATAGTAGCTTCCGTTGCATTTTTTCGCATACCTTGATATGCTTTTTCAATATCGAAATTTTTCAATCCCTTTCTGTAAGCATCTAAAAAAGTAATGGAAGAATGAAACCCATTCATACAAGCATGATCGCCATATAACAAAGGAAATGTTGGCATCCAGCCACTTTGCTCATACATGCGTACATAAGAGTGTAGCATATCTTCTTCCATCGAAGGATTTAAAATGGTACGCAAGGGGTGATGTGCAAGGTAAGTATCCCAAGCCCAATCGTCTACATAAAAGGGGCGAGTATCTTTATGAATTTTTTTATCAAACCCGCTATAATAAGATGCGTCCTCTGTAATATCAACCATACGCTCATAACTTCGGTATAAAGCCGTATAAAAAGATCGTTTCTGCGCTTCTGTACCACCCTCCACTTTTATTTGCGACATTACAGAACTCCAAGCCATTTTACCTGCATCCATTACAGATTGAAAACTACTTCTACTAATTTCCTTTTCGTAATTTCTTTTTGCTTGATCTACACTTATATAACTAATTGCATATTTAAATTCTACTTCTCTGGTTGATTCCGGAAAGCAGATATACGCTTTTACACTTTCCCCATCAACGATTCTTTCTTGCAACAGCTTATTTTTTATAAGAACCCCAGGAGTTCCGGCAACACTAAAAACTCCATACATAAATACTTTAATGTCTTCATGGTATGTCTCCATTCCTGAAATTTCAGTGGCCGATATAAAATTAAAAGATGATTTTCCGCCATTATATACCCCCAATAGTATTGCCTTGCTTTTTACATTAGGAAATGAAAATCGATAAAACCCAGTTTTTTTACCTGCTGTAAACTCTACTTTAACCTCATCATCCACTAAATAGGTGGAATAATACCATGGCCTATTAATTTCAAGCGCATGGTCAAAGGTCATTTTAGCCATCCAGCTTTTATCTGTTAGTGCTCCAATTGAAGGCTTTAAAGAAAAAACCTGACCCTGCCGATGAGAAACAATTGTAAATGGGAAAGTAGAAATCTGGTCGTCTAAAAAATCCTTTCTTTGTGGTGTAAACCTAATTAGTTGATTGGGTAATTGTACAGTTGGCCTAGTTGGCTCCAATAATTGACCTACATTTCCGATGGTAGGGTCTATATAGTCTAGGCCTGAAACTGGCAATTTAGTATTTTGTGCAATACATATGTTGCTCAAACAAATAAACAACAATACGTTGAGTACACTATTTACTACTTTCGAGTGTGTGTGATAAGAAAAGGACTTTCTAATTAAAATAGTAGTGGGTAAATATTTAATACGGACAATCATTAGTTAGAGATTTTACTCTAAGTAACGTTTGCAAGATTAATAGCAGAACTAATTAATCAACTAATGAACAAATTAATGCTACTTTTTTTAGGACTTTCTGTGAAAATTGTAAAATAGGATTCAGATTATTACCCGATTATTTCCGCATAGGTTCTTACATAATCCTGTCCGTAATTCTTAGTATATTCCTTGGTGAAATTCAAATAGGTCTCTTTAGCCAAACCATGTCTTCCAAGTATAATCATGGAACGGCATTTTAGCTCCAGTGCTTCTTCATTCATTTGATCAAATTGAAAAATACAATTCGCTAATTTTAGTATAAAATCCGGTTCTGATTGCAAACTGGCTTTTAATGTATAGGAAAGAATGGTATTAATAACAAAGTCACTCACTGCTGCCTTACTGTCATCCAACCAGTTGTATTGTGCCTCTCTTAAAAAAGCACCTTTGTTGATTATGGCCAGCAATTCGATTATATAATTTTTATCTATAGAGGTTGGTTTTTCATTGGCCAGCTTAAAAAATTGCTGGTAGTCCAGTTTAATAGAGTTGTTTAAAATTTCAAATCTCCATTTTCCTGTTTCTTTGGAAATACTAGTGGAACCTGCCTTTTCGAGTATTGATTTCAGTTTTGCAATATTCACTGAAAAATTATTTCTGGCATCTTTTATTGGTTTATCAACCCATATTGTTTCATATAGTTTATCCGAAGAAACGCCTTTGCCATCTCTAAAAGTGAACATAAGTATCATTAGAAATATCTCCTTAAGAAGCGGGGTAAACTGCCGGGTGATATCGTTTCCTTCCTTATCAATTACTTCAAAATGTCCAAAAAGAAAAATAGCAGATGATACCTTTACATTCTCGTACAAACCATGACTTGATAAGGTATCTTCAACAGCCAATGATTGAAAAGAAGGTTTAGATTGTATAATAGGCAGTGTTGTATCAATAACAGGTGGCTGATTTTGTTTTCGCCTTTTCTGAATAAGAAAAATAATTATTATCATTAAGACGGACGTGAACAGGAATGCAAAGAACCAATAGATCGATTTGATACTGGCATTAACTGGTTGAGTTATAATTAGCTTGTTGGGTGGAAAGTCAATTGTAAATATCTTTATGCTAGTTGATTTATTCTTATCACTTAATAAAGTTACTCCAACTAATTTTTTACTTGAGGGGCAATAATATAAATCAGCAAAAGATTCGATATCATGGAAAGAATATGGAATACTGTCGCCCAAAAACTCATACTCAGGTGAACTCAGGGAACCCCTTATCAACTGCAGATGGGAATTAAACCTGTCAATAGGAAATATTAACCCATAAAATTGATTGGCTTTATCGTCAATAATGAGACTATTGGCAAAACAAAATTCTTTTTCAGGCTGTTTGAAATTATAAATGTGATTGAACTTACGGTCGCTTACACTATAAGTCATTAATTCAAAATTATATTTAGACCTTACTCTCTGATCTCCCGTTTTACTTCCATAGCCTCCAATAATATAAGCAGTATCGTTGGCAGCATTAGTTCCCAGAGCCGAAAGATAGCGGGGCATGAAAAAAGCACCTTGGGTTGGTAAAACCTCCCATGTTCTATCCCGAAAACTATATCGTTGAACAAAATTTTTGTAATGAAGCATGCCATAACCACCAATAATATAAAGAGCGCTATCAATATCTGAAATAAACTTATTAGCATGCCAAAACTCTGTAAGTTTTGGTTTTGCTGAGAAATTTAACTTCCAGGAATTGTCTACGGCATCATAGGCTGATACGGTTTTTTCGTCTATAAATAAATTATACAACGTATTAAATCTGTCATCAAAAATTGATTGATTACCTGCAGGTAAAGTCTGTCGACTTTTTGAAAGTTTAGCGCCTGATAGTTGATTTGTTTTAAAAGAAAATTTATACAATGTATCAACTGAAATAATAAACAATATTTCATTTTTTTTATCAAATGCAACGCTGGGGGTAGCGGTGGTTTGAAATGTTTGAAGATGTTTCCAATGAAGATGTTGGGGCGCAACCCAAAGGGGGTTTTTTATATCTGCAACTTCATTTTGAACTATATCCAATGCCTTGTTACCGCTAGTCTCTGACAAAGGAAAAAAATATTTTCTTTTTTTATTTTGTGAAATATCAATATCCTTAAGATACATAGGAGGAACATCAATTGTTTTATATAGTGGCAGGTTACTAATTCCAAAAAAAACTTTACAACAGGTAGCATTGGTAAAGTTTAGTTTGCTTTTGGTTACTAAACGATTGTTCAAGAAAAAACTTACTTCCTTCAGAATTTTATCAAACCGAATTTCACAATGATTCCATTTGCCAAACAGACTGGAAGAATCAATTTTAAAAGAATAAGAAAAAGATTCTCCGATAACAAAATTAAAATTTCCAAATTTATCGACAGATACAATATCTATGTTCTGGTTATCGGTAGTTATTACCCTTAATATATAACCAAAATAGGCATTAAGGCCAGGTACAAATTTAAGATCAAAAGATATTTGAGTGTCTTCGTTTAAACATAGGGATTCTTCAGGTATTAAATTCAGAGAAGTCCGTTTTTCAGGTATTGCTTCATGACTGGAAAATTGCAATCCATAAGACTGGCTGTATAATTCACCAGAAAACAAAAGCAAGCCTGCTATTAAATAAATAAACTTCTTCATAGACAACCTATTTAGCATTTATTTTATGCCTTACAAGAATAGGGCCGTCGGTTCGCAATCGTGTGGTCCAAATAATAAAAAAAATGGTTTCAGTCAATTTAAGCACTTTTAAATGATGGCAATACCCCTACAAATTACTACAAACAGCCTACTATTTTAGCATTCCCCTTATCAAAATCATACATATTTAAGGTTTAGTGGAGAAAACGCACATATTGACCATGCTATAGCGATGCAAACTGATTACCTTAAGTTGTTTTATCCAAAACAATTCATCAAAACCTCACGCAAACCTCACGCAGAAACAGAAAAGGACCCACGATTTAACGTAAGTCCTTGATTTTCATGTAGCCAATATTGTACTACATTCTGACCAAATATGGAGAGATTTGAGGGAGTTACACAAACTGGCGGAGTTATTTATAATGCTTAAAATCAAGGATTTTGACCAAAATAAAAGATGTGATTAATGAAGAATAGTGCACCAACAGAATCATTGAAATAATTGATTAACTTTGTTTAACTAAAAACTTCATGAGAGATGACATACAACATATCCTTTCTGGAAAGAGCCAAGTTAAGCACCATCATCTTATCCAAGCAGCCTGCAGTTACCTTAAAGGAAGCCAAGGAACAAGCACAATGGCTAAAGACCAACAGCAGCTCAAAGAAGAAGAAACAAAGAGCTTAGTTCAATTTGCAGATGACAATAATCTTTGGGTAGAGAATATCAATATAGATTTATACGTTTCGCAAGGTGCCGAACAGAAAGTCTACTTAAAAGATGGCTCAACTGTTCTTAAATTGAATGATGCAATTTACTACGCAAATTGGGTTGATTATTTTCACAACCTCTTACTGAATAATTTATTTTTCCCTGATACCGCATATCAACTATTAGGTTTTCACAAAGATTTGGATGTATTATATGCTGTGGTTGAACAGCCATTTGTAAAAGCAAATGAAAAAACAGATTTGAATATGGTAAAAGCCTTTTTAGAAAATAATGGCTTTATTAATAAAAAGAACCACGACTATTATAATGAGGAGCTAAGTTTGATTCTAGAAGATCTTCATGACGAAAATGTATTAACACAAAATGGTATGCTCTATTTTATAGATACCGTATTTTATATTGTTAGTCCCAAATAATCACGTTTCCCAAAAAGTTCTTTAATAACAAAAGTCGGCCCTTAAATCCGACTTTCCGAAGTCATAGGTTATGTTTTCACAAAACCGAAATCAACCGATTTCAGTCGAATTCAGGGGGTGTTTTCCTCACGCAGGGGAATTATAATACAAAATACAAATGGCTTGTCCAGTATGGCTCCCCTTTTCCTCGAAAGATGCAACTATAATGCGATGATTGAGTATGTGACTATCAGGAAAATAAAAGGTTGAACTTCGTGTCAAATTACAGGATGATAGAAATACCCAAAATAACGCTATGAAAATTGTTTGTTTCATTTGCTTTTTACTTTTATGAACCGCAACTAATACAACCATTTTCCATACTGCAACTCGGTCCATCAGTTTGCGTTGGTTCTACATCGGTGTTCGTTTGAGATTGCTTATTTATTATTTCTGTTGATGGAATTACTGGGATTACCTCATTGCTTCCTTGCTTTTCTACAGTAAACTGAACGGCTTGTGTGGCTGCTTGTGTACGTAAATAATACATGCCCGTTTTCAATCCTTTCTTCCATGCGTAAAAGTGCATGGATGTGAGTTTGGATGTATTGGGGTTGTCAACAAATAAATTCAGCGATTGGGATTGACAAATGTATGCCCCTCTGTCGGCAGCCATATCTATAATATTGCGTTGCTTAATTTCCCAAACCGTTTTGTAAAGCTCTTTTATATCAGCTGGTATTTCGTCAATATTCTGTATAGAGCCATTGGCGGTTATAATTTTATTTTTCATGCTGTTATTCCACAAGCCCAAATTCACCAAGTCTTTTAAGAGATGCTTGTTTACTATAATAAACTCACCACTTAAAACCCTTCTTGTATAAATGTTACTGGTGTATGGTTCAAAACATTCATTGTTGCCAAAAATTTGCGATGTTGATGCCGTAGGCATGGGGGCGGCTAATAAAGAGTTTCTTACTCCAAATTGTTTTACTTCTTCTTTTAGTGAAGCCCAGTCCCAACGGTCAGTTGGTGTTACGCCCCACATATCAAATTGAAAAATGCCCTTAGAAACTGGCGAACCTGCAAAAGTTTGATAAGCACCTTGTTCTTTAGCCAAATCTTTACTGGCGGTCATTGCTGCAAAGTAGATGGTTTCAAAAATGTTTTTGTTTAGCATTTTTGCCAACTCACTTTCAAATGGCAAACGCAACAAAATAAACACATCTGCTAAACCCTGCACACCTAAGCCAATAGGTCGGTGCTTCATATTGGATGTTCTTGCTTCTTCTATGGGGTAATAATTGTTGTCAATTATTTTGTTGAGATTTTTGGTTACCTGATATGTTACTTCATATAATTTTTGCTGGTCAAACTTTCCATCAATTACAAACCGGGGTAATGCTAACGAAGCTAAATTACAAACCGCCACTTCATCAGGGCTGGTGTATTCAATTATCTCTGTGCAAAGGTTACTGCTCTTAATCGTTCCTAAGTTTTGCTGGTTGCTTTTGCTATTGGCAGCATCTTTATAAAGCATGTAAGGTGTTCCTGTTTCAATTTGCGATTGCAAAATGGCAAACCATAAATCCTGTGCTTTTACTGTTTTTCTTGCTTTGCCTTCTGCTTCGTATTTTGTATAAAGTGTTTCAAATTTCGTTCCCCAGCAATCACTTAATCCCGGTGCTTCATTGGGGCAAAACAAACTCCATTCTCCATTTGCTTCTACCCGTTTCATAAACAAATCGCAAATCCATAAAGCAAAGAATAAATCTCTTGCTCTCATTTCTTCTTTGCCATGATTTTTTCTTAAATCTAAAAATTCAAATACATCAGCATGCCAAGGCTCTAAGTAAATAGCAAATGCACCTTTACGTTTTCCACCACCCTGGTCAACATATCGGGCAGTATCATTGAAAACACGAAGCATTGGAATGATACCATTGCTTGTGCCGTTTGTTCCGCCAATATAGCTTCCTGTTGCTCTAATGTTGTGAATGGCTAAACCAATACCACCGGCACTTTGAGAAATTTTTGCCGTTTGTTTCAATGTGTCATAAATGCCGTCAATGCTGTCTTCTTTCATAGTTAAAAGAAAACAACTACTCATTTGTGGTTTGGGTGAACCCGCATTAAATAAAGTTGGTGTGGCATGTGTCATCCATCGTTCACTCATTAAGTGATAGGTTTTAATAGCACTCTCAATATCTTCTTTGTGTATCCCTACTGCCACTCTCATATACATGTGTTGTGGACGTTCTGCAATTTTACCATCAACTTTTAAGAGGTAAGATTTTTCTAAGGTTTTAAAACCAAAATAATCAAATCCAAAATCTCTGTCGTAAATAATAGTGCTGTCCAGCAACTCTGCATGTTCTTCGATTATCTGCATCACATCATCTGCAATGAGTGGTAATTTTTTTTGTGTTGCTACATCTACATAGTTATAGAGCCTTCGCATGGTTGCCGAAAAACTTTTAACAGTGTTCTTATGCAGATTGCTTACTGCAATTCTTGATGCAAGTATTGCATAGTCGGGATGTGTGATAGTTAGTGATGCTGCTGTTTCTGCTGCAAGATTGTCTAACTCCGTTGTTGGCACACCTGCATAAATACCTTCAATAGTTTTCTTTGCAACATCAATTACATTTACTATCGGGCTTAAACTGTAACTCAATTTTTCAATTCTTGCAGTTACCTTGTCAAACTTTACTGATTCCTGTTTTCCGTTTCTTTTTATTACAAACATGGGTGTAGTATATTTTAGTTAATGAGTTTAAAAATCTTCTTCAGTTGAAAATACTTGGGTTTCTTTATTACCCATAACTCCAGCTTTTTGATAATCGCCAACTCTTTTTTCAAAGAAATTGGTTTTGCCCTGTAAAGAAATCATCTCCATAAAGTCAAATGGATTGGTTGCGTTGTAAATTTTTGTACATCCCAATTCACTTAGCCAACGGTCTGCCACGAACTCAATATATTGCTGCATCAGTTTGGCATTCATGCCAATCAAATCAACAGGCAAAGCCTCGGTAATAAATTCTTTTTCTATGGTTACAGCATCTGTAATAATGTCTTGCACTTCTTTTTCAGATAACTTGCTTTGCAGCATACTGTAAAGCAAACAGGCAAACTCACAATGTAAGCCTTCATCACGGCTTATTAATTCGTTGCTGAATGTAAGCCCCGGCATAAGCCCTCTTTTTTTCATCCAAAAAATAGAACAGAAACTTCCGCTAAAAAATATTCCTTCCACCGCTGCAAATGCAACAAGGCGTTCTGCAAAATTGCCATTGTCTATCCAACGCAAAGCCCATTCTGCTTTTTTCTTAACGGCAGGTACAGTATCTATGGCGTGAAATAGTTTGTGTTTTTCTTGTGGGTCTTTAATGTAAGTGTCAATAAGCAAAGCATAGGTTTCACTATGAATATTTTCCATCATAATCTGGAAACCATAAAAGCATCTTGCTTCAGGCAATTGTACTTCACTCATAAAATTTACTGCAAGGTTTTCATTTACAATGCCATCACTTGCAGCAAAAAAAGCTAATACATGTGAGATAAAATGGCGTTCGCCATTGTTTAAATTCTCCCAATCTTTTTGGTCGCTGCTTAAATCAATTTCTTCCGCAGTCCAAAAGCTGGCTTCATGACGTTTGTAGTGTTCCCAAATTTTGGGGTAGTTAATTGGCAGGATAACAAAGCGGTCTTTGTTTTCTTTTAAAAGTATTTCTTCTGTATGTTCCATAGTAAATAATTACTTAAAAATTTTTACTTGCAGAAGAAGGGTATAGTGCTGAAAGAATGAGCCACATGAAGCAGCGAAGACTTGCAGTACCATTGCCTTTCACCCGAAAGCGTTGTTACTAAATGTTTGATTCTGGCAGGTCTTCTGACTTGCTCCATTGTTTAAAGCCTTCCCGTCCATAAGACAGTGGCATGAGGATTAAACAACTTAGTCGGAGCTTACAGCTACGGGGATAGTTCAAGATTTAAACTTGATTCCCTTTTAATGAAATTCGCCTGTGGCGGATTGTCAACCAAAATGCAGTGTAAAATAATAACCTAAATTTAAACTTGAAGCAAGTTGTTATACACTTTATGTTGAAAACGGTTGTAAGTCGCAATGGCAGGGTGTTATAAAATATCGTGGGTTGTTGATAGTAGTTATGTTGCTGATGTTTAAGGTGAAGCTCATAAAAATTCCGTCCGCTGGGGTGGGTGGGCAGTGCGGTGGCATTTTTAGCTCTTTTGCAAGGTTGGCTTTTGTGTGTCGGCTTTGTGTGCCTTGCAAATGTGCTAAAAATAGCGTGGGGTCGGGTCGCCTTTTATAAGGCTGGCTACTTTTGGGATAAACCTTGACCTTTTTAGGTCTTTTTTCTGTCATGCTGAATAATTTGTTGTAAAGCTATTTCAGGACAAGACAAATAGCCCTACTTTTCTGGAACCTAAATCTACAATTCACTCTCTACGAACCTAATCACCCTACGTAGTTTTCTTTGAGCCAAACCAGGAAATTCTAACCCAAAATCATAAACCTGCTCCATTTTTTCCACTAACTGGGATTTTAAGGTTTTTGCCTTTTTTGCAGTAGCAATTTGCCTATCAAACCATTCAGTAATAGTAATACCCTTTGCTTCACATTCAAGGATGATTGTTTCGTAAGTACCCATTCCTAATCTTAGTGACACTACCTTAGTCGATTCCATATAATATTGTTTTTTGTTTATGGCTGTTTTCTTCCAGTTTTCGGGCGTATGGTCAATGTTTACGGGAGTTTACCCTTAATACCTATCTACCATTCCTTCGAGTTTCATATGCGTTGCTATAGGAAGAAAAAGCCATTTAATAAAATTTTACTATAAAGATAGTAATTTTTTTGTAATAATTATTTTATTTTGTATTTTTGAGTATGAAAAAAATATACCCCAGTGAACTAAATGGTCCAATATCATTAGAGCGAGCCTTTAACCATGGCAAACTACTAGAAGGAGTATTTAGCGTAAAAGAGTCTGGAATCGATTCCAAAATCTTCCATTCATGGAAATTGGATGACCTATTACCAACTGTTCCTAAAGGCGGTTGGGCAGACCTTTCATTTATTGATTACCTATGGTTACATACATTAGAAACCATGCGCAAATTTGGTTGCTCAAAAAAATTGATGAAGGATGTATGTAGTAGCCTATTTATAGAAGCATACAAAATAGACCTTCGAAAAATTACGCTGAATGACAATATAACCCATCTAACCAATTTATCGAAAAAGCGACCATTAACAAATGATGAAGATGAATATTTAAATGCATGCAAAGAAGTATTAAATGACAAATTAAAAATGTCTGTCACAGACTACGACATCAATTACTTTTACCAATTAGTGTTAAAATGCTTCATCAATAATAACGAAGTTGGCTTGGTGATTTTTGAAGATGGGAGGTTCAATACATACGAGCTATCTGGTGCTTTACAAAATGAATCTAACCCAATTGATTTATCAGTCCCCCACCTCTTGATCCCTATAACTTCATTTATAAAAAGATTTGTGGCTGATGAAGAAAAAGACCAATTCCTAACAGCTACCGGAATTTTAAACAACCATGAATACGAAGTTATTAAGCAAATTCGAAACAAGAACGTGACTCGTCTAACCGTTACATGTAATAATAATAACAAGATTGAAAAAATGGAACTTGAGAAAATTGGAACTGTTAGTGGTGCCGAAGCCAAACGAATTATAGAATATTTAGGATTGAAAAATTATACTGGGGTTAAATATGATACAAGAGATGGCAGGACGCTGTCTTTCACTCAGACTTCAAAAATTTTTATGGATAATAAGTAATGCTTCCGTTAGTGACGGCGCAAATTTTAACGTAGGTATCCTTCTTTGGTAAAGACGATACCTCACACCATTACAAATGTTAAACCAACAACAAAATGTAAAACAAGAAAAACAGGACTACAAGATTACAAGAGAAGAACTTAAAAAATTTGAAAAGTTCAAAAATCATTCGGAAACAGAGTTAGACGCAATAAGGGATACCATGTATCAATTTGCGCTAATCTTACTAAAAACAAAACGCCATGAGTAATATTGATTACTTTAAAAAGTTCATGCCGGTTATTCCAGATTTAGCTAATATGAACTTTGATGTTTGGTCTTACACGCGTGTAAGCTCCAAAGAGCAGTTCACAAATAATTCAAGCGTATCTAACCAAATTAACCATAATATTAAATATGCAAAAGAGCAAAATTATAATATCGTGGAAAATTTTGGGGGTACGTATGAGAGTGCTAAATCTGACTTTACACGTAAGGAGTTCAAACGCTTAATTGACAAAATTAAAACTAGCAAAAAGAAACCCTACGCTATTTTAGTATTTAAAATGAGCCGTTTTTCCCGATCAGGTGGCAATGCAATTGGTTTAGTCAACCAATTAGTCGAAGAATTAAAGGTTCACTTAATTGAAACAAGTACTGGCAATTCAACTACTACCGAAAGAGGTAAGGTTGCCATTTATGAGAGTTTATTCCATGCTTATAAGGAGAATATTGAACGCATGGAAATCATAATACCTGCTATGCAAACTTTCATTAAAAATGGTGGCCGATTTGGTTCAGCCCCTATAGGATATGACCATTATGGACCCAGAGTAAAAAAAGAAGGATTTCTTAGTTCAAAGCAAAGGTTTGAGATCAATAAAACTGGAATCATACTTAAAGATGCTTGGAAATGGAAAGCTAGTGGCTTATATAATGACGTGCAAATAATAGATAAATTAGCAGTGCGCGGTGTCAAGGTTCGTCCTCAATATATTTCCTGTATGTGGCGCAACCCATTTTATTGTGGTATTAATGTCAACAGAATGGTAGACGAACCCGTACAAGGTGACTGGGAGAAAATAGTAAGCGTGGAGGACTTTAAGAAGGTGCAGGATGTAATTTTTAAAAAACCCCATGACCACTTACATAATATAGAAAATGATAAGCGCCCACTTACCCATCTAATTAATTGTATCCACTGCGAATCTATTTTAGTAGGCTATGAAGTGAAGAAAAAAGGACTTCACTACTACCGCTGTCCAAAGTGCAATGGAGTAAGTGTAAATGCCAACACTACCCCAAAATCAAAACGAATAGGTGCGAATGACCTCTATAAGGACTTTCTTAAGGGTTATACTTTGGACGAAGACTTTATACCGGTTCTTAAGTTTCAAATTGAAAAATTATACGATTACCATAACGATCACAACAAGGTTGACCAAGAAAACCTTATGGCTCAAAAAAGGGAATTAGAAGGCCAACTAAAGAGTTTAAAAATTCGTCTTGGTTTAGGGGAAATTGATACAGAAACTTTTTCATTAACCAACCAGCACATACAAGAAAAAATGACGGCTATTGAGTCAAAAATTGATTACGAGCAACCTACAAAATCTAACCTCGAAATTATGATTGATGATTCTTTGATGATGGCCTCACAACTCAATCTGGTATGGGATCGTAGCGATTTAGAAAACAAAAAAGTGATGAGTAGAACCCTATTTCCAGAGGGTGTTATGTATGACCCCGAAAATCACCGTTATCTAACCAAAAATGTTAATAGTTATTTTGGCCTAATTAATACACTTTCAACGAGTTATAAGGAAAATAAAAAGGGGATAAACCAATCTAATGCTGATTTATCCCCTTTTGTAGCGAGAACGAGATTTGAACTCGCGATCTCAGGGTTATGAAGATTTTTTGAGAAAATGAAGGCGTTGATTTGTAGGGTGTTATGTTTTCAC
>ENA-OUVC01000473-OUVC01000473.1-marine-metagenome-genome-assembly--contig:-NODE-473-length-26636-cov-2.894198_pt1 | contig 26636 bp, 26 predicted proteins | sample MGYA00248622_ERZ508571 | MGnify/ENA primary metagenome ERZ508571 (study PRJEB26236, sample SAMN06267175) | marine metagenome | isolation source: Columbia River Estuary | place: USA:Columbia River Estuary... | reverse complement strand
CAACTCGTGCGCCAACAAACCCTCTCGGCTGTCGAGCACGGCAGCGGCAGATTCGTCACAGGAAGATTCGATGGCCAGGATGCGCATATACCGGGAATTTTGCCTTTTGCAGCGAGGATCATTAGAATCCCCGCCCCTGCTTCTGCAGGACGTTCTGGGAATTCCTTACTAATCAAGGGGTTGAGGTTTTAGATGCCGAGCGTTCGTGTTCGAGAAAACGAGTATTTCGACGCTGCACTGCGCCGTTTCAAGCGCGCCTGCGAAAAGGCGGGGGTGCTGACGGAGCTGCGTCGTCGGGAATTCTACGAAAAGCCGACCCAAGAGCGTAAGCGCAAAAAGGCTGCGGCCGTTAAGCGCCACATCAAGCGCTCTTCCCCCCGTATCGCACGCCCCCGCTAACGATGTCGCTCAAAGAGCGCATCACGCAGGAGATGAAGGATGCGATGCGCTCCGGCGAAAAGGAGCGCCTCGGTTATATCCGCATGCTTCAGGCTGCCATCAAGCAGCGTGAAGTGGACGAGCGGATCACCCTTGACGATACGCAAGTACTGTCGGTCATCGAAAAGATGATCAAGCAGCGCCGTGAGGCCATTGCGCAGTTCGAAGCGGGTGGCCGCGCTGATCTGGCCGCCAAGGAATTGGCTGAAGTCGCGCTACTGCAGACTTATATGCCAGAGCCGCTCTCGCAAGCCGAGGTCGAAGCGCTGGTCGCTGAAGCGATCACCGTAACCGCAGCGGCGACGGTCAAGGACATGGGCAAGGTCATGGCGCTGGTGAAGACCCGAGCAGCGGGCCGAGCCGACATGAGCGCGGTCAGCGCGATCATCAAGAGCAAACTCGGCGCCGCGGGCTGACGCTCGAGGCCGTATCCTAATCGCCCATGAGCGGGCGAATTCCTCAAAGCTTTATCGACGAGTTGGTCGCACGGACCGACATCGTCGAACTCATTGGCGCGCGCGTTCCGCTCAAGAAGGCCGGCCGCGAATTCAAGGCCTGCTGCCCGTTTCACGACGAGAAGAGTGCGTCGTTTTGGGTAAGCCCGGACAAGCAGTTTTATCACTGCTTCGGTTGCGGAGCGCACGGAACCGCGCTCGGCTTTCTGATCAACTACGACCGATTGAGTTTCCCCGAAGCCGTCGAGGAACTTGCCTCGCGAGCTGGTCTCGAAGTGCCCCGTGAAGCCCGGGCCGACGATGGCAAGCAACAGGAAGGCGCGGACCTCGCGAGCCTGATGGGTCGCGTCGCGCAGCATTGGGCGATGAGCTTGCAGGGTGACTCGAGGGCGTCGGATTATCTCGATCGACGCGGCCTGGAACCCGCGACCCGCGAGCGGTTTCAGGTCGGATATGCCGCCAATTCGTGGAACGATGTGCTCAATCGTTTCGCTAAAGATACAAAAACGCGCGCCGATCTGCTCGCGTGCGGGCTGATCATCGAACGCGAAGGCGCCGGCGATCGCTACTACGACCGCTTTCGTGACCGCATCATGTTCCCCATTCGTGATGCACGCGGCCGCGTCATTGCCTTCGGCGGTCGCATCATCGACCAAGGTGAGCCGAAGTACTTGAACTCACCCGAAACCTCGCTGTTTCACAAAGGCCGAGAGCTGTATGGCCTCTACGAAGTTCGACAAAGTCGTGCACCGCTCAAGCGACTGATGATCGTCGAGGGCTACATGGATGTGGTCCGTCTCCATCAGGCCGGCGTGCATTACGCCGTTGCCACTCTGGGCACCGCGACCACACCGGAGCATTTGAAGCGAGCCTTCAGACTCGTCTCTGAGGTGGTGTTTGCCTTCGATGGCGACCGAGCAGGTCGCGCCGCGGCTTGGCGAGCACTCAACAATGCGCTGCCTGAATTGCGTGAAGGGCGGCAACTTCGATTTCTCTTTTTGCCCGAGGGACATGACCCCGACACGCTCGTCGGCGAAGAAGGTCGTGAGGCCTTCGAGCGCCGCCTCGAACAATCTTTGCCCTTGTCGGAGTACCTCGTGCAGGAACTCGGCTCGCAAGTCGACCTGGGGAACGCCGACGGCAAAGCACGTTTTGCGGAACTGGCGCGACCGCTCATCGCGCGCGTACCGGAAGGTGTTTATCGAGAATTACTGATCGAACGGCTCGCCGAAGCCATTCGTTTGCCGGCGGATCGCCTGCGCGCGCTCTGGCAAGGCGAAGCGGCCCGCTCAACAGCCAAAAACATGGCCCGTTCGAGCGCCGATCTGCCAAGCAATATGACCGGCCGAAGTGCCGGACGTGGCGGCCTGATGCGCCAATCGGTGCTGATGCTCGTGCATCACCCGGCGATCGCTGCAGAGCTCAGTCCCAAGGATCTCGCCACACTGGCCACGATCGAAGAACCGGGCGCCGACATCCTGCGTCGACTGATCGAGGATTTACGCCTCGATCCTTGCAAGAGCACCGCACAACTACTCGAGCGCTGGCGAGACCAACCGGAACAGGCCCGCCTTGCCCGCCTGGCGGCCACTGAGGCCCTCATCACCGCCGCCGAAGGTGCCCGGCGAGAACTCCAAAATGCGATCAGCCGCATGGGCGAGGAAGCTCGCCGACGCCGTCTCGATACGCTGCTCGCGAAGGAGCAAGAAAGTGGCTTGTCGGCCGAGGAAAAACGCGATTTACAAGCGCTGATGTCTGGAAAAATCTAGGCTTTCCCCGTATTCTTGCGGGTTCGATTCCCCGGCCCGGGCAGCCCCCGACAGGCATCCAAACATGAGCAAGAAATCGAAGGCTACGGCCAGCAAGAAACCCGCGCGCCCGGCGGCCGCGAAAGCGTCCGCCAAGAAGGCTGCGCCGAAGAAAGCGGCAGTCAAACCCGCGCTAGCCAAGCCCGCGCCGAAAAAGTCGCCGGTCAAGGTTGTCTCGAAAGCGCCGGTGAAGCCCGCGGCCAAGCCGACCGCCAAACCTGTTGCCAAGCCTATTGCCAAGCCTGTTGCCAAGGTTGCTGCAAAACCGGCGGCCAAAGCGCCCATCGCCAAAGCAGCCCCGGCACCGGCGCCGAAAAGCGCTCCCGCTGCGAAGCAAGCGTCGGCGGCCAAAAAGCCCGCCAAGGCGGAGCCTGTACAAACAGTCGCTCCCGTCGTCGCGACGCCGCCCGTCACGCCTGCAGAGAAGCCGACAGCGAAGCAATCGAAGGCCGCCAAAGCCGCGGCGAACGAGGGCAACAAACCTTTGAACCTGCCTGATCGTCGCCCGCTCGCGATGCCAGAGGAGCGTCAGTCGCAGCTGAAACAGCTGATCGCGCTCGGCAAGGAACAGAGCTACCTCACCTACTCGCAAGTCAACGACTATCTCCCCTCGGAAATCGTCGATCCCGAGCAGATCGAAGAAATCGTCAACACGATCAACGATATGGGCATCCCGGTGTACGAAAAGGCACCGGAAGAGTCACTGCTCGCACCCGAGACCACTGCGCCATCCGACGAAGAAGCGATCGAAGAAGCCGCGGCAGCGCTCGCTGCGCTCGATGCGGAACTCGGTCGCACCACGGATCCCGTGCGCATGTACATGCGTGAAATGGGTACCGTCGAGTTGCTCACGCGCGAGGGTGAAATCAGCATCGCCAAGCGCATCGAAGAAGGTCTCGATGCCGTGCGCACTCAGATCTCCCTGTATCCGCCGACCTACGACTTCATTTTGAGGGCCTACGAGCCGGTGAAGAATGGCGGCGGGCGCCTTGCCGACATCATCGTCGGTTTCATCGACCCCAATGCGCCCGATGTCATCGCGCAGCCGCAGAATCCGACCAAGGTCGATCCGGCTGCCGCCGCCGCGGAAGAGTCCGAGGATGTCGAAGGCGGAGACGACGAAGAGGAAGCCGCTGATACCGGTCCGGATCCGGTCGAAGCCGCCAATCGATTCGCTTCGATCCAGAAACTTCACGCGCAGTGCCTGGGCTTGCTCAGCAAGTCCGGCATGGAAGACCCGAAGTCGCAGAAAACTCGCAGCAAACTCTCGGGCGAATTCATGGAACTGAAGCTCGCGCCCAAGATGTTCGAGGCCTTGATTGGCAATCTGCGCGAGCATATCAACGAAATCCGTCAACTCGAAAAAGAGATCATGGTCATCGCGGTGCGCGATGCGGGTATGCCGCGCAAGGAGTTCATCACTTCTTTCCCTCGTAACGAGACGGACGAGCGCTGGGTCAGCAAGCACGTCAAGGCCGCCAAGAAGTGGTCTGCGGGCTTGGCAAAGCTCAGCGACGAAATCCTGCGTCGCCAGGTTCAGCTGCAGGCGATCGAGAAGCGTCACTTCCTCTCGATCAGCCAGATCAAAGATATCAACCGCGAGGTCTCAATCGGCGAAGCCAAAGCCCGTCGCGCCAAGAAGGAAATGGTCGAGGCGAACCTCCGCCTCGTTATCTCGATCGCCAAGAAGTACACCAATCGCGGTCTGCAGTTCCTCGACCTGATCCAGGAAGGCAACATCGGCCTGATGAAGGCGGTCGACAAGTTCGAATACCGCCGCGGCTACAAGTTCTCGACCTACGCCACCTGGTGGATTCGCCAGGCCATCACGCGCTCGATAGCTGACCAGGCCCGCACGATTCGCATCCCGGTGCACATGATTGAAACCATCAACAAGCTCAATCGCATCTCGCGACAGATGCTGCAGGAAATGGGGCGTGAGCCGACACCCGATGAGCTTGCCGTGCGCATGGAAATGCCCGAGGACAAGGTTCGCAAGGTTCTCAAAATCGCCAAGGAGCCCATCTCAATGGAGACTCCGATCGGTGATGATGAAGATTCACACCTTGGCGATTTCATCGAAGACACCTCGGTGGCTTCACCAATCGATCAGGCCACCGCCGAGTCGCTCCGCGAAACCACTCACGCGGTGCTCGCGCAGCTCACCCCGCGGGAAGCGAAGGTTCTGCGTATGCGCTTCGGAATCGACCTGAATACCGACCACACGCTTGAAGAGGTCGGCAAACAGTTCGACGTCACGCGTGAACGCATCCGTCAGATCGAAGCGAAGGCGCTGCGTAAGCTGCGCCATCCGAGCCGCTCGGAACAGTTACGAAGCTTCCTCATCGAGGATTGATCGCCATGAAGCGTCGCGCGTTTATCCAGAGAGCTATCGGATCCGCTGGAGCGATCGCGCTTGCCGATTCGTCGGTCGCCTCGGCGCTTGCAGCCGATACGCCCTACTACGATTTCGTGATCATCGGCGCCGGCACGGCAGGCCTTCCCGCTGCCGTTTTCGCCGCTCGTCGTGGCGCCAAGGTGCTGTTGGTCGACGCAGCGCCTGATATCGGCGGTACGCTACACCTCGCCAACGGACAGGTAGCCGCTGCCGGCACACGTATTCAGGCCGCCAAAGGCATTGTTGATACGCCTGATGCGCACTATGACGACGTAATGAGCCTGTCGCGAGGTCTCGCCGACAAGCACGTCATTCGACGCACTGCCGATGAGGCGCCTGCAACCATCAATTGGTTACTCGATGCGGGTCTCGTACCTTTGCCCGATCATCCGGTCACGGGCGACACTCCGGGTCGCAAGGCGTACAACACGCCACGATATCTTTGGGCAAAGGACGAAGGTCGAGCGATTTTGGCGGTGATCCGTCGTGAGCTCGCGCCGGAGATCGCGAGTGGCCGTGTCACTTTGCAATTGAACACGCGCGCCACCGGCTTACTGTTGAGCGATAAGGGTGAGGTTCAGGGCTTGCGCGGCACCGTCACCGAGTCGAAGGACGGTGCGACTCGCGAGTTCATTGCGCGCGGTCGGCATGTCCTGCTCACGAGCGGCGGCTATGCGATGAACCCGGATCTTTTCGAGCAGCTTTGCGGTGTGCCCGCCTACGCGGCAGGCTCTTATCCCTATTCACAAGGCCAAGGTCTCGCGATCGCCACCTCCATCGGCGGTTGGCTCCGCGGCCAGGATCTGCACAGACCCGGCAGCGGATCCATCCTTACGTCGGAACAATTCCCGGCTAAGGTCTACGCGCGCTTCGATATGTCGCCGCGACGCCTGCCCTGGGAAATCTGGGTAAACAATCAAGGCCAACGATTTGTCGCCGAAGACTCGTCGGACTCCTATCAGCGCGAGCGTTTGCTGCTCCGACAAGAGAAGCTGCGTTACCAGATCTTTTTTGATCAATCGATTCTCGAGAAGGCGCCGCCAGCGTTGCCGAAGTTCTCGCGCGAAGAATTCCTTGCGCATTTCGATAAGCACCCGATGTTTCATCGTGCCGACTCTCTCGAAGCACTCGCCGCCAAAGCTCGCATCGAACTCGACGGCTTGCGCGCTTCGATTCGCGATTACAACGCGGCCACCAAATCTGGTAGCGACGCCTTCGGTCGCAAATACTTCCCGATGCCGATAGGCGAAAGGGGCCCGTATTTCGCGGTGACCCACCTAGGTCACTCTGCCACTTCGTCCGCAGGCGTCGTCGTCGACGAGCAGCTGCGCGTAGTGCGCGGAAACGGCGAGCCCATCCCGAACTTCTATGCCGCAGGCGAAGTGCTCGGCAGCGGCGCAACGCTCGGTAACGCCTTCGCTCCCGGCATGATGCTGACGCCAGCGCTCGCGCTCGGTCGATGGCTCGGGATGACCTTACCCATCAGTTGATGTTGCTAACGAGTCCGGTGCGCGTATGAAACTCGCTCAACTGCGCTACCTGACCGCGATTGTCGAGGCCGGCTTCAATATATCTGCCGCTGCCGACAAGTTGCATCTCTCGCAACCGGGCGTCAGCCGACAGCTTCGCTTGCTGGAAGAAGAACTGGGATTCGAGCTGTTCGTGCGCGAAGGTCGTAATCTGCTACGACTAACAGCGGCCGGACAGCGCGTAGTCGAACGGGCCCAAAAAGCCCTGCGCGAAACCCAAGCGATCAAAGCCATGTCGCTCGATGTCCGCGATGCCGCACGCGGCTCCCTATCTATCGCGACCACGCACACCCAAGCGCGCTATGTACTGCCCGCTGTCATTTCGCAGTTTCGCCTCAAGTACCCGCAAGTTCGCCTGCATCTGCATCAAGGTACAGCGGAACAGATCGCTGATTTGCTGAATGCCGGTCAGGTGGATATCGCTATCGGAACGGGTTCGCGTGACCACTTCCCTCACTGCGTGCTGCTGCCTTGCTACGAATGGCATCGACGCGTCATCGTGCCACTCGATCATCCGCTAGCTAAAGCGAAAACATTGACGCTGGCCAAGCTGGGTCAGTATCCGCTCGTCACCTACGTTTTCAATCTCTCAGGTCCCGCCTCCCTACCACAGGCATTCGAGTCAGCCGGTATCGAGCCCGATATTGCCCTGACCGCTCGGGACGCCGACGTGATCAAAACCTATGTGAGACTCGGTCTCGGCGTCGGCATCGTCGCGGCCATGGCCATCGATCCGACAGAAGATCGCGATCTCGTATCGTTCGATGCGTCACACCTCTTCCCTCGTCACCTGACGTGGGTTGGGTTCCGCCGCGGCGGCTATCTGCGCCGATACACGCTCGATTTCATGCGCTTGTTAGCCCCACATCTGGATCATGCGCGGGTACACAAGGCCGAGCGAACCGCACGCCAGGAAGAAGTCGATGCCTTGTTCGCTGACGTACGCTTGCCGCTGCACGTATGAGCCGACAACGGTTGTTTTGGCTAGAATAAAGCCCACATATTTCGCTTAATTTCTTTTTTGGGGATTCCGTCATGGCACTTATCTCGATGCGTCAATTGCTCGATCACGCCGCCGAACACGGGTACGGCGTGCCAGCGTTCAACGTCAACAACCTTGAGCAAGTGCAAGCCATCATGCAGGCGGCCGACAAGACCGACAGTCCGGTCATCATGCAAGCCTCGGCAGGTGCACGAAAGTATGCGGGTGAGCCGTTTCTGCGCCACCTCATCGAAGCTGCGATCGAGAGCTACCCGCACATTCCGATCGTGATGCACCAAGATCACGGAGCGAGCCCCTCTGTCTGCGTGCAGTCGATCCGCTCCGGTTTCTCGAGCGTCATGATGGACGGATCACTGAAAGAAGATGGCAAAACTCCGGCTTCGTACGAGTACAACGTCGACGTCACGGCCCATGTCGTGAAAATCGCGCATGCAGTTGGCGTCTCGGTCGAAGGCGAACTCGGTTGTCTCGGGTCACTCGAGTCTGGCAAAGCCGGCGAAGAAGATGGGCATGGTGCCGATGGCCATTTGTCGCACGATCAGTTGCTGACAGATCCCGATCAAGCCAAAGATTTCGTCGCCAAAACCGGCGTCGATGCACTCGCCATCGCGATCGGCACATCGCACGGTGCCTATAAATTTACGCGCAAACCGACTGGCGACATCCTGGCCATCGATCGTATTCGCGAAATCAATGCGCGGATCCCGAACACGCATCTCGTCATGCACGGCTCGTCTTCGGTCCCGCAAGAGTGGTTGCAGATCATCCGTGAAAATGGCGGCAATCTTCGCGAAACCTACGGTGTACCCGTCGAAGAAATTCTTGAGGGCATCAAGCATGGCGTTCGCAAAATCAACATCGACACGGATATCCGCCTTGCCATGACGGGCGCGATCCGACGAGCCATGACGAAAGATCCGGCCGAGTTCGATCCGCGAAAATACATGAAAGAAGCCATGCTCGCTGCGCGCGAGATCTGTGTTGCGCGCTACGAAGCCTTTGGCTGTGCTGGCAAGGCTTCGACCATCAAGCCTCTGTCTCTCGAGGTGATGGCGAAGCGCTACGCCGCGTGAGCCTTTAGGGCGTGAACACCGCCCGGTGCTCGTTGATGAACTCAGCGAGCCCGGTCGGAGCGCGCCCCGTCACCTTCTCGAAAGTATCGGTGACATCCACCACATAGCCTGCTGCAATTTCGGCAAAGATGTCGCAGACGGCATCTAGATGCCATTGGCTGCTCAAGAACTTGCCGAGGAAGGCTTTATACTCAGTTGGATCCTGAGCAACGTAGTCGATTTTGCGACCCAGCACCTGACTGAATACCGCTGCCACGTCGTGAAAGCTCAGACGATCACGACTCGTGATGTCGTAGCTCTTGCCTTCGTGGCCGTTGGTTGCCAAGCAATGAGCCACGAAATAACCGGCATCGCGCGAATCTGTCATCACCGCGGCGCCCTTATCACCAAAGGGATAGTAAAACTTGCCCTCGGTCTTGATGGTGTAGGCATTCGATAAGAAATTCTGCAGATAGAAGCTTGGGCGAACCATCGTCCACGCTTTGCCGCTCGCCCGAATGTGCTCCTCGGACGCCCAATGCATCTTGTGAGTTGCGTTATGCGCCGTTGGCAGCGCTTCCATCGACGAGAGTTTGATGAGGTGGCTGACGCCAGCCTCAACGCCGAGATCCACCAGTTTTTTCTCCAGCGACAACTGCTGCTCACCGTTCGGCAGGATGATCGCCATCTTCGTGACACCCACGAGCGCTGCACGTACAGAATCCGCATCACTGGCATCACCAGTCGCAATCTGCACACCCGCTGCGATCAGTCCCTCAGCTTTCGCAGGATTTCGCACCAGAGCCCGTACGGGTATGCCTCGCTTAGCAAGCTCGGTGGCCGCTCTGTTACCCGTTCGCCCCGTTGCACCCGTAATCAGAATCATCCCAACCCCCGATAGATATATAGCTGCGGCATAATGCCGAGGCACTTGGATACCACACTCGACGGACTCCGACCATGACGCGCAGCATCTGTGACCTTTCTGATGACCACCCACAGGTCGTCCAAACTGGCGAACCCCTGTTCCGCGACTTTGGGCAGCTGAAAAGTTTTCACGGACAGATCAGCACGATTCGCTGCTACGAGGACAACCTCCTCCTGCGACAGATCTTGTCCACTCCGGGGCATGGTCGGGTCATGGTGGTCGATGGCGGCGGCTCACTGCGACGCGCACTCATCGGTGATCGACTCGGCAGCCTGCTAATCGATAACGGTTGGGCCGGCGCGATCGTCTACGGCGCTGCTCGTGATGTCGAAGTGCTACGCACGATGCCGCTCGCCGTTCGCGCACTCAACATATGCCCAACTAAACCCTTACAGACCGGAAGCGGCGAACGCGATGTGATCGTCACTTTTGCGGGCGTCATCTTCCGTCCGAACGAGTGGCTCTACGCAGATGAGAATGGGTTTATCGTCAGCCCCACGCCGCTGAGCTGAAAGCGAATCGACTAAGGCCGGCGCAGCAGCAGTATCGGCAGCCAACCCCGCAGCGCTCCGCTTTGGACGGGGAGATAGTCTCCCGTTAACGCACGGACAACGACCAGCTCGGCCTCGTGACTGAGTTCGGCAAGCGGCGCGGCCTGATCAGACGGCATCGCGCGAAGCACCAAGCCACCAATTTTGGGAATCACCACATCGCCGATCGAGAAGTCCGGCGTAGCGGCAAGCGACGACGAGTGACTGTTGGAGTGACGGGTCGGCACACGATGCCTCACGGTCGACACCAGTGAGTTGAAGTTCGCTATCAAAGACGAGGCGATCAACTTGCCTTCGGCTGTTTTCCCGTAACCCTCGAACGACGAGTACCTGCCCCGACCGATCAACCACGCACTCAAAGACAAGTCCGCTTTTCGAGTCGTACTTTCAGCGGCGCCGACCTGCACGCCTGTACGCGCATCAACCAATGTCAGCCCGGTTTGCGCCTCTTTGAATTTGACGCCTGGTGTCAGCGATGCCCATCGTGATCCGACAAAATCACCGAGCCCCGCACGCACACCGCCGGCATCGTCGTTGGAAAAAATCACCGACGGAGTGAGGATGTAGTCTGCGGCTACCAGTTGCCCTTCACCCATCGCCGAGCCACTGCGCAATTGACCTCTGGCTGCGAGCTGCCGCTCTTGGAGAACCGCCTCTACGCCAACGCCACGCTCGACCACGGTGAAGCAACCAGACTGCTGAATGAGCATGCGCAGTAACGGTCCGGGTGAACGCAGACGATAACGCCACAAGACTTCGAGCGCGTATCCATCTAGCTCGACTACCGCGATGTAGCCTAAAGGGGCATCACAGCGCACAACAGCTGCTTCTTTTGCCAACCCTAGCCGCGGAAAAAGAAGAAGACCGAAAGCCGAGATCAATATCGTTTTGACAAACATGATCGACTCCTGCGCGTGAACGTTGGCGCATTAAGCTAACCAACGACCGAACGGGAGTCGCCCGACAAATTCAGGTTATTTACAGGCTAATGATTAGAGCCACTGAGTCTGTGCCGCAAAGTCTGCCGGTCTGACCGGAGCCTTGGATGTTGGGCGTCCGACATGTACAAAACCAATGACATGATCTTCTGGTCGCAAACCCAGTGCGTTCTTGACCCCGGAATCGTACGCGTGACTACCCGTCTTCCACGCAGCGCCGTAACCCATCGAATGGGCGGCCAGCCAGAGATTCTGGATAGCAGCACCAACGGCAACGAGCTGCTCAACCTCGGGGACTTTCGGATGTGATTTCGGCTCAGCAACGACGACGACTAGCAGCGGCGAACGCCATGCCTTTGATGCCTCTCTATCCAATGCCTCGGCATCGGCCTCGGGCATACGACTTTGCAGCGCTGCACGCATTGCCGAGCCAAGATTTGCACGTGAGTCACCCTGCAGGACGATGAATCTCCAAGGCGCCAACATACCGTGATCGGGCGCTCGGACAGCAGCCGTGAGCATCGCCTCGATGTCGTCTCGGCTGACCGCCTCATCAGAAAACTTTTTTGTCGAGCTCCGTGAAACGATTGTCTCGATGACACTATTGCTCAAACTCGCCGTCTCAGAACGTTCCATCGGACCCCCTGCTCCCCGATATGGGGAGCAGAGGATACCGAAACGCCCTAGAAAATTGGGAATGGTGGAAGTATGGGTACTCGAATCATGCGAGTGTCACGGTATACGTACTCGCTCGTCTCCTCTTGCTTGACTTCCTTAGGCGGCGGTGGCGGTGGCGGTTGCGATGTCGGACCAGTACTTCCGCGCTTTAGCGGACCTGAAACGGCCATCTCGGGCCCAAAAGCCAACATCAACGTTACGATGAGACCAAAGATCGTAGGTACAGACAATTGACCTGCTTTACACTTCATTGATAGCACCTCTGATAGATAGGCTAATTGCACAAGTCGATAACGTCTCATTTTTAAAAGCAGGCCAAATCTATTTCGCCAAAACCTTAAATTAAAGCAAAGATATCTCCCACTCCGGATATGACCGAAGTTTCTCTTGTGCCTGGGGATCGGCAATCAAACTCTTAAGCTTTCGTAAAACTTTAATTACTTCGCTGTCTGAACTGCTGCTGGACTTTGTGGTTTTTTCAAATGAAAGCAGTTCGCGGGCGTCAACAAGGCGCCCCTCCGTTTCTCGACCGACTAGCATCGACTTCCAAATAGCAAGCCTAATTAGGGAAACTCGAGGATGATTTTCAGGGCCGATTGTTTTTGAGGCTGTAAGCGCACCATGAAAGTGAGTATGTGCAGAGGCGAAATCTCTTTCAGAAAATCTCTCTACTCCTTTAAACCATTCTAGAAGCATCAATCTTTCAATCGTGTGACGTGGAGTCGCTGGGTTAGCCCACTCGGGGCGCTGAATCACTTCCCGAAGATTTGCATAATTTCTTGTTTTTACCGCGATTTCTGAAAGGAACGCTAATGCTTTATAGGACTGCTGAGGATCTCCCCTCTGGTATCCATCTAAAGCTGACATCACCAATTCTCGAGACTCGCCGGCCGTGCCAGTTTTTATATTGAAACGCGCCGCCGCAAGCATGAGGTCCGACTTTCTCAATGAGCTTGGAATCTGATCAAAACTTATCGACTTTATTGCGGCACTGGCGCTCGAAATGTCACCGACCCGTATTGCCCATATTATTTGATACGAATATATCTCGACCTTAGAAGGAACCCAGTCACTGAAGGCCTCTCGGGAATCAACAAAAACTTCAGACATCAACGGCCAGCCATGCTCATAGTCTCCAATCAGCGCAAGACAGCTTATTAGCTCAAATCGCCGCTGTATTTTCTGCCATCGACTAAGACTTGATTTTTCTATTTGCGAGAGACCTTTTTGAATAATTCTTCTAAATTCTTCCACCTCTGAATAACGAGCGGATACAGATGCAAATCCGTAATAGGACCTGGTGGTTCTTATGTCATCACCAAGCTTGTTAGAGATCGAATTTGAAGCGAGGAAATTTTGCCTTGCGTCCTGAATACGACCATCTTCTAGGGAGAGCCACCCGAGGAGCCAATAGCGGTCTGCTTGGATCGCCATTGACTCTTCCGACGCTCCTTCGCGAACAACTTCTGAAGAAAGTGCCGATCTGAGTCTATCGACCATAAGACTGTGTGCGGCAACGCGAGCCTCATCGAGTCGCGCCGTGATCTCAGTACGCGGGGCATTATTGGCAGAGAGGATATCCGCTCTTTTTTGTAATGCAGCCACGGCATTCGCATCATCTCCAAACTTCAGCCACACATTTGATATCGCGGCATACGTATCAGTCGCAAGAGAGATATCTCGTTTACCAGCGAACTCTAATTTCTCAGTCGCCGCATACAGCAGATCCCGCACCGTCGCCTCCCGGCCACCATGCAACTCTGGGTTGGCGCTCTCGAACATATCGATCAAGAAGTCACGGGTAGCCGCGGCACGTTGCGACTCTGCTGTCGCTCTCTTCGCTTGGTAAAATGCGACACCGGACGTCGTCAGAACGCCGAGTGTAGCGATCATCGCCACAGATACGGCGAGGCGATTTCTCATGACGAACTTACGCGCGATGACAAAGGCGGACGGTGGAACGGCAAGAACGGGACGACCGTCGAGCCAACGTGTCAGATCGGCAGCAAGCGCCTCGATAGAGGCATATCGAGCCGAAACATCGACGGCGAGACTCTTTAACATGACTGCGTCGAGATCTCCACGAAGCTCGCGACTGAGGCGGACGCCGGAAAGTTGAAGATCGGCCGTGCCTGCCTCCGTGGCTACCCGACGACTCGGTGGCGTGCTCACCCCCTCGATAACCGCAAGCTCGACTTCGGCACGACTCTTCACGGATGCGGGATAGGGTGATACCCCTGTAAGCAGTTCATGAAGGATCACACCAAGCGAATACACATCCGAGACGAGCGTCAATCGCTCGCTACGCAACTGCTCTGGACTCGCATAACGTGGAGTAAGCGCACGTGTCATCGTGATCATGTCAGCCTCGCCATCGGGCTGCGTCTCCTCAATGAGCTTAGCGATACCAAAATCAAGTAAGCGGACACCCCCGTTTCGATTGACCAAAATGTTTCCGGGTTTCAAATCGCGATGCAGCACAAGACGGTTATGCGCATACTGAACGGCGGCGAGAACCTGAATAAATAATTCGACTCGGCGGCGCGTATCGAGTCGGTGCTCCTCGCAGTAGTGGGTGATTCGAACACCCTCCACATACTCGATCGCGAGATAGGGACGCGCTTGTTCGTCGAGGCCTGCGTCATAGAGTCGTGCAATGTTGGGATGCTCGAGTGACGCCAAGATATCCCGCTCTCGTTCCATCCGTTCCGACAAGTCGCTCGCCCAGACCATGCGTGGTAGTTTGAGTGCGACTCGACGCCGAGGCTTGCCATCACTACGCTCGGCGAGCCAAACCGAGCCCATTCCGCCTGTCCCTAGCTCTTCAATCACCCGATACGGCCCAACGACATCACCCGGCGAAAGCATCGGTGTTGGGGCGGCGAACCCTGAGACGGCTGCGGGGCTCTCTAAAAAGTCATCGCCCTCGATCCGCGCCTGCAGCTCAAGAAAGTGTCGTAGGGTCTCGCGAAGATGGATGTGCTCCGCAGGCAGATCGGCAAGCCAGCGCCCTCGCTCAGACGCGGGGAGCAGCAGCGCCTCATCGAGCATGTGGCTGATGGATCGCCACTGGGTAGCAAGCTTGTCGGTCTCGGACATGGCAACCGCCCTTCTTTCGACTGCGTACTAACGTACGTGAGCCGTCGGAACAAACGGACACGAGCACTTCCGTGCCGGAAGAATCGACAACGAGCTGCTACCGGATGGCTAATGCGGCGGCTAGGTATAGCCGTGCTTTCTCCCAGTCTCGGCGTATCGTGCGATCGGTTAGACCCAAGACGTCACCGATCTGCTTTTCGGTCAGGCCACCGAAATAGCGCATCTCGACAACCTGGGCCAGGCGAGGCTCGAGTTGTGCGAGCTCATTCAAAGCCTCGTGTACGTCGAGAACATCGACTTCCTCGATAGCACAGTCGAGCGCAGGCTCAACCGATAAGGAGGTGTGAAACGCTTTTCCGCCACGACGCTCACGACGACTGGAGCGGATCATGTCGACGATCACGGACCTCATCGCTTGAGAGCAATAGGCCAAAAAGTGATTCCGGTCTACCGGGGTGACTCGATGGGTCTTGGCGAATCGCAGATAGCAATCGTTGACTACACCCGCCGTATCGAGAAGCACATCTCTTGGATGCGTACGAAGACGCGATCGCGCAATCTGACGAAGATCTTCGTAGAGAGCGTCAAAAACCGCATCTAGCGCGCGACTATCGCCTTCGCGCGCACGACTGAGCAGTTCCGTGATGTCCCCCATATTCCCGACATATACTGGGCACGCAAAATACTCGCAAGAAAATATACGACGTAACCGGAGGGATTCGATGGCTCGATGGGTGCTCGCGCTTGATCAGGGAACCACCAGCTCTCGATCGATCCTGTTCGATCATGAGGCTCGCGTGATCGCCGTCGCCCAACGGGAGTTTCAGCAGTACTTTCCGTCATCAGGCTGGGTCGAGCACGATGCCAACGAAATTTGGGCAACCCAAAGTCAAACGCTACTAGAGGCTCTGGACTCTGCGGGAGCTAGCGATGCCGATATCGCCGCGGTCGGTATCACGAATCAACGTGAAACCAGCGTTCTGTGGGATCGCAACACCGGCGAGCCCATTAGTCGAGCCATCGTTTGGCAAGATCGACGCACTGCAGATGCTTGCCAAGCGCTGAAGGCCGCGGGGTTCGAAACCGAAGTCATGCAGCGCACCGGGCTTTTACTCGACCCCTATTTCTCGGGAACCAAGTTGGCGTGGATGCTAGAGCACATCCCCGATGCCCGCCGTCGAGCAGAAAAAGGTGAGCTTTGTTTCGGCACGATGGACTCGTGGCTGGCTTGGAAGCTCTCGGACGGCCGTCTTCACATCACCGACATCACTAATGCAAGCCGTACGCTGTTGATGAATCTAACCACCGGTGAGTGGGATCCGTGGATGCTGGACCTATTAAAAATTCCCTCGACCTGCCTGCCACGTATCGTGCCATCGTCATTTTCGCAGCTTGAACCCATTCAACTTGGTAGTCGACGGCTATCGCTGGGTGCGTTGGCTGGCGATCAACAGTCTGCGCTTTTTGGTCAAGCGTGCTTCCAGCCGGGCATGGCAAAAAACACTTACGGTACTGGCTGTTTCATGCTGATGCACACGGGAAAGCAACCGCTGCGATCGCGACATCGACTACTCTCGACGACCGCTTGTTCAACCCGCATCGGACCAGACGCGACTCAATATGCGCTAGAAGGTAGCGTCTTCGTCGGGGGCGCTGTCGTGCAATGGCTCCGTGATGGGCTGGGTCTGGTCAAAAGCTCTGGTGAAATCGAATCGCTTGCCCGCTCAGAATCTGACCACGGCGGTGTCTATGTCGTACCCGCCTTCACTGGGCTTGGCAGTCCGTATTGGGATCCATTTGCAAGAGGATCGATCATCGGTATCACGCGCGGTACAACCAAAGGACATATTGCTCGTGCTGCGCTCGAAGCGATCGCGTTCCAGAGCGCCGAGCTGCTACTCGCAATGCAACAAGATGCCGAGCACCCGCTGCGCGAGTTGCGCGTCGATGGCGGCGCAGCAAGAAACGATCTGCTAATGCAATTTCAAGCAGACTTACTCGGCGTTCCAGTGATCAGGCCAGCGGTAACCGAGACGACCGCGCTCGGCGCTGCATATCTTGCCGGAATTGCGGCTGGCTTTTGGGTTGATGAAAACGCTGTCACCGAGCGATGGAAAATCGATCGAGTCTTCGAGCCGCGTATGTCGCGCGATACAGCTGAGGCGCGAATGAAGGAATGGGGCCGCGCCGTCGAGCGCTGCCTGCATTGGGCGCAGTAGGCTCAGACGACTCGGCTGAGAATCTCGCGTAGGTCTTTGATAGGCAGTTGACCCGGTGCCGACTCACCCGCGCTGGTCGCAAAGGTGAGCGCCGATCCAAAAACGCCGCCAAAGATACGACTCATAACTCCGAGAGAACCCATCGACATACTGACGACCGGAATGGGCAGCGTCTCGGACATACGCCGCGTCATCGCCAATAAACGCAGAACGTCTTCAGGCGATTGAGGCATCACGGCGACTTTGGCCACATCACCACCAAGCTGATACGCACGTAAGAATACGGACGCCAGCTCCTCGTCGTTCGGAGTGCCTTGAAAGTCGTGCGCAGACAGAATCACTCTTCCGCCGTGGGCATGCACCCTGCGTATCAGCTCACTCGTTAAAGTTTCAGGTGAACGCATCTCGACGTCATGAAATTCGAACGGCAGCTCATTCGCCGCTGTAAGACGCAGCGCATCCACTGCTTGCGGTGAAAGACTAACTGGGTGTCCGCCCTCGGCGCTCGAACGCAACGTGAAAATCAGCGGGATGTCACCAGTGACCTCGCGTAAAGCGCTCCCAGCAGCAACTAGCGCATCGAGGGACTGAATGCCCACAAAATGATCGGCGCGCCACTCGATTACATCGGGATGCTGAGAGACGACTGCTGCGGCATCAGCCAACAGATCGGCATGAGTCTGCGCAATCAGCGGCACACAAACCAGGGGCAGTCTCTCATCGCCGAACAAGGTGCGCGCGCTCATGACTTCGGCTCTCGTGTCTTGCGGCCAGACCGACCGGTCAGGTGAGTCTGATGAGAGTTTTCGAAGGGGTTGCCATATACATCCTCGCCACGATGATAGCGGCGACCCACGCCATCAGGCCTCAGCACGTCCACATCGCTTCTCTCACGACCAAAATCGCGCGCGACTTGCTGCTCTTCAGCGATCTGCTCTGGCGTAAAGAGTTTCGTACCATCAACCAGCTCGAACTTTTCTACGAAGCCACGCGGATAAGGAATGAATCCCGCAATGACATCACCTCCTGCTAACTCGATTGGGAAGTTTGGCCGCGTGATCTTCAAATTGAAGGTGAAGTCACGACGTAAATTATCGGTCTCGACTACCCCCGTCATGTTCTGCAAACCATCGATGAAGTAATTCGGTGGCTGTATCGTCATCAAGCTGATGTCAGGCGGCGTTCGCAAGGCGAATGCAGCCTGAACCGTGACGATACCGAGGCCGAAATTTGAAACCATGGTTTGCAAACTAGCGAGGCGCTGTACTTCCTCAGGCTCGTGAAACGTCACCGTCGTATCTGCTGGGTCGGGCCCGCCATTCCACAAGAAAGTTGCGCGCAGTAAAGACTTCATTGCAAAGCCATACTGGTTACCGATCACGAGCGGCAAACAAAAATAGGCGTGGCGTGAAAACCAATCGCGTTTGTTATCGCCTCGAAGATTAAAATAAACCTCGTCCTGGCGACCGCGATAAAAGTCGTCATAAGGAATCGCCGCGATCGTATCTTCGGGGACTTTGATCATCATCGCCTCTCAGAAGTCATATCGCTTCGACTCGTCAAACGTGATGAACGAGGCGATCGTATGACGCATCCCGCCGGTAACTCGACGGACGCCGTGCAGATAACGTAGTGTCCCCGGGAAAGTGATCAAAGTGCCCGGTAACGGCTTCAGTTCGATATTCAAATTCGGGAAGTAGATCGTCCCGCCATCATAGTCGTCATTTAGGTAAATCACGGAAGCGAAGTCGCGCCACGGGAACGGGTGCGGAATGCCATCCGGATTCTCGCTGTCAGCATGGGGATGTAATTCATAGCCCGACGGCCATCGAGCAAAATTCACCAAATCGGCAAACAAGGGTGGCTGCGAGCCGAGGTGCGCCTCAAGCGCGCTGTGGAGGGTCATCACCACTCGATCACGGATATCTCGAAAAGAACCCAGTATCGACTGGTGCGCGAGGCGATCCGGAGTCAAGGTTCGCCCACTCCAGTAGTCGGCGGAGAGATCAAAAGACCCAAAGTCCGCATGATCCGAGTTCAGAAAGGCGAGTAACTCTTGACACTCATCTCTCTGGAGAAAGTTTTCGACTATCAGCGGAAAGACGGGCAGTGCGTCAATATCGGCGCGGGATGCCCTCATGACCCCGACTCAGAACTCGGCTCGACGCCCGGCGCGGCGTTGTTCGCCACGTCCTTGGCGCGAATCTGCGCTACCTTCTCGGTCAACGCGCGCTCCATCACTTCGAGCGCCGCACCTTCAGGCCATCCCAACTTGATCATCGCATCAAGCAACTTATCCGGAGTCTGTCCCAACTCAGTCTGCGTGATGATCCATCGACGCAGCTCGGGGGTTACCTTGGCGTGAGTCCGCATACGACTTACTCCGGTGGCTTTCCCGGAGGCCAATGGAGCGCTGTTGCACGGCGCTTGGATCGAAAAATCGGATAGAGAAACTGGGTTGCCCAGGGCTCGTGGCCGTGCTCTCGGTCATCGGCGAGGCCGTATTCGGCAGGGTACCTTCGGGTGATATGCGCCGTTCCGAAGATGATGTCCCAAAGAAAAAGCAAATTTCCGAAGTTTCCCGTGTAGTGACCGACACCATCATCTTGAGTCAAAGCGTGGTGAGCGTAGTGGGTTGCGGGCGTGGAGATGGTGCGCTCCAAAACCCACATCAAAGGTCGAGTCATAGGCCACTGATAAAGCTTTTCGTCCCAACGAACGCTGGAGTGAGCGCCGATGATGACCGTAACCTTGACGATGGCGTATGCCACGTAAACCCAACCGAAGCCGAGAAAAATCAAAAGCCCGCTCAGCCACAGACCAGGCATCATCGCGTAATAAAAGGCGTTGTTGCGATAGACCACCCGTACGCTCATATAGCTGGCGGAATGATGCGCTCGGTGCAATGGCCAAAAGCGGCTGGTGTGCGACAACCGATGCCACCAGTACTGCGTCAAGTCATCCGCGACCAACAGGGTCAACAGCATCCCCCACCAAGGCCAGTCGGCAAGCGCGCCTTGGTAATCCGGGATCAGCACGGAGGCCAGACCCGTTGACGCGGCAAGCACCCCGAGAGAGATCAGGGGGAACAAAAGCGTGACAGCCACGTCCAACCGGTTGTCCTCGCGTGAAGCCTGCCGAGGGAAAAACCGCCCGCGCGCGAGCTCCATCGCAATGAAACTCACCAAGACGGAGGCCGTGACAGCCGTCTGAACTGATTGAGGATCCATGGGTCAGAAGTATACCCCGGCACCAGTGGCTCTCCGCTAAAATCCCTCTATGTCTTCTTTAAGCCCCACCACCCTGCAAATCATCGCTGCCGTCCTGTTTGCGGTCGCGATCATCCACACCTTTTCGACGAAGTATTTCGAACACCTCGCACATACCCGACCGGCCCATAGCGGCCTGTGGCACCTGCTAGGCGAAGTCGAGATCGTCTTCGGTTTTTGGGCGCTGGTATTGGCGGTCACGATGGTGCTGATCGATGGCACCGACTCGATGAAGGAATACGTCAACTCGCGAAACTTCACCGAACCGTTGTTCGTATTCGTCATCATGGTCGTCGCCGCGACACGACCGATCCTTCAGACGTCCAAGCAACTCGTTGAAGTGCTCGCCAAGCTGATCCCAGGCAAAGGCGGTATTTCCACCTACTTCATTGTTCTAACGGTCGTGCCGCTGCTCGGCTCGTTCATCACCGAGCCTGCTGCCATGACGCTGGCGGCATTGATGCTGGCGGATAAGTTTTTTTCGAAAGATATTTCATCCAAGCTTAAATACGCGACGATCGGCGTCCTATTCGTCAACATTTCGATCGGCGGCACGCTGACGGCCTATGCGGCACCGCCGGTGCTTATGGTGGCTGGCACCTGGAACTGGGATACGGCGTTCATGCTCACCCATTTCGGCTGGAAAGCGGCCATCGCCGTCTTCATCAACGGCATTGCCGTGACACTGCTTTTCGCCAAGGAATTGGCGCAGGTTTCGACAGCCAAAAGCCCGTCCTCGGAAAGTCCGACGGTACCGATGCCACTCGTCTTGATTCATATCGCGATCTTGGCTGGTATTGTCCTGTTTGCGCATTACCCGCCACTCTTCATCGGGCTCTTCCTGTTGTTCATGGGAATCGCCACGGCTTATTCGGCCCATCAGGATCGCTTGATCCTGCGTGAAGGCCTGCTGGTCGCCTTCTTTCTGGGCGGGCTCGTCGTGCTGGGCGGACAGCAGCAATGGTGGCTGCAACCGCTACTTGTGAACATGAGCAGCGATGCGGTTTTCTATGGCGCTACTGCACTGACAGCCATCACCGACAATGCGGCATTGACCTATCTCGGGTCATTGGTTGAGGGACTCTCCGACGAGTTCAAATACTCACTCGTAGCGGGCGCCGTGACCGGTGGTGGCTTGACCATCATCGCCAATGCGCCAAACCCGGCGGGCGTTGCGATCCTGCGACGTTACTTTGATGAAGGTGCAGTCAGTCCGATAGGCTTGCTCGTGTCGGCGCTGCTGCCGACCCTCGTTGCCCTGTTGGCGTTTCGCTATCTTTGATCATCGCTAGCAAATCCGCTGCTTCGCTGACGGAGTTGGTCAGGTGACTGCTAGCGTCCTGCCCGAGTACGACGGCGCGATGCAAGCCGCGTAGTGCGGCCGCGAAGTCCTGATAGCCTGCGGCGAACTGCCTACTGAAGTCGTCGCGGGCAGCGATGCTCAAAGCGCGCACCGAGCGCTGCGTCTCAGAATGAATTCGATAGAGCGTTGACCTGCTCTCATCGCTCATCGAAATGGATTCACTCCCCGCGATGGCGGTAGACCACCGAGTCAACTCAGCTAGGTTGCGCTCGGCGGATTTGATGAGCTTGTCGGTCGCCGACGGCGCCGAATGGGCGGGCATGGAGCACATCAGCAGCAAAATCGCTGCAAGGCGGCTGACTCGAGTCATGGCGGTCCTCATTAAAACCCGACCCGCAGGCGCCTCGGCCTGCGGATCGGGAAACTGCTAGGTCATTGAATCGAGCGAATCAGCCCGCTCAAGCGCCAAGTTACGGTAGGCCCTCCCGATCCGCCAATCCGGGCTGGCCCTTACCTCTACGCCCGATGATTGAACGGACTCCGATCGACGCCTAAGCTGGCTTGCGATGCCCCACGCCGATATACGCACCTCAACGATAACGCCGCTTGTTCGTGCAACGCCGTGGCTGATCGCCCTGTATTTCATCGCGCATGTGGCACTCGATGCCGTCAGCTACGTGCAACCCGTCCTCAAGCTTGGTATCACGCCGCTGTCGCCACAGACCGGGTTGGTGCTCGCCTTCCTCTATGCCTATCGCGGCAACTTTTGGTGGGTCGCTGCCGCGTTTTTAGTCTCGGAAGTTGTCATCCGAGGCATTCCGATGCACTCCTGGATATTGCCGCTGCAAGCGATCAGCATCACGGCCGTGTACCAGTTCGCAGCGTGGCTGCTACGAAAAAAGGTACCGATGGAAGGTGTCGCCACACTCAGTGGCACACTGAAGTTCATCGCCGTGGCATCGGTGACAGCGATCATCGCAGGCACTGTCAGCGTCGGGCTTTACACGCTTTCAAACCTCATCCCGGCAGATCAGTTTCCCTCGGCACTCGCGCGATTTTGGGTAGGCGATCTGAACGGTATCCTGCTGCTCGCTCCGCTGCTAATACGATTTGCGGATACTCCGCTGCTACTGCGGGCGATCCTCTCGCGTCCGGCCGCGTTCATAGGCGTACTGTTTGGATTATTTGCCGCGTTCACACTCGTCTTCCTGGTCGGCAATCCAGGCGATTTGCGGTTCTTCTATCTATTCTTTGTCCCCGCTATCTCGGCAGCGCTCATCTGGGGCGTACCAGGCTTTCTCATTGCTGCACTGGCTCTACAAATCAGCTTGGTAGCAGGCGTGCAGCGCCTCGCGGAAGTCGCGCCCCTCGTCGATCTGCAGTTCTTGATGTCGACGCTGCTGGTGACGGGATTGGCTCTAGGCGCGGTGGTCACCGAGCGCGAAAACTCTGCTCGCTTGGCATTGCAGCGCGAAAAGCAATTGCGTGATAGTGAGTCCAACTTGGCGCGCGCCTCACGCGCGGCGACGACTGGCGAGCTCGCCTCCACACTAGCGCATGAACTTAATCAGCCGATGACGGCACTTGTAAGCTATCTCCGTGCAAGTGAAATCATGATGGCAGATGGCGGTCGTAATGACGCGCGCCTCGCACCCACACTTCGAAAAGCAGCCGATGAAGCACTGCGCGCGTCGGATATCTTGCGGCGCTTGCGTAATTTCTATGCCGGACGAGATCCACAACTTGAGTCACTCGACTTGCAACCAATCATCGAGAAACTCGTCGAGGCGTTGCGCCGATCGGAGCGTGCTGGCGTCGAGTCCATCGTGATACGTATCGATCATGACCTGCCGGCCGTCAACGGAGACCGAGTCTTCATCGAAGTGATCCTCTCGAACTTGCTGGCGAATGCACTTGATGCCACAGCAGAGCAACCGAACGCCATTATCGAAATTGCGGCTTGTCGATCTGGCAAGACCATCCACTTATCGGTGGATGACAATGGTCGTGGCATGTCAGAACAGATACGTCGTGACCTCTTCAAGGCGTTCGTCACTTCCAAAGCCGACGGCCTCGGCGTCGGCCTCGCTGTCAGTCGGTCTCTCGCCGAAGCCTGCGGCGGGGAACTTCTGCTCGCCGAATCGAGTCTTGGAGGAGCGAAGCTCGAACTTGTTCTACCGATTGATGCTGTACGCAGAGAGTCACCATGAAAATCGATCCGACGATCTATCTCATCGACGATGACGCGGCCATTCGCGATGCACTGATGCTGTTGTTGAACCTCAGGGGGATGAGTGCGGAGGCGTTCTCTAGCGCTGAATATGCGCTCGCCAAGCTTAATCGTGAATCGCGCGGCTGCGTGCTGACGGATCTACGCATGCCAGGCATGTCTGGGTTAGAGCTCCTAGCCGAGATCAATGCGCGGGAAATCAGTCTGCCGGTCGTACTACTGACGGCGCATGGCGATGTGGCCACCACGCGCGCCGCTTTACGCGGCGGCGCTTTCGACTTTCTCGAGAAGCCGATTGATGAAGACATTCTCGTCGATGTACTGACTCACGCGATTTCGGAGGATGCGCGAGGCCATCAAAAACGCCTGCAGACAGAAACGCAACTTGCACGTATCAACACGCTAACGCAACGAGAGCGCCAGGTGCTGACCCTACTCGGCAGAGGTCTTCAAAATCGCGAAATCGCCATCGAGTTATCCATCAGTCCGCGCACGGTAGAGGTTTACAAGGCACGGATGATGGAGAAACTCGACTGCTCGAGCATCGCAGACGTCGTCAAAATGAGCCTGCTACTCGATAGCCCAGGTCACGGCTAACTTACGACTCGAGCAAGCTTCGAAGCATCCAAGCCGTTTTTTCGTGAACCTCGAGACGCTGCGTTAGCAGATCCGCGGTCGGCTGATCGTCGGCGGCGCTCACGATCGGGAAGAGTCTGCGAGCCGTCCGCGCCGTCGCCTCCTGAGCCGTCACGAGGTGACGAATCATGTCGTTAGCGGAGGGAACCCCTTCGACCTCCTTGATGGATGCGAGCTTCGCAAACTGTCGATAGGTGCCGGGTGCAGGATAACCAAGAGCACGAATACGTTCGGCGATCAGATCCAATGCTGTCCACTGCTCCGTGTACTGGGTCATGAACATCTGATGCAGGCTATTGAACTGCGGACCCGTCACGTTCCAGTGGAAATTATGAGTCATCTGATAAAGCGTGTAGCTGTCGGCGAGTAACTCGGCGAGTCCATCGACGATTTTCTTGCGATCGGACGACTTGATACCGATATCGATACCGGGGCTTTTTGTCTTGGCTTTTTTCATTTGCTGACTCCTTGAAACCGCGAAGTTTAAACTAGCCGACATGCGATCGATCTTCATTGGCATTTATGCGTACTTGGCACTGTTCTTGGCGCCGGCTGTCATCGCCGCTCCGCTGCAAACCGGCCTCGATCGTCTCGTCGCAACGGACTTTGCTGCGCTGAAAGATAAAAAAGTCGGCTTAATCACCAATCCGACCGGAGTGGATCGGCAATTACGCAGCACCGTCGACATCTTCGCCGCCAGCAAGGCGATTCGACTGGTCTCGCTCTTCGGTCCAGAGCACGGCCTGCGAGGCGATCACTCCGCCGGAGACAAAGTTGCTGACAGCATCGACCCCGTCACACAGCTGCCGGTTCATTCACTCTATGGCTCGCAGCGCAAACCCACCGCGACGATGCTCGCCGGCCTCGATGCCTTGGTCTTCGACATACAAGACATCGGCGTACGCTCCTACACCTACATCGCCACGCTCGGCCTCGCAATGGAAGCCGCTGCTGAAAACGGCGTTGAGCTCGTCGTGCTCGATAGACCCAATCCGCTCGGGGGTCTACGCATCGAGGGGCCCTTGCCCGCTGACGGTCGTACCTCGTTCGTTGCACCTTATCCGATTCCGTACGTACATGGTCTGACCGTTGGCGAACTCGCCACGCTCATCAACGAGTCGGGCTGGTTGGCCGGCGGACTACGCGCGAAGCTCACCGTGATTCCCATGCGTGGCTGGCGACGTAATATGACGTTCGAGGCGACGGGACTGCCTTGGGTTCCGAGCTCGCCACACATCCCGCAAGCGGCTACGGCTGCGCTCTATCCGGCTACCGGCATCATCGGTGAGTTGAGCCCGAGCATGATCGGCATTGGCTACACGCTGCCTTTTGGCGTCATGGCGGCTACGAATCTCGACGCCGAAACCTTTGCCAATTCGATCCGCGCACTAAAACTACCCGGGGTGCAAGTACGCCCCCTTTACTTCATTCCGTATTACTCTAACGGGTCGGGACGACGCCATGGGGGTGTGCAAATTTATTTGAATCTGAGCGAGGTGCGATCTCTCAGTCTGCTGCAGTTTCAAATAATGGAAGTGCTGATCCGACAATCGCCAGAGGCAAATCCGTTTGTGCTACACACCGATCGCCTCGATATGTTCGACAAGGTCGTCGCCGATCCGGCGATTAGAACAGCATTCGCGCAGCGTTGGTCGGCAGCCGATGTCGAGCCGCTCTGGACGACGCCGACCGAGTTCATTGATCGCGCTCGTCGCTACCATCTTTACCGGTGATGACTGAATTTCTTTTGCCCGCGCTACTTGCGACCGCACTCGCGGGGCTCGTTCGCGGCTTTACCGGATTCGGCGGTGCCTTAGTGATGGCGCCGGTGCTGCTCACCGTCATCGACCCGATCAGCACGACGGCGATCGTCATCATCGTGAATGTCGTAGCCGGCATCCTGCAGGCGCGCGAAATTCATCGCGAAGCCGACTGGAACATCGCCCGGCCGCTTTGCTACGCGGCGCTGCTGACGGCGCCCATCGGCTTATGGTCGATCCACGTCCTCGATATCGAGCGGGTACGTCAGATCGTCGGCGCGATCGTCCTTTTGGCGACGGTTGCCTTGTTGCTGCGTTGGCGATTTCCCTTCTCCATCCGAC